>Ga0070729_10000694_pt1 | contig 64362 bp, 63 predicted proteins | sample tdDd472_FD_66725 | JGI IMG/M metagenome (GOLD analysis project Ga0070729, IMG submission 66725) | Marine sediment microbial communities from the Atlantic coast under amendment with organic carbon and nitrate - tdDd47.2 | ecosystem: Environmental > Aquatic > Marine > Coastal > Sediment | place... | reverse complement strand
TTTTTCTCGCTTGTTTCATAGCTCTTTACTGTTGCCTCTTTTTTCGTTTAGCACCGTAAGTATACGAGCTTTGTCTCGTCTTAAATCTTTGATTCTATGAGGCTTGTCTACTTTTCGAGACATGCTTAACTCGTTACGTAGCTCATACAGTTCTTTTGAAGAATCTTTAATGATCTGCATTAGCTCTTTTTCTGTTTTATCTCGTAAATCTTTCGCTTTTTGCATGTCTTACGCCCTTTCAACTCGTTTTACAAATCGTGTTTTGATAGGAAGTTTACCAGCAGCCTTTCGAAGCGCAGTTCTTGCATCTTCTAGGCTTACGTTTCCTACTTCAAAAAGTACACGCCCGGGTCTTACTAGAGCTACCCAATGATCAGGAGCTCCTTTACCTTTACCCATTCTAGTTTCAGCAGGCTTCTTTGAAACTGGCTTGTCTGGAAATATTCTGATCCAAACTTTACCACGTCTGCTAAAGTATCTAGTAATCGCAACACGACATGCTTCAATTTGTTGTGCTGTAATACGGCCTCTGCCTAGCACTTGCATTCCGAAGTCACCGAATTCAACAAAGTGACCACGCTTAGATAGACCCCGTACCGAGCCTTTCTGGACTCTTCGGAATTTCGTTCTTGATGGTAGTAATGCCATTATTCGTCTCCAATTGTCCTAGTTTTAAGCTTCATCACCACGGTTGATCCAGACTTTTACCCCGATCGAACCGTATGTTGTTTCTGCACGTGATGTTGCGTAATCAATGTTTGCTCTAAGTGTATGTAGAGGAATTCGCCCCTCTTTATACCACTCAGTTCGAGCAATTTCTGCTCCACCAATTCGGCCTGAAAGCTGAACTTTGATACCAGCAGCACCAGCATCCATTGTCGCTTGAAGTGCTTTTTTCAAAACACGTCTGAAAGCTACACGGCGCTCGATCTGCTTTGCAATGTTATCAGCAACAAGCTTCGCATCTAGATCCGGCCTTTTAATTTCAGCAACTTCGATCCAAACATCTTTGCCTGTGAAGGCTTTTAATTCTTTTTTAAGGACGTCAATCTCTGCACCTTTTTTCCCGATTACGAGACCTGGCCTAGCAGTATGTAGCGTCACTTCTAATTTTTCGCTCATTCGCTTAATTTCGATCCGTGAAGTACCAACACAGCTTGGTCTCTTCATAAGAAATTTTCGAATCGCTAAGTCTTCTCCGAGCAAAGAACCAAATTCTTGCTTATTAGCAAACCACAAAGATCTCCATTTTCTTTTCAGAACTAGTCTGAATCCTTCTGGTGATGTCTTCTGACCCATTATCTACTTCCTTCGTTTACTCTGCTTCTACAACAATTGTAAAGTGGCTCGATCGCTTCATGATAGGGACTCTTCCACCTTTGTTCTTTGCTTTTGCTCGTTTTAGTGTTGGACCTTGGTCAACACGTACTTCACTGATGCGCAAGCTGTTTCGTTGCACATTGTGTTGTGTTTCAGCATTTGCAACTGCACTATCAAGTGTTTTCTTGAGGAGCTGTCCGCTCTTTAAGTTGCAAAACATCAGTTGTGTATACGCATCTTCAACAGACTTCCCTCTAATAAGGTCAGCTGCTAGGCGAGCTTTTGTCGGGCTCACTCGAACGTATTTTGTGATCGCTCTTGCTTGTTTCATCAGTTCCTCTTACTTTTTAACGGGATGCCCTTTGAACATTCTTGTAGGAGAAAACTCCCCAAGTTTATGTCCAACCATGTTCTCCGTTACAAATACTGTAATAAATTTTTTCCCAGTGTGGACTTCTAAGGTATGACCAATCATTTCAGGTATAACCATAGACCTTCTTGACCAGGTCTTAATTGGGTTCTTAGTATCTGCTTCGTTTTGCTTTTGGACCTTAGCGAGCAGATGGTGGTCAACAAATGGCCCTTTTCTTAGTGATCTACCCATAGTTATTTTTTCCTTCTATCTTTCACAATCCACTTCTTAGTTTTGCTCTTGACTCGGGTTCTGTACCCTTTCGTTTGCATTCCCCAAGGAGTTTGTGGGATATAACCGTTGTGTCTTCCCTCACCACCACCGTGCGGGTGATCAACAGGGTTCATCGCTGTACCTCTGACAGTAGGTCTGATACCTTTCCAGCGAGATCGTCCAGCTTTACCTTCAACTCGAAGTGCGAATTCAGCGTTTGATACAACACCGTACGTCGCTCTACATTTTTCGTTGATCAGACGAACCTCACCCGATGGCATCTTAAGCGTAGCGTATCCACTGCTTCTCGCTAGAAGCTGTGCAGATAGACCTGCAGATCTTACTAGAACCGCACCGCGACCTGGGTACATTTCAATATTATGAACAGTCGCACCTAAAGGCATGTTTTTAAGTGGAGTCGTGCATCCAGTTCTGTATGGCACTTTCTCACCTGACTGAAGAATATCTCCAGCTTTGATCCCCTCTGGTGCAATGATGTATCGCTTTTCACCATCATTGTAGTGAAGAAGTGCAATGAAAGCAGATCTGTTTGGATCGTACTCTACTGATGCAACTTTTGCTTCGATACTATCTTTGTTTCTTTTGAAGTCAATGAGACGATAGAATCTCTTATGCCCACCACCTTTGTGACGGCATGTGATTCTTCCATGGTGGTTACGTCCATTTGTTCGTTTTTTGCTCACGAGAAGTGATTTCTCTGGAGCCACAGTTGCTCGGGTCTTCCCAACTCGTGTAAGTTGCTCGTTGGAAGGGAGAACAAGCTTTCTGTTACTAGGTGTCGTAGGTCGAAACTTCTTTACCATTTTCCTTTGCTCCTACCGATTATACTGCATCTTCAATTGCATCCCCAGGAGCAAGCGAAACGATTGCTTTTTTGTATCCAGCAATCTTTCCGTATCTTCCTCGGAATCTTTTTACTCGTGGCCGAACAGTGAGTGTATTCACTTTTTTGACCGTAATTTTCTTTTTTGAAGAGTAAATCTCTTCAATCGCTTTCGCGATTTCAACTTTCGTTGCATTTACATCTACTAGAAAAACATACTTTGGGGTTGAGCACTTTTCGGTGCATTTGTTTGACTTCGAAAATTGAAGCCCCTCAAGCATGCTTGACTTCTCAGTAATGTATCTTGATTTGATAACGCTATATTTGTCTCTCATACTCTGCACCTACCTATTTCGCTCTGCCAAGAAGTGTTAGCACTTCATCAAGCGCAGACTCCATAACAACGATGTTGTTGCTGTGGATAAGATCGTATCCACTAATCGAGGAAGCTGGCATGAATGAAACTTTAGGAAGGTTTCTCATGCTTTTCACAAGCAGCTCACACTGTTTGTATTTCGCATCTTCCCGCTCATTCCCGTTAAAGCTTTGTCCTAGGAATAGAGTTTTTTGACCCTTGATTCCCATTGCTGATAAAAGAGCTTCTGCTTTCTTGGTTTGTGGAGCTTCTAGCCCTGCTACTTCTACAACGTAAAGCGTACTCGCTTTGATTCGCTCACTTAGAAGCGCTTTCACTGCTTTTTGACGCTCTTTTTTGTTGATTCGAACATGCTGGTCGAATTTTGGCTTCGGACCAAACACGATTCCACCACCCTTGAACTGAGGAGCTGCCAGAGAACCCTGACGTGCTTTACCTGTTCCTTTTTGTGGGTGAGGCTTCTTTCCTGTTCTGTTTACTTCAGTTCTACCTTTCGTGTTCGCGCTCCACTGTCGGGCGTTTTCACGGATAGCTACAATGTAATCTTTTACAAGCTGTGCGTTTACAGAGGCATCAACGAGGCTTTCATCGATTTCGACCGTGCCGAGCTCTTTGCCGCTAATGTCGTATTTTTTTACGTTCGCCACTTCGTCTACCCCTTTTATTGCGCTTTCTTAATGGATTTACGTACATAAAGGAGACCTTTCTTCGCTCCAGGAACAGCTCCTTTAACGAGAAGTGTGTTTGTCTCAGGGTTCACTTTGACAACCTTTAGGTTTTCAACAGTTACTCTCTCATGTCCCATGTGACCAGGCATTTTCTTGCCCTTAAAGACTTCACCAGGAGTAGAACGCATTCCTGTAGATCCCATGTGTCTATGGAATCCAGAACCGTGCGCCGCAGGACCACCTTTGAAGTTGTGCCGCTTTATAGGGCCCTGAAATCCTTTCCCTTTCGACATGCCTGTTACGTCAACAAACACTACCTCAGAAAAGTACTCTACAGTAAGTTCTTTTCCTGCTTCGTATTCGCTTACATCAGCAATACGAGATTCGCAAATATCTCTGCATGGCTCAACCTTTGCTTTTGCAAAGTGGCCTAACAAAGGCTTGCTTACATTCCTCTTTTTTGAAGACGAAACTTGGTGCGCAGCAATCTGAAGCGCTACATACCCGTCAGTTTCTTTTGTCTTCACTTGTGTGACTACGTTTGGCTCAAGCTGGATAACTGTACAGACGACAACGTTTCCGTTCTCATCAAATATTCGAGTCATCCCTTTCTTTCGGCCCATCAAATTCATTGACATAATCGTTCCTTTCGATCCGATGTCGTTAACTAAACTTTCGTTTTGACTCGCGTCTCTAGTGAGTATTTCGATCTCAGACACGAGAGGAACCTTGCTACAACATATAGCTAAGAGTGACTCATCCTTACTAGAAAGCGAGAGTTTCACTCTTTTAGGTTCATCGCTTTGGTTATGCGGGAGAGAATAGCAAATACTCTATTTTCCGACAATTATTTTTGAGAATTTTTTCATTTATTTGAGCCTCAGGCGTATTCTACAGGTAAATCTCTGTTAAATTGAGCTTTCTGTAAGAATTTTTTGTATAAATGAGACGGCCATTAGTAAAAATACGACCGATATGTAGAGAATAATGATAGACCATTCTATAAACGAATTTCTAGTATTCATATTTTTTTTGAACCTAGTTTAAAGAAAAGACCAGTCGAGACTGGTCTTTTCAATTTTACACTACTATTCTATGGTTTTCCAGCTCTGCAATTCGAGCATTTGCCTCGAGTATGTCAGCGTTTTGCTTGAAGAAGTAGGAAACTATAGAGCCCACCGTTCCAACGGTCGCAAGGCCCACGACTACAGGTGCCCAAACCGCCATGGCAAAAATCGCTCCAGCTGCAGCTATCACGTTTATCGCTATCCTAGCAATATTTTTTATGAGACTAACCATACCGCCTCTCCACCTATTGTTATGAACAACCAGGTTGAGCTCAGGAGCGCCAGGTTGAGGCCATTTATTATAGAGCTTGATCAAACCGGTGATATCTTCGTATGTTTTACTGCTTGATGTTACAATTCCCGAAAGGTTTTGGACCGTGTGAATGTCAGCATCAAAAGGCGCTGCCGCCCAGAAGTTCATCCCTTTTCCGAATTTGTACACTTTTACAGAACTATCTACAGCTGCACAGAACGTGACTGGAGATGGGTTGCTTATCAATTCACGTACATTTCCAGGAAGCCCCATAGCATCTAGTCCTGACGCAAAGGTTTTTGCCCCCTTTCCGATTCCCACAAGTTGACGAACCTGCGCGGGCTCTAGGTCTAATGTAGTGGTAGCAATACTTGTAATATTATTTATTAGTTTGAAGATGTCGCCAAATTTATTTTCTACAAATTTCTGAACTCGGCCGAATAATGTAATCCCAGCATACCTATATGGATCAACAATCGCTACACCACGGTTATAGCCAACTCTTCCATTTCGATATTCCGGGTCTATATGTTCCCCGAGATAATGTAATCGTACCAGCGCCCGAGGGCCACCTTCTGCACCCATAAACACCCCCTTTCATTGCTTGTGCCTTTTGAGAGGCAGGGATTGAGTTTTAGGCAAAAAAAAGACCGACTTACTGTCGGTCTTTTGAATTTATGCTACGATATGCTCTTGCAGTTCGGCAATTCGGCCATTGGCCTCAATGATCTCCGCGTTCTGCTTGAAAAAGAACGAAGCAATGGAGCCTACCGTTCCAACCGTTGCAAGGCCCACCATCACAGGCGCCCAGACTGCGATACCCCAGAGGGCGCCAGCAGCTGCAAGCACGTTGATAGCAACACGCGCAACGTTTTTCGTAAGACTAATAAGTTTTCCAGTCCACTTGCTCTGATACGCTTCTTGGCGATATGCCGGCGCACCTTCACCTGGAGCCGGCCGTTTTAGCGCATCGATGTCTTTAAATGCGAGGTCACTGCATGTAACAATCCCAGCAAGGTTCTGCGCTGTTTGCATGTGAACATCAAAGCTCGCAGGCTTCCAGAAGTTCATTCCCTTACCAAATTTATACGCTTTTGCAACACCGTCGACAGTTTTTGTGAAGTTCGGCAAAGAAGGGTCGTAGAAAAGTGAAGTTGCGTTTGAAGGCAGATTAAGCGCATCGAGACCGTTTGCAAAGGTTCCCGCTCCTTTTCCTACTCCAACAAATTGACGAACTTGAGCAGGTTCAAGGTCTAGTGCAGCCGTTGAAATGCTTACTGCATTCCCAACGAGCTTAAACATGTCTGCTGCTCGAGCACTAATAAAGTCAAGAATCCTTCCCACGACAGTCATACCTGCATAACCTTGTGGATCAACAACTCTGGCTACTCTCTGGTATCCAATTTGTCCATCTCGAATTGCTGGATCAATGAATGGTCCCGCATCATGAAGTCGTACTAGCGCTGGAGCGCCGCCATCTATAGCCATAATATCCTCCTAATAATTTATAATACTAACGCAGCTTCTCGCGCTCTCTCGCCTGCATGTGCAGCGCCACTTTGAGCCGACTGTAAAAAGCTGATCGCCATGAAGCTTGTGAGTAATGCTGTTGAAAGCGTAAGCATAAGCGTTGATGAGACCGCAATACCACAAACTATACCTGCAAGACTAAATGCCTTGAGGGCAAAAATAGACACTTTTTTCACAACTTCGAGGAAGGATATGCTAGCTCTCCGATTGTAGGATTGATCAGACTCCCCTGCTCTCTGGGCAAGATTACGGTATTGAATCCCATGTTCTCGAATTTCTGCTGTTGCTTTGATAAGGCCACAGCCTGTACCAACTGCCATCACTGAGTTTAGGTTTTCCCCGAGATCAACTGCGCCAACTCGGTTAAGCAGCTTCACAGTGTTTGCCCCAGAGTTAACCATTGAAAGCCCTTCTTTAGCGGCCTTGTATGCTGTAGATGACCGGTTTCCCGACTCAGCCGACAGAACAGCTGCGCTTTGCTGGCTAAAAGCATATGCATGTTCCGCAAATTCATATGGTCCGTCACAAAAGTCTTCCACCGCGTCTGCAAGTGAACCGACATTCGTCAGGTCTAAATATTCTCTTGTCGATTCAGGTTGAAGCTTGGCACACCATTTCGCTGCATCGTGGAAGGTCCACGCAGCCATACGAGTACTTTCAAAAAAACCTGTCAAAGCTGGAAACGTTGCTGAATTGTAAAGAGAACTACAAAAGCCTGATATTGATGCCATAAAGAATAACTCCCCATTAAGTTGAGGGCGGTATAATACAGCCAGACTTCATTAATGTATAGTAAAACCTAAATGAGTTTTATGTTAAGATTTTGAATTCGGAAATTCCAGATGTGAATTCAGCTGCCGTCATTATTTTTTTCCCTTCAAGCTGGAGCAGCTCTACCCCTACTGCATCTTGCCCTGCCGCAATGAGAATCTCTTTTTTTGAGTATTCAAGGAGTTCTCCCGGAGAACCTTGCCGATCGACGACGGTAGTTTTATGGATTTTCAGCCTTTTTTGAGCGTTGTTGAGGGTGATTTCACACCATGCTCCTGGTCGAGGCTGTAAGCCACGAACAAGGTTATGTATTGTTTTTGCCGGCTTTGACCAGTCAATAATGCAATCGGTTTGAAGGATTTTTTTTACGTAGGTCGCTTCTTCATGATTCTGAGGCGTTTTTGAGATGTTACCCTTTTCGAAGTCTTTGATAACTTCCAAAAGAAGCGGGCAGGATGCTTCACATAGAGCTGATTCCAATTCTCCAGCTGTCGTTTGTTCAGCAATTGGAACTTCAGCAGTCCGAATAATATCTCCTGCATCCATTTTGAGAACCATTTCCATTATCGTCACACCGGTTTTCGCATGCCCTTCAATTATTGATTGCTGAATAGGAGAAGCTCCTCTGAGGAGAGGCAGCAGTGATGCATGAACGTTTATACACCCTTTTTTAGGCAGGGAAAGGACGTTGGTTCGGAGAATTTCTCCATATGCAACAACGACAAAAAGATCGGCGTCGTATTCTGCGAGGATTTTCTCCACTTCTTCGGACGATGCTTTTGAGGGCTGTAAAATAGGAACCGCTAACGCCTTTTCAAGCGCCACCTGTTTCACCGGAGGAGGGACTAGTTTACTTGAGCGCCCAATGGCTTTATCTTCTTTTGTTACGATTGCGCAAGGAACAACGCCTTGTTGAATGAGGTAGTCAAGAATGTGAGCCGCAAACCAGGGGGTACCAAAAAAGACAATTTTCATGCCGCTATTCTTCTAAGTAATCCCCTGCAGAGGAAATTCCAGCTTCAGAAGCTGCTTCTTGTAGCCCGATGAGTCCTCTTTTCGATTTTTTGCAAAAGTCAAGCCAGTGACGAACTTCTTCTCGTCCAGACAATTCAGATTCGATCTGACCAATTGCATCGTTGAAGTTTAGGTTCGATCGATAGATTAACTTGAAAGCTTTTGAAAGGTCTTTCCTGACATCCAGCGAAAATTCATGACGCTTTAAGCCTATGAGATTCAGTCCACCCATTTTGTACGGTATTCCTGCTCCGATCGTATATGGAGGAATGTCATTGGTAATACGGCTTAATCCGCCTACCATTGCATGTGATCCTATTCGAACCCATTGATGGATAGGTGTCATACCGCCAATTCGTGCGTGGTCTTCAATCTCAACGTGTCCAGCTAGCATTGCACAGTTAGCCATGATGACATCGTTTCCAATCTTGCAATGGTGTGCAATGTGACAGTAAGCCATGATAAGGCAGTCATCACCAACACTTACAACAGATCCTTCTTCACTCGATGAATTGATGGTTACATATTCACGAATTTCACAGTTTTTCCCGATCCGCACATAGGTCGTTTCGCCCTGAAATTTTCGGTCTTGCGTTTTGGTCCCAATCGATGCCCCAGGATAAATAACCGTTCCATCACCAATCGTTGTGTGTCCGTCGATGTATGTGTGTGATTTCAAGACAACGTTATCACCAAGCGTTACGTTCTCTTTGACCACAACAAATGGTTCTATAGTTACATTTTTTCCTAGCTTCGCGCCGGGCTCGACAACAGCAGAAGGGTGGATATTTGACATAGTAGCTCTTCTGTTCCTTCGTTAAATCTGATTGACTTTCCTTAGTACAAATGAAAGCTCAGCCTCAGCAGCAACTGCATCATTCACAACAGCTTTCACTTTAAATTTCCCACCTTTAGCACTAAGGTGGATACCCTCAGCGTGCAGCATTGCAACATCACCAGGAACAAGAGGACGGCGAAATTTCGCGTTGTTTACCGTCAGTAAAAACGCAATGTTTTCCTGAAACCCTTTTTGATGAATAAGTATTCCCCCAGTCTGCGCAAGCGCTTCGATAATAAGGACTCCAGGAGTAATAGCTGCTTGTGGAAAGTGGCCCTGAAAAAACTGCTCATTTACGGTGAAGTTTTTTTGGGCAATAATGTAGTTGTTTTCCAAATCGATTGAAATGACTTTGTCAACAAGTAGAAAAGGATACCGATGCGGGAGAATCTTTTTGATTTCTTCGCTACCTAGTACAGGCCCCTTATTTGACACTTTCCAACTCCATTTTTGAAGAATCGATTTTTAAGTAATTCACAATCTCTTTTGCAAGGGATGTATTTGAGAAGTGTCCCGAGCGAATCGCAATAATATGTGCGAAGAATGTTATACCAACGAGTGATAAATCTCCAATAAGATCTAGCACTTTATGACGAACCATTTCATCGACAAATCGAAGACCTTCAGGGTTGAGCACCTGATTTTCTTTGATTATTACTGCATTTTCAAGGCTTCCACCTTTGATGTTCCCTTTTTCAATAAGCGGAACGATCTCTTCGTAAAGTGAAAAGGTTCGAGCTGGAGCGATGCTCGCTTTAAATATTTCAGGAGTGATGAGTGTTGAATGGAATTGCGCTCGAAGGAGGTCTGTATTTGGATAGTTTAGAGTATAGCTGATACGGAAATCTTCAGAAGGAAGCGCAACAAGACTTACTTCTCCACGTGACCAGAAGATTGGCTCAGTAACACGGTAGGTTTTTCGTGGAGCGTTTTGAACTTCAATCCCCGCCTTTTCAATAAGGTTAACGAATGGCAATGCACTCCCATCACAACTTGGAACTTCATGCGTGTTAATCTCAATCAACAGGTTGTCTATTTCATATGCTTTGAGCGCTGCAAGAACGTGTTCCACAGTTTGAACAAACACTTCTTCATCACCAAGTATCGTACACCTTGGAGTTCCCCGTACAAATTCGACTTTCGCAGGCAACACAGGCTGGTGAGGAAGGTCCACTCGCTTGAAAGCAATCCCAGCGTCCGGCGGCGCTGGAATAAAGCGCATGGTCGTTTTACTACCTGTAAAAAGACCTGTACCCGACAGAATCATTTCGTTTTTTAGAGTTTTTTGCTTGTCTTTTGAGGAAGAGTGTTCATGTGCTATTGTCATAAGTTCCTGGCTAGTTTCCCTCACCTGGAAAACAGGTTTGCATGCAGCAAAAAGAAATCACTTTGATGTCCCATCAACGCCTTCTTTTTTGCTTTAATAAGAATTGCGCCCCCTTCTTCCATATCCACACTGTCTTCAGCGTGGTGCGATGGCAGTTTTTATGTAAGCCAACCAGGTTATAGCCCATTCTCATTTTCAGCAAGGGAATAGTGGGTTCATAATAGTATGAGACATACCGAAAAGACGCTGCTTTGTTTTACCGCAGTATTCTTTTCAGTGTTTTATGCTCATTATTTTTTTTAACCTCTGGGATACCTTGTATCCTAGTAAAAGGTCAAGCACAATAACCCCACCCAATAGAAGAAAGAGCGGGGAATCCCCATATTTTGCATACGGTGTTGCATACGAAATTGCAGGAAGTTTTCCAATGCAGTTTCCTCGAATCCATTCCGTCTCCCCTTTTTCGTTCGCAACTCGAGTGATCTCTTTTCCTGTTGGAGAGATGGCCGCGCTCACACCAGTGTTACAACTTCTCACATACGGCACACCGTTTTCAATTGCGCGAAGCTTCGCGTGTGTGTAATGACGCTGGGGCAATGTTGAGTTGGGATACCACACATCATTGGTGAGGTTAACAAAGACTTGGAGGTCTGTGCTGTATTTTTTGATGAGGTCACTTCTCATTTCTTCATAGCAAATGTTCGGAACAATTTGTACCGGTCCTGAAAATGGCTGGTATGAGGTGCCAGGCGTGAAGTATTCACTAATCCCATATTTTTCAGAAATACTCCGCATGAATGAGAAAGGAGCTCCCTCGGCAATAGGCACGAGAACCCTTTTTTTATACATTTCTGCTTCTTTGTTGCCTGGGTGAAAGGCGAATGCGCAGGAGTAGTTTTCTGGTCCATTTTCATGAATAAGACCAGCAATTACGGTTGTATCAAGGTATGAACTCAATACTCGACAGAGGTATCCATTTGTCACATAGGGTCCATCGTATGTTTGGACTATGTTTTCATCTCCCATTGGACGCGTAACATCGCCTAATTCCGCACTAATTATTTTTTCTGCAATAACGAGCGGCAAGCATGGCGCAGCATACCCAAAAGGTAATGCAGCTTCAGGAAGTACAATGAAGTCGATCAGTTTTGCCTTTTTTATTTCTTTTACTTGCGAAAGAATAGAAAGCCACTGGGCATGTATTGGCATGAATTTTTCAATTCTTCCCGGCAGAGGACGCTTTTCCTCAGGGCGCAGCCCCGTCTGAATAATTCCAACCTGCAATTGACCTGCCCCTTTCGCTGCTTTTTCTTTGAGGTAGTATTGTGGGATTCCAAAGAGATAGGGAAGCAGTATTGAGAGGAGCGCATATTGCCTCATACTTCTCTCGGCAATCGATATATAGATGAGGATGTTTGTGTATATCACTAAGAATGTAAGGAAAAAGCCACCAAGAAACGCACTTGTCTGCGCTGCAATGGGATGCCAGAGGAGGTGTAGGCCTATTTGATCTATGGTAAATCCGCAGAGGAAACGACTCATTCCCCATTCAAAGAACACAAAGAGTGCAGCTGGAAAAAGCGCTCGAAATGGATCTTTCGCCCTCCGATACATAATAAGTGAAAGCGCTGTCATTGAAAATGCGTAAAAAAGAACGAGCAACGCGTAAAGGATAAGTATTGCAAACCCATGGTACTCTGGGCGAGCAAGCCAAGCAAAGTGTACCGCATAAATAGTAGCAAAGGAGAGAAAGAGAACGGTTTTTTGCCCTCGTTCTGAAGTGAGTGATTTGGCAACATACCACAACACCCCATATCCACACATACTCGCAATGAGTGAGAGGTACGGAGTCAGCTCAGGGTGAGCGAGAGCAAGCAAGGCAACTGTAACACCAAGAATGATAAGTTTAGTCATCTTCCCGCAGTTTCATTCTAAATCCCTGTTGATCATTTCCCCCATATTCGTACGAGGAGCCTGTTTGCACAAGATGCGCAAACAACCCTCCTATTAGAGCTATATTTAAGGAGAAAGCGAGGAGTTCTGTATCAAAGCGCTCCCCCTCAAAAATCCAAAATGGGTGGAAGAGTAAAGCTGAAGTGAGCAAGGAGAGCGATAAAAGAAAAACACACGCCCCTTTTCGTATCCCTAGGAGAAAGAGCACACCGAGCACTAAATAGGTCCCGAATGATATTCCTATAAGGATAGTTGGCGCTTGTAACAGTTCCACAAATATGGTGAAAATAAGCCCTTCTTGTGGAATGATTTGTTCCCACACAGTAAGTGACTCAAAGAGCTGTCTTTCTTCGATTCCCCAACTAAATAGTTTGATAAGTGATGCTATAATAAAATAACTACTTAACAGAAGTCGAGTGAGAAATGTAAAAATTATTTGCGCAACTTTCATTGAATTGCTCTCATCACTTGAATCAATTGACTGCCAACGATAAAATATTAGGTAATTTAACGCACATAGATAGTATATGAATAGATTTTGCGAACACCATATTCTCACACTTCTTTCTGAAACCAAGGAAGTTACCCCCTTAGATTCACAGCTCCGTACGTATTTTCGAAGCAATAAAGCGATCGGCGCGAAGGACCGCAGAATCATTTCCGAGACTGTTTACGGCTATACTCGGTGGAAAGGTCTTATAAACTTTTTTTCAAAAGGCGCTTCGCTTTCCGATAAAATCACTCTTTTTTCAGAACTTGCCACTAAAGATTTTATTATTTCCGATACTCCTCCCCCACATGTCGCCGTCAGCTTTCCTAAGGAGCTCTACCAGGCAATTGCAAAGGCATATAATGAGGAAGCACCCAGTATTTGCAGAGAACTCAATAAAGGCGCCCCCCCTACTATTCGAGCTAATTGCCTGAAAATTAGCCGAGATTCTTTGCTAAAAAAGTTTAGAGATTATGGCGCAGAAGCGACGAAGCACTCTCCATATGGAATTACATTCCCTAAAAGGATTAACTTTTTTGGTATGGAAGAGTTTAAAGCTGGCCTTTTTGAAATGCAAGACGAAGGAAGCCAAGTTCTAGCCGACCTCGTAGCTGCAAAACCGGGCGACCATGTCCTTGATTATTGCGCGGGATCTGGCGGGAAAAGTTTGGCTTTTGCGCATAAGTTGGAAGGGAAAGGACAAATCTACTTGCACGATGTGAGAGCCTACGCCCTCACTGATGCAAAAAAGCGCCTGAAGCGCGCTGGAATTCAGAATGCACAACTTGTTTCGACGAAAGGACTGAAGAAACAAGGAATGCAAGGTAGAATGGACTGGGCTCTTTTGGATGTCCCATGTTCAGGCACGGGTACCCTTCGACGAAACCCTGATATGAAGTGGAAATTAACGAGTGCATCTGTTGAGGAGCTAACGCAAATCCAGAGAGAGATTTTTGATAAAGCATTCCCCCTTGTGAAAACTCATGGATATATTGTGTATGGAACGTGTAGCATCCTGCCAGATGAAAATGATGAGCAAGTGCGGTATTTTCTTGAGAACTATCCTGTAGCTCTAGTAAAAAAACCTTTTAAATCTTTACCGAAGGAAGGCGGGATGGATGGTTTTTTCGGTGCGGTGTTTAAAAAGCTTGAGGATCGCCCGTGACAGCAAAACCAACAACACGTATACTGCCTAAAACCATAACGCTCACAAAATTTGGGACCTGCATCTACTATGCGTAAGTTTTTTCTACGACTCACACTAGCCTTGACAACACTCTGTTTGCCACTCGTCGGTGAACAACCAGAGCTCTTTATTAATAATCGAGTGTTAGCACGAGTAAAAGATAAAACGTTCTCCCTTATCGATGTAGTGAAGCAGATGGATATGTATGCGTTTGAGAATGATCCATCTATTGCAACTTCAACGGAAAAACAGTATCAGTTCTATATGCAAAGCTGGAGGTACTTCCTAGATCAGCTGATTAATAATGAACTGATGGTTTTTGAGGCCGATGGAAAAGAGATTAAGATCAGTGATGGCGATGTACGAGAAGAGATACTTGCTCGATTCGGACCAAATGTTCAGGAGAACCTACACAAGCTAAACCTATCACTCGATGAAGCAAAAGAACTTATTTATACAGACCTACTCTCTCAAAAGATTCAGGGGTATTATGTGCATGCAAAAGCGTTTCACAGTGTAACACCAGAGAGAATCCGAGAAGCCTACCAAGCCTACCTTGCGAAACACCCTCCTCACGTTCATTGGAAGTATAAGTTTATGACCGTGCGTGCAAACGATGAAACACTTGGAAAAGCTGTTGCAGAAAGAGCGCACACGTTGATTCATGATAAACACCTTTCTCTGCGAGAAGTTGTCGAAGCTATTCAAGCAGAAAATGAAGGTGTTAAAATATCCCTTTCACGTGATGTGGAAGGCGCTGATGCTGACATTTCAGAACAACATAAGTCGATTTTACGTACACTTAGTGTCGATGCCGTTTCTGAACCACTCGAACAGAATTCCCGCTCTTCTTCTGAAAAGGTTTTTCGCCTCTTTCAACTGAAGGAGAAGGAAGATGTCCAACCCCGCGCTCTTGAAGACATGCATGCTGAACTGAGAGATTCTCTGATTAGGCAACTTGTGAGCACAGGCCTGGAAGAGTACATTTTAAAGCTCCGAAACAAATACGATATCTCACCTGAACATAACACCCTTCTTGTCCCGGAAAATTATATACCTTTTGAATTGAAATAAGGGTGAGGGAGGAGAAGAGTGAAGGTTTATAAGCCGTCGGACTTGGTCGCGTACCTAAATAAGCTAGGCACCCACGCGAAGAAGAGCTTTTCTCAAAACTTTCTTATCGATAAGAATATCATCGACAGGATTGTCTCTGATGCAGATGTTTCCTCAGGTGACGTTGTATTGGAGATCGGCCCTGGCCCAGGCGCACTTACAGATGCCCTCTTAGAAACAGGGGCCACCGTCTATGCGGTAGAAAAGGATCCCCTTTTTGCCCAAGGCTTACGTGAGAGAGCACATCCCAATCTACACGTTATTGAAGATGATTTTTTAAAGACCCCTCTTCCAAATCACTTGGGGATTAAAGTAGTCGCAAACCTCCCCTACAATATCACTACACCAATTTTCGAAAAACTGTTTGAAAACCATAGCAGCATTCTCTCGATGACTGTCATGGTTCAAAAGGAGTTTGCAGATCGAATCGTTGCAAGCAAGAACACAAAAGCGTACGGCTCTTTGACACTTTTTGTGGAGCTCTATGCTGACGTTGTCACCCGCTTTATCGTTTCACCGAATTGCTTTTATCCACCTCCAAAGGTTACCTCGAGTGTAGTTACGCTTAAAATAAATCGAAAAACAGTGCAAAGCGATCCAAGTTGTATTATCCGTCATTGTTTTACGAAGAGAAGAAAGATGCTTCGAGTCTGCCTGAAGGATCTTTATGCGAGAGAAAATATTGAGCAGGCTTTTGCAGCGCTTCCCTTTACGGAAACACTCCGTCCAGAAAATTTATCGCTTACCGAGTTTGATATGCTTGCAACCGCTTTACAATCGGGTAAATAGCGCTACAAGCTAGAATGATAAGTATTCCCCAGAAGAGTGGAGAATTTTTCTTTTTGTATTCTCTATGTGCGTGAAGAGGCACTTCACGAATGAGTGTATCGTCATCGTATACTCTAATGTATCCAATTACTTCCTTTTCACGAATTGGTAAGGTAAGCGCATTCCAAACAAGTGCTGTACTCAAGTTTGGCTCTTCGGAGGGATAGTATTCCATCTGTATATCTTCAAGGAGATCCGCTCGAATTTTTTCTTTGTTCAGCGTATAGAAAAAGGAGGCTTCTCCACCACGAAACAGGTACCGTTTTATTATCTTTTCTCGAAACGCTGCGTCCATAAGGGCTATTGTATCACCGTAAAGTTCATTCCAGTCTTTCGCTTTGAAAAAACTGCCAAGAAGAGCCCTTTTTTCTGTTTTTGCAGCACCAACAAGGCATTTCCCTGCGCGAAGGTGATTCCCTGTTTTGACCCCAATTGCTTTTGGATAGTAGAAGGAACCTTTTTTGAGCAGTTTATTCCCTTGCGTAATGTCTCGGGGACCATGTTTATTGGTTTCACCTATGCTGTACATCGCAGTTGAAACAACGGTTTGAAGAAAAGGGTGCTCTAATGCTTTTTTACCTAGAAGAACCATATCTCTTGGCGTAGAAACATGCTCTGGGTGATGCAGGCCATGGGGGTTCATGAAGTGTGTTCTCGTCGCCCCAATTTCTTTCATGTAGTCGTTTAGCTCTTTGCAAAATGTTTCAATGTCTCCAGAGATGTATTCAGCAAGTACATTCGCAACATCGTTTCCAGAGCTAAGCATCAGCGCAAACAGAAGATCACGGAGTGAAAATTCCTCTCCATACTTGAGCCCAAAAAAAACGCCGTCGTATTCAAGTAGATAAGGAGCATCGGTAAAGTGATTCGCCACTTTTTTCTTCGGAGATATTCGAGCTAGTGTCTTTCTATTTCCACTTCCACATGTGATAATAGTATCTAGTTCTATCTCCTTTGAAAGAATATAAAGAGCTGTCGCAATTTTTGTTGTAGAAGCGGGATAGATCAGCTCATTACTATTTTTCTCGTACAGCACTTTTCCAGAGTCGAGATCAACGAGATATACGTACGGAATAGTTGTTGGAACGTTGAGTTTTGCAAAGAGCGTAGATGAAATAAGAAGCGTTGCTAGTATTCGAAACAAAAGAACTTTTTCCCTACATAATGCCTATATTTTCAGTATAGGAATAAAGGGCTATTCTTCACCAGTATCGATTTCCCAGGTAACGGTAGCTTCTTTTGATGGAAGATCAATAGTTGTAACACATTTCATTGTACACACTTTCACATCATCTCCACCGTCAAATGAACCAACACCAATGTCAAAGGATGACTGCGCTGTTAGCCTCGTTATGTCTTCTGATAGTTGTATTGTGTGTGAATTCGAAATGAGCGTTACCCTCTTTTCATGGATTGACTGCCCTAAGAAAAGGTTGAGTCCACTTGGACGTCCGGCTGGATCAAAGTCAAACTGCATCGCTTTTCCAATATCAAAGACACCTAAGTGCAACGGGATACTCGAAAGCGCATACCCTGTTTGTGATAAGTGATCCATGATGAGTACTGCTTCTCTAAAGTGATCTAATTCGGTTGCATCAGCCATTCTTCCCTGCACTCCAGCGTAGACTCGATCCCACATCTCATCTACTTGCTCACCGATTGATTCTGGAAGTTCCGAATGGTATTTTTTTGTACCAATTTGGTGGATTCTTTGAGAGTTATCTATTGTCCTCTCAATATCAATTGCTACACTTCTTTTTATCTTTTTTAGAATAACGTCTTTTGCTTGATCAACTAGGATAGATGTAAAGTGAGCTAAGTGTTCGTCTTCCCATTCTATTTCATGTAAAGCATTCATCATGGGATGATCATCATTGAGTTCAAGAGTTGATGGAAACTCTACCGATGGAAAATGAAATTCATCGAAGACAATTTCCGGTGAGCGGATAGGTTCTGAGGTCCCACAGAAGTGGACATGTGTCAGTATTTGTGCGCACGCTTGAAGCTTTTCTTCTCGAGTCGTTGCACTTTTCATGTCAAACAACAGTTTTATAGGAAGCTCCCTGTCTGCTCCATTTTCTCTTTGATAACTTCTTCCCGTCATGAGTGATTCTAAGCGGATTTCGGGCTCTGTTCCGAAGGTATGAAGCTCTGTATATTCATGCTCCTTAAGTACATCTGTAATATGGATTTCGCCATTCGTTGGCTTTTGAATCAGCTTCTGGCAGATATCCCTCTTTAAGGAGCAATGGACCCCTTCTTTGAGTGCTCTATGGCTATCTACGCGGCATAGGATCTGTTGAGAAAGCCTCGATATTCTGGAAGCCGCATTGTGGAGGTGCCATGAGCCATCCTGCCTATCTTTCCCTTGTGAGAGCCAGGTAATGGACCGGGCATAGAAAAAAACCCCTTTACAGGCCGCAACGGTGGCGTCAGAGATCGCCAGGAGGATTGAGAGTGGTACCCTAATATAGGTATTCCGGTCGTCTATCCACTGTGATACCCCCTTAAAATATGTCGCGCCCCCCGCTCCTTCTAAAGCCATTTATTTTATCCTCACATACATCTTGCACACCTATTATACCTCATTCTGTCGGTCAAAAAATGATAAAATTTTTTTTATATATAAAAAAAATTAGAGAACAAAATTGTGGAATTAAGTATTTGTGAGATAGAGGCTATTAGGACGGAGGAACTCATGAGTAATCCAATTGAGTTGGATAAAGCATTTTCTGAATTTATTCATAATTTACCAAAATGGGTTCCCGAGGGAATAATTGACGTAGACCTCGATCTTTTGCAGTCGATGGGACTACTTCATACAGATGAGTATGAAGATTCAGAAACACCAGATGAACTGCCCCACTATTTTCACGTTGTTGAAACAAGTGAGAAGGTAACACTTTTCAATCACCAGTTTGCTATTTGGATTGTTCCACAAATCGTTGACGAACTTCCAATTACCATAGTTTTGATTTCACTTTTAACAACTGGAACACCTCATTTAGAAGTCGTGTTTTCAACGAAAGGAGTCTACAATACTCCAAAGTTTGTATTGAAAGTTTTGAAATATTATTTGTCTGAAGTTATTGATAACGAGGAAGCCATCTCCTCTATCCGCCCTGGGTAATCAAACAGACAATTAAGTGAGAATATTTCCTTCTTGAAGGTTATTATCTCTCTGGGGTATTCAGGGGCGTATGGCACAAGAATACGCCCCAGATCGCTCAAGCTTCCAAGCTAAAATGCCTATGCTGCATATGATGCTAGGGTATTTACGCGATCGACTCAAGGAACTCGGCCTTCATGAGACTGAACTGCTGCGGTGTGAAATTGCACTGGAAGAAGTTTTAGTAAATATTATCAACCACGCCTACCAAGGTGAGGTTGGAGAGATAGATCTTGCCTATGAAAAACAGGGCGATTTCATTACGATTATCGTCCGTGACCATGGCATTCCGTTTAATCCCCTTGAACATAAGAAAGAATATGATTACTCAGCGCCTCTGGAAGAGCGCGAGATTGGGGGACTTGGGATTATCATGATTAAAGAGTTCATGGATGAAATCGAGTACAAAAGAGAAAACGAGATGAATGTACTTTTTTTAAAAAAGCGCGTTACTTCGGCGTAGTTTTTTCAAGCGCATTTGACACCGCAAATGCGATGTTTTCAGCAAGTTTTTTTGAAGCAACATCGTAAGAAATTCTACGAGCACCTTCCATTGCATCAAGTTGCCCTAAGGAATATGCTAAACTAGTTACTCGCGTACCCGTTGTATCGATAAATGACACATCGTTTATAGCATCGGGATCTACAAAATCATACTGCGCTTTTGCTTCAATATGAATTGGCCCATACACCGTCTTTCCCTCTTTCTCTACCCATATATCTGCCCCAACTATTCTCCGTTCCTCATTTGCTATTAATCGATTCGTTTTTCCCTGCGTTTGGGGATTAACATCGTACCTATATCCGATTTGATTAATATCATTTTGATTAAGTGTAATATGGAGAGTCGATTGAGAGTCAGATCCACTACACAGAACACCCTGCTCAAGCAGCGCGCGTTGCAAATCAGGAATAAATCGACCATCAAATCCATCAGAATCGTGCAATACACACGTGACATGAGAGGGATTATGCACCGTACCAACGGGAACGTACCCGCAAGAAATAAGACTAAGACAACTCAGTATTAGCCAACGTATCACGGATTTCTTCCTGCTTCGTTGGCTCCTGACCCTGTTTTAACACCGAGAGTTTCAAGGCTTGCAGCCGTTTTTTTGCTTTAAGCGCATTCATGGTATCAGGATATCTATTGATGATACTTGAATAGTATACTTGTGCTGCTGATTTCTTTTTTGTTCGCTCGTAGAATGAACCAATAAAGAAGAGTTCACTCGAAAGGATTTCCTGAATTTCCCGGAGTTGAAGCTTCGCAACACGAAGTCTTGGCTCAGTAGGAAATTGCCGCTCAAATCGCTCTTGGTTGATTTTTGCTAAATCATACATATCTGGATCAGCAAATTCTGATTTACATCGTTCGATATAAATTTTTCCAATTTCGAGATAGCTTTCTGGAGATAGTGAGTGCTTAGGGAATCTTCGGATAAGTGTTTCATACGATTCGATCGCTTCTTTGTACTCGTCAATTTCAACAAGCAGTTTCCCTTTGTAAAACAACGACTGAGCCGCGACGTCATGACGAGGAAGTGTCGTGATCACTTCTTCAAAAAGTGAAAGTGCAACATCGTGCCCTTTTCTTGTTCTCGGCAGGTGTGGTTTACCCAAAAGCTGCAATCCTTTTCCTTCATAAAGATCTTTTGCAATCATAAATTTGGTTTTGATTGCCTCTTCAAAATATTTTGAAGCAGCCTCTTGCTGGAGGTATACAGTCAGGTATTTATTTGCGACGTCAAAGTTGCCTTTTTTGTAGTTAGCAACACCGAAAAGGTAAAGCGCATCAGTTGCAAATGGCGAATCTGGGTGTTCTTTCAAAATTTTATGCGTTATCGAGGTTACCGTTCCCCATTTCTGGTTATGGTATGCCTCAGTAGCATCACGCGTCAGTTCGTGTGGTGTCTTTTCTACCGAGAAGCACGTAAGTGCTGGTAGTACAAAGAGAAAAAGAAGTGATTTTTTTATCGTATTCATCGGCACCATCTTATCATCACAAATCAATTTTGGCCAAGCAACCATTTTAATAGGTAAGCTTGAAGTCTAGGAAATCTCATCTATTGCATGTCGGGTGATAAATTGAAGCGTGAGCAGCGTGTCTTTCAATTTTTGATCTGTTGAAACACCCCATTCTGATCCAATTTCAACCGAACCAATTTTTGAATCTCCATGCATGAAGTGGAGTTGAACAGGCGTTTGCCCCATAGACTCTGTAAATATTTTCTTCAGAAGCAAAATGTGACTTAGGCGTGTTTTTTCAGCATCCATATGCAAGGTTAATCTATTTTTTGGCATAACCACCTCTTTTTTCACTCGCTTCTTGTCTCTTTTTTTGGCCTCTTGCGCAGCTTGAAACGCTTCTTTGAACGCTTCAATTTTTTCCTCGGTAACGTCTTGCAGGTCGTCAACAAATCGGCACTGCAATTTTTTATCCCCATCATCTTCTACTTGAATAATCCCATACACGAGTGCATTTTCGTCAAAAAGACGTGGATTACTTTCATAAATACCCGGCCAGATAGGCATTTCAAATCGGTCCATCCCATCACTGATGATAACAATAGCGAATTTACGACCTGATTTTGCAGAGATTTTTACATTCGAGACTTCAATAATTCCAGCAGTTTTTACAAGCGATCCATCTTTTGCAGAGTTAATTTCTGAGAGAGGAACACACTCGAGTTCTTTCAGAGCTTCTTGAAAATCATCCATCGGATGACCCGTTAGGTAGAAACCGAGTAACTCTTTTTCTTTTACTAACCTTTCCTGCTTTGTATATTCCTCTTGAAGCGCTTCTTCGGGAGCCACTTGTGGTTGTTCTATTTCCACTCCACTAAATAGATCAAGAAACCCTTTTTCGGCTTCTTTTTGCTGACGGACAGATGATTCAAAAAGAACTGGCAGCTGTAACTGTAACGATTTTCTTGAAATGACCGTAAAGTCGAAACAACCTGCATCGATCATATTTTCAATCGATTTTTTTCCAACTTTTTTAACATCAATCCTTTTGAGGAAATCTTGAAAGTCTTCAAAAAGCCCTCCTTTTGCTCGCTCAACAAGAATCGCTTCAACCACTCCCTTTCCAACACCTTTGATTCCAGAAAGGGCAAAACGAATACCGTCTTTCGTCGAAACAAATTCGATACCCGATTCATTTACATCCGGAGGAAGAATGGCAATATCCATCGCTTGACACTCACGAATATGCTTCGCAACTTTAGACAAGTCGTCAATATCACACGTCATTAACGAAGCCATCCATTCACCTGGATAGTTCGCCTTAAAGAACGCGGTTACATAGCTCAAATATCCATAGGCAGCAGCGTGGGATTTGTTGAAACCGTATGAGGCAAATTTTTCAATTTTATTGAAAATCTCAAGTGCAATTTTTTCGTCGATCCCATTTTGGACGGAGCCCTGAAGGAATTTTTCCCGCTGTCTCGCCATCTCTTCACGGTCTTTTTTTCCCATAGCACGACGAAGGACATCACCCTCCCCGAGCGAATAGAGCGCAAGCGTCTGTGCAATTTGCATCACCTGCTCTTGGTAAACCATGATCCCGTAGGTTTCTTGGATAATTTCTTTCATTAACGGATGGTCTATTTCAATATCTTCCCTTCCATGCTTCCGGTTAATGAAAGAAGGAATCATCTCCATTGGACCTGGTCGATAGAGCGCACCGACCGCAATGATTTCCTCGAATTTATCGATATGTAAGTTTTTAGCAAGCTCTTGCATTCCCCCTGACTCGAGCTGGAATATACCTTGTGTCTTTCCTTGATTTAACAAATCAAAGGTCTTTTTGTTATCGAGGGGTAGATTAACCCAGTCAATCGATTCTTTCGTTTTGACAGCAACAGCATCTGCAGCTTTTTGTATGGATGTGAGCGTTTTTAAACCTAGGAAGTCGATTTTTAGCATTCCAACCGCCTCAACCGGTTTCATAGAAAACTGTGTCGTAACAATCTCAGAATCTTTCGCGTTACAAACTGGAATGTGGTCGGTAAGCGCATCACCGCAAATAATAAGACCAGCGGCATGCACGCCTGTATTTCGTATTGACCCCTCTACTTTCTGTGCGAGGTCAACAACCCGCTTTACCTCTTCATCTTGTTCACAAAGTGAACGCAAATCCGGATCAAGTTCGAGCGCTTTTTCCAGCGTCATGTTTGGATCCTCAGGCACAAGCTTGGCTATCTCATTCACTTTCGCTAATGGAACGCTCAATACTCGGCCAACGTCCTTGATAGCCATTTTGGCTTTCATGGTACCAAAGGTAATGATCTGAGCGACTTTTTCACGCCCATATTTTCGAAGGGTGTATTCAATTACTTCACCCCGCCGATCCATGCAAATGTCAACGTCAATATCGGGATAGGAAAGTCGTTCCGGATTGATGAATCGCTCAAAGAAGAGGTTAAACCGAAGCGGTTCAATATCGGTAACACCTATTAAATAGAGGATAATCGAGCCAGCTCCAGATCCTCTTCCCGGCCCAACAGGTATTCCTTTTCCCTTTGCCCAGAAGATGAAGTCGTGAACGATGAGAAGATAGTCACAAAGGCTTTTTGAAACGATAATATCGAGCTCATATTCAAGCCGATCTCTCACAACTTGCAACGGCTCTTTGTCTGGATATTTATCTGCAACTTTTTTAAGCCGTTCTTCTGTGTACCGATTTGGGATTCCCTTTTCGCAAAGCTCTCGAAGGTACGCTACAGCTCCGTTATGACGTGTAGCTTCATCAATACCCTCTTTCCCTTCAAGTGAAGGGGGGACAAATACTGGATAGTATTTTTTCTTGAAGTCGAATTCGAATGAACACTTTGCAGCAATTTTCTCAGTATTTTCAATTGCTTCAGGAATATCCTCGAAGAGATTTTTCATCATCTCTGGAGATTTGAAATAATGCTCGTGAGATGAATATACCTTTCGCTTTGGGTTTAGTACTCGAGCTTTTGGATTACCAAAGGAGTCCCTTTCCCATATTTCACATGGTTCACCCGATTGAATATTGAGCAAAATTTCATGGGCATTCCAGTCTTCTTTATGCAGGTAGTGAATATCGTTTGTCGCAACAAGAGGAATATTACGTTCTTTTGAAAGTGCACACAGCGCTTCATTGAGACGCTTTTGCTTTTCGATGTATTCTTCGTATTTATGAAGAAGCCAAACCTCTGAGCGAATTCCATCATGTTCAATATCGACATCGCTCATCTCATGTCGTTGTAATTCGAGGTAGAGGTCTTCTCCGAAAAGTTCTTGGAGATAGGTAAGTTCTTCTTCAAATTCGCCGTTGAGAACAGCGGACGGGAGAAACCCATTTACCCCACTTGTTAAACAAACGAGCCCTTCTGCTCTCTCACGAAGAAGCTCTTTATCAATACGTGGGAAGTAGTAAAATCCTTCGAGAAATGCTTTCGAGGAAAGGTAACACAGATTCTGGTACCCTTTCTCATTTTTCGCGAGAAGAACGATTGAGTAGCCATTTGCTTTCCCTTGAATCCGTTTCTTTGTATCCATCGATTCAGGCGAAATCATCAGCTCAATACCGATAATCGGCTTGATACCCTCGCCTGCACACGCCTTAAAGAAATCAACGGCACCATACATATTTCCAAAGTCGGTAAGCGCTATTGACGTCATCCCGTGGGATGCCGCTTTTTTAGCCAGCTCTTTCACCGAAATTGTCGAATCAAGAATCGAAAATTGCGAATGCGTGTGAAGGGAAATAAAACCCATGTTATGTAGCCGTTTGTGTTTTTGCAGCAGCCCCTTCTACATTCCAGAACGGGACTAAAAGCGCAACTGAAATCACAGAGCAAACTCCCATGACGACAAAGAATCCTGACCATCCCCAAATTTCACAAACATAGCCGATTGGCATTCCCGCTGATGCAGCACCAAGATACCCAATCCAGCCAACAAAGCCACTTGCAGTTCCGGCCGCTCTCTTGTGAGAAAGTTCTGCCGCTGCCATTCCGATAAGCATTTGCGGTCCGAAAATAAGGAATCCTATGAGGAACATCAGAAGTGATGAAAGGATCAAATGTCCTGAAGGAATTGCCCAGAGTCCAACAACTGCAAAGACAACACCAACGGAGAAAATAGCATTTACGGGACCTCTTCTTCCTCCAAAGACTTTGTCGGAAGCCCATCCAGCAGCAAGAGACCCAAAAAAGCCTCCTATTTCAAACCAGAAGATTCCGGTTGAGGCTTTCAATAAGGACAGCCCTTTCGATTCGAGAAGGAAAATCTGAGCCCAGTCATTGAGGGCAGTGCGTATCACATATACAAAGAAATAAGCAAACGCAAGAAGCCACATCAACTTGTTTTTGATAACATAATCCAAAAGGATTTGTTTTGCGGAAACCGGAGTTTTTTCCTCTCGCTCTTCATCTTCCTGTAGTGCTCTTGATTCGTTGCGATACCGCTCAACAGGAGGAAGGCCAAGCGTCCTCGGGGTATCTCTCAATCGATTCATAAGGAAAAATCCAACGCCAATGCAAAGCACACCAGGAGTGAACATCGCATATCTCCAGCCAAACTGAGAAGCAGCAAAGGCAGCTAGAAGTGGAATAATTGCTCCACCCACATTGTGTGAAGTATTCCAAACGCCCCACCATCGGCCACGCTCAGACTGAGAGTACCAGTGGGTAAGCAATTTAGCGCATGGAGGCCATCCCCATCCTTGGAACCATCCATTCATTCCCCAGAAAAGCGCAAAAAACAGAAATCCTGAGGACATCCCAAACAGAATATTACAAATCCCTGTCAGGATAAGCCCAACAGCCATAAAGTATCGGGGATTGGATTTATCAGATATAACCCCGCTCAAAAATTTGCTGAGTCCGTAGGTAATAGAGAGGATAGTCGCCAGTGCACCAAGTTGCACTTTGGTCATTCCAAGTGTTGCAATCATTGATGGCATTGCAAACGTAAAACTTTTTCTTGTGAAATAGTAGAACGCATACCCAACGTACATCGAATAAAAAATTCGAATACGCCAATAGGTATATTTTTTCCTTGTCGCCACTTCTTTATCAGATTCGTCGTCGTTCTCGGGTGGGGCGGATCGAAGGAGGTCTAGTATACTCACAAGTTCACCTATTACGTTTTACTGGGTTTACGATTTCCTCGGGGTATATAGTATACCCTTGGAAAGAAATCTCTTCAATCTGAAACAGCGGGAAGGGTAGGCAATCTTCTGTTCAGATGTCAATGAAATTTTCAGATTACCACCCTTCCATATTAGTAACTTCATGTCAACCGTACAGGGTGCATTCCTTGCATAATCATTGCAAAAAAACTGTTTACTCATGCATTAGTTGAAGACAACCTATTCGGACACGTTACTATGGACAAAGACGACCCATTTATACGCCCTATTCGCCCTCTTGGAGAGGAAGACAGAGACCGTCTAAAAATTTCTCCTATTGAGCCAATTCGAGATCCAAGCGATACGGAAGAAAGCGATAGAGAAGCCGAGATCTACAGACGAAAAGTCGCACCAAACGCAGCATTCATCACTTTTTTTCAACAACTTCTCGAGGTCCTCAGCCTTGGCAAGACTGCCGAAATGGCGGTAATGAGAGAGGATATCCTTGTAAAAGATATTGAAACGTTAAAAATTCTCTTCAAGACTTTGAGTGAAAAAGACCAAAGCGAAAACATCACCTTCGTGCAAAACCTCTCTGATGCATGGGGATCACTCGTCTTTCACTGCGATTCAATTGAATCAGGACGAATGAAAAGTAGTATCAGCCCGAAGAAAATCCGTTCACTGGTTGCTTCCGTTGGGAAATATCCGCAGGGAATAGAACACAATCTTGGACATTACCTCAAACACCATGCGGGAAAAGACTGGCTGCCGTTTCCCCTTATGGAACTCTTAAAAAAATTACATAGAAGTTTTGCTGTTGATGCTGAAAAATCTCACCTTGCCACATGGCTGCATCTCCTGAACCAACTGGTTCCAGGAAAAGATATTACGTAAAAGTTGTGTTCATGTTATAGTGTGTACAATTTTTATTGTACAATAAGCTACTATGAACTACTCACTTCCGAAAGGAACTTTTGATATCCTTCCAAATCAACCTGATCCATGGCGATCAACTGAAAAATGGACTCATCTCGAACGTGTGATTCGATCACTCGCAAACGTCTACGGATACCGTGAAGCCCGTACACCCATTTTCGAACGAACAGAACTTTTTGTTCGCGGGGTTGGTGCAACGTCTGACATTGTATCGAAAGAGATGTACACCTTTGAAGATAAGGGCGGACGTTCTATGACGCTTCGCCCTGAAGGCACCGCATCGATAATTCGAGCCTATATTGAAAAAAGCCTCCATATGACTCCTTTCCAAAAACTTTTCTATATCGGCCCCTTCTTTCGATATGACAGACCTCAAGCAGGACGATTCCGCCAGTTCCACCAACTGGGCGTTGAGTTTTTTGGTGAGGCGGCCTCCACAGCAGACTTTGAAGTGATCTCACTTGCGCTCTCTCTGTACAAACAACTAGGACTCCAAAATTTAAAACTCATGATCAATTCTGTTGGAACAGAAAGCACAAGAACTCCATACAGAAACGCGTTGCGAGAGTTCCTCCTTCCACACAAAGATAAGCTTTCTGAAGACAGCCAGGTTCGCCTTGAGAAAAACCCACTTCGAATCCTTGACTCTAAGGACAAAGGCGACCAGAAACTCGTTGAGGGAGCACCACAAATGCTCGACTTTTTGGACGATGAATCAAGAGCTCACTTTGAGTCGCTTTGCAATATGCTGGAGCGAAATGGGATCTCTTTTGTGATTGAACCTAAACTTGTCCGCGGACTTGACTATTACAACAAGACTGTCTTTGAGATTGCTTCAGATGTTCTTGGCGCACAAAACGTAATTGGTGGTGGCGGAAGATATGACGGCTTTTTGAAAGAGTTTAATGGCCCCGATGTTCCAGGTGTTGGTTTTGCTACCGGCCTCGAGAGAATCCTTGTCACAATGGACGGTCAAAACTGCACATTCCCAAAAGCGGCAGGACCATTTGTATACATTATCCCAATGGGAGATTCAGCCCTCGAACAATGCCAAGACCTTCTCTACACACTCCGAGGTGCACAGATATCAGCAGACCTGCACAGAGGAAGCAAAAAAATACAAAAAGCCTTGCAAACAGCTGAGCATATTGGTGCGCAGTACGCCCTTGTTCTCGGTGACAACGAAATCGCATCGCAAAATGCCGTATTAAAAGATGTAACAAAGAGGGAAGAGATTCCTGTGACACTTACCTCGATTACCGAAACTTTACAACCAATGTGGAAAAAACATGTTGAACTATAAACGAACCCACACCTGCGGAGAACTACGAAAAGAACACATTAAGGAAAAGACCGTGCTTGCCGGCTGGGTCAATCGACGCCGCGACCACGGAGGCCTTATCTTTATCGACCTGCGAGACAGGTTCGGCATCACACAGCTTGTGTTTGACCCGAAAGTAAATGCAAAAGCCCATGAAGCTGCCAATTCACTGAGATCAGAATGGGTAATTGCTGTTGAGGGAACTGTTATTCCACGTGCTGAGGGAATGACTAACCCAAAGATGGCTACCGGCGATATAGAAGTCGAAGCAGACACATTGAGCATTCTTTCAAAAGCGAAGACACCTCCCTTTTCTATCTGTGAAGACATCGCTGAGGTGAGTGAAGAGCTTCGCCTTCGCTTCAGATACCTTGACATACGTCGTGGTGAATTACTTCAAAACCTTCGCCTTCGCCATAAAGCAATGATGCATATCCGTGCGTACCTAGACTCCGAGGCATTTACAGAAGTTTCTACACCGATTCTCGCAAAATCTACTCCAGAAGGTGCCCGAGACTACCTTGTACCCTCTCGAGTTCATCACGGTTCATTTTATGCACTTCCGCAATCACCTCAAATTTTTAAGCAGTTGATGATGATCAGTGGTATGGACAGGTACTTTCAAATTGCACAATGCTTTAGAGACGAAGACCTACGCGCAGATCGACAACCTGAATTCACTCAGATCGATATGGAAATGAGCTTTGGCTCCCCTTCAGATTTAATACACATTATCGAAGGCCTTCTCAAGAAACTCTTTAAGGAATGTGCTGGAAGAGAGATTTCTCCTCCATTTACGATTATGTCTCATGCTGAGTGTATCGAGAAATATGGAACAGATAGACCAGACCTTCGTTTTGGAATGGATTTCGTTCGAATCGAAGACATCGTTTCTCAAAGTGATTTCTCCATCCTTAAAAACCAGCTCGAGCTCGGCGGAATCATTAAAGCAATTCGTGTGAAGGGCGGCGCGGAGTGTTCACGAAAAGATATCGACCGCTACACTGCATTCGTTGCGCAATTCGGACTGCAGGGTCTTGGATGGATGAAATACCAAAACGGAGAACTTTCATCGAGCATCGTTAAATTCTTCTCTGAACCGCAGCAAAAAGAGCTGATTGAAAGAATGAAGCTTGAAAATGGGGACCTTCTCCTTATTGCTGGCGGTAAGGAAAAAGTGGTTAATCAATCAATGGACCACTTACGTCGACATATCGCAAAAGAACGTAAAATGTATGACGAAACAGCGCTTGAGTTTGTTTGGGTAACAGACTTCCCTCTTTTTGAATGGGATGAAGACGAACGACGCTACTTCAGTATGCACCATCCTTTCACCGCGCCTCTTGATGAAGATGCCCATCTTCTCGATACTGATCCAGCTAAGGTTCGATCAAATGCATACGACATCGTCCTCAACGGATATGAAATCGGTGGTGGCTCTCAACGAATTCACGATACCGAGCTTCAAAATAAAATATTCACCCTTCTTGACTTATCACAAGAAGATATCGATATGAAATTCGGTTTCTTCGGGGAGGCACTTAAATATGGAACCCCTCCTCACCTTGGGATTGCCCTTGGCTTTGACCGAATCATGATGTTACTAATTGGCACTGAAAATATTAGAGACGTAATCGCCTTTCCAAAAACACAAAAGGCTAGCGACTTAATGATGCAGTGTCCCTCGCCAGTAGAAAGCGAGCAATTGGAAGAACTGCACATCGGCGTCGTGCAGGAAAAGGTTTTCCAAGAATAAAAATGATGTAAAAAAACCGCACGCCTTATACATTGAGATGAACGATTTTATTGGAGATCTATGGTTATGTTAATAAAACGTTTTTTACTACCGGTTGTTACTGGGCTCACTTTATCAGCGTCACTCAGCGCACATACACATGGCACTGAAATGGCTGTTGAGCAATCTGAAGAGCTGAAAGAAGAAAACCTAGACCTCGGGAAAATTTCTGAGTCATTTGGCTTTCTTATTGGGAAGAACCTCGATTCACTAGGCTTTGAGTTCGATATGGAACGAGTCGTTAAAGGAATTCAAGGGTGCGCCGCAGGTAAAGAACCCCCGATGAGCGAAACTGAGTGCGTACAGGCTATTTCGATGGTACAAGAGCGAGCATTTCAAAAGCTTGCAAAAGAAAATCTCGAGCTAGCGAATCATTTTATGGAAAAAAACAAAGTTGAAGCCAACATCGTACAACTCGAAGAAGGAAAGCTTCAGTACCGTGTAGAGCGAGAAGGCAATGGAGAAACTGTTCAACCACATTTCTCCCCTCTTATCCGCTACACTGGGAAATTCGTGGACGGTAAAGTGTTTGGTTCTTCGAAAGAAGATGAGTTAATCTCTCTTGACGATACTATCCAAGGCTTTTCAAAAGGAATTGTAGGAATGAAAGAAGGCGAAAAAAGAACTCTTTTCATCCACCCAACGCTAGGCTATGGCACTCAAGGGTACCTTCCACCTAACATGCTTCTTACGTTTGAGATTGAAGTTGTGAAAGCGAACGCTCCAAAAAAGGATGAAGAAGCGCTTTCAAACCATGTTGACATTCTTGAAGGTGACACAACAGAGATTGCGGAACCCGACCTGAAAGCAACTGAAGAAGTAATGCAATAAAAATTTCCGGGTGTAGCATCTATCGCTGCACCCTTTTTACTACATCTATGCACATCGTACTTTTTAATCCCCAAATTCCTCAAAACACCGGTAATATCGTTAGAACCTGCAGCGTAACAGGCACGTCACTGTCACTTATTCCACCACTCGGGTTTGATATCAGCAGCAAAATGGTACGGAGAGCCGGCCTTGATTATTGGGATGAAGTTGATATTACTGTTGAGGAATCTCTCGAAGAGTTTTTAGATAATGCATACGCTCCCTTCTATCTCTTTAGCTCGAAAGCAAAAAAATCCTATACAGAAGTTGAATACACTTCAGATTCAATCCTTGTTTTCGGAGCTGAGACCTACGGAATCCCAAAAGAAATACTGCAAAAATATGAAGAACGGTGCGTGACACTTCCTATGATTCCAGGAAAACGGTGCTTGAATCTATCAAACGCTGTCTCCATAGCTCTCTATGAGGCATGGAGACAAAATCAATTCGAATTTACTTCGCTGACGATACAAAACTCTTAAGCGCTTCTTTATCACGAAGACCCAAAATGCGATCTACTTCCTTTCCATCTTTGTAAAGTACAAGCGTAGGAACTGAAGTAACTTGGTGATTCGTTGCAAGCTTTTGTGCATTGTCAACATCAACCTTTGCAAACCGAACACCACTCTCTTCCGCCGAAAGCTCCTCTAAAATTGGAGAGAGCATGCGGCATGGGCCACACCATTCAGCGTAAAAATCTACAAGAGTCACACCTGATTTCACTGACTCTTCAAAATTCTCTTCTGTTAAAACCTCAATATTAGCCACAATTTAACCTCATGCGGTATTTTTAACCGCCAGTATACACAACTAAAAGGATATGCGCAATGGCCCGTGAACCTAGCATTGCACTCGTTGCCAACGGAGCTCATGACGACGTTTCTTGGCTTCAACAAGAGCTCAGTACTTTTCAAGTGATTGTCGGTGTAGATGGAGGGCTCGACACAATAATTGCATGCGGTCTTTCAGCACATGAGGCAATTGGAGATTTTGATTCAGCTACACAACCAAAAACTATCCCAACTAAGGTATTTAAAAGAGAGAAAGATGATACCGACCTCGCTCTTGCGCTCAAAAAATACACGCAGAACGGAGAAAAAAATGTCACGGTATTTGGAGCTCTCGGAAAAGGGATTGATCACGAAATCGCAAACCTGCTTTTGCTGCATAAATATCCCGATGTTGTTGAATACCGCTTTCCAAACGGAAACATCCTCTGCTCCAGTAAAAACCTCCGATTTACCTCGATCGAGGGATCTCGGATTGCCCTTTTTTCATTAGGGCCACACACGATCGTTTCGACAACGGGATTACAATGGAATCTTTCAAAAAATGAGCTCAACTACCTCAGCTACAGTGTTTCAAACACACCGGATAGCCCAGAGTGGGGCATCGAGATTCATCAAGGAAATGCACTCATATACTGTGCATATTAAGGAGGGGTACCTACGTTCCCGGCCTCATACCACGATTTTAAGGCATGAAGTCGTTTGATAAGTTCTGCTGTGAGCGCCTCTTGCCGCTCTTTTTTGGGAAGCTCCTCGAAGGTGTCAAGCTCGATAGGTGAACCGTACACGACAGCAAGCTTACCCCAAGGTTTTGGCATTTTTGAGAACCTTCCCCACACGGAGAACGTTCCATGGATATACGCCGGAATAACATGACAGTGAGACTTCAAAGCAAGAAGAGACGCTCCAGATTTTATTTCCGAAAAATTTCCCGTCTCTGTGCGAGCGCCCTCCGGAAAAATCACCACTTTCTTTCCACTTGTTAGCAATGCACACGTTTCTTTAATAACACTCAAAGAAGATACTTCGCTTGAAATAGGATGAGCATTCAACATTGCAATTAGCCTTCCAAAAAACGACTTAAAAAGTGTTTTCCGAGCAAGAAAATGAATTTCTTCGGGACACGATACCGCGATGAGAGGCGGATCGTAATACGAGGCATGATTTGATGCAATAATACCCCCACCTTTTGAGGCATTCGCAACACCGTACACCTTCAACCTATGGAATATCTTGAAGTAGATCCAAAAAGAAAAACGAGTAATGCGGTAAAAAAATTTCATTGAATGAATCATGATGCCAGCTCAACAATTTTTGAAACGACTTCATCGATACTCATATCGCTTGTATCAACAATTGTAGCATCATCTGCCTTTTTCAGTGGAGCCACTGCTCTCGTTGTATCTCTTTCATCACGAGCCTCAATTTCTTCCAAAATTTTAGCATAGTCATGCTTAACATCTGGATACTTCTCAACTAATTGGTCCGTTCGCCTTTGTGCACGCACCTCTGGGCGAGCGGTGAGAAAGATTTTCAGTTCAGCATGAGGAAATACTACCGTCCCAATATCTCTTCCTTCGAACACAGCATCATGGGATTCCCCAAAAGACCTTTGCACTGGCAATAGATGTGTTCGCACCTCTTGGTGTGCAGAAATGAGTGACGCAAGGCGGGAAATTTTTTCCTGGTACAGCTGCTCGGTAACATCCTCTCCATTTACCAAATATCTGTCATCGTTATCACGCTTCTTAATATCGAAAACAAAGGATGAGAGCGCTTTTTTTACCTGATCGATATCTTCAATATCTATCCCCTGTTCAGATAAAAAAAGAGCCAAACAGCGATACATGGCACCCGTGTTGAAATACACAAAACCAAGCGCCTCTGTTACCCGTTTTGCAACAGTAGATTTTCCTGTTCCTGAAGGGCCATCGATTGCAACTATCATTACCAAACTCGTGTCAAAAAGTAGACATAAACTACTGGGAATGTAAATAAAAGTGAGTCTAAAATATCGAGGATCCCACCGAGCCCCGGAAGAGAATTACTGTCTTTTATTTTCGCATCTCGTTTGAGCAGTGATTCAGCAAGGTCACCAATAATTGCTACAATACTGATAATGGCGCCCAAGAAAATCGCTTCAATGATATCAAATGAACTTCCCATGAACGATGAAAAGACAATACTGATAATAATAGTTCCAACAACACTTGCAACAGCCCCCTCCCACGTTTTCTTTGGAGAAAGCGCTGGAGCCATTGGATATCGACCAATACCTTTCCCTACGAAGTAGGCACACATATCACCCATTTTTGTCGTCGCAACAACGTATCCAACAAGAAGGCTTCCCCCTACAGAAAAGCTGCTGTAGAGCATTTTAATAACAAGGATCATGGGTAACAAAATATAGCACATGGGCAAAATGAAACATGCTACTGAGTGTAAAGCTCCTTCAACCTGTCTGAAGTTAATAACGAATGCAACAATCCCCAAAAACATAAGCACAAAATAGGGCAGATTTGGAAGGGAATACACATACATCGAAGCAAACGTAAGAAATGCGGCACCAATAGAAAAAGCGACTATACCTCGATGGAGCATATTGGTAGGCAGCATTGCATATTCATACACAGCAAATCCTGCAGTCAATCCTGTAATAAGAATAATTAACGCCTTTGCTCCGTGGTATTCGGAACAAATGAGCAATAGCAACACTACTGCAATCGCGATAACACTAAAAATTACTCTCTTCCCTAGATCTACAAATGCGGACACAATTAACCTCCGAGCCTACGCTCTCTCTCTTGATATGCTTCAATTGCATGGAAGAATTCTTCTTTTGAGAATTCTGGCCATAGTTTCCTAGTTACATATAGCTCAGCGTAGGATATTTGCCAGAGTAAAAAATTACTAATTCGCATTTCACCGCTGGTTCGAATCAAAAGTTCCGGGAATCCAAATGGCGCGGTATCAAGGTGTTGTGCTATCAGTGATTCAGAAACTTCTTCTGGATGTACTGAGCCATCCTTTACCTTTTCTGCAATTGATCGAACAGCCCGAGTAATTTCATCACGCCCCCCATAATTGAGGGCAAGAACGAGGTTTATTTTCTCGCCACAACTTGTCTCTTTCTCGACATCGAAAAGGGTTTTCTGCAGTGATTCAGGAAGCTCAGATATATTCCCAATATGCCCCAAGCGAACTCCCTCTTTCAACATGGAGGACCGTTCCCGTCCTAAATACTGTTCAAAGAGCTCCATGAGCGCCTTGACTTCCTCGGGGCTTCTATTCCAGTTTTCTGTGGAGAAGGAGTACACGGTCAGTGTTTCTACACCGATTCTGGATCCAATTTCCGTGATATTCCGTAATGTATCAGCGCCTCTCCAGTGTCCGACAGATGACGGAAGCCCATGCTGCTTTGCCCATCGACGATTCCCATCCATAATGATCGCAATATGCTTCGGCACAGGTTTCGAGCGGATCCGTTGTTCTCGCTCTCGCTCTTGATGAGCGTAGACACTGAGGGAGGACATAAAATTCATATTTCTTGATTCACCACAATCGTTTGGTTTCTTTCAGGTCCAACCGAAATAATATCAACTGGAGCTTCAACAAGCTCTTCAATTTTTTCAATATAATTTCGAGCATTTTTAGGAAGTTCGGACGCTCTTTTCATGTGATCAATCGGGGTATTCCACCCTGGTAATACTTCATATACAGGTTCAACCCGATCCAAATCAGAAGAAATTGCAGGAGGTATGTCAACTGACTGTCCATCGAGGGTATACCCAATGCAGATTTTAATCTCTTTCATGGAGGACAAAACATCGAGCTTAGTTAATGCGATTGATGTTGTTCCAGATAGTTTTACTGCATGCCTTGAAAGCACGGCATCAAACCACCCAACCCTTCTCTTTCTTCCTGTAGTAGTTCCCACCTCTCGAATAGACTCAACTGAGGCAAATTGAGACGCATCTTCTGTTGGGAATGGCCCATTACCCACTCGAGATGAGTACGCCTTCATCACTCCGATGACCCGACTAATATGCTTTGGGCCAACCCCTGCCCCGGCTAATATCCCAGCACTTACTGTATGAGATGATGTTACAAAGGGGTACGTTCCAAATACAGTATCAAGCAATATTCCTTGAGCGCCTTCAAAAAGAACCGGCTCACCGAGCGTAAGCACTCTATCAATAGTATGCTCGATATAGGCGATAAAGGGATGTAAACGCTCTGCGTATGCTTCGTATTCCTTCACAACTTCTTCAGGATCTATTGAATCTAAAGCGAATGCAGCAGAAAGCTCCTTCTTTTTTTGCTTCAGTGAAGACACTACAGTCTCTTTAAATGTAGGGTGAATCATGTCTCCGAGACGAATACCGTTTCTTCCAACCGCATCCATATAACAGGGCCCTATTCCTCTGCCTGTTGTTCCAATCGGATTCCCTTCTCGCAAAGATTCGATAGTTGTATCGATCACTCTATGATAAGGCATAACGACATGAGCATAAGGGGAAACGAACAAACGACCCTGCACAGATATCCCTACAGCGGTCAGTCGATCTATCTCTTCAAGGAAAGTTTTTGGGTCAATAACCGTCCCTCCACCTATATAGCAGTAAGTGTTTTCGTGAAGAATTCCAGATGGAATAAGGTGAAGTGCATATTCTTTATCATCTATTATAACGGTGTGACCGGCGTTATTTCCACCTTGCCCCCGTACAATATGGCTTGCTCTATCGGAAAAAAAATCAATTATCTTTCCTTTTCCTTCATCTCCCCATCCAAGACCAACTACAATTGTGCCTGACATCGATAACTCTCAAATATATTTTGCAGGGGATTTATAGCACACCACACAATAAATCGATACAGATACCTCGCAGCCGTTATTTCCAAGACGTGGAAATAGACGTGGACAGAATCACTAAAGATAAGTATCCTATCCTAGATAAAATAAATTTCTGATATCTTGGGATCCAGATGGAAAAACAAAAAAAGTGGCACTTATTCGTTATCCTCGCAGTCCTTGCGCTAACTATATACAACATCCTTCCTACGGTTTTCTTTTACACGAAACCACTGAACAAACCTATCGATGAGACAGAAGCGCTCCAGGTCGGTAAAGCTTCATTGGAACGAATCAACAGCTTGGAGCACCAGTCTAAAGACTGGATACGGTCGTTTTGCTCCTTACTCAACGTCAAGGCAAAAAGCATTTCTCTCAGTGAGGATAGTCCCCAGTTTATTGACGTGACCTTTGCAGCCGAAGAAGATGCCCAAAAATTTTCAAGGCACCTTCCGAAAGCAGGAGCTCTCATTCCTTTTGTTCCAGCACAGCTTTCACTACTCGACACGCAGGTAATCCTCAATAACACCGTACGAATCAAGCGCGCTATCCCTCTTCATTTTGATGCTGCTGATCCCGAAAAATATTTTTCCTTTGCACAGAAATATGCCGAAGATGGCTCTGTGACAAGAGAGTACAGCTCTATCAATAGCGACAGACTCACTCAACTCCTTAAAGTGATAGGCGGCCCGTCAGAAAACGCCTTCTTACTTCAAACTTTTTTGAATGATCCACAAGGAGTTCGTGCGAAGGAATTTGCATTCACGCTTGCTGATAGAATCAACACCTACTCAACACTTTTCTCTGATCGACCACACATTGCACAGCGGTTTTACGCTACCTTTACACAAGGCTCTTTCTCCAAGCCACGGAGCGAGGTTGTCTCCTCCTTTTTATCGCTCATGCAAAATGTTGCTGACTCAGTTCGGCTACAAAGAGCTCAAGCAGAAAAGGCGTTAACGACAAAAACTGAAGAGCTCGAAATTGAAGAAACAAAGCAAGTGATTGCAACACTTCAAGGCCGTGAAGAGCAACTGCAAAAAGCAATTGCTACAATCAAGTCAAAGCAAACCATTTTTGCGAAGGGAGCTACTCCTTGGACAGACCGTGTTGTTGCAAGCCAGCTTGGAAAAGACAAAGATTCAATTTCACTACAAGGGGTAAGCCCCCTATTGAACAGCATTGTGCTTAACGAAGAGAAAGGAACGATTTCCCTTTCACTTCAAAATGATGTCCAACAACTCCTCAACCGTCTTGAAAACTCAGAGAGTGGAAAAGCGCAGGCAACTGCCCTCACTCAGCTCATCTACAACGAAATTGCGCGAATTGGTCGAGATAGCGACGAGGCATTTGCTCCTACGAAAGATGCATTTGTGCTGCAACTGAGTTCCCTAACAAACAGCTCTAGCATGCTTGTTTTCAATCTTCCAGCTTTTGCTGAGCAGCAAGCATTGCAAACAAAGAGCCTCATCGAAGCTGAGTGGAAACCAGCATCAACAGAACTACAGACAAGCAGATACCCGGTTGTTACACAGCAGGAATTTGAAAAGCTTCCCGCCGCTCAAAAGCGATTTGCACTTGTTGTAATGGCTCCAGTCTCTGATAAAGCAATGGCTGACGCAGGGTTTAAAACAAGCTCGCTCTACGTTGTTGCAAAAGGACTAGAACCACTTATCCGCAAAGCTGAAAAAAACCCTACGTCACACAGCTCGAAAGTCCTCTTAAGAGACCTTCAAAGACTTCGGTCACTTCTTCAGTCAAATGGGTATATTGGATATCCAGGAACTCAGGTTCCTAATAACCCACAACTTGCGAAAGACTTCATTTTTGAAGAAGAAGAGTATTACAATGCTGTACTCGCAGCAACACGAGAAAAATTCACCGTTCACGGGACAAAGAAATTTGCAACCCTCGACTTCACCAACGTTGAGCAGAGAATTTTAACCCAGAACAAAATTGACACAGCTATCCATGAAGACCTTTTGAAATGGAGAGATGAGTACAACGCAGCGCAGGTGAATCCAAATCTGCATGCTAAATACGATGTACCAAAACCTACTCAAAACCCATTCCTCAGCAATCTCGCTCTTTCTACAAAGAAATACTTCCGCGGTGACGAACGAAAAATTCTCAACTGGGGTCTTGACCTATCAGGCGGGAAAACCGTTCAAATTGAACTTCGAGACCAAAACAACAAAGTTGTAAAGGATGATGCAGACATCCGGCAAGGGATTAACGAACTTTATCGACGTGTCAACAAAATGGGTGTCTCTGAGGTAACAATCAGACAAGAAGGAAGCAATATCACCCTTGACTTCCCTGGTTCGCAAAACCTCTCAGCATCAGACCTTGTAAAAGCATCTTCAATGTTCTTCCACGTTGTAAACGAAAAGTTCAGCCCACATTACTCCGAACTTGCTGACCACGTAAACACCTTCTTGCAAGATGTGTGGAATGAAGCAGTTGTTACAAACAGAAAAGAAAGCGATAGCATCAATCGAATCGCATGGGAACACCTGTATGGCGATTCTAAAGATGCAGGGATTGCTCAGCCACGAAGCGCTGCAGCAAGGGCGCTGTATGAAGCTGGTCTTCGTCTTGCAAATCCAGACACAACACTTCGAACAAGCACTTTTGACGATTCGCTCTCAAAAATCGCGCTATTCAGAGGCGATACGTTTGCTGAATGGAATGGGCAAACAAACCCACTCCTCATTGTTTTCAACAACTATGTTTTAGAAGGATCTAGTCTTGAAAACATCCATGCCGCGTATGATCCGTCAAAAGGAAATTACCTTTCATTCGAGATACAGGGCGCGCAAACTCTTCGCTCAGGGCAAAGTGTAAATCCAAGAGCAGACATGCACGCATGGACCAGCCACTTCTCAAAAGAAGGGATCGCTGATACTCCACTTGGAGATATCACAAGCGGCACTGGCTGGAGAATGGCTGTAATCCTTAATGGATCGGTAATTTCAGCACCTACTCTTGACTCAGCCCTCGATAATAGAGCGATGATCTCTGGAAGCTTTACTCAGAGAGAAGTAAATAAACTTGAAGCAGACCTAAAAGCTGGTTCACTTACCTTTACTCCTCAAATCCTATCTGAAAAGAACATCAGCCCAGAGCTCGGCATCAAAGATAGAATGAAAGGGATCGGCGCGACCGTTCTAGCCCTTGTTTTTGTTATAGCATTAATGGTTGGCTACTACCGATTTGCTGGTCTTGTTGCTTCTATTGCCGTACTCGTTAACCTTCTTATTATGTGGGCAGCGCTTCAGAACATTCAGGCTACAATCACCTTAGCAGGTATTGCAGGAGTGATCTTAACAGTCGGCATGGCTGTTGATGCTAACGTCCTAGTATTTGAACGTGTACGAGAAGAATACGAGAAGTCAGGCCGTATCGCATCGGCTATGCGAGCAGGGTATGCAAAAGCATTCACTGCAATCCTCGATTCAAATGTAACCACAATCATTGCTGCGCTTATCCTGCTGAATTTTGATTCAGGACCGATTAAAGGACTAGCGCTCACTCTGATCATTGGTATTGTTTCTTCGATGTTTACAGCACTCTTTATGACTCGCTACTTCTTCATCGGTTGGATCCAGAATCCGAAAAACTCCAAGCTATCAATGGCTCAGTGGTTTAAGAAGCCAAACTTCCCATTCCTCAAGTATGCCTCTCTTTTTATTGGCACATCGCTACTGATTACCGCGTGTGGCAGCTACTTTGGAGCAAAAGACAGAGCAACTTTATTCGGCATGGATTTTACAGGTGGCTTTGCCCTTCAGGTTGAAGTAGAGAAAAGCGCGAAAGGAAACTATCGGGCGGCTGTTGAAAAAGCGCTTGAGAAGGCTGGTATTTCTTCTCAAGAAATGGAAGTGAGGGAGCTAAGCCCCGCAAACTCTCTGAAGATTTTCCTAAGTTCGTCACTTGACCTTCCTGGAAGTGTGTTTAGCGGAATGCCACTTGAAACACCCGAGGAAACCGGCACATATAGCTACGTGACAAATCCTCGAATTGTTTGGGTTGTAAAAAGCCTAGAGCAAGGCGGTATTCATATCACTGATGCCTCGAAAATTCAGCTTGAAAAGAACTGGACTAGTGTATCTGGTCAGATGTCTGACACGATGCGTGAACAAGCAATTTTAGGACTAAGCTTAGCCCTTCTTTGCATCCTTCTCTATATTGGAATTAGGTTCGAATTCAAGTATGCAATTGCTGCAACGCTTGGCCTTGTTGTGGACGTTGCATTCACGGTTGGATTCCTTGCCCTTCTCCATGCACTTGGAGTTCCTGCACAGATCGACTTAAAGACTATCGCAGCCCTTATGACGATTATCGGGTACTCACTCAATGACACGATCATCATCTTCGATAGAATTAGAGAAGATGCTAAGTTGCAGAGAACAACACCATTTAAAGAGATTATGCACAGCGCACTTAATGTTACGCTCAGCAGAACTATTATGACTTCAACGACGACACTTGTTGTATTGATAGCCCTAGTAGCTCTTGGTGGTAGCACTATCTTCGGCCTTGCGCTCGTTATGATCATCGGCGTATGTTATGGAACTCTCTCGTCACTATTTGTGGCATCACCTCTTCTTCTTTTATTCCATGCGATTGATGCTCGTAGAAGTAGACGAGCTATAGCTACGCACCAGTAATTCCTCATATCTATGTCCCATGTTTTGAGCATGGGACATAGAAAAACAAAATATACACTAATAATCCACGATTGTGCGAAAGTAGTGATAGAAACGATATTTTCGCAGAACCGTAAAGCGACAAGATGGAACTAGAACCTGTTTGGATATATCCAAAGATACAGACTGAGTGGAAGGAGGCAATCATCCGGGAGTTTAATATACACCCGGTGACCGCGCAGGTCTTGGTTTCACGTGGCTTCAACACGTTTGAAGATATTTATAATTTCTTATACGCCAAGCTCCCAAATCTCCATGATCCCGCCTTTTTTACAGACATGGAAAAGGCTGTCGATCGTCTCTATCAAGCTCTCTCTCGGAAAGAGAACGTGCTTATTTACGGAGATAACGATGTCGATGGTATCACTGGAACAACTCTCCTCGTTGATTTTTTAACCCGTATTGGCGGGAATGCCTTTTATTTTGTTCCAAACCGAACCTCATCGAAACAGAGCTTTATTTTAGATGCACTTGAGTATGCAAAGAGAAAAGAGTGCACACTTATTGTCACTGTAGATTGTGGAATTACAGCGGCTAGTGAGATAGATGAGCTCGTAAAACATAATATTGACGTCATCGTCACTGACCACCACGAACCTACTGCTCGTATCCCAAATTGTGTTGCAACACTTAACCCTAAACTTATCAACAGCACGTATCCAAACCGGGAACTTACAGGTGTTGGCGTTGCTTTCAAACTAGCCCACGCGATGACCAACTTTCTCGTTTCAAAAGGTGAAATGAGTGTATCGACAATTGATTTGAAACGATTTTTAGACCTTGTTGCACTTGGCACTGTCGCAGATATGGGACCACTTGTTGGAGAAAACCGAATCCTCGTTCGTTATGGACTCAGGCAGTTTGCAAAGTCGAAACGGATTGGGCTTTTAAAGCTCCTAGAGGTATGTGACTTAAAGCCTGGCTTTATCACAACAACAGACATCGCATCAAAAGTTGCCCCTCGACTCAACTCATTGGGAAGAATTGCTGACCCAATCAAAGGCATTGAACTCTTACTGATACAGGATAGCACTCGAGCTGAGCAACTAGCGAAAGAGCTCGATCTAAACAATACTGAACGGCAAAAGATTGAAAGAAGAGATGCAGAGGATGTCGATAATTTTCTGCTTTCTCACCAAGATATGCTCAAACACAGGGCCATTGTCCTCCATTCAGAAGAGTGGCATCCTGGGATCATTCCTATTTTGTCTGCACGGATTGCAAAGCAGTATAATAGGCCTACAGTGATAATCTCTCTTGACGATGGCGTTGGAAAGGGTTCTATCCGAACCATTCCTGAATTCCCGCTCCTCCCTACGCTACGTGAAAATAGCGAGCTTTTGATTAATTATGGTGGCCACGATTTTGCAGCTGGATTGACTATCGATCAGAGCAACATCGAAACATTTAAGAAGCGCTTCATCGAATCGGCCGACAAAGTGTTGCAAAAACAAGATATTTTACCAAAGCTGTATCTTGACTCTCCAATCGATTTTGAAGATTTAACGTTTGACTTTCTTGATTCGATGTCACTTTTAGAACCTTTTGGAACTGAAAATCCTCCTCCAATTCTGTACTCATCTGTCACACAAGCATGGCCTCCTAAAATCGTTGGGAAAAGCCATTTAAAGTTGTATTTAGAGCAGCATGAACGAATGTTAGAAGGCATTGGGTTTGGCCTTGCTGAGCATAGAGGAAAACTTCTGAAGAAGAACCTCAAACTACAAATAGCATTTACTCCTCATATCAATGTCTTCTTAAACAAGTCATCGATTCAACTTCAAGTAAAAGACCTTAAGCTCCACAAATGAAAGGCTTAATCGAATCGATTGCATTTGGCGGAAAGGGCGTTGCCAGGTGTAATAACAAGGTCTATTTTATTCCTTTTACAGTTCCTGGTGAAGAAGTTACCTTTCAGGTTGAGAAAGAGAAGAAGTCCTTTGGGGAAGGCTCCCTCGTAACTATCAACACCCCCTCTCCTCATCGAATCCCTCCTCGGTGTATACACTTCACCCGCTGTGGAGGGTGCTCTCTTCAACATATGAATTATGAATCTCAGTGTAACGCAAAAGCTAAGATAGTTGAGGATACACTCCTTAGAATTGGTAAACTCAAAGAATGTGAAGTACACATGCACAAAGCCCCTGAACCATGGGGATACAGAAGGCATATTCGTTTAAACCTAAGGAAAGAAAAAAATGGGTTTCAAGCTGGGTATATCGGCTTTTCTTCAAATTCCTTCGTTCCCGTTGCCGAGTGCCACCTCTCTCCAATGCCCTCTTCGTTTTTTAAACAGCTCCAAACACTTCTTCTTGAATTAGATAACACCGGTATAGCCAACGGTTCATTGAGGATACTGTTTGATCACTCTTCACCCGTCCTCGCGTTCTCCTTTGCTCCCTATGCCCCGAAAAACAGCAAGTCCTGGGCTCAACGCGCTTCCTACCCTGTTTTGTTTAAGTCTCCTAAGGGGCTTGAACGGTTCGGATCCATTCCGCCATCGATAAATCCGTATGGTTTTACTCAGTGTAATGAACCGGTTGCAAGCGCCCTTTATACACACATCGAATCTCTGCTCACAGAAAGGACTAACATCCTCGATCTGTACGGAGGGGCTGGAACACTGGGTATTCGTCTTGCGCACCAAAGAAAAAAGGTCACTCTCGTCGAACAAAGCACCTCCTCGTGCAAAGAAGCACAAGAAACGGCACGACGCGAAAACGTTTCTCTCGATATCCATAATAAGAGCGTTGAGCAATTTGCCCCAACCTCCTCCTTTGACTCGATTCTGATTAACCCACCTCGAGAAGGGGTTTCTATAGAGGCACTTAGGAAGGTGATTACGATGAAAGCTCCATCTCTTATCTACACCTCTTGTATGCCCTCTACTTTAGCAAGAGACCTAGCAATACTTACGAAGAATAGATATGAGGTTGAATCAGTGAATGCCTTTGATATGTTCCCACAAACAAGCCATGTCGAAACAGTCGTTTCACTTAAGTATTTGTAGCAGGGTGAGTTGCAGACAAAAAAAAGAGCATCGTCAGTACAGCTGACAATGCCCCGGATCTTAAGAGGACGTTACATGGAGATTTTTTTCTTCTCTGAGAGTTACATCGCCTCAGAAGAAGAAGAACTCTGTTGCTTTTCTAGGTAGTTCTTCTGGTATCCCTTCACATCATCAACGTGAATGACCCATGCAGCACCTTTTCTAGAAGCTTTAAGCAACCCGATTCGAGTAGCATAATAAATCTTCTGCGCAGGCACACCTAGCATTTTTGCAACTTGATTTACTGAAAAATATCCCTTCGAATTGTCGAAAAGAAGTTCACCATTGTATGTCGATTTTGTTCGAGAATACTTCTGGCGTCGATACTCCTCGAGGTCTTCCAGTCGGATAGTCCAACGAGTTGAATCTTTATACGCTTTTAGCTTTTTTTGTTTAATAGCGACGTAGATGGCTTGTCTCGTCACTCCATTAATTCTCGCAGCTTCTGTAATCGAAACTACTTTTTTACCTGCTGAGCTTTGGTCTGGACTTGCCAGGCTTTGCTCCGCATGGTTATTTTGAAATTCCATTTTAGTCCTCCTCATCAAAAGTAATCCTTATTGCTACCCTTCACCATGTAATAGCCTTTTTTCGTAGCAGCACCCTCGGCGCTCTTCTTTCGCCAACGGCAAGATCTTTTTACCTTTTAGATCTTTAATTATTACAAAAAATTGACTTGATTTCAAGCAATTTTATCTACAAAATCGAACGAAATCAAATATTTACTGGCCAAAGTGTACTATATTCTGTAATATCAAGCAAAGGTTGAGTGCAAATTTTCTTTTAAATTCTTGATAGTAAAGGAAATAGCTTTCAGGGAACAGAAAGGACAAATATGAGACGATTTTTTCTCTTTATCCTATTAATAATTAATAGCTTACAATTCGCTTCGAAGCCTCCTGAGCTGACACCTACAGAAACGCATAGAAAAGCAAATGAGATACTAAAAGCCCATGTTCGGTACAAAAATTTTGACGAAACGGTGGCTCAAAAAACGTTTATTAAGTACCTCGAAGAGCTCGATCCGACCAAGACATATTTTACCGAGGAAGAGGTCCTCACATGGACTTCTCCTTCTGATGAGACTATCCAGCTAACAGTCAATGACTTCCATGCAGGTCAATTTACCCAATATGAGAAGATTTTCGGAATTTTCCAAAAGGCAATTGAACGTCGAAATGAAATAGAGAAGGAAATCAAGGGGAAGGAACTCCCTCAAAACATTGACAGACAAGAGTTTAAGAAACTTGAATGGGTTAAAAACCGCTCAGAACTTATAGATCGTGTTGAGAAAATCAGAGCAATGCAGCTTGAAGCTGCAGCCAAAATCGACGACGAGACCAAAGACCGATTTTTAAAGCGAATCCAAAAGCGCCGTCTCTCGAGAGAGCAGGAGTTTTTTGCTGAGGAACAAGGGATTGAAAAGCGGCAGATGCTTTCCTGTTTTTTGAAGGCCGTAGCCGGAGCATTAGATGCCCATACAGCGTATTTTACCCCAAGTGAAGCTGATCAGTTTCTTCTCCTTGTTCAGCAAAGACTAGAAGGGATTGGAGCACAGCTTCGTGATGATTTGAATGGTTTCACACTCACACGGCTACTCGAAGGTGGTCCAGCACTCCGAGGCGGCATTCTGAAAGTTGGAGACCGTATTATTGCGGTCAATAACGAGCCGGTTGTAGGGCTCGACATTACTGAGGCTGTAGAGTTGATCAAAGGGCCAAAGGGAACGAAAGTTACCCTGACCTGCCTTCGAGAAAAAGAGCAAGAAAGCGGAGAGAAACTCGAGGAGAAGTTTACCGTCGACGTTATTCGTGATGAGCTTGTTCTTCAAGAATCCCGCTTCGAATATGATACGATCGACTGCGGTGATGGCGTTATTCTCCATCTTAAGCTGTACTCGTTTTACCAGGATGAAAAAGCCTCCTCTTCTGGAGACATCCAAAAGGCATTCCGTGAAGTAAGCCGCGTTTCCCCTGTGAAGGGTGTGGTTTTAGATGTTCGAAACAATGCCGGCGGGCTTCTAACCCAGGCGGTCACTGTATCCGGGCTCTTTATCAAGAAAGGGATCGTTTGTTCTGTCAAAGACAACTCTGGAAATGTCCAACACCTTCGTAATTTTGATGAGGATAATATTTGGGATGGTCCCCTTCTAGTCCTCACAAATGTGTGGAGTGCGTCTGCATCAGAAATTGTAGCTCAAACACTTCAAGATTATGGAAGAGCGTTTGTGATTGGTGATGAACGAACCTTTGGTAAGGGAACCTATCAAACATTTACTTTGGGATCTTTGAATAGTAATAAGATCAATCCTAGAGGTGAATACAAAGTCACAAGAGGGCTGTACTACACCGTTTCTGGCAAGAGTCCACAGTTTATCGGAGCAAAGGCTGACATCGTTACACCTGGCGAGTTTTCCAAGCTTGAAATTGGAGAGCAGTTTGCTAAATTCCCTTTGCCGAATGAGTCTATTGATCCGAATTTCTTAGACACTCTTGCAGATGTGCACCCGTTCCATAGAGCACGAATGCATCGTTCATACGCAAAAAACCTTCAACAAAAGATCGTGGAGTTTTCTCCCTATCTCACTACTCTGCAATCGAATTCAGAGAAGCGGATTGCTCAAAATGAGAATTACCAAAGGCTTCTCCGAGTGATTCAAGAGGAAACGTATGATGTCGATAAGATTGAAGATTTTGGGAAAAACGACCTTCAGCTTGAAGAGACCATCAATGTGATGAAAGATTTTATAACCCTCCATAAGTCTCGATTAAATCAATAAGATTTCGAGAAGCTTGAAATCTATCTTTGAATTGAGGAAAATGTCTGGAAAAAAATGTAAGGTTTTTTCCAGATGAATGTTCGTGTCCGAATTGCCCCATCGCCAACAGGTGACCCACACGTAGGTACTGCCTACATGGCTCTTTTTAATATGATTTTTGCCCGCCATCATAAGGGGAAATTCATTCTGAGAATTGAAGACACGGACCAGTCCCGGTCTCGCCCTGAATACGAAAAAAATATTTACGATTCATTGACTTGGTCAGGAATTTCTTGGGATGAGGGTCCTGATGTAGGTGGAGAATACGGCCCCTATAGGCAATCGGAACGAACAGAAATTTATAGAAAGTACTGCCAAAAACTCCTCGATGACGGGAAAGCATATAAGTGTTTTGCGACACCGGAAGAACTGCAAGAAATGCGGGAGATGAGTAAAGCTTTAGGAAAGCGAATTGGATACGACAGACGGTATCGAAACTTAAGCCCTGAAGAGGTAGCTCAACGAGAAGCAGAAGGACAATCCTATGTTGTCAGACTCAAGATCCCTCTCACTGGCGAGTGTGTTTACGAAGACGCCATTAAAGGCCGCATTACATGCCCTTGGGCAGATGTCGATGACCAAATCCTATTGAAGTCGGATGGATTTCCAACGTACCACCTTGCAAACGTAGTGGATGACCACCTTATGGAAATCACACACGTAATTCGTGGCGATGAATGGATGAGCTCTACACCAAAACACGTTTACCTGTATGAAGCCTTTGGATGGGATGCACCGACGTTTATGCACATGCCCCTTCTTCTAGGCACAGACGGGAAAAAACTTTCAAAACGGAAGAACCCAACGTCGATTTTTTATTACAGAGATTGTGGTTATCTACAAGAAGCCTTTGTTAATTTCCTCACGCTGATGGGATACAGTATGCGCGGAGATAAAGAGATTTATTCCCTCGATGAGATTATTAAGGAATTTGATGCAAAACGGATTGGCGTTTCAGGCGCGGTATTCGATAGCACCAAGCTCGACTGGATCAACCAGCAGTACATCATTAACCATATTCCTGCCGATAAGCTTTGGTCACGGATCCGAGAATGGGGCATGAATGATGAACTTATGGAATCCTTAATGCCACTCGCTCATACCCGTATTAAGACGTTTGGTGAGTTTATTGAACTGTTCTACTTCCTCTTTGTAAATAACCTCGATCTTCAGGAACCTCTACTCACTCCTGGTAAAGCGACTCCAGAAATCACATGTGCCATCTTGCAATGCCTTATCTGGCATATGGAGGAAAATGAGGCATGGGGACGAGCAGGTCTTGAGAAGGCATCTCGAGATATTGCTGAGATGTTTGGTGTGAACCATAAGAAAATCGTGATGAAAATTTTGTTCGCCTCAATTACAGGGAAACACCACGGCCCTCCTCTCTTCGATTCAGCTGAGATTTTGGGAAAAGACCGCTTACGCGCTCGCTTTCTCACTGCAATTCAGTTCCTAGGAGGTATTTCAAAAAAGAAACTCGATCAACTTGCTAAATGCTGGCAGGCGAAAGATGCTAAGGAACTGGTTCCTGCTTAGAACCAGAAGATGATGATGCTTCAGGGTTCTCAACGGTGAGCTGTGGAGCATCAGAGACAATAAAGTTAGGATTGTATGCAGACATTCCACATCCTGTTAATGCTGCAGCAACGAGGAAAAAGCACAGTATTCTCATTATCCTAACTCCTTTTTAGTGATTATACTGTGAACTGAAATAGTTTGTCTAGTAGTTGCCATGACACAATATAATAAAGAAAACCCATTCAACGCACAAGTCATTGAACGATATAAGCTTAATAAAGAAGGTTCTTCTAAAGCGACGTATCACATTACCCTCTCACTCGAAGGTTCTGGTTTAACATATAAACCGGGAGATTCAATCGCAATTTGGCCGACAAATGAAGCTGAAGTTGTCGATGAAATTGTAACGAGACTCGGAGCTGATCACGAGACAATGGTCTTTCATGCAAAGACCTCCAATGAGATGCATCTTAGTACTTTTCTCGCCAAATTCGCCAATTTAAAACGAGTTACCCCAGCTTTCCTCAAAGAAATCTGCGGAGTAACCTTTGAAGATCCAAAGGAACGTATCGGCTTCACGCAGTCGCACGACATTCTCGATACCCTTCGAAAATTCCCCCCAAAAAATACCGACATTTCCTCACTGACGCAATACATTGCACCAATGCTCCCTCGGTTTTACTCTATCGCCTCCTCTCCCCTTGTGCACAAAGACTCGGTAGATTTACTTGTTGCAACCTTTTCGTATGAGCAAAATGGGAGAGAGCATAAAGGGATTGGCAGTGATTTTTTATGCCGAGAGGAAACAACATCCGTTCCTCTTTATGTACACCCAACAGACAGTTTTATTCTCCCCTCTGACACAAACACACCGGTCATTTTGATCGGCCCTGGTACCGGCGTCGCGCCGTACAAGGCTTTCCTAGAAGAACGAGTATCTCAAAAGGCAAACGGCAAAAACTGGCTCTTTTTCGGGGAGTGTAATAGGGCTTTCGATTTTTACTACGAGTCATTTTTTACAACAGCCCCCAACCTAAAACTCTCACTCGCCTTTTCTCGAGACCAAGCGGAGAAGTTTTATGTTCAACATGCAATGCAAAAAGAACGCGCAGAATTCTATCAATGGCTACAAGATGGCGCTGTGGTTTATGTCTGCGGAGATGCAAAGAGAATGGCAAAGGATGTTGTAGCAGAACTTCATGCACTGCTTCAATCTGAAGGAAATCTCTCTGAGGACGACGCAAAAGCGATCATAAAAGAAATGAGAAAAGAGAAACGTCTTCTAATGGATGTGTACTAAATCAACTGTGATTTAGGACTTATTGACAGTAAGCATGCAGAAGCATTGCGTACCGATTCCCTGGGCAAATGGGGTCATTCCATCGCCAGAAGTACTGGTAAATCCAACGTTATCAACAGAAATTCCACATAGGTCTGCAACCGATTTTCTGATCGCATCGGTATGTGGTTGGAGCTTTGGTTTTTTCGCTTCAACACTAAAAGCTATATGCTCAATAGTAAATCCGACTAACGTCTCAAGCGCTTTTTTCAGGTATTCTTTTGAATCAGTAATGCCCTCTTTTTTGCACATGTCGATTGCAATGCCGCCAAGAATTGGCACATGCGTGATTGATGTTATCGCGTTGCAGAGTGCATGAAGCACAATGTCACCATCAGAGTCTGCATCCATTCCTGGAACACCCTCTATTACAATTCCACCGATAACACACGGCTTTGTAGTGTCATCTGAAAAACGATGACTGTCTTGACCAATTCCAACTTTCATATTGCAGGATAATCTCACACCTTCCTGAAAAAAGTAAAGCGCTCTCAATCAAGCAGCTTTTATAGACGTGAAATTTTATATTTGCTAACGTGTTGCATCAATGTACATAGGTTTTCATGAAAGCACTACGAATTCGTGGCGGAACCCCCTTAGAAGGGGTTGTAAAGGCATCTGGAGCAAAGAACGCAATTACCAAAATGCTTGTCGCATCGCTTATTTGCGATAAGCAATGTGTATTTACAAATGTTCCAAACATAGAAGAAGTTGATACAACACTTCATTTACTTAAACAACTTGGTATGGTCTATACATGGGACCGACCAAATGGTGTACTTACCGTACAAACGAAAGAGCTTTCTTCTCGACACGTTGTGCAACGTTTTTCTGGAGCAAACAGAATCCCAATTCTTTTACTCGGCGCATTACTTGGACGAACAAATGAAGAAGTGATTGTTCCAATTGTGGGTGGTTGTAAAATCGGAAAACGCCCAATTGATTTTCATATCAAAGCATTGGAAAAATTAGGTGCGGAATTCGAACTTGTCGACAATGGTGATACAAAGTTGTACAAAGCGCATGCTCCAAAAGGACTCATTGGAACAACAATTGACCTACCCTTTCCTTCTGTTGGCGCAACTGAAAATGCAATTTTTGCAGCTATCCGCGCAAAAGGCAAAACAACTATCACAAATGCTGCAGTCGAGCCTGAAGTATTCGATATTATTCACTTTTTACAAAAGCTTGGCGTTCGTATTGCACTGCATAAAGATCGAACGATCGTCATCAAAGAATCCTCAACGTTTTATCCAATTAAACACCACGTGATTACCGACCGGATTGAAACGGCGTCGCTTGCTATGGCAGCTCTTAGCACGGGTGGCTCTGTCTATGTGAAAGGGGCTGAACAAGCATCGCTTACTTCCTTTTTAGGCGCGCTACGTGACATTGGCGTCCATTTTATCGTGCATGATGATGGTATTGAGTTCACAAAAACTGAAAAGCTTCGTGGCGGTCTTCATATCGAAACAGATGTACACCCTGGCTTTCTCACAGACTGGCAACAGCCGTTTGTTGTATTACTCACGCAAGCAGAAGGACATTGTGTTATCCATGAAACGCTCTACGAAAACCGGTTTGGCTATACCGATACTCTGAAAGAAATGGGTGCAGATCTTCAACTGTTTAGCGAATGCTTAGGCCCTACTCAGTGTCGATTCCACGGCCACAATTTTATGCATAGTTTGTCTATAAAAGGCCCCACTCCTCTGAGAGGGCGAATGATTGCAATACCTGACCTACGAGCCGGGTTTGCGTATGTCATGGCAGCACTTATTGCTGACGATGAAAGTATTATTACTAATTTGCACTACCTCGATAGAGGGTATGAAAATATCGACGGAAAGCTTCAGATGCTTGGCGCGGAGATAGAAAGAATTACGCTCGAAGATCCAGCCCACCAGAACTTGCAAGACCTCCTCTCTCGACGAACGACGGTGCTTTCAAACTAATCCTCTCCCTGGTATGATTACATCCCATGGAACATTGGCAAAAAATTTTTCAAAACAATATTCGAAGCTATGATGAACTGCGCGAGTTGATCCCGCTTCCCAATACCCTCTCCCCTTTTCCGAAGTTTCCCCTAAACATTCCGCGAAGGCTTGTTGAAAAAATGGAACCGGGTGATTTTAATGACCCTCTTTTCCTCCAATTTGTACCACTCGCATCAGAACTTATCGCAACGCCAGGTTTTGTAAATGATCCAGTGAGTGATGAAGCAGCGGCCCGGACAACCAAGCTCCTTCATAAGTATAAAGGGAGAGCGCTCCTCCTCGTTTCAAGCGCGTGCGCCATGCACTGCAGGTACTGCTTTCGGCAGAAATACCCTTATGAAAAGGACGTTAAGGAGTACGAAAAAGAACTTGCAATCATCGAAGCTGACCCAAGTATCACTGAAGTAATTTTAAGCGGCGGAGACCCCCTTTCTAAAGGAAATAGCGCACTTGGCTTACTGCTAGAAGCACTTGATGCTATTCCACATGTCAAAGTGATTCGATTTCATTCACGGTTTCCGATTGGAATCCCGGAAAGGATTTCAGATGAGTTTATCTCGCTCTTAAAGGGCATTTCAACCCAGATAGTATTTATCCTTCATGTGAACCACGCACGTGAGCTTGATGCCGATGTAGTGCAAAGCATGAAAAAGCTGATGGCTTTGGGGATTCCGGTCCTCTCCCAATCCGTTCTCTTACGGGGAATTAACGATTCACTACCTCGGCTAAAAGAGCTTGTCTTGTCGCTCATTCACGCAGGAATTGTTCCTTACTATCTACACCAGCTTGATAGGGTGCAAAATACCGCTCATTTTGAAGTGGATCCAGAAGATGGGATAGCTCTTATCGAACAGCTTCGAAAAGAGGTGCCTGGGTATGCGGTTCCAACCTATGTTCAAGAAATAGGCGGAGAAGCCTCAAAAACACCGCTACATTCTGTCGAGTGTCTTCAAGCCTAAGAGATGAAGCCCTTTTTCAAGCACTCCTGCCGTGATAGATGAAAGGAGCAGTCGCGAGTCTTCATATTCACTTCCCTCGACTCGACAATCTCTGAAAAACGCATTGAATTTTTCTGCCAATGTGTAGAGGTATTCGCATAGTCTATGGGGAAGAAGGTCTTTTTCAACTGCTGCTAAGACTTCAGGAAACTGTCTGATGTGAAGACCAAGAGACAATTCTGATGGATGATTTAACACCACCTTTCCATGTGAAATATCCTTTTTTACCTTCCGCTTGATTCCTTGAACACGGACATATGCGTAGAGTAAAAAGACAGCTGTGTTTCCTTCGAACTTAAGCATTCGATCATAGCTAAAGACATAGTCTTTTGACCTATGTCCCGAAAGGTCAGCATATTTGATTGCGTCGATACCAAGCACTTCTGCTCGTGTTTTCCGTTCTGCTGCTGAGAGGTCGGGATCTCTTTGCTGAAGAAGGGTATCAGCATGTTGTACAGCACCATTTATGAGATCAACGAGCTTTTCAGTCTCACCACTTCTTGTTTTGAATTTTTTTCCATCCGGCCCTAAAACTACCCCGAAAGTTACATGGTCGAGGTGTACTTTCTTTGGATCATAGTACCCAAGCAATGCACCTGCTTTGAAAAGCATGTCAAAGTGCAGCTTTTGTCCTGCATCAGTGATGCAGATAATTCGATCTGCCTTATCATTTTCAACACGGTATTTAAGCGCTGCAAGATCAGTTGTATCGTAGTTAAAGCCGCCGTCAGACTTTCGGATAATCATTGGGAGTGGATCTCCATCCTTCCCTTGGAACCCATCCATGAAAATACATACGGCACCATCGCTTTCGCGCGCGATTCCTTGCGTAAGTGCATCTTCAACAACGGGTGCGAGCATTGCATTGTAGAAAGACTCCCCTCGTTCGATAAGGGTAACATCAAGCATATCGTAGATTTCTTCAAAACCAACACGAGAGATTTCGCAAATCCGTTCCCACGCTTTTTTTGCTTCAGGATCACCACCTTGCAAATCAACTACTTTAAGTTGCGCACGCTTTTTAAACCCTTCGTCTTCATCGAATCGTTTCTTTGAGGCTCTATAAAGATCCATCAATTCAGCAAGTGAGGACTCTTTTTTTCCCTCAAACACCTCGGGAACGACTTCTTGCATGTAGGTAATCAGCATTCCAAACTGTGTTCCCCAATCTCCAACGTGGTTGAGGCGAAGGACATCATGCCCAAGAAATTCAAATATCCGAGCAATACTTTCACCGATGATTGTCGAGCGCAGGTGCCCCACGTGAAGTTCTTTTGCAACGTTTGGAGAAGAAAACTCTACAACGACTTTTTGTTTTTTTTCCGGAATCGGCACACCCAAGTGTTCATCTTGCGAAACTATCTCAAGCTCTTTTTCAAGAAATGAAGCCGTTAATGTGATATTGATAAAACCAGGCCCTGCAACTTCAACCTTTTCGATACACTCATTTTGCTCTTTGAGGGCATCAGCGATAGTACTTGCGATTTCACGCGGATTTTTCTTTAATCCTTTTGCCATCCGAAGTGGAGTATTGCACTGATAGTGTCCAAATTGCGGTTGTGTACTTTGCGTTACTTCAGCCGGAAGGTACGGAGCAATCTCCTCTCCCTGGAAACACGTAGAAATAGCCTGTGTCGCAGCTTTTTCAAGCCGCTTGATAACCGGAATCATACTTCTGCACCAACATGGTCAAAGGCGATTTGCTCTGCCCGTTTCCCAATATGATATTTCAAGCGATATTCCGCAAGAGAGAGTGCCGCTTCGTGTGTGCTTACGTCTGATTTTCCAGAAATGTCAAAAATAGTGAGCAGTTGATCATATATCCCATCAACCTTCTGTCGTGATATGTGAGGGTCATACCCTTCTTTATCCAACTCGACAGATACATTAAGCAGTCCACCCGCATTGATAACAAAGTCAGGTGCATAAAGTATTGCTCGGTTTTTCAACGATCGGGCATGCCGTTCCTCTAAAAGCTGGTTATTTGCACAACCTGCAATTATTCGACATCGAAGCTCTGGAATCGATCGATCGTCAAAAACGGCTCCTAAAGCGCATGGAGCAAATACATCACATGCCGCTGTGTGAATTTCGCTTACCGGTACAACCTGCGCACCAAATTTGGCCTGCGCTTGCTGTACTCTTTGTGGATTGACATCCGCAACAATAAGGCGAGCACCTTGCCAAAAAAGTATTTCCGCAAGAGTCATTCCTACAGATCCAAGCCCTTGAATCGCTATTGTTCGCCCATCAACAGAATCGGTTCCGTAAACTTGTTTTAATCCCGCTTGAATTCCTCGGAAGGTACCCCATGCAGTATATGGCGCTGGGTTACCGCTCGATTTTTCTTTATGGAGTCCAACAACATACTTTGTTGTCTCGTGAATGATATTGACGTCTTGTGGCGTGATCCCCACATCTTCGGCGCATATATACTGCCCCATCATTTTATCAACAGCTCTACCGAACGAGTGAAAGAGCGCTTCCGTTTTATGAATAGCTGGATCGCCAATAATCACGCTTTTCCCTCCACCGGTCCCACATTGTGAAAGTGCTGATTTGAGTGTCATTCCTTTGGAGAGGCGGAGCACATCAGTTAAGGCATCATCAAATGAAGTATATGGGTACATCCGAATTCCACCAAGAGAGGGCCCTAAATCAGTACTGTGAATAGCAATAATTCCCTTTAGTGCCACAGATGGATCAGTCAACGCAACAACTCGCTCATAACCAGGTATCTGAAGGTCTTCCAACACTAACGTCATTCTCAAGCCTTAGGTAAAAATTGTTGCCAGATGCTACCATGGAGAGGGCTCAGAATTCAACGATTTTCTCAAGAGGCAAATCCACCTTGAAGAATATTTCTTATTTGAGTACTCTTTATCCCGGGTTTTTTATAAATCGAACGCGAATGAATCGCACAAAGGTATATTCAAGAGTATGCTGACTATTGACTCAGGGGTTACAATGTCTCAAATCACTGTTGATGATAAACTTAAGTCACACCTTTCTAAATTTCTAAAAAAGAATAAGAAGGCTGACCTTATCACTACATTCCTAAGCTTCCTCGAAAAAAAGCACGGCATGGCGCCAGTTCTTTTCATTCGAGAAAAAACTATCTACCAATCTAAAGAAGAAGTGCTCAAAAAACTTGAGCAAGAAGGAAAGCTTTGGAGAGAAACTGAAGTTAAAATTCAGGTTGGACAACCAAGTGTTAACGAAGAGACTAAAAAGATTTATATCTGCCCATACACTGGAAAGGTTTTCGGAGACAACACGCACCCTAACCCACAAGACGCAATTTATGACTGGGTATCTAGGTGCCCAGAGAACAAAGATCGAGTTGGCGGCCTGCGAGCAAAACGATTCTTCGTTTCTGAAGATCCTGAGATGATCAAAAACTACATCCAAAAGAGAAAAGACCCAATCACTAAAACGGTATACTCCTCTGGCGTAACCGGTAAACTTTTCAACAAAAAACAAGCTGTTATTGAAGATTTCATCAAATCACAGCTGAAAGCTATTCCTCTTGCTGATGTACCAAACCAAAACAGGTACACCATTGAGGAACACCTCCTCGCATTTATCGAGCAACACCTTGAAGAAAACCAGATCTCAGCTTTCGTTGAAGCTGTTTCTGAAATTCCAGAATTCGCATCACATGTTGAGCGTTGGATGGAGGAATTCAACGAGGAATAAGATGCGCACCTGGGAAACGAAATCACCCGAAGAAACCTTCGAGGTCGGGAAAATTATCGCTTCCCTTCTGCAACCAGGAGATGTCTTGCTCCTGAGCGGCTCACTTGGCGCCGGCAAGACAACCCTTTCAAAAAGCATCGTTCACACACTGACCGGTACAGATCCTACCGCTGTTGATAGCCCCACATTTACATACGTTCAAGAGTACGACAGCGTGTACCATTTTGACCTGTATCGACTGAGTAATGATGACTCTTTTTACCAACTCGGATTGGAAGATTATTTTAGGAATGACTCGATTTGTATTATCGAATGGCCAGAAAGATGCCCAAATGCCCTTCCTAAAAATGCAAAAACACTCCGTATCGATCTCACTGGAAAACAAGAAAGAATGATCAGCCTGGAGGAAGTATGAAACCCCGTTTTTTCATGTCAGCGTTAAAGGATACCGATTGGCCTCTACTGAAAGATGAACATGGTAATGTTATGCCGGAGATTGCTGTTGTTGGCCGATCTAATGTTGGAAAATCTTCCCTACTTAACCACCTGTTTAACCATAAGGGCCTAGCGCGCGTTTCTTCTAGACCAGGTAAAACCCAGCTTCTTAATTTCTTTATCGTCGACAACGAATTTGTACTGGTAGACTGCCCAGGATACGGGTATGCAAAAGTTCCCAAGTCTATGCAACAAGAATGGGGCCGATGGGTTGAAGAATACCTAACAACCAGACCTCAACTCTCACTCATATTTTTTCTTCTCGACATCAGGAGAAAACCTTCTATCGAAGATATCATGTTTTTTAAATGGGCTGATCACTATAATAAACCGATCAAACTCGTACTTACCAAAGTCGATAAGGTAAAAAAAGGGGAGCGCAAAGAGCACGTCAAAAAAATTCGAAGCGTGCTTGAAGAGGAAGGAATTTCCTTAGAATCACAACCCCTCACATATACTATCAAGAACAGTGAGGGAAGAATACTCCTTACAAGACTGATGCAACAACACTATAAGGACGTTCATGGGACTTCTTCATAAAGATCGATTTATCTGTCTCGACTGTGAGACTACCGGCCTTGATACAAAAAAAGACCACATCATAGAAATCGCCGCTGTTCGCTTTACTTTTGAATCGATTTTGGAAACGAAAGAGTCACTGATCGATCCAGGTGTTACCATCTCTGAGGAATCAATTGCTATTCACAACATTACCCAAGACATGGTTCAAGGCAAGCCAAAAATCAATGCGCTTCTTCCTGAATTTTTAGAGTTCGTTGGCAATGATATTATTGTAGGACATGGCATTGGTTTTGATATCTCGATCATCAATGAAACAGCACAACGATTGTCGATTCCGACTACGATCGCTAAAAACCCATTTATCGACACACTTCGACTTGCAAGACTGTACGGAGAAAGCTCCATCAACTCACTTGAACATCTGAGAAAGCACTTTAATATTGAATACCATGGAGCGCACCGCGCTATGAACGATGTGCTTGTTAACATCAAAGTATTCAAACACCTGTCGCACAACTTTAAAACAACGAGCGACCTCCTCAAAAGACTTCAGAAACCTATTCTTCTTCGACACATGCCATTAGGGAAACACAAAGGACGCTCTTTTAGAGATATCCCAGTTGAGTACCTGAGATGGGCTATCAAGCAAGATTTTGACCAAGACTTGATGTACTCGCTCAAAACTGAACTCAAAACGAGAAAAAAAGGCAATTCTTTCGTTTCTTCTACCAACCCGTTCTCTAACCTCTAGCGCCTGTTCCCCTGTGCGTAAAAATACATTGTCATGATATACTTAAGAGCGTATGGAAGTTTTTCTCTCACCACCTCATAATTTTGATTCCACGGTAGATGTGGTCATCTGCTTTGTTCAAAAAGGAAATCGCTACCTCATGCTTAAAAAAAACGGGGAGCCTCTCTGGACAGCGCCGGGTGGTAAAGCTGAGACAGGAGAAGACATGCTCTCCGCCCTCGAAAGAGAGGTGAAAGAAGAAACGGGCATTACCCTTTCTAAAGATGTAGTCAAAAAAATTGGACGTCTTTTCTTTGTAGGCGATGCACTCCATTTTAATATGCATATATACCATTTGATGCTTGAAGACACCGCTGTTACATTGTCAGATGAACATGACGAGTATTCATGGTATCTCCTCAATGAAATCTCTACGCTCAAAAAACAGCCTGGTGCAGATTCTGTACTCGATTTCTTTTACCGTTCGCTGGAATAAGATTTTTAAAAATACGCCTTTTCGTGTTAGAGTGATGACATATGAAAAAGTTATCGCTTTATGATCTAGATCTCAAAGGCAAACGAGTCCTCATGCGAGTCGATTTCAACGTGCCTTTGACACCAGATGGACGTGTTGCTGATGGAACGCGAATAATTAACGCACTCCCCTCAATTCAGTATATTCTCAGCCAGGGAGCTTCCCTTGTACTCATGAGTCACCTAGGAAGACCTAAAGGTAAGAGAGACGAGAAGTATAGCTTAAAGCCATGCGCAGAATTTTTAGCAAAACACCTCGACAAACCCGTTGCATTTGCAGACGACTGCATTGGCGAAGAGGCGGTAAAAAAAGCTAAAAACCTAGGAGAAGGTGAAGTCCTTCTTCTAGAAAACCTCCGATTTCACCCCGCAGAGGAAGAACCCGATGTCCAAAATCACTTTGCTGAACAACTCTCCACATTGGGCGATTTGTATGTAAATGATGCCTTCGGAACAGCACACAGAGCACACTCATCTACAACGATCATCGCTTCCTTTTTCCCCGGAAATGCGGCAACCGGGTTTTTAATGGAGAAAGAGGTCTCATTTCTCTCATCACTTATTCAAAATCCGAAACGCCCTTTTTATGCAATCATTGGCGGGGCTAAAATTTCATCCAAATTAGGCGTCCTCGATTCGATCCTTGATAAAGTTGACGGCATCTTTATTGGCGGTGGGATGGTTTTCACATTTTTGAAAGCAAACGGACATGAAATTGGAGCTTCTATTTGCGATGACAGCTTCCTCGATACAGCAAAAAGCTTCATAGCAAAATGCAACGAGAAAGCTATTCGTTTCTTTTTGCCAAAAGATATTTTGATTGCCTCTGGCGTTGCCGAAGGAGCGGAAACGCGTACAGTCACCATTAAAGAAGGCGTTCCAGAAGGATGGAGCGGAGTCGATATTGGGCCAAAAACCGTCGAGGAATGGCAAGGCCTACTTACGAATGCGGCAACAATTTTTTGGAATGGCCCGATGGGAGTATTCGAAATTGATGCATTTGCAAGCGGCACCAACAGCCTTGCACAAATTTTAGCTGACTTACCTTCTGTGACCATTGTTGGCGGGGGAGATTCAATTGCTGCCATCAACAAACTGGAATTAAGTAAAAATTTTACTCACATCTCTACTGGTGGAGGAGCAGCTCTAGAGTACATTGAGCACGGCCACTTACCAGGAATTGACGCATTGACAGATCGGTGAATCACTCTTCTTGTATTATAAGACAAAATGGGTATACTATTTGTCACAGCAAGAGCATTGTTGCCTTCAAATGAACAATAACCGGCAACAAATAATTTGAGAGCCATTGTGTTACACTTTGACAACACCTCACATGCTCCTTCCCCGATTTTTTCACAAACACTCCAAGATACCCTTGCACCTCACACAACGAGCGCTCAAAAATCATTCATAGACATTTTTACTAAGGAATACCATGTCAGCAACTGCACAGCAGTTTGGTAAATTTCGTTCTCTATTTTGGCCGATACAAAGGAAAGAGATAAAAATATTTCTTCCTCTTTTTCTGATATACGCGCTTATTTGCCTCAATTACACCATCCTCCGAGTCATAAAAGACCCAATTGTGATGACAGCCCCTGGTGCTGGTGCAGAAGTACTTCCATTTTTGAAGGTAGGCGCCATTCTTCCAATGGCACTCCTCTCTACGTATGTTTTTAGCCGGCTCGTCAATAAATATTCGCAGGAAAAGGTGTTTTACTTCCTGATGTCAGGCTTCCTGGTTTTCTTTGTACTTTTTATTACAGTGCTCTATCCGCTTCAGGACTACCTTCATCCAACCGAGTTTTGCGATTGGCTCGAAGGAGAGCTCCCTAAAGGGTTTACAGGGTTTGTAGCGAGTATCAGAAACTGGACTTGCACGCTTTTTTACGTTATGGCTGAGCTTTGGAGCACGACCATCATGACTGTACTGTTCTGGGGATTTGCGAACCATATTACTCCAGTTGGTGATGCAAAACGTTACTACGGAATCTTAGGAGTTGGGGCCAATATTGCCACTATCTTAGCCGGAACTTTCCCTGCACTCGTTTCTACGTATTACCTCGATTTCTCCTTTTATTTCGGGGATGACATGTGGGCACAATACATAGCAAATATAACGCTCGTTATTGTTGCCTCTGGGCTTGCGTGTATGGGTATATTCCGTTGGTACCATAAAAATATTTTAACAAATGGGCTGCTACCAAATTCACCCCACCACGCCGAATCAAGTGATTCGAGTAAGAAGATTAAAATGAGCTTGAAAAAAAGCTTCCTCTACCTTGCTAAATCGAAATACCTCATCAGTATTGCTGTGATCGTCCTTACCTACAACATAGCGATGAACCTTCTTGAAAATGTGTGGAAAGACCAAGTAAAATCAGTTTTTGATAATTCTACCGATATGGCAATCTACTTTGGTCGAGTAACCACGATCGGTGCAACTATTGCAACTATCGTAGGCTTTTTCTTCACAAGCGCTTTGATCAGGAAGAGTGGATGGACATTTAGTGCACTCGTCACTCCGGCGATCATGCTTATTACGGGAGGACTCTTCTTCTCGTTTGCACTCATTAAAGATTCCCGCCTGGGTGAAATCTCCGCCTTTTACGGATTCTCCCCTCTCAGTCTTGTTGTTTTCTTTGGTGCTACGCAGCAAGCCCTGATTAGAGCGAGTAAGTATACTTTCTTTGACGCAACGAAAGAAATTTCATACATCCCTCTGAGCCGTGAGTGTAAACTCAAAGGAAAAGCGGCCATCGATGGCGTAGGCTCTCGCCTTGGTAAATCAGGTGGATCTATCCTTTGTATTCTCCTCATTACGTCCTTTGAAAGCCTCTCTGCATGCGTTCCAATCGTCGCAATTATTTTACTTGGAGTCCTCGCAGCGTTTATTATCGCCGTCCGCACCCTTGGCCACCAATTTAATGATCTGACTTCACACAATGAGAAGATCGACATTGAAGAAGGAGCGCAAACCGTCGAGGGAGACTCAAAGAAAAAAGAAGTACTGGTTTAAGGGGATCGATATGGAGCAGCTGGTAGCATTTATCTCAGAATACATTGAGTATGCCCCGGCACTCGTCTTTGTCCTAATTCTTCTTGCAGGGCTTAATATCCCCATCAGCTTAGATGCCCTGATGGTTTTCTCTGCCTTCTCATCAGCAACAATTGCCCCTCACCTGATGTATCATTTTTATTTTTCGCTCTTGTTTGGCAGTATTTTTAGTGCTTGGATCTGCTTTGGCGTTGGACGTTTTTTGGGACCAAATATCGAAAGAATTCCGATTTTAAACAAACTCATTTCCCGAAAGAAAATTGATTCTATCGGCGGTTTCTACTCTAAATATGGTTTGCCGGCACTTATCCTCGGCCGATTTATCCCATTCGGCGTGAGAAACCTCATTTTCCTGAGCAAAGGGATGAGTAACGTTCCATTCAAGCGGTTTATGTTCAATGACGCTATCGCATGCACCATTTGGGCTACTGTTCTTTTCTGGACGCTTTTTTGGATTGGAGAAAGCTTTGAAGCACTTGTTGCACTCATGAAAAAAGGGAATCTGATTATTTTTTCTGTCTTCGGGATGTCAGTAATTGCCTTTTTTTGTTATAAATATTTCAACAACAAGAAAAAAGCACATGATGATTAATCCCTCGAACGCATTATCCTGCTTGAGACTTCCTCTGGCATTCTGTTTTCTCATAGAGAATTCGATCGTTCGGCTCCTCGTTGTCCTTCTTGCAATGATTACAGATATCATCGATGGATATTTGGCTCGACGATACAAGTACACATCTAAGTTGGGCGCTGCACTTGATCCAATTATGGATAAATTTTTTGTGTATTTTGTCCTTTCCGTACTCTTTTTTCAGCAAAAAATAGAGCTCTGGGAAGCGGCTACAATGATCGCTCGTGACTTCTTCCTCTTTGGCTTTGGGATTTACCTGCTCCTTACCAAACGTTGGAAATCGTTTGAGTTCCACTCGGTGCGTTGGGGCAAGGTCACCACAGGCGCACAGTTTATCGTCATCATATCACTTATTTTCCTCCCATCCATTCCGTCTGCGCTTTACTTCCTCTTTATTTTCTTTGGTCTCTTCACGTTCTTAGAACTCTTAATACAAGAGCTTCGCTCCCCTGCTAAGCAATAGCAAATACTCTCGTAAAATATATTTACAGGATTACCCTTCTTTTTTAAGATAGCTTCATATTGAACTACGGGATGGATATGAATTTTTCTAGAGAGTCGGTCTTTACAACAGCAGTTCGGATGTTCCTTGGCGCATTCTTCGGCATTGTCGGTGCGTTTATTGCCTTTGGCGTTATGTTTGGAATTTTTGGTTTTTTAAAGCCTACTGTCGTTCCAGAAAGAACAACAGTAACCATTGCTGAAGATGCAAACTGGAGTAAAAAAATCCTTCCCGATTCCGCTCCTGTAATACTTCGAATAGATATCAATGGAGTCATTGGTGTTGGCAAGTTCAAAGCAAAAAATGTTCGAGCACAGCTCATTAGCGCTGTAGATCGATACGTCGATACAAAGCGGATGAAAGGGATTTTTCTCGTGCTAGATACCCCAGGAGGATCTGCGATTGATTCGAATATCATTTATGAATCAATCCTTGAGTTCAAAGAGCGATATAACGTTCCTGTCTTTACCTATGTTGAAGGGATGTGCGCATCTGGAGGCATGTATATTGCCTGCGCTTCAGATAAGATTTACGCATCGAGTAGCGCAGTGATTGGTTCTGTAGGGGTACGAATTGGACCTGTACTCGGTTTTACCGGTCTTATGAATCAGTATGGTGTCGATGCCGTTACCATTACCCAAGGTAAATTCAAAGACATGCTCAACCCAACGAAACCGTTTGATCCTCGCAACTATCAATCACTTACAAC
>Ga0070729_10000690_pt1 | contig 64630 bp, 63 predicted proteins | sample tdDd472_FD_66725 | JGI IMG/M metagenome (GOLD analysis project Ga0070729, IMG submission 66725) | Marine sediment microbial communities from the Atlantic coast under amendment with organic carbon and nitrate - tdDd47.2 | ecosystem: Environmental > Aquatic > Marine > Coastal > Sediment | place... | reverse complement strand
CGAACAATTGAGTGAAATCGAATTCGCGCTTGAGAACCAGCTTCAGGTGGATTTCAACAAGGTCAGAGAAGAACGCACAGCTGCCCTGGCTGTAGAAGCCACGGCCGCCACCGAAGCTCTGGACGATGCTACCAAAGCCACCCCCGAAGCAACTGAGGAGCCCAAGCCAGCAACAATACCAGAACCCAAGGCCGACACAGATCCGGCAAAGGCCCTCTACGACAAGGCCTATGCTCTTTACAAAGAAAGTAAATACGAAAAAGCTCGCTCTTATTGGGCTGAATTCACTGACACATTTAAAAAGCACTCTTTTTCTGCCAGCGCAGTCTTCTGGCAAGGTCAGTGCTACTACAAATTGAAAGATTATGCCCGAGCCGTCATTCTCTTTGAAGATGTCATCGAAAAATACCGCAAGAGCTCCAAGTACAAATCCGCCCTGCTCAAGGCCGGGTATTCATGGAACTACCTTGGCAAGCCGGAGCTAGCCAAAATGCGTATGGAAGAAGTCGTTGCAAAATTCCCCAAATCCGTAGAAGCCACCCAAGCCAAGCGGTCTTTGGATAAAATGAAATAGTTTCCTACGGACTTGCGATGGTCCGTCATGCTGTGTCATATTCAATAATCAGGAAGTTTCATGAAAGAAGTAGTCAAAGGTTTTAGAAAAATAGTTTACCTCTCCTTCCCCCCGGAAGTTTCAGGGCGTCCTGTGGTCTGCAATCTTACACGGTTGTTCGATCTCAGCTTCAATATATTGAAAGCTGACATCAGCCCTCGGCACGAAGGCGCCATGACGTTGGAACTATCGGGACTTGAAGAAGATTTCCACAAAGGCATCGGATATCTTAAAGAAAACGGCATCCGGATTACACCGGTGGCACACAAGATTTTCCGCGATGAAGAATCCTGTATCCATTGCGGGCTTTGTACTGCCATGTGTCCTACTGATGCCCTGTGTCTTGAAAAAAGCGACAAAACCGTTGTCTTTGACGTTGAAAGGTGCTCGGCATGTGGCATGTGTACTCGCATTTGCCCGGTCAAGGCCATGACTCTTGACCTCGATGAAAACGGAAGACAGTAAAACCGCTTGGGAGCATTATGAGCGACGAAAAACGGTCATTCTCACGCATACCAGTCAGGTTGAAAGCCCACACAAGGACTATGCAATCCATCGAATCCCCTCAACTTTTCACGGGAGATGTAGTTGGTAAAACTTCTTGTCGGGACGAAGTATTTCGCAACAGCAAGCTCCCGGAAGATCTGACCGCTTTTCTGTCAGAAATGGATAGAAAAATAGACCGTGTGCTAGGTCTTTTGAGCCAGGATCATCTCAAAACAGATTTTTCAATTGATATTGAGGTGATGGAACTTTCAGCCGCAGGGCTCAAGTTCCGCTCAAAAGAAGTTTTCAAGACCGACGACCCACTAGAAATTGTCCTCTTACTCAGTCAGGTCCCCTTGCGAATGGCTGGATGTAAAGGACGCATTCTAGACCAAGAAGAAGATACTGAATTGTACAGATTCGAATTTGTTGACATGCGTGGCTCCGACATGGAAGCCATTGTTCAATTCGTTTTCCAGCAACAGCGAGAGCAGATTCGCAATTCCAAACTATAGCTCAATGCCCTTGGGAGTTTTAATATGACCGGCAATGAAGACCTGGTAAAAGAAATGATGGAGAAGGTCTCTGATCAGCTCGTTGAGAGCCTCCAGAAGTCCATCACCGCTTCCGTTGAAAAGGAAATAGCAAAAAGCCTTTCCAAATCTCTTCTGGAAGGTGAGTTCTATCGTCGTGTCAATGAAGACCTCCAAGGCGGCCTTAAAGAGATTTATCAGGAAGTCAAAGCTGCCAGAGGCGGCAATGAAATCAAGAGCATAGAAGCCGATATCAATCCTGAGGAATTGTTCAGCGAAACCTCCGATCAACTCGATGCAGTACTTCAGACTACTGAAAAAGCCGCAGTTGAGATCATCGATATCGTTGAGAAGCTGCAAGAGCTTCAAGGTTCGGTCTCTACCATCGTCAAAGGATTCGAATCCGGTGGCGTGACCAAGACCAATCGCATGAAACTCAAGGAAATCAACAACACACTCGGCACCGACCTTTCCAACATTATGATTTCACTCAGTTTTCAGGATCTAACTGGTCAACGTATCAAAAAGATCATCAGCTCAATCAGACAGATCGAAAAAATCGTTCGCGAAGTTATGTTATCAACCGGCCTGATGATCCAGAAACGCGAAGTTGAACCGGAGAAAGACATCGACTCCCTATCTGAAGACGCCAAACACGAGGCCACTTCCAAATTGGAAGGGCCGACCGAAGGCACCAACCAAGGAGATGTTGACGACCTCCTCGCCTCTCTAGGCCTTGATTAGGCTCACTTATAGCCAATAAATAAGCCCGCTCTCCTTTTGGAAAGCGGGCTTTTTCTTTGTCATGGACATGTTGTGGCTACAAAAGCATCCATCCTGCCAACCCGAGGAAACTCCAGAAACCGACAGCATCGGTGATGGTCGTGAGGAAAATGGAAGAGGCCTGCGCTGGATCTCGACCAATCTCCTTGAGAACAAGCGGTATGGCGGCTCCAGAAAAAGCACCAATAAGCATATCAAATATCAGTGCAATAGCCATACATGAGGCTAGCTTGTAATCTCCGGTGAAAGCAAATATCGCTGCCAGCACCATAAGTGAAATCAGTAATCCATTTATAAAACCAATCCTGAGTTCTCGCACAACGGCGACCCAGGCTTTCTTACGGTCAAATTTCTCCATGGCAAGCTGCCGAATCATGACCGCAAGAGCTTGCTGACCAGTATTTCCCGCCTGATTGGAGACAACGTGCATAAGTGCGGCCAATATGGCCATGGCAGCAATAGTCGCATCGAAAAGATGCACGACGTACGCCGCAATTGCAGAGTTGATAACGTTAATGATCAACCATGGAAGCCGCTTTCTAACAGAAAAGACCACAGTAGAATCCGTGGTTTCATCCGCACCGGCACCAACCATTGTCTGCATATCTTCACTGGCTTCTTCATGAATAATATCAATGACATCATCAACGGTAACAACGCCAAGAAGACGGTTTCCAAAGTCGACAACGGGCAAGGCCAGCAAGTTATAGTGAGCAATGAGGTGCGCGACCTCTTCTTTATCAATATTGTAGCCAACAGTGATGAGGCTTTGAGTCTTAACGAGTTCCTTGAGAGTCACACCACGTTTGGCAAGCAGGAGATCTCTAAGAGAGACGACACCCACCAAACGATCCTTAATGTCTGTCAGATAAGCGTAATAGGGAATCTCTTTATCTTCGACCTCTTCACGAATCTTGGAAATGGCCTGATCGGCATTGAGATCCTGGTCGAGAATGACCACTTCGGTGTTCATGACACCGCCAGCCGTGTGTGGATCGAAAGTCAGTAAAGTCTTGAGCTCTGCCCTGTCTTCAGCCGGCACACGACTCAACAGTGCTTTTTGCAACTCTTCGTTCAAACCTTCCAGGAGATCGGTAGCATCATCCGGAGCCATCTGCTCCAGTATGCGTGCAGCCAATCCTCTGTTCAGGTTGGCTATGAGCGCTTGCTGATCCAAGTCATCCATCTCCGCAATGGAGGCAGCAGCGTCCTTGATAGGAAGTTGCTTGATGAATTTGACCTGATCGGTCATGTCGAGACCTTCAATGGTCTCGGCAGCATCCGCAGGGTGCTGGGCTTCAATTTCGGCGGCTGTCAGACCGTCGAAATCATCGTCCTTATTATTGCTCATTTCCTCTTTCAAGCTCATGGCCCAAATTCCTAGCCCAATTCAACTCTGAGGTCAAAGAATTCTGCCGTGATTCGCATTATATAATTGTGAAATATTTCATCAACTGTCACTACCCTTGACGAAACCACATCCGTGCCTTACTTGCCTTCTTCTACCTTATTAAAAATGGATGAAAACCATGCCCGCCAACACTTTTGATCATTTTTTCCAAGCCGAAGCCCGGATGTTTCTCCTGGCGACTATTCGCATTGCCCTTGCTGAAGACGGTTCCGACCTGACAAGTATGGGATTATTTACGGAAAGCGACATGGCCCAGGCCATGATTGTCGCCAAGCAGGATACGGTCGTGGCCGGCCTTCCCATCATTCCCATGGTCCTCGAATTCGGCGGGGCGGAGTGCCAGGCCCACCTCAACGTCGATGATGGAGACAAAGTGTCAGAAGGCACCATGGTAGCCGCCATCCAAGGCCCTGCCCTGCAATTGCTCAAAGCCGAACGAGTCATCATGAACTTTCTCTGCCACTTGTCCGGTATCGCCAACATGACTGCGCAGTATGTTGAAGCTCTGAAAGGAACCAAAACCCAGGTTCTCGACACCCGAAAGACTCTTCCCGGCCTGCGTTTTCCCGAAAAGTACGCAGTGCTTGCAGGCGGCGGCAAGAATCACAGACTCACCCTGTCCGATATGCTCATGCTCAAGGACAACCATATAGATCGCGCAGAAGGCATAACCCAGGCCGTAAATCAACTCCGTCGCGCACATACTCCCTGCCCGCCCATCGAAGTCGAATGCCGAACCATCGAAGAAGTTGAGGCGGCAACTCAGTGCGAGATTCAGCGCATCATGCTCGACAACATGGACACCGAAACTATCAAAACAGCTCTGGGAATCATTCCAGGCACCATTGAAACGGAAATCAGTGGCAATATCTCTCTGGAGAATATCCGTGAAGTCGCTGAATTAGGCCCGAACTATATATCTGTTGGCAAGCTGACTCACTCTGCTCCATCTTCTGATTTCAGCATGCAATTCGTACCTTTAGGCTAAAGAGGAACACTGTGGAAAAGTCCATTGAAACCATCAATAGGATCAGAAAGTCCATGGGAGACCGGCTGGCCATACTTGGTCACCACTACCAGTCCGACGACGTCATCGCCGTCACCGATATTCGCGGTGATTCCCTGGAATTGTCACGCAAGATAAGTGACCTTGAAGCAGAACACATCGTTTTCTGCGGCGTTTATTTCATGGCTGAATCCGCTGCCATCCTGCGCCGCTCAAGCCAGAAGATTCACATTCCAGATGTTACAGCCACCTGCCCTATGGCAGACATGGCCGAAGCCGGACGAGTTGAGAAAACTCTTCAAATTCTACAAAAGAACGGCCGCAAGATTATTCCACTTACCTATGTCAACTCATCTGCAGGCGTAAAAGCTGTCGTCGGCAGATTTGATGGTTCAGTCTGTACCTCTGCCAATGCCAAGGTCATGCTTGAATGGGCTTTGAAACAAGGCGACGGCGTACTCTTCCTGCCTGACATGCATTTGGCCCGAAACACGGCCAACGCGCTGAATGTCCCTGAAGAAACGCGCATCATTCTGCCCGAAGACGTCATTGAAGGCGATCCTGCCCTGTTTATTGACCCGACCATGACGGATGACAAACAATTCATCATCTGGCCTGGCTATTGCCCCATTCACGAAGAATTTACTTTGGACGCAGTCAAAAGTATCCGCGCTAATGAACCTGATGCCAAGATAGTCGTTCACCCGGAATGCGATCCTGCAGTTGTCCAAGCTTCAGACGGAAACGGCTCCACCACATATCTGATCAAATACGCCGCAGAAGCCCCTGCTGGAGCCACTGTCTACATCGGCACCGAGGAAAACCTCGTAAATCGCCTGGCGGCCCAATACGTAGGCGAGAAGACCATCAAGCCGCTACTTGCCAGTCAATGTGAAGACATGGGCAAGATCACATTGGACAAGCTGGCCGCGCTCCTTGAAAATATTGAGAACGCAACGCCTGTAGATGTTGAGAATGACATAAGGGAACCGGCCAAGCTGGCCCTTGAACGCATGCTTGAGGTTTGCTCCTAAGCGAGCGAACTGTTATGAACGCTGCCATGAACGATTTTCGACTGCAAAGTGACGCCCTGATCATCGGTTCCGGCATTGCCGGTTCCGTAGCCGCCCTCACCCTGGCCGACCAGGGGCTTGACGTCATTTTGATCACTGCAAGTGATGAATTGACAACTGGCAACACTTCTCTGGCACAGGGCGGCATCGTCTATCGCAGCGAAGACGACGATCCACGCATTCTGGAAAAAGATATCTTCACGGCTGGCTGGAAACACAACTTCACCCGTGCCGTGCGCTATCTTTGCCGCAAAGGTCCTGAAGTTCTTCAAGAAGTCTTTCTGGATAAATACGAAATTCCGTTCAATCAACGCGAACCGGGCGACTGGTTTCTGACCAAGGAAGGCGGCCACTCCCTGGCGCGCATTCTCTATTGTGACGACCACACCGGCAAGAACATCATGGAAGTTCTCGGTGCAGAAGTTGAAAAGCATTCAAATATTCGCGTACTGACCAAGCGCACGGCCATCGACCTGCTGACTACTCAGCACCACGCCAAGCACATGGACTTCAAATACAGCCTGTCCAACCAATGTGTCGGTGCATACGTATTCAACGAAAAACTTGGCAAGGTGGAAACCATCCTGTCCAAGTTTACCATGCTTGCCACTGGCGGCATCGGACAAATTTACCTGCACACGACCAATACTCAAGGCTCCATCGGCTCCGGCCTGGCCATGGCTTCTCGTTCCGGAGCACAGCTCATGAACTGCGAATACGTCCAATTCCACCCCACGGCCTTATACGGCGGTTCAAAACGCGGTGAGCGGCGTTTCCTGGTCTCTGAGGCGGTACGTGGCGAAGGAGCCATCCTGGTCAACGCTCAGGGCGAACCGTTTATGAACCGGTACGACCCCCGCCTTGATCTGGCACCACGCGATATCGTCACCCGTGCCATCATGGACGAGATGTTGGAATCAGACGATGACTGCGTTTACCTCGATGTATCCAAAGTCAAACACGATGTTTCCAAACGATTCCCCACCATTTATGAAAAATGCCGCAAGATGGGCATCGACATGAAGAATGATCCGGTACCGGTGGTTCCGGCAGCCCACTATTTCTGCGGCGGCGTCCTAGTGGATAACCGAGGCCGCACCACCCTCGACCGACTCTATGCTGCCGGAGAATGCAGCTGTACCGGCGTGCATGGCGCAAACCGACTGGCGAGCACCTCACTCCTCGAAGGCCTTCTGTGGGGTTACAGCGCAGCAAATGACATCAAGTCCCGGATGAATCGTAGTGCCGACCTGAGTCGCAAATTAAACGAAAGCATCCCTGACTGGATCAGTAATGGACATGTGGAGACCGAAGACCCGGCACTTGTCGCTCAAGACTGGGCCAACATTCGCAACACCATGTGGAACTATGTAGGTATTTCCAGGACAAGCAATCGCCTTGGGCGCGCGTTTTCAGACATGCGTAAGCTCACCAAGGATCTTCAGGATTTCTACAAGGAAACTGCGCTCAGCAAGCCGATCATCGATTTATTTCACGGTTCCCAGGCAGCCTATATCATCACCCTGGCCGCCCTTCGCAATCGTGAAACCAAGGGCTGTCACTTCCGCGCCGACTAAGCCCCCTCCTTCTGCTACATCAGATCTTTTCTCCTGCCCGATTACAATTCGTGACAGTATGTTGTATGTTTCATAAAACACTTTTGAGGTAGCAGATGAAACCCACACATTTTCCTTCCAACACTCCTGATTTACGACATATTTCATTATTGTTTTTTGTTCTACTCATTAGCTTTATTCTTTTAAGTTGTAAAAAGACAACCGCTAATAGCAACGACTCTGCCATTCAAACAAACTTAATAAAATCAGCCAATAACGGCATGTCTACAAAAAGTCTAGACAAAACCACAACTTTTAGAGGTCTTTACATCTTCGGGCATGAGGTCCGATCTTTCACACCTTGCGGTGACACAAAGAAGTTCTGGGCAATAGACAAGACAAATGGTGAGATTATTAGCACACATACACGTATGACCCACGAACCGTATCAGCAAATGTTCGTCGAAGTACGTGGCTATTTGACTGACACACCACAGGATGGATTCGGCGCAGATTACGATGGAACAATCATCATTAATGAACTGATCCATGCCTCTACTGAGGGCTGGGGGTGCAGGGAAAAATATGGTGAGTTCATATACAAGGCTCAGGGAAATGAACCTGGATGGACAGTCTTCATAACTCCCGACGAAATTCGATTCACATCCATCAATCATGAAGACCCAATTGTATTCCCCTACTCTCCTCCAACAACTCCAGGTGCGCAAGCGGTATACGATAGCTCAAACAACAAGAACTCAATCCGCACCATATTAATTCGTGAGCAATGTTCAAACACCATGAGTAATGAACTGTTTGGCTGGAGTGCAAATGTAAATATCGACGGGATAAAATATGAAGGATGTGCCAAGAAAGGCGATCTGTGAAACAGCTTTAACAACACAAAAAGGGCCGTTCACAGCTGTGAACGGCCCTTTTTTAATTACCTTCGTTTATTTGCGCCAGAATTCAGGTACGAAAAGAATAATGACTGTGTAAATTTCCAGCCTGCCAAGTACCATACAGAATGTCAGTACCCATTTGGCAGTATCAGGCAGCCATGCAAAGTTATCAGTAGGTCCAACTCCACCAATACCAGGGCCAATGTTACCTATACAGGCCAAAGATGCTGCAAATGAGGTCACCACATCTACACCGGTACCGGCCACGATGAATGCTGCCAGAACGAACAGTCCGATCCAAAGAATGAAGAATCCCCAAACACCACTGATAACGTCTTCCGGAACAACCGTCTTACCCATTTTGACATGAGTGACGGACCGGGGGTGAATAAGTCGAAAAAGCTCCTGATAAGACTGCTTCAAAAGCACCATGATACGCATGACTTTCATACCGCCACCGGTTGATCCGGCACAGCCTCCAACAAACATGCAGAATAAAAGTATGGCCTGCGTAATACCGGGCCATAGCTCATAATCAGCAGTGGCAAAACCAGTGGTGGTAAGAATGGCCGCCACCTGGAATGAAGTATATCGTACTGAATCAGCTACTGAATCGTAATTACCGCCAACATAAACAGCTATGGTGATCACCAGGGTAAACGCAGCGACCATACCGGCAAAAACACGAAATTCCGGATCTTTGAACATCACACTCGGACGCCACTTGAGCATCAGGTAATGCAAGGAAAAGTTAATACCGGCAATGAGCATGAAAATGGTAATGACGTAATCGATATAAGAGCTATTAAAAGCAGCCACTGACGTATTCTTGGTGGAAAAACCACCTGTCGCCATAGTGCCGAAGGTGTGACAAAGAGCGTCGAAGAAATCCATTCCACCGAACATGAGAAGGACTGTCTCTATTGCACTGAACAGAAGATAGACCTTCCACAGAGTGACAGCCGTATCCTTGATACGAGGCTTAAGCTTGTCAGGCGCAGGGCCCGGCACCTCTGCCCGGTAGAGCTGCATACCACCAACGCCCAGAAACGGCAGAATGGCCAGAGAAAGAACGATGATACCCATACCACCGAGCCAGTGAGTCAGGCTGCGCCAGAACAATATGCCGCGCGGGACGGCTTCGATATTGGTCAGGACAGATGATCCGGTCGTACTAAATCCTGATAATGATTCAAAGACGCAATCAACAATGGTCTCAAAAGTACCGCCAAGATAGAACGGCAACCCACCAAAAATACCTACAGCAAACCATCCCAGAGCCACAATTGCCATACCCTCACGATGAGTCATGGCTGATTTCGAAGCTGCCGGATCGCGGAAGAGCCCAAACATGGCTCCACCGGCAAATATGGTAATCGCCATGGAAATGGCCATGGGGGTTGCAGTGCCATCACTGTAATAGACACCCCAAGCAAAAGGGAAAATCATGGTCATACCGACGCACGCAATGAGTGCGCCGATGATATGCAGCACATATTTCCAACGCATTTAGAAGAACTCCACCTTGGTAGTCAGAACTTTCTCAACTTTGGGAATATTATGTCTGGTGGAAATAATGATCAGCTGGTCATTAGGCTCAACCACCGTATCACCGCGTGGAATAATGACTTCATCGCCGCGCTGGAAGCATAGAACAAGACAACCTCGGGGGAAGCCGAGATCTTTGATCGCCTTGCCTACTATCGGAGAATCTTCATGGGCGACAGCTTCCAAAGCTTCCGCTTCCTCCCCTTTGATGCTCACCGAGGAAATTATCTTTCCACGTCTGATGAAGTGCAAAAGAGAGTTGATCGCTGACTGCCTTGGGCAAACAACGTAATCAATACCAATGGGTTTAATAAGGGGCATATAGCCGAAATTATTGACTCTTGTAACTGTACTCTTGGCCCCAAGGCTTTTTGCAAGAAGACAAGACAGAATATTGGTTTCCTCATCACCGGTTACGGCAATGACCATGTCCATACCCTGGATGTTTTCTTCCCGCAGGATTTCCTGATCTGTTGAATCGCCCATGAGAACAATAGGCCGGTCAAGACGCTCGGAAAGGAACTCACACCTTTTTTGGCGATTCTCAAGCAAGCGGGTATGATAAAATTTGTTATCCAGTGCTTTCGCCAACTTGAAGCCGATATTGCCACCGCCGATGATCAACACTTCCCGCACGGGCTCTGCTGAAATAGCAAGCCGCTTGAGAATTTCATCCTGGTCTCTAATATCACAGACAAAATAGACGACATCGTCTTTTTTGATAACATCAAGACCACTAGGAATAATCAATTCATCGTCGCGAACCAAGGCCGCGATAACAATCCCAAGCTCTTCACCGATCTTATCTCGCAGGTGAATAAGTTGAGTGCCTACTACCGGGCTGTCTTCTGGAAGATTGATGCCGATTAATCGAATTTTGCCATTGGCAAACTCATTGATCTCAACAGCACCAGGAACACTCATGAGCCGCAGTACCGAATTCACCACTTCTTCATCGGGATTGATGATTTTGGTGATCCCGGCACCTTCTCCAGTCAATAAATGCTGGTAGTTCGTATACATACCGCTACGAATACGTGCGAGCTTGGTGACTTTTTCGTTGAGCATATTGGCGAAGAAACAGGCAATAAGGTTAATCTCATCGCTATCTGTCACAGCCAGAAAAATATCTGCATTCTCGATGCCAGCGTCATTCAGAACTTCCGGACTACTGCCCGACCCCTGGATAGTCTGTACATCTGAAGTTTCCGCCACTTTCCTGAGTGCTTCGGCACTCTTGTCAATGACGACGACTTCCTTGTTCTCTACAGCCAGTCGCTGAGCAATATGAAACCCAACCTCACCAGCTCCTATAATGATGACCCGCAAATGATGTCTCCTGTAAGAGTGAAATGCGAAACCTCTTGGGTTGTACGCATCTTTTCCGATCTGTGCAACACCATGAGATTGCACACGAGTCAATGATATTGGGTTGTTATAAATAAAAGCGGCCCTGATATATTCAGGGCCGCTCTACTCTTGTTTACCTATCGACAATCGAAATACTACAGAAGAGCTTCTTTTACCGCATCTATACCTATTTTCTTCAGCATCATGGCGGAACGACTACGTTTACCAGAATTTTCACGGTAGAACTCAAGGAAACGATTCACAAGCTCAACGGCCTCCTGACGGGATAACTCTTCAGCCAGAACATCAGCGATCCGTGGTCTGCCAGAGGCGTTACCACCCACGACCATGGTCCATCCTTTACGCTTGCCGATAAGACCGACGTCTCGAACATAGCTTTCGGCGCAACACATGGTGCAACCGGAAACACCAACCTTCAACTTGGCTGGCAGCTCTTTACCCACAAACATATTTTCAAGTTCAAGGCCAAGACCAAGGGAATCACGAAGACCAAGTTTGCAGACAGCAGTACCAGGACAAGCCTGAACGTAGTGAACACAAAGGCCAACAGCCGGGCCGACGTCCATCTTGAGGTCTTCCCATACTTCATCAACCTGCTCTTTCTCAAGACCTACCAGGGCAATACGCTGTCCGGATGTAATTTTCATGACCGGAATCTCGAACTTCCTGCCTACACGGGCCAATGCTTCGAGGACGTCAGGTGTCACCAGCCCAACAGGTGTCCGTGGGACAATGGCGTAAGTCTTTTTGTCACGCTGAAGGATTGCTCCTGTGGGAATATCATTCTCAGCCATGATAGAAACTCCAGATTAAGGGTCTACTGTGTAGAGCCGAATACAGCCTCTTTGACTGCATCGATACCGACACGCTCGACAAATCGAGCTGTCCGCTCCCTAACTTTGGCATTTCTGGAGTAAAAATCAAGAGCTTTGCCGATAATCTCAAGTGCTTTCTGCTCAGAAACATCTTCGGCCAAAATATCACCTTCGCGAACACGCTTGCCAGCATTCCCACCGAAAAGAACAGTCCAGCCCTTATTTTTGCCGACCAAACCTACGTCGCGCACATAACTCTCGGAGCAGGACATGGAGCACCCGGACACACCGGTTTTAAGCTTCCAGGGCAAGGTGAAACCATTAAGAAATTCTTCGAGCTTGGCCCCCATACCCATGGAATCCTGCATGGCAAGGCGACAAGCGTTAGTTCCCGGACAGGCCTGCACATAGTATTTGCAGAACTCACCAACAGGGCCGAGTTTTTCAATAACAGCTTTCAGTTTATCTTCGGGAATTCCTTGTATCTTTAAACGTTGTCCAGCAGTTACTCGCACACCAGACAAGTTAAACTCTTGAACCACGGAATTGATGGTATTCAAATGCTCCGGAGTAATCTGCCCTAACGGCATGCGAGGAGTTACCGAGTAGAGCCCCCCACCGCGTTGAACTATGGCCCCTTTGGGCAATCCTTCAATGATTTCCTTGTTCTTCATCTTTTCCCTACAGTTATGACTGTTCAATAGTTCTGCCGATTAGGCATACAAGGAACTCAGACCGACGCATAGTCTCCCTATGCGTCGGTCTGAATTTTTCAAAACAACATAATTATTAGTTATTTTCCAATAGCCGCTTAAATTGGCGGAGCAATGGTTACGAGTACACGCATGTCAGTTGTGGCACTCAAACCATGAGGTTCACGAATTTCTGAAACCAGTATATCACCGGTCTGAGCAGGCATGCTTGCGCCATCTGCGGCCAGGAATTCACCTTCGCCTTCGAGAATGACCAGGGTCAACTCACCTTCCAGATCATGTGAATGCACTGGAAGCTTCTGTCCGGCCTTGAAGTTAAAGTTGATAACCTTCATATGCTCTGACTCGTGAACCAAAAAATTGGAAAAAGTCAGTTCCTTGAAACCATGTTCATTAAATAATTCAGTCTTCTTCATGATATATACTCCTTTTTCTAAAACTCAAGAGGTACTGTTTCTAAAACTCCACCGCTGCGAGCCACAGTGACCCGAACAGTATCTACCTTCTTGCCAGCACGCTTGACGGCTTCGGACAAGATGGCTGTCATGGAGGAACAGCACGGAACTTCCATCTCCATGACGGTGATGGATTTCAATTCATTTTCAGTAATAATACCGGCTAATTTTTCAACATACTCCATCTGATTGTCAAACTTGGGACAACCCATGAGTACAATTTTACCCGGCAGAAATTCACTATGATAACCAGGCATGGCAACAGGCACACAGTCGGCGGTCAAAAGCAGGTCGGCTCCCTGCAGGAACGGAGCGTTCGGTGGAACGAGGCGCAACTGCACAGGCCAATGAGACAACGCGGAACCACCTGAGGGCGATGCCATCGGGATATTGGCCTGTCCACATGGGGTCATGGTCTTCATGGCAGCGCCGGGGCATCCACCCATGGGCTTGGGGCCATCAGCAGGCTTATCATCCAGACGCAGGCTTTCTGCGCTGGGCAGGTGATCAGGAACTGAACGCCCCTGAGACTTCAGGAGTTCGGTAACAGCTTCAGGGTCAAAGTCCTCAGCCTCGCGAACAATGACTTTCAACGCACCAGTCGGACAATCACCCAGACAGGCACCCAGACCATCACAATAAATATCTTTTACCAGCTTTGCCTTGCCGTCGACGATGGCAAGTGCACCCTCTTCACAGGAAGGAACGCATTCACCGCAACCGTTGCACAGGTCTTCGTTGATGCTGATCATTTTTCTCTTACTAATCATTTAAATAACCTCTTTGTTTCAATTGTAAATTTATATTCTGGCCACGCCAAGGAAAATGGCATGAAGACTCACGACTATAACTAAGAACACTACCCTCGCGGTGTCCGGCGACAAGCCGGGAAAGTGATAACCAATCTGGTTGTGGACACAGGCTGAAATACAATCTCCACACATGGTGCAGGATATGGCAGGTTTTCCAGCTTCAACCGTATACTCGTCCAAAGCATTGTATCGACATCTGGTGATACAGGCACCGCATTTGGTACAATCTTCACCGACACGGATACGCCAAGGAGAAATTTTTCCGAAAATATTGGCAGCGAGCCCCATGGGGCAAAAGGCTGTGCAATGAGTCATCATTCCTGCCTTGCGAGACACGAAAACCATGATGCCTACACCTATTAGACCGAAGCCGGCAGCAAACAGAATAGCCGTGGTTCCCGGAACTCCCATGGAACGCAGTACAAAAGCGGTCCCGACAGCCAGAATCATGGCTGTGACACGTCCTGTGATACTAAGGCGCCCCAATGTCGCACTGGGTGTCGGGCGCTTGCCCAGACGGCTCATGGCGTCATCCCATGCGCCGATGTAACATAGATGACTACACCAGGCGGGACCAACCAATAAGAGCGTTACAGAAAACAGGATAAGCATGAAGAATCCACCACCCCGAAAAACGGGTCCGGCTGCGATAAGGGCAGGAACCGGAAGGTGCAACTTACCTGTCATGAGCATAAACTCCATACCGAGCAGGCCCAAGATCAGTTGCAGAAAGAAAATTGCAGAAAAGAATCCCCAGATGCGTGGGCGATATTTGCGATGTCCCTTTGGGCTAAGCATCAACCCGCCAATCCACTGAGCATATATCCCAAGGGCAGCGATCTCCAGCCAACCCCAACCGGGAAAATAGCGATCTTCCAACAGGACAGGAAATGGAACCTTGAATCTGGCCAGAGCAAGACCTGCTACTGCCAGAATGAAAATTGCGGCTCGCGGGACGGCCTGCTCATTGTTCTTGCAAAAGAACTCCCGAGCAGTATTCCCAACAAGAACAAGCAACGCCAAAGCATCAAAAACAATGACACCGGTCATTATGATAGCCAATCTTTGCCAGGGAAGATCGAAAGTCTGCCGGAAGCTGATGAAATCAACCGTAGCGTCAGCCCATATATAACCACCCCAGATAAGCGCTGCGATGGCGACCAGCCTCACCCATGCCTGACGGGTGAACACAAGACCGACCATAAGTGCAAATGCGGCGGCCTGGCCGAAGTCACCCTGCCTGAGAGCGTGTGCACCCAGAAGCAGTAATGCGAGGATTGGTATGGCTAAAACGAGTTTCTTCACTTTTCTTGTCTCCATGAGACACACATTGTACATTTTTTTTGACGGGAGCCATGACTTAGGTCAACTTATCCGTATCACAATACAAAATGGAGAGAATTATTTCATGGATAAACTTGCAGCGGTCAAATCCATCATGTTTTTCGAGGGATTGCCAGAAGAGAAGTTCAACAAGCTGGCCGACATCTCGATCGTAAAAAGATACAAGAAGGGAGAAACCCTTTTTGTTGCAGATGTTCTCGCACACGGCTTCTTTGCCCCCATCAAGGGACGAGTAAAGATATTCAGGACTTCCCCGTCTGGCAAAGAACAGATTCTCCATGTCTTCGGTCCCGGCGAAGCGTTCGGCGAAGTACCGGTATTCGAGGGTGGTACATTTCCCGCCCACGGCCAAGCCGTAGAAGCATGTGAAGCCCTGTTCTTCCCCCGCCGCGACTTTGAGAACATGATCAAGGAAGACCCTGACCTCGCCATGAAAATGATGGCCATGCTCTCTCAGAAACTCAGAATATTGGTCAACAAGATCGATGACCTGAGTCTCAAGGAAGCCCCATCACGCGTGGCATCATACCTTCTGCTCCTGCGATCTTCTCAGGATTCAGATACCTTCAAGCTAGATCTTCCCAAAGGCCAGATCGCCTTTTATCTCGGCACCATCCAGGAAACCCTGTCACGTATATTCAAGAAATTCATCGAGCAAGGGATTCTTGCAATCGATGGTAAGGAAATTACCATTCTGGACATGGACCAATTACAGGAAATTGCTGACGAAGGCCGATAACTTCCACCCCAATGAATACAAAAACAACATCGCCAGACTGTTCAAAACAGTCTGAAGACAAACGCAAAAAGCCCGCCACACATATGTGTGGCGGGCTACGTAATCTGTAGCGATTAAGTAGGTCTACTCTGCGAGCTTGTTGACAGCGACCTGGAGGCGAGAAACGCGACGCTCGGCCTGACGCGGATGCAAAATCTTCTTGCGAGCTGCTTTACCCAGAAGGGATGTAGCATCCTTCAAGGCTTCCTGAGCTTTGGTAACGTCTTTTGCCTCGACTGCCTCACGAACAGCCTTGATGGTGTTCTTGATGCGGGTTTTGGAAATGCGGTTGCGGGCGCGACGCTTCAAGCTCTGACGGTGCCTTTTCAAGGCGGACTTGTGATTAGCCAAGGTAAATTCTCCTGATCTTTTGTATCGTATTAAAACGGCTTTTTCTTACTATTTTCCCCGAAGGGAGAGGCTTTTTATATGGACTATCCCTCTGATGTCAAGACTTTTCTAAACCTGCAAGGCGTTGAAATCTGCAAGACGACCAAGTCGATCGACAAGAGCCTTGAGCAGATTCAACCTATTCAGGCGAATATCCTGATCATCACACATAACCATAACATTGTCGAAGAAGCCATCGACCGATGGCCTCAACTCCCTGAGAAGACCTAACAAACCTGCAAAATCATCATTCTCCCACAGATCGTCGAAACGAGGAGCCATCTCCTCTAGCTTTGTGCCGAAAGCGTTCTCATGCTCACCTTCAAACAGCTCTGAATCATAATTGCCCGTAAGAGTCTGCCCTGCCTCATCACCCTGCTTGCGGATGATATTGGCAGCGCGCTTGAAAGTCAGCATGGCCTGCTCGAAGTCATCTTCCTTGCTGAATGCGCCCAAGGCCTCCAGGCGGGCCTTCAATGTACGGATATCATTGAAACCGGCACCAAGTGCAGCATCGACAACACGGGTCTCAAACCCCTGACCAGAGAACAATGCACGCAGACGCTGTCCGAAGAAGTCCATGAGCTTCTCATGAGCCTCAGCTTGATCCAGCTTCCACTTTACGTCCTTGTAGGCTCCCTGAGCCCATGACAGGAGAACTTCAAGATCAATGTCCAGGCCATGTTCCATAATGATGCGGGAAATACCCAGAGCACAACGTCTCAAGGCATAAGGGTCATTGGCACCGGTAGGTACCTTACCCAGCCCGAAACAACCGGCCATGGTATCAACCTTATCTGACATGGACACGAGCGCACCGGCCAGACTTGACGGAACCGGAGAGTCGGGACCAGCAGGCAGGTACTGTTCATAAATACCCTTAGCCGCTATATCACCCTTTCCAGCACGTTCAGCGTAAATACCACCCATCTTTCCCTGAAGGCTGTCAAACTCGATAACCATCTCAGAGACTAGGTCAGCCTTGGCGAGACGACCGGCCGTGGCATACTTTTCATATTCACCCGGCAGGATTCCCTTGGACTCGCCAAGAGCTTCAGCCAGCTTGCCGCACAGAGTCTCAATGCGGCGAGATTTATCGCCTACAGAGCCAAGCGGGCCAAGGAAGACGACATTTTCCAGCTTATCCAGCCAGACGTTGAAATCAATCTTGCAATCAACTTCCCAGAAGAAACGTGCGTCTTCCAGACGAGCCTTGAGCACACGCTCCCACCCTTTCTTGACCAGAGCCACATCAAGCGGCTCGATATTAAGGGTCGTCAGGAAATGCGGCATGAGTTTGCCGTCAGGTCCCTGAACACCAAAGCTCTTCTGATGCGACTGCATGGAGGTCAGCAGGACCTCTCGCGGCAATTCCAGATAAAGGGTATCAATGTCGCCAATAAGCGGCTTGGGATACTCGACAAGGTTTGCGACCTCATCAAGCAGTCCGTCTTTCCAAACGATCTCGCCGCCAAGTTCTTTGGCGAGGCGATTACCTTCGGCAACAATAGTCTTCTTACGCTCTTCGGGATCAATAACGATCTTGCAATCATCTTTGATAATGGAAAAATAATCGGAGGAGCTGTTGACCACAAAAGGACCGGGACCCATTACGCGGTGACCACGAGTTTCGCGGCCTGATGTCAGATTCTCAATCGTGAATTCTACGACGGAATCATCCAGTAGAGCCAGAAGCCAACGAACGGGACGACCGAATGCGAAATCATATCCGCCCCAGCGCATCCTCTTCGGGAAGGTGAGAGATTCTATTGACTTGAGACATATATCCGGAAGAATGTCGACAGTCTTACCGCCTCCGACCATCTTTTTAGCGGCCAGGTATTCACCTTTACCGGTATCCATCTTGAACAATGCATCTTCGCTGACGCCTTGAGTTTTGGCAAAACCCTGCCCGGCTTTGGTCAGGTTGCCATCTTCATCATAGGCAATGCGAGTGGGAGGACCAGTAACGGTCTCCTCTTCCTGCCGTTGAGATTCAGCAAGGCCGTTCACATGGGCGGTAATGCGACGCGGGGTGGCATAGGTTTCCACTCCACCATTCTCGACCATCGCCTCATCAAGAAGCTTGGCAAACATATCCTTGAGTTCTGCAGCCAGCTTCGGCACGAAGCGAGCAGGCATTTCCTCGGTTCCGATTTCCAGAATGAATTCGGCCATTTTACTACTCTTTTCTATCTATTATTCGCGGCAGTTATATAAAAATTACTTCTTGAGCATGGGATAACCCATCTCTTCACGCTGATCGGCATACAACCGGGCAATCTTGGACGACAGGTTGCGAACACGACCAATGAATGTAGCACGCTCTGTAATGGAAATGGCTGCACGGGCATCCAGCATATTGAAAGAATGGGAGCACTTGAGACAACAGTCATACGCAGGCCAAGGCAACCCTTCTTCGCACAGACTCAAGCATTCAGCCTCGTATTTATCGAAAATATCGAACAGCATATCCGCATTAGCCAGTTCGAAATTGTACTTTGACATCTCAACTTCGTTCTGATGAAAGACATGCCCATAGGTAATTTCGTCATTCCACATAAGGTCGTAGACAGACTCTTTTTCCTGCAAATACATTGAGATACGTTCAAGGCCGTATGTAATTTCCACGGAAACGGGCTTGAGGTCGATCCCCCCAACCTGTTGAAAATAGGTGAACTGAGTCACTTCCATACCATTGAGCCAGACCTCCCAGCCAAGTCCCCATGCGCCGAGAGTCGGAGACTCCCAATCGTCTTCGACAAAACGGATGTCATGGGCTTTGGCGTCGAGACCGAGAGCACCAAGGCTTTCCAGATAAAGTTCCTGAATGTTGTCCGGAGATGGCTTTAAGATAACCTGGAACTGGTAATAGTGCTGCAAGCGGTTAGGATTTTCGCCATAACGCCCATCCGTCGGACGGCGGGAAGGCTCCACATAAGCGGTATTCCATGGCTCTGGGCCTATTACGCGAAAAAAGGTGGAGGGATTGAAAGTACCCGCCCCACACTCGATATCCATGGGTTGAACAACTGCGCAACCGTAGTCTGCCCAAAAGTTCTGTAGTTTCAGTATAACGTCCTGAAAATTCATTGATTACTCCAACTCATACCTTTTTATACATACCGTTGTCCCAGGACAAACCCAGGTGATAAGCAACGAAGAGTTCGACCAGTTGGCTGCTTTGCCGCCGGACTTCTCCATCCATGACGACTTTGGCCCAATCCGCGGGCTGACTATGCTGAATCCAATCAAGGGCGCGAAGCACCCCTGTGGAAATTGGTCGAGCAAGTCCCTCTAACGGTTTCCCGCCTGAAAGACAAGTCTGGCAAGCCACCTGGCCCTTTTCCACACCAAATTGATACCCGCTTTGAGTGGTCACGGATTTGCCACACATACCACAGGTGAGAAAGTCTGGGTGATAGCCCATTTCAAAGGCTAATTTAGCTCGAAAGAGCCACGGCACAAAATCAGAACTGCCACCGCCCTTTTCCAGCATATGAAGAGTCTCCAGCAACAACTCATAAGCGTGTCTGGCATCAGAAGGATCTATTTCAATAGCTTCAACGAACTTGATGCAATTGACAGCTAATCCGGTTTTTTGAGAATCAGAACGCACTCCAGGAAAATTGTGTAGAAGAGAGCCTTCTTTGAGTGCGATGTAAGAGCCTGTTTTATTGGCCCCAAAGGTAAAAAGGACATGACTGAGGGGATCAAGGCAACCGACAAAACGTCGACGACTACGACTACCGCCAAAGGCAAAAGCGTTAAAAACACCGCGAGATGGTGTGAGGAGCTTAACCCAACAATCGGCCTCCCGGAAACGCCCTACTTTCAATACCAAGGCTTTTTCGGTGGCATCCATGCCTATATCCTGATTCCGTCGATACCAGACTTAATTCTTGCCGAAACGAAGAGTCTGGATATTGCCCTTGGCATTGTCGAGCAAATAAGGTTTGCCATTATACAGAACGGACACGCCTGAGGCATTACCTATCCGGACCCTACGAGGATTATTAAACATCAACCGCAGAGGCTCACCTTCTTTTAGCACGAAATCACGAGCCATATCTGCCTCATCCCCCTTCCAGACACCAACCCAGCACCCTTTATCGGTAGTGGCACGAATTATCAGCACATGATCATATTTTTGCTTTTCCGGCTTTGCCGCCTGAGTCTTGGCAGGCTTCTGCTCTACCTTTGGTTCTGGCTTCGGTTCAACAATAGGTGCAGGCTTTGAATTAGCTTGCGGCTTTGCGGAGTCACTTTCAGTTGAGGCTGTATCATCGCTTCCGTCTAGTGAAGGCGTTTCCTCTTTCGGTTTCGGAGTGACCGGCTCTGAAGGTAATGGCGCAGTCTCTTCAACTGCTTCAGTCGAAGCAGGAGGCTCAACAGGCTGTTGCTCATCATTCTTATTAAGATTTACAACTAGGACTACGATAACACCTATCAGGAAAACAATAACAAGAAGAGCAGGCCACATCGACCGTTTCTTATCGGCAGGCACATCATTTTCATGGAAGGCTTTTTCTGCCAACGGGGAAACATCGTAAGCAATGTCATCTTCATCATACCCTTCAGATTGATACTCACGATCAACAATCATGGACAATTCGTCAGCATCGAGGCCGAGAAAACGTGCGTAACTTTTTACAAACCCTTTGGTGTATACGGGATGCGGCAGTGATGAACGGTCGCCTTTTTCAAGAGCGACAAGATTAATACGGCTGATCTTGGTGGCCTCCATGACCACCTCCATATTGAGACCCTTCTTTTCCCGTTCACGTTGTAACGTCAGACCGAGTTCCTGAAAATTCATTGAGATACTCCATTTTCGGGCATGGCAAACTCTTCCATATAGATAATAACCGAACTCTGCTTCAATTTTTCAAAATACTCTTCAAAAATTGTTTCCCGTTTTTCTTGCATCAATCGATCAAAAATACCACTTTTCACTTCTTCCAATGGAACAAGCCGATCCTCAGCAATTTGAACAACGGAAAGCAAGGCTTCTTTCTCCTGAACTACAATAGGAGTGCTAACACCGCCGATTTCGACTCCCACGATGGAATCCTTCCAATCGTCGGCAAGGTCACTCCAGCTCACCTCACCAATGGATCCTCCCTGTTCTTTGCCAGGGCCAATACTATATTTTTCGACGGCTTGGACAAACGTCAACTCACCATCTTCGATCCGCTTCTTGACTTCAAGGGCAGCTATATCTGCAGGCAAAAGAATAATGGCAAGCTCAACCATTTTCTCAAGAACATAGTCTTCTCTCCTTGCCTCATATTCTTTCTGAATTTCCGTATCTGTCACCAGCACCTTGCTATGGACCATATATCCAAGGAGTTCCTGCTTTTTGAGCAGGTCGGTTAACATACTACGAAATTCATCAATCTCCAGCCCGTCATCCTTAATCATAGCAGCAAAATCTTCGTCTGAAAGACCACGTTGCTTTTTCATCCTTTTAATTTCATCATCAATGGTTTCATCTGAAATTTCAATACCATACCTAGTATATTCCTGTTCTAAAAGCACATCATTTACCATCTTTTCCAATGTTTGCTTTCGCAACTGATCAATCTGCTTCTTTTCAGTCTCACTCAATTGCCGGTCCTTGATCTTGGCCATTATCGGCTTCATCTCTTGTTTGAGATCAAATTGAGTAATTATATTATCGTTTATTTTTACCAAAATGCGATCATAGAGAACTTCTTCCGCCCACACAAAACAAGTGGGCATCAAAAGTATGACTCCTATGAGCAAAGATACAATTCTCACCACGTATATACTCCTTAATCCCTATAAAGGGATTCTACCCTTCATCAATTTTTTGACGAATTCTAATCTCTTTATGCATACAATGCAACGATCGCGCCGGGTTAGCTTCCAGTGGAATTATGGTTTTTACCATTAGAGTCAGTTCTTTCCGGCTTGTTATCAGTTTTTGATTCGGAAACACCCTCTTCCGGGACATTATCAGAACCGGGAAGCAAGTGTTCGCTGACGGAGACTTTCGCTGAAGCTATACTCCCAGCCAACCATGTTTCAAAAGCACCATGTAGCTTTTTCTCAAGCAGGGCTTCTTCCACGAGCGGATAAGCCTGCGCAGGCTCAAGAACTTTTGCCAGGCTTCTCTCCAACAAAACTAGTGCTTCAAAACCGAACCGATCGGTTAAGACCCCACTAGATTGGCCCGGTTCAAGACCAGCAACAGCATTACGCCAAGCTGCGGAAAGACGCCCTTCACGAACAATCACTTCACGCGTTTCGACTTCTCCAAACGCAGTTGCCAAATTCACTTGATCCTGGTCTGTCAGATACTTGTCCACGGCTTTTTCTACCAGTTCACGGCTAGGACCACGAACGACAAGAACTCTCATGCTTTCAGGCAGATAAAAATCTGAAATATGGTCGCGATAGTACTTTTCAGCCTCTTTATAATCAATCTTGATCTGCGGCCTGAGAACCTGATGATAGAATTTCTTCATGCCCAAATGGTACTTCAGTTGCCTGCGCCAGGACTTGAGATCAATATACTCTTCAACAAGCATTTGCTCAAAGGCATCTTCGGGATAGTCAGCCCGAACTGCTTCTTCCGCCTTGAGCATTTCATGCTGCGTCACAGCCAAGTCCTGCCGAGCAAGCTCCTGAACAACCAGTTCCTGCACTATGAGATCGGCCAGTATGCCCCCGTACTCATTTTTCAACTTATCTACACTTGGTACATAGGCACCAACTGTATCCGCCTGGAACTGATCGTGCTGAAATTCCAACTGAGAAAGATAAATAGGTTCACCATTGACACGCGCAACAATGCCGATGTCATCGGAATCATTCGCACATCCCAACATGAGGGCCATAAATAAAAAAATAAGAATATTACGAAACATATACACTCTTTAGTTACGAGTCTTCCGACGGCGTTTTTTCCATGCCAAGCAGTTCCTCAAGTTCGACAGCAACACCTTCAAGAGCCTGACGCATTGAGTCAGCTTCACTGTATCTAATTTCTAGTTTCGCCGGTGGCAAGAGTTTTGCTCGATCACTTCGCTCGCCAACCCAGTCCATCAATTTTGCAGGACTAACAGCTATCGCATTCTCTGCCCAAGAAACAACCGCTCTGCCCGGGTATAATTCAGCTCTTGTAGCCTGCATTTCTGATAAAGTCTGCTTCAAGCGCAACACACCAAAAAATGACTCAAGTTCTTCCGGCAAATGTCCAAATCTGTCTCGAATTTCCGCTTCGAATTCACGCAAGGACATCTCATCCCTTGCAGATGATAACGCCTTATAATAACGAAGCCTTTCCTTGGTATCTGGAATAAATCCACCCGGGATATGCGCTTCAAAAACAAAATTGAGTTCCGGATCGCTGGCTCTCGTATCTTCTTCGCCCCTGATGCGCCGAACCTCTTCTTCCAGCATCTCCAAAAAGAGTTCAAGACCGACCTTAGCCATCTGGCCGGACTGGGATTCACCAAGAATATTTCCGGCTCCACGGAGCCTGAGATCTTCCATGGCGACCTTGAATCCTGCTCCCAGATAATCCATGTCAAGAATGATACGCAAGCGTTTACGCACAATTTCAGAAATATCATCGATAGATGGAACCACGAAATACGCATATGCCTGCCGATCACTACGACCAACCCGCCCTCGCAGTTGATACAACTGTCCAAGTCCGAAAAGCTGGGCCTGATCTACAATAAGCGTATTAGCATTGGGAAAATCAAGGCCGGATTCAACGATGGCGGTACACACAAGCACATCAAGTTCGCCATGCCAGAATCCGCGCATAGCCCCTTCCAGCCCCTTCTCACTCATTTGACCATGCGCCATGCCCACCTTGGCATCCGGGACAAGTTCTTTCACGAATTCTGCAACTCGGGAAAGACCATTCACCCTGTTATAGACCCAATAAACCTGACCACCACGATCAAGCTCGCGCCTCAGTACAGCCTTGAGACTTATTGCATCCCTTTCGGTTATGGACGTCTCAACTGGTTTGCGGTCCTCTGGTGGAGTTTCAATAATCGAGAGCCCGCGTATTCCGGACAGGGAGAGCTGCAAAGTGCGTGGAATAGGGGTCGCAGTAAGCGTCAAGACATCAATATTCTGCCTGAAATGTTTCAGTTTCTCTTTATGTTTAACACCAAAACGTTGCTCTTCGTCCAAAATTAGAAGACCAAGATTTGGCAGTTCAACATCTTTGGAAATAAGACGATGCGTCCCGATTAGGATATCGATTTCACCACGTGCCGCAGCTTCTATAATCGTTTTTTGCCGCTTGGGGGAAACAAACCGGCTCAGCATGCCGACCCGTACCGGGAATCCTTCCATGCGTTTTGTGAATGTCTGATAGTGCTGTTCAGCCAATACCGTGGTCGGACACAAAAGAGCGGTCTGAAGTCCTTCCAGGGCCGCACGGAAAGCTGCACGAAGAGCAACTTCAGTCTTGCCGAATCCAACATCGCCACAAACAAGCCGATCCATGGGCTCAGGTTTTTCCATATCCCTGAAAACGTCATTTACCGCTTTATCCTGATCGGGCGTTTCTTCAAAACCGAAGGTAGCTTCAAATTCAGAATACATATCGTCCAAAGGCCCATAACTGAATCCCTTGGCAACCTTACGAAATGCATACATTTCAACCAGATCATGGGCAATTTTCTCAATAGCCTTACGCACTTTGGCAGTGGTCTTGCCCCAGCGGGTGCCGCCCAATTTATCCAGAGACGGCCCCTTAGCTCCCTCCGGTCCCTTAAACCGCTGTACAAGATTGAGCCTGTCCACGGGGAGATAGAGTTTATCTTCTCCAGAAAAAAACAACAGCAGGTAGTCATTGGCTGCATCGCCAATGTTCATATGATGCAATCCACCAAACTGGGCTAAGCCATAATCCCTGTGAACCAGCAGATCCCCTTCGGAAAGGTCTTCATACTGATCAAGTCCTTTGAAGGCTTTGTCTCGACCAGCATGGACTCTGGCCGCCTGAGGCTGAAGCACCTCCTCACCAAGAATGCGCGTCTGATTCCATCCAAGCTCCATCCCCTTCCTGAGTGGAGAAACCAGAGCAAAAATGCCGCTTCTTGCTGGCGAAAATTCCAGACTCATCGGAAGATTTTCCTGCTCTGCCAATGTCAGGAACTTGGTGCGTGATCGTTCTGAACGAAAACTGAGAATGGTCTGATATCCTGACCTGGTCCATTCTTTCAGGCCGGTCATAAGTGCAGACCAGGGGCGCCTGGAGGCTTCCGGCTGCCAGAAAATATCTATGAAATCACTATATGGGGTTTCAACCAGGTCAATCCCATTTTTCTCACTTCCAATAGTCAGTTCCTCAAAAACCAACTGTCTGGAGTTTTGCCAAACCTTACGAGCTCCTTCGTGTGAGCGGCAGAAAAAACGATGGGGCCACTTGACTCCCTTCTCACGCCCTTCTTCATCCAGATAGTCCCGCCAGGCCTGATCCTGATCCTCAAGCCGAGCCCTTAGTACACCTCCGGAAGAAAGGAGATATGAAGCATCTTTGGGGAAGTACGATTCAAGGCCAACAGGATTACCATAGTACATACCAGGCCAGACAAATCCGTCATTGGCATCAAGTCGATCAGTCAGTGCGTGCTCTTCTGTCGCAGACATCTCTCCAGTTGTCCGTAATCGTTTCCAAACGTCCCTGGCTTGGTCTGCATAATTTTCCGTGGTGATCCCAGGAGATACAGGCAATAAAACAGCTTCTGCCAGATCACCCTTTGAGCGCTGGGTTGCCGGATCAAACAGACGTATCTCTTCCAGAATATCTCCAAAAAATTCAAGCCTAAGCGGCAAACTGTACCCTGGAGCATGGATATCCAGAATATCACCACGCATAGCCATATCACCAGGACCGGAAACAAGCTTTCGCCGAACATATCCCCAAGATACAAGCTGCTCGAGCAGAATATCAGGAGACATCTCCTCACCCTTGGTCAGGGACACCCAGTTTTCTCGCAGAACCGACTCATCAGGCCAGTGAGGCAGAAGATTGTCCACCGTCACGAGGACTCCACACGGCTTGCGTCCGTAAGTCAGGGCGTACAAGGCGGCCCAGCGCTCGCTCCAACTTTGCGATTCAGGTTTTCTAGGATGGTACGGAGGAATAAAAACCCAATCATTTTCCCATGACGGCTTGTGGTCATGGGATACATGTCTGGCTGAAAACAACGTCAACAACGCTCGCATTTCCTTGAATTCGGCAGCACCGGGTACAACAATGACGACACTGTTGCCCTTGGACAATAGTGAAGTTGCAGTGAAAGCCTGAGTTCCCGGCCCGCTTTTAAAAACGCGAACGGTATCGGCTGCACCTTTTATGAAGTCGGATATTCCCTGTGGAAATGTTGATGACATGAAATACAAACCATATGGTTTCGACCAACAGGCCGATTGGAAAAAAGAAAAGCCGCCTTCTCCCTATCGGGAGTAAGGCGGCTTGTCATCAATAATTTATTGACGTTAGACCCCGCTCAGGGCCTCCATCTCTTCGTTATCAAGAAGCGAATCAAGATCAAGAAGGATAAGAAGACGATCATCCAGCTTTCCGACACCGTCTATGTATTCGGAATCCATACCAGCAACAACGGGCGGCGGAGGCTGAACTGAACTTGCTGGAATGCGAAGCACCTCTGAAACAGAATCTACAACAAAACCAACGATCAAAGTTTCATTTTCGATAACAATGATGCGGGTATACTTATCGTGTTCCTTGGATTGAAGGCGAAACCGACGGCGCATATCGACAATGGGAATGACCTTGCCACGCAAGTTAATCACACCTTCAACGAATTCAGGAGCACGAGGTACGTTTGTAATCTCCATGGTACGGATAATCTCCTGCACCTGAAGAATATTAACGCCAAATTCCTCTTCGCCAATGCTGAAGGTCACGAGCTGGGTTAATTCCTGCTCACCCTCGGTTTCTTCAACATCGATTACGTCTTCGACTTCAACGTTCATAGATACCTCATCGTGAATGGCTCAATCATGAAAAAATATGCACAAATTTCAATAATTCAATCTGTCAACAGAGACCTTTCTTGTCAATTAAAATCTCTAGCCACATGGAATAGTTGAAAAGAAACCAGTTAATACCCAATGTGGGGCGCCATAACTAATATGATCCTTTCTAATCCATTTTTTTACCAATAAAAAGAATCTGTTGAGATAGTTATAATACGCTCCATTCAAAGTGTTGTTGACGCTCTCAGGATAAAGGACTAACGTATTTCTCACATTGCTTCTATGGTATTGAATTACTTAGAAATTTACAACACAGGATGGACCGCAACAGATGGGTCAATACGCTATATTTAACGATCAAGGCTCTCTGGAGGAACAAGTTAAAAACTTGGCCGACGAAGAACTACTTGATTTCTGGGAAGAAACTCAACAACTTGCCAAAATGCTTGATCAGGAAGAACAAACTGATCTTGAATACAACCCTGAATATGAACGCGTCATATTGCAGGAACTGCAATACCGTACTTGCTACAAGGGACAATTTTAGCACCCTGCTTTGCAAGACAAAAACTCCCCATCTTATGAGATGGGGAGTTTTTTTATGCAAAAAAAGGGAGCCCGGCTAGGACTCCCTTTAAACGCTTAATAAATTCAAAACTATTTAACTGGCATTCTACCTATGCTGAAATAAGCAAACCCCGCACTACCCATACGTTCAGGCAGATACAAGTTCCGACCATCAAAGACCAAGGGAGCTTTCAACAGGCTCTTGATCCGATCAAAATCAGGATTACGGAACTGATTCCAATCCGTCACCACGGCCAGAGCATCGGCTCCATCAAGCACATCATACTGGCTATCAAGAATTTCAAGATTCTCAATATGTCCCACTTCTTCCCTGGCGCGCTCATTGGCTACAGGATCAAAAGCTTTCACCTTCATCCCGAGGGCTGTCAAATCCTTGATGACTTCAATAGCCGATGCTTCGCGGATGTCATCGGTATTAGCCTTGAAAGCAATACCCCACAACGCGAGCGTCCGTCCTTCAACGCCACCTTGCGGTTCGAAATATTCCTTCACCTTATCAGCCAGCACGTGCTTCTGCGCATCATTGACTGCGTCCACAGACTTGATCAATTGAGCGTCATATCCACTTTCCTTGGCTGTCCCGATCAGTGCTTTGACATCTTTGGGGAAACAAGAACCGCCGTAACCGACTCCAGGGTAGATAAAGCTGTAACCAATGCGGCTATCGGAACCAATGCCTGCCCGCACTTCGCTGACATTCGCCCCCACGCGCTCACAGATGTTGGCAACTTCATTGATAAAAGAAATTTTGGTAGCCAACATGCAGTTGGCAGCATATTTGGTCATTTCGGCGCTACGGACACCCATCACGATGAGTTTCTCACGACTGCGAGCAAATGGAGAATAGAGCGTGCGCAACACTTTGGCAGACTCTTCGTCTTCGGTACCGACAATGACACGGTCCGGCTTCATGAAGTCACTGACTGCATCGCCTTCTTTCAAAAATTCGGGGTTGGAGACCACGTCAAACGGTATTGGTTCGCCACGCTTGTCCAATTCTTCTGATATAATCGAACGAACTCGATCAGCGGTGCCGACAGGGACTGTTGATTTATCCACCACAATTTTAGGCTCTGTCATTAACTGACCGACTTCTCGAGCCACTGCATCCACATATTTGAGATCACAGGAACCATCATCGGCACAGGGAGTTCCGACAGTAATGAACACGACATTCGCCACTGCCAATCCCTCAGAAAGCTGAGTGGTGAAATGCAATCGCCCCTGCTCGGTATTGCGCTTGACCAGATCTTCGAGACCAGGCTCAAAGATATGAACTTTCCCACTTTCCAGCGTTTCGACCACCTTGGGATTGACGTCCACGCAGAACACAGTGTTGCCCATCTCGGCAAAACATGCTGCGGAAACCAAACCAACGTAACCGGTGCCAACGATACATACGTTCATTAACTATAATCTCCAAAAAGAGTTTGTAATTCGTTTTCAGGCAAAGCCGATACCTTTTGTAGGCTTTTCATGTCAACATGAACTGGAAAACAGATTCAATTGCAACAAGAGAAACTGACACTGTTGCCATTCAGTTCAAGAAGGCTTAATCAATGAGGATATCACGCTATCACGCATCTGGAGGAAATACGAATGCCTGTACTTGCCGTTAATGTTGACCACGTAGCCACCTTGAGACAAGCCCGAATGGGCATAGAACCCGAACCCGTCACCGCTGCCTACATGGCTGAAATGGCTGGCGCAACAGGTATTATCGTCCATCTGCGCGAAGACCGTAGACATATACAGGACCGAGATGTCGAACTGATCAAGAAAACCTGTAATACACGGGTGCATCTTGAAATGGCTGCCACGAAAGAAATGCAGGGTATCGCACTTGAGATCGATCCGGAAGTTGTCTGTCTGGTTCCTGAAAAACGCCAGGAACTGACCACTGAAGGCGGGTTGAATTGCATCGGACGTGAAAACGAACTCAGTGATTACCTGGCCCCGCTGCACGAGCAGGGAATCCGTTCTAGCCTGTTCATCGACGCTGATCCCAAACAGATTGAAGCTGCTGATGCAGCCGGAACAGAGTTCATTGAAATTCACACAGGACACTATGCAGACGCCAAGGAGATCACAGCTCGCCAAAAAGAACTCACAAAAATTCTTGACGGCATCAAAATCGCCCAGGATTTGGGACTCAAAGTCAACCTCGGACACGGCTTGAACTACCGCAACATTCTGGCTTTCAAGGATGTTACAGGTATTCTGGAATATTCCATCGGCCACTCTATCATGGCCCGCGCCATCTATGTCGGCCTGGATCGGGCCGTTCGCGACATGGCAGACCTGATCCGGACCTTCGTAGACTAGGTGTAATAAAATGGTAAAAGGACTTGGCCTGGACCTTGCCGAACTGGATCGCATCCAAGCGCTCTGGGATAAGTATGGTCTAAAGTTCGCACAAAAAATCCTGACAGACCGAGAACTTGAACAATTACCAAAGAAGAACGCAGTCCCGCGCCTTGCAGCACTCTTCGCAGGCAAGGAGGCTGCCGTAAAAGCCTTGGGGACCGGATTCGCCAGTGGAGTGCACTTCAAATGCATCGAAATTCTGCATGCCCCTAGCGGCAAACCGGAAATCACTTTCCTGGGACGTGGTCTTGAGGAGTGTGAAGCCTTGGGCGTCACTTCAGCTCATATCTCATTGACGCATTCACGTGACACTGCCGCAGCCACCGTGGTATTAGAAGGATAAGGTCTAAAAATCGGATCTAGGAGAATAAATGCTTCTACCCCTTCCGACTCCTGCCGAAATGGCAACCTGGGATCGTGAAACCATCGAGACTATCGGTATTCCCGGCGTTACACTCATGGAATCCGCCAGCCGAGAAGCCGTCAGTGTCCTCCTTGAAGAAACCGGTACGGTCACCAACAAAGAAATTTTCTGTTTTGCAGGAGGCGGAAACAATGGCGGAGATGCATTCGCCATGGCTCGCCAACTATCCGACCTCGGTGCAGACATCACTGTTTTTCATACAAAACCCAAAAAAAGATATAGGGGAGAGACCCGCACAAACCTTCTGTGGGCTCAGAAACTAGACATACCTCTCAGGCACCTTGCACAGGTTGACCTCAATAGTCTCCCCCAACCTGATATCATCATTGACGGCTTGCTCGGGACCGGCTTTGAAGGCGAAGTGCGTAAAGATTACCTGACAATCATTCGGGCTATCAATGGCATGGGACACAAAGGGTTTGTCTTTTCCATCGACATTCCTTCGGGGCTTAACGGTCTGACCGGTCAAGCTCAACCGGAAGCTGTCATCGCCGATGCCACCGCCACCTTCCAGGCCGCTAAACTTGGTCTGACCATGCCCGGAGCTTCTCGATATACGGGCATGCTCCACGTCCGCACTATTGGAATTCCAACAAAGATTCAGGAAGCAAACCCCGTCGGACACTATCTGATTTCAAGGGATATAATGGAGCACATCCCAATCCCAAATCATGACATGCACAAGGGTGGTGCCGGACACGTATTGATCGTTGGTGGATCGGCAGGATTGACAGGTGCACCGCACCTTGCCGCCCTCGGCGCACTACGAAGCGGAGCTGGACTGGTCACTGTCGCCTGCCCTGGTGGACTTGCCGAATCAATCAAGTCCGGTTCTCCGGACATAATGACACTCCCCTTAAACGGTAACGACCAATGGACTCCAGAGTTGGCGAACATCATTCTGCCGGAATTGAGCCGTTTTGATGCAATAGTTGTCGGCCCCGGCATGGGGCGAACGAGGAAAACAGTTGATTTTCTCAAGACTTTTATTGCAATGTGTCCGGCGCACACAGTCTTGGATGCCGATGCCCTGTTTGGACTGGTCAAGCTCCCGAAGATTATTCAGGAGCTCACCAACCAGACGGTCCTTACTCCTCATCCAGGAGAAATGGCGAGACTCTTAAATACAGATTCGACAAACATCCAATCTGACAGACTCGCTGCCGTACAAACGTTCGTTGACAGTTGCGCTGCCACACTGGTTCTCAAAGGAGCCGGAACACTGGTAGCAAATGAAATAATGACCTGTATCAGCCCGTTCTCAGAACCCAACATGGCCGTTGGCGGTTCCGGAGACGTTCTCTCAGGTATAATAGCTTCCTTGATGGCGCGTGGACTTTCTCCCATGCGCGCTTCCTGCCTCGGTGTCTATTGGCACGGACTTGCTGGACGCTTGCTCAAGGAAGACTATCCGACCCGCGGCAACCTCGCTTCTGAAATTGCACACATGCTGCCAAAGGCAGCAAAGGAGTTCTTATCATGCTGAAGGCAAAAGACATTATGACTACAGAGTGCATTACATTGACTCCTGAAACCGATATCGCCACAGCAGCAAAAACTCTGCTTGAAAACAAGATTAATGGAGCTCCAGTTATTGAAAACGGCGAAGTAGTTGGCGTACTCTGCCAGGCAGATCTGATAGCCCAGCAAAAAAAAGTTACGCTTCCTTCATTCTTCACTCTACTCGACGGCGTATTCCCAATTTCCACCAGCGAGGAACTTGAACGCGAGATGACCAAAATATCTGCATTGATAGTTGGTGAAGCCATGACTCCGGCCCCAACGTTCATTTCGCCCGAAACGATTATTGAAGACATCGCCACCATGATGGCCAATGAGAAGCTTTACACTCTGCCTGTCCTAGACGACGGCAAGCTTGTAGGCGTTGTTGGCAAGGAAGATGTACTCAAAACCCTTTTACAAGGGTAATAACCGGACCAGTTGATGCCAACAGAACTCCACCTCAAAGACCTTGAAGCCACCATTGAATTGGGGCAGATTCTTGCTGACACACTGGCGAAAACACCGAATCCACCTGCTTTGCTCTTGCAAGGCACCCTTGGATCAGGCAAAACCACCTTGGTTAGAGGCTTGGTAGAGTCTCTGCCCGGCTCGGACATGGCGGAAGTATCCAGCCCAAGCTTCAATATTCTAAACCTCTACCCCACAATGCCGCCGGTAGCTCATTTTGATCTGTATCGTCTGGAGGGTATGCCTCCGGATGATGCTCTCTTCGAGCATATTGATGATCCAAATACGCTGACCGTTGTGGAGTGGATACAATTTCTGGCCAAAGATATATGGCCCGACGAGGCAATCTTTCTGGAATGGACCCCGTCCGATACTGGACGAAGACTCACAATGCATGCAATGGGAAAGACGGCTCAAGGTGTAATTGAAACCCTGAAGCCCAAATTGAAACACTTCATATAAAAGCAGTAGAGCGAAAATGAACATCGTCGTACAGAAATTCGGTGGAACGTCAGTTCGCAACCTTGAATGCCAGCGCCAGGTAATGCAGAAAGTCCTTCGCCCCTACCGGGAAGGAAATAAAGTCATAGTGGTGCTATCAGCCATGTCCGGAGAGACCAACCGACTACTGGATCTAGCCAATGAATGGTCCGACACACCCGACCCGGCTGAAGTGGACTCCATGGTCTCCACTGGAGAACAGGTTTCCTGCGCACTCTTTGCCATGTTGTTGAAACAACAAGGCGTGACAGCCCGCTCCGTTCTGGGATTCCAGGCCCCGGTTCAAACGAACTGCGCTTACGGACAAGCTCGCATTGTTGATATCGATGAGAAAAAACTCAAAGCAATGCTGACTGAATACGACATTCTGGTCGTAGCCGGTTTCCAGGGATGTGATGAGAATGGCCGCATAACCACCCTGGGACGTGGCGGTTCCGACACTTCCGCCGTTGCCCTGGCTGCCGCCATCAACGCTGACGTCTGTGAAATTTATACAGATGTTCCCGGCGTGTTCACTACTGACCCGAACATGTGTTCCGACGCACGGAAAATGGATCGCGTCGCCTACGATGAGATGCTGGAAATGGCCAGTATGGGCGCAAAAGTACTCCAGATCCGGTCCGTTGAATTTGCCAAAAAATATAATGTAACCGTTCATGTCCGCTCCACTTTTTCCGATGAGCCGGGCACCATAGTCACGCAGGAGGATGAATCCATGGAAGCCGTTCTCGTTTCCGGTATTGCTTACGATAAAGATCAGGCCCGAATCACGCTGGTACACGTCCAGGACAAGCCGGGGGTTTCCGCTCAGATTTTCTCTCCTCTGGCTGAGAAGAAGATTCTTGTGGACATGATCGTCCAAAGCCCGAGCAAAGACGGCAAAACAGATATGACTTTCACCGTGCCTCGCGCGGATGTGGAACTGACCATCAAGACTTTGGAAAAGCTACAATATGAAATTGACTTTGAGGAGCTAAACAGCAACCACAACGTCTCAAAGATTTCGATTATCGGCGTCGGCATGCGTAATCACTCCGGAGTTGCCTCTCGGGCATTCCAGGCGCTTGCCGATGAGAACGTCAATATCCTGATGATCAGCACGTCCGAGATCAAGGTTACCTGCCTGATCGACGACAAGTACACCGAACTGGCTGTACGCACACTCCACAAAGCCTTCCATTTAGAGGACGGCGAACCACTTGAGACATCATGAGAAAAGTAACGATATACGATACCACCCTGCGTGACGGAGCCCAGGCCGAAGAGCTTAATCTGACGACTCTGGACAAGGTCCGCATCGCCCATAAACTCGACGAGTTGGGCATCCATTACATTGAAGGCGGCTGGCCCGGTTCCAACCCCACCGATCAGAAGTTTTTTGAGGAAATCAAGAGCCACACCTTTGAAAACGCCAAATTGACGGCGTTTGGCTCCACTCATCTCGCCAAGACCACGCCTGACAATGACCCGAATCTGTCCGCCCTGTTGGCTGCCGAAACTTCTGTCATCACCATATTCGGCAAGACCTGGGATCTGCACGCTACCGTCGCCCTGGGCATCCCCCTGGAACGCAATCTCGAATTGATTGCCAACAGTGTCAGCTATTTGAACGAACGGGTTGATGAAGTAATCTTTGATGCAGAACATTTTTTCGACGGCTACAAGAACAATCCGGAATACGCACTTCAAGCAATCAAGGCGGCTCACGAGGCCGGTGCTTCGCGCCTGATTCTCTGCGATACCAACGGCGGAATGCTAACTGGCGAACTCACCGAGGCTATCCAGACCGTCATGAAAGCCCTGCCCGACGCCGAGATCGGCATTCATGCCCACAATGACTCGGAAGTGGCCGTTGCCAACTCCATCGAGGCCGTGCGTTTGGGAGCAACCCAGGTTCAGGGTACCATCAACGGCTACGGCGAACGCTGCGGTAACGCCAACCTCTGCTCGGTCATCCCCAGCCTTGAACTCAAGATGGGTATCGAGACCATTGGCGCGGAAAACATGAAACGCCTCATGAATACTTCCCATTTCGTCAGTGAGACCGCCAACCTGCGCCCGTTCATGCGGCAGCCATTTGTCGGGGCCTCGGCCTTCGCACACAAGGGTGGAATCCATGTCAGCGCCATTCTCAAGGATTCGCGCACTTACGAACATATCAAGCCAGACACCGTGGGCAATGAACAGCGCGTCCTGCTTTCCGATCAGGCCGGCAAGTCCAATATCCTGTTCAAGGCCAGAGAGCTTGGTTACGAACTGGGCAAAGACGATCCCACCGTGGATGCACTACTCAAGGAGCTCAAGCAAAAAGAAAGCATGGGCTACGAATATTCCGTGGCCGATGCATCATTTGAATTAATCTTGCAGGAAGCGCTTGGCAAACCTCTGAATTATTTCAGCTTCAAAAACTTCTTCGTGGTTGACGCCAAGCGAGAAGAGGACTCCGAACCGTTCACCGAGGCAACTGTCATCGTGAACGTCAAGGATCAGGTGGAACACACCGCTGCTACCGGCATGGGACCGGTCAACGCCCTTGACCGCGCCCTGCGCAAGGGCCTTGAGCGATTCTATCCAAACCTGAGTGAAATTCGCCTGCTCGACTTCAAGGTCCGCGTCCTCTCGGGCGCAGTCCGTGATACTGGCGGAACAGCATCGTTTGTCCGTGTACTCATTGAAACCGGCGACAAGCATGAGCGCTGGACCACCATGGGTGTATCTCACAACATCATTGAAGCGAGTTGGCAGGCAGTTGTTGATGCCATCAACTACAAGCTGTTCAAGGACGATGTTCGTCGAGCCAAGCAATAAAGTAAATCTGCTTCAATAAGAAAGGCCGGGCAACTTCTGTTACCCGGCCTTTCTCTTATACTCAATTAAATGCTATTTCTTCATATTCGGCAGCTGGTTAGCTGCCCATGTGGCGGCCTTCATATACTGTGTTGCAGCCTGGGTGAAACATGCACCATATCTTCCGAGTATATCATTCGCGATACCCCAATTTCCAACTTCAACGGCCTCAAGCAGCATGAGCCAATCCCTGAAGTCGTTCATGGTGCCGCACAGACCTTCCTTCATCTCGGAATCCATGGGTATACCTTCCAAAGCCTTACCCATAGGATAGGATAACAAGGCATCAAGCTTGGAGAAAAGGCCAAGCATGAACATGGTATTTGCCGAATGTGGGAAATTGTTAATGGTCCCCGCCAGCTTGCTTAAGAAGCGTCCGCGCTGCAAAGCCATATAGGACAACTCCTCACCCTTTGGAGTGGTATCCAGGTCGCTCATAATCACGACTGTGGCCCAGTGCCTGACTTCCTTAAGTCCAAGCAGGGAAACGGCCTGTTGAATCGATTTAATATCATTACGCATACCAAACGAAGCTGAATTTATATACTTGAGAATCCGATAGCTCAAGGAAACATCAGCTGCGATAATTGCGGCCAATTCATCCATCTCGCAATCAGGATTGCCAAGCTCTCTGAGAAGTTGCAGCTTTGCGACGGAACTGGCTGGAAGCTCTTTATCGTCCTGAATCTGGGCGATGGCAAAGAACGGACCCTGAAAATATTTGAATCCAAGAGCGCGGGTACCTTCATATGCTTCCCAACTGGAAACATCGGTTGCCAGAAGCTTACCCTTAAAATCTTTATACTTACGTCTCAATTTAATAATTTCTGGAGGAGTCTTTCCTGCCAGGGAAACCTGAACAATATCCATCCGATCAAGCATTTCGCTCGTCCCAGTAGGGTCGACAGAGTCATCAATAGACACTGTTCCGCCACTAGCCCGCATAGAATCAGCGAACTTTGGACCCTCTGGAGAATTGGCAACCTGCTTGCAAACACCGAACACACAACTATTCCACCCTTCGGGCAACTCCTGGTTGCTCAGGTGAATGTCTGCTGGCATATGTAGAAGTAATTTTTTGTCAGCGGAAAATTCATCACGTAGTGCTGACATGTTTACTTGATAGGCTGAAATCAAGTCCGACAGAGAAATCGCCTCGGTGCCGTCAGGTAACGATGGCGTGGAATCGGCGAGCAGTTCATAACCCCATACATTTTTATCACGATCAAAAATTGGTTGCCTGACAACTAAGGCTTGTTCGGTTTCAACATCAAGCTCTGCAATATCTTCACTCATTAAAGACCGCCCCTTCAACGATTATCATTTCTCTCTTCAGGAGAATACAATCAGCAATTGCCCCAAAATCACTTGCATTTATTAGATAGTAAAAAGAACAGGTTGAGTAAACGATTATAACGGCTCTATATGATAGCCACTCCTAACATCAAAAACTATTTATAAGTTTTAACTGAGTTTGCAGCCAGTTAGATTATCATTTTATTTTTAGATATTTTATTGACTATCGAATCAATAAATCATCAAGATGCATATCATCTATGGAGTCTATTGGAATCATAAATACAAAAGCCGCCCGGCGAACCGGACGGCTTAAGTTGTTCGAGCAAAAAAACTCTTCTACAGCATGCCAGCAACCTTCTTGGTAAGGCGCAAGAGCTGATTAGTGAAACCAGCTTCGTTGTCATACCATATGATCAACTTGAGCTGCGTTCCACCCATTACACGAGTCAGGTCACTGTCCACTACGCCACCGAAGGTGGAGCCCATGAAGTCAACTGATACCAGCGGTTCATCCGTATAACCCATGGAATCATTGGCCGCAGCCTTGAGAGCCGCATTGACTTCCTCGGCCGTCGTTGGTTTTTCCAGTTCACAGACCAGATCCACCAGCGATACGTTGGGAGTAGGTACCCGGATGGCCATGCCATCCAGAACGCCGTTAAGTTCTGGGATAACCAAACCAACAGCCTTGGCTGCTCCGGTTGTGGTGGGCACCATGTTCACGGCACATGCACGGGCGCGGCGCAAGTCACTATGAGAACCATCAAGAATGCGCTGACTCATTGTATAGGAGTGCACTGTAGTCATGATACCATGCTTGATGCCATACTTGTCGTTGATGACCTTGGCAGCAGGTGCGAGACAGTTCGTGGTGCAGGACGCGTTGGAAATAATATTATGTTCAGGCTTCAACAGATTGTCGTTGACGCTCATGACAACAGTCAAGTCACAGTCCTGACCAGGAGCAGAAATGAGTACCTTTTTGGCACCGCATGCCAGCATTTTTTCGCAACTCTCACGATCGCGGAATTTACCGGTGGATTCGATTACGATATCGCAACCAAGCTCACCCCAAATCCATTCGCCGGGAGCATTACGGGTAACAGTCACGGGTTTGCCATTCACGGTGAACCCAGTCGAGGTAGGCTTTACATCTAGAAAACGGCCATGAACCGAGTCATACTTAAGAAGATGTGCGAGATCTTCATTTGATGCGCGGGCATTAACCGCCACAAGCTCAACATCATTTTCTTCTGCCAACAGACGGGCAAGATACCGTCCGATCCGTCCAAATCCGTTCAGGCCGATTTTAGTCGCCATGTCTGCTTCCTCCTGAGTATTATTCTGTTAGTCTGGACACTATAGAATGGGAACAACCATACTTTTGGAATTATTTTACGTCAACAGGGTTTACAAAATTTCTTTGTTCAACAGCTCAATTGTTTCTCGGTCAGTAAAATCAAAATGAAGCGGAGTCAGAGTAACATGCTTTTGGGTCAAAAGAGCACGGTCTCGACCCTCACTGATATTCTCTGGCGGAATGGCTCCATCAAGCCAATAATACGACCGTCCTCGAGGATCTTGACGGGTATCGTACCAGTCTTTGTAGGAAGCTCTTGTATGTGGACACAAAACAAGCTCTTTGGCCTCACCAATGGAACAATCAGGAAAATTCAGATTCAGAACACACTTACCCGGAAGTTTATCCCATGGGATTTTCGGCAGCAAATCAACGCAATATCGAGCCTGATCGATCAAATCCTGCGGATTAAAATTGTCCATGGAAACAGCCATGGACGGTATTTCCATGAGAGCTCCTTCCGTGGCAGCGGAGACTGTGCCTGAATACAATATATCCACTCCAACGTTGGCTCCGGCGTTGATGCCGGACAAAACAAGATCGGGTTTATCCTGCAACAGCGTAGACAGCCCTAGTTTCACGCAGTCCACAGGGGTACCATAAACTCCCTGCCCTTCAAAACCATTCTCCTTGAATTGCTTGACCCGGATAGGCATGGAAAGAGTCACGGCGTGACCTACAGCCGACTGTTCAGTAACCGGAGCAACGACATGAACGTCATGCCCTGCTTCGACCAGAGCGAAATAAAGAGATCGCAGGCCGATAGCCTGAATACCGTCATCATTGGCAAGAAGTATATTCATGGCTTCTCCACTTTGGTCTAAAATTTGACAATCCAAGTGAAATCAGGTTCATAACCCTGAAGCGGACAGAAACGTCCTCAGACCGTCCAGAAAGTCATAATACGTGTATGGGCGAGGTACCTCAACATCAACTATATGGCAAGATAAGTGGCAAAAAAGTCGCAATATATCCATGACCTGACACCCGGCCAGCCGGTGAATGATCTTTTTCTGCTTGCAGCTGCCAGCATGGCACAGTCACGTAACGGGCCCTACTGGAATCTCACCTTTCAAGATGCCACAGGCAGTGTGGGCGGGAAAATCTGGAGTCCCAAGAGCCAGGACTACCCCACGCTGGAACCTGGCCAGATGACCCGCGTCCAGGGGTTTGTCGAGAGCTACCGCGATAAGAACCAGCTCAAAGTCGACCACATGGAACTGCTGGCAATTAATCACGAAGATGTCGAGATTTCTGATTTTCTCCCCACATCTTGTGTGCCGCCTGAAGAATTGATGGAAGCCATCGAAGACCTCATAACCACACACATGAAGCACAAGCCGTGGAAAACATTCTGCAAAAAAGTGCTCAACAATGAAGAAATCAGGGAACGCCTGATGGCGGCTCCGGGTGCAAAGACCGTCCACCATGCCTATATCGGCGGCTTGCTGGAACACACCCTTCAAGTTGCCCGCGCATGCATGGCCCTATGCGACGTCTACCCGACCCTTGATCGACAGACTCTTCTGGCCGGTGCCATTTTCCACGACCTGGGCAAGGCATGGGAACTATCTGGCGGCCTTACAAATGATTATACCGACGAAGGCCGACTCCTCGGACACATTCAGATCGGTCAGGACAAATTGGAGCCCTTCCTGAAAAAGAACAAAACGCTGGATGAAGGACTCAAGCTCCACCTCAAGCACCTGATCACCAGCCATCATGGCGAACATGATTTCGGATCACCAATCAGGCCTAAAACGCCAGAAGGCTTTGTCCTGCATTTCGCCGACAACATGGACGCCAAGCTGAATATCATCGACCAAGCATACGTCGAAATGGACAAAAACGGTCAGGAATGGTCGCCCTACATGCGTTTTCTTGAACGCAACGTATTCCGCGCCCCGGCGACACCAGACAAGTCCAAGAAAAAAAGCGACAAACCGGAGAATCAATGTTTATTACCTTTGAAGGCATAGAAGGCACTGGAAAATCTACACAAATCCATAACGTCAAAGAATATTTCGAATCCCGGGGGAAAGAAGTTTTCCTGACACTGGAACCGGGCGGAAGCCGTGTAGGTCAGGAGCTTCGCAAGATGCTTCTGCACGTTGAGAACAAAGACCTGACCCCCATCACCGAGCTTTTCCTCTATCTAGCTGACCGGGCACAGCATATTGCTCAGGTCATACGACCAAAACTTGAAGCGGGACAAGTTGTCCTTTGCGATCGTTTTGCCGACTCGACCATTGTCTATCAGGGATTTGGTCGCGGACTTGATATCGAGACTCTTAAACAACTCAATGAAGTTGCTGTAGATGGATTGTGGCCGGACTTGACCGTAGTGCTCGACATCGACCCTGAAACAGGTCTAAAGCGAGCCACTCAACGAAATATCAAAGATGGCAAAGCCGAGGCCGAGGGCCGCTTCGAAGCTGAACATATCTCCTTCCACAAACGCATTCGCGAAGGCTACCTGACATGGGCGGCCAACAACCGTGATCGAATCAAGGTAGCTGACGCCTCATCCACGCCTGATGACGTATTTGAACGCATCAAGGCTATCATCGATGCTCGTTTCTTTGCGGATGCCTAGTAATACAAACCTTCACACTATCGTCACATACCTTTTCTGGCTTCTTTTACCGATTATGGTAAGGTGAGCATCAGTTTGACATTGATTACTATTCAACCAACTGATTAGCTTGGATATCATGCCCAGTAATTCACAAGTATTGTCCACAAAGCCGGTAAAAATACCCGTATCCAGTCTCATTGATACGGTAAAATATCTTATGGTCATAGCTGGCTTGATCTGGCTACTTGCCATAGGCACGGAAAGACTTGGCTACAACTGGCAATGGTACCGTATTCCCCAGTATTTATGGCAATATAACGAACACGGCTTCTCATGGGGACTTCTCATGCAAGGCCTTGGTGTCACATTCCAGATCACCTGCATCAGCATGGCCCTGATGCTCATCATCGGCCTGACCACAGCCCTCCTGCGCATGTCCGACTCATGGGCCGCCAAAGGCGTAGCCCGTGGTTATATGGAATTGATCCGCAACTCTCCCCTGCTCATCCAGATTTTCTTCATTTACTTTGTTCTCGCACCAATACTTGATATGTCTGGATTCTGGGCAGCAGTGATTGCCTTGAGCCTCTTTGAAGGGGCCTACGCATCTGAAATATTCCGAGCAGGCATCACATCCATCGACAAAGGCCAGTGGGAAGCCGCCAAGAGCCTTGGCATGGCTCCGTACGCCATGTACCGGCACATTATCCTGCCCCAGGCCATTAGGCGCGTCCTACCGCCATTGACAAGCCAGGCCGTATCGCTTGTCAAAGACTCCGCACTGGTCAGCACCGTCGCCATCCTGGACCTGACGCAACAGGGCCGCATGATCGATGCCGAAACATTTTTGACTTTTGAAATCTGGTTCACCGTCGCCGCCATATATCTCACTGTAACGCTGACATTATCCGGCGTTGTGCGAATTCTGGAGCAACGGTTCAACGGCATCCATCAGCCATAACTCTTAACCGACTGGAGCATATCATGACGATTTGGAGAGCTATCAGGACCAGCAAAGGCACTGCAATTGCCATCTTAGGCGTATCACACGTCACCTTTGCCCAAGAATCATGCAAATCATAACCAATACTTTTCCGGCATAACTACTGCCGGACCAAGGAGAATCGTATGAAAGCCTTACGAATTACCGCCCTTCTGACAATTTTCTGCCTGCTCGCCTTCGCACTTGGATGCGGCCAGGCTCCCCAACAGACCGAATCAAAGGCAGCCCCTGCCCAGGTCAGCCAGCTTGAGACCATTCTCCAGCGCGGCACAATCAAAGTCGGTTTTGACACTTTCAAGCCCTGGGCCATGAAAGACAAAGACGGCAACTACGTCGGTTTTGAGATCGAAGTCGCCCAAAAGCTCGCCAAAGATATGGGGGTTAAGGTTGAATTCGTACCGACCAAATGGTCCGGTATCATTCCTGCCCTGCTGACAGGCAAGTTCGACATCATCATCGGCGGCATGAGCGTTACTCCCCAGCGCAATCTCAAGGTAAACTTTTCAGTCCCTTACGAATTTTCAGGTCTGTCCATCGTCGCCAATCAGGAACTGGCAGGCGGCCGCACTATGCTCGCTGATTTCAACAACCCGGAAACAAGTATAGCCGTTCGCCTGGGCACTACCGCTGCCGAAGCAGCCAAGAACTTCCTGCCCAACGCCAAGACTCTCTTCTTTGATGAAGAATCACAGACCATCCAGGAACTGCTCAATGGCCGAGTACATGCTGTTGTCGCTTCCAATCCCTTACCCTTCACCCTGGCCAAGGAATACCAGGAAAAACTCTACCTCCCCCTGCAGGAAGACTTCACCAAGGAGCCCATCTCCTTTGCAGTCAGAAAAGGCGATCCAGACTACATGAACTGGCTCAACAACTGGGTGCTGGTCAACATGAGCAAAGGTTGGCTCCAGAACCGCTATGAGTACTGGTTCTTTACCAATGAATGGGAAAGCATGGTCCAGTAGCCGACCTGCATTCGGAACAATTCATTGAGCCCACAACCTCACAAGAAAGGCCTGCGCATCACCCCGCTGGACGTCACAATTATCGTGGCTCTGGCGGGGATGCTCGGCTACGTATTTTTTAAAGCCGCCACAGGACTGAACTACCATTGGAAGTGGGAGATCATTCCGCAATACCTGCTGCGCTTTAATCCAACCGAGCAAACATGGAAGCTCGGACTCCTGACCCAGGGCCTCGTCACGACCATCAAACTGAGCCTCTGGTCTGGAGTCCTGGCAATTATACTCGGCACCATTGTGGGTCTTTTCCGCGTCAGCCCCAGCCTTTTCAGACGCCAGCTCGCGACCACTTATGTGGGACTTATCCGCAACACTCCGCCACTGGTGCTTATCTTTGTCTTCTATTTTTTCATCGGCGATCAGATTATGTCACTCCTGCGTGTCGATGATTTCGTTTATTCCCTCTCGGATGAAGCCAAGTCGTTCTTGAGTATTCTATTCGGGCCCATGAACCGTTTCTCACAATTCCTGTCCGCTCTTATCACATTGGCACTGTTCGAGGCTGCCTACATCGCTGAAATAGTCCGGGCAGGCATAGAATCCATCGAGAAAGGCCAATGGGAAGCTGCAACAGCTCTGGGCATGAGCCGGACAAAGACGATGTTACATGTAATTTTGCCACAAGCCATACAACGTATGTTGCCAGCCTTGGCCGGACAGTTTATATCTATCATCAAGGACTCGGCCATCGTATCCATCATCTCCATTGAAGAGTTGACGTTTCAGGCCCAGCAAATCATGACGACCACGTACCGAAGCTTCGAGGTGTGGACCACCGTTCTGATAATGTATTTTGTCCTTACTTTCATATGCTCACTGGCCGTCAGAAAGATGGAACTCACACTGCGAAGGAACTAAATTGTTCAAGCTAATCACAGATTTTTTCAGAGGGATATTAGACGTAGAAGATGTTGAATCAGAACATGTTGAAACAGAACCTGAAGATATTAAAAGCGAACCGTTTGATATGGAGGCATTCCAAATGAGTGATGATATAAAAGTATACGCCCTTTCCACCTGCATTCATTGCAGAAATGCAAAAAAATACCTCGACGAATGCGGGGTAAAATATCAATGTGTGCACGTGGACGAACTCAAAGGTGAGGAACGTAAAAAAATAGTTCAGGAAATCAAGTCCCACAATCCTTCAGTCTCATTCCCCACCTTGGTCATCAGAGACAAAGTCGTTGTAGGTTTCCACAAGAACAAGATCGACGAAGCATTGAAAGGGTAATAAAATGGACGCCAAGAAACTCTACGAACACCTGAAAATGATCCAGGAGCCCAAAGGCTACTACTTCAATAAGGACATGGAAATGACCATGCCACTCATTGAAAGCCTGCTGACCAACAAGGAACGATTGGGATACATGGCCTGCCCCTGCAGGTTAGCAAATGGCGAGTTTGAAGATGACAAGGATATCGTTTGTCCCTGCGTATACCGCAAGCCCGATGTCGAGGAATACGGAGCCTGTTTCTGTGCCCTGTATGTCAGCAAGGAATACAACGAAGACAAGATTGAGAAGGAGCCGGTACCGGAAAGAAGACCACCGGATCTGATTCTGTTCTAACTTACTCTGAATGTAACAAAACAAAGCCCCAAACAACAGTTTGGGGCTTTGCATATTTATTCATTCAAATTGTCTACTGCGATTTAGCCAAAGCCTGATCAAGGTCGGCAATAATATCGTCAGCGTCTTCAATACCTACAGATATACGGATCATGTCCGGCGGCACTCCCGCGGCTTGTTGCTCCTCTGGAGTAGATTGCGAATGAGTCGTGGATGCCGGATGAATGACAAGAGTCTTTGCATCGAGAATGTTAGCCAGATGTGAGCATAACTCCACGGATTCAATAAACTTCTGCCCAGCTTCCAATCCACCTCTGACGCCAAAGCCGAATACGGCACCAGGCCCCAGCGGGAAGGTGTTCTTGGCACGATCGTGATCCTTATGACTCGGCAGGCCAGCATAATTTACCCACTCGACTGCATAATGCGTCTCAAGGAACTGCGCCACTTTTTGTGCATTTTCGCAATGCTGCTTAGCACGAATGGGCAATGTCTCAAGCCCCTGAATAATCAGGAAACTGTTCATGGGGGACAGCGCGGCACCGGTATCGCGCAACAAGCCAATACGAATTTTGGTAACAAACGCCGGACAAGCATTTCCATCCGCTCCACCCATAGCTTCCCACAGCTTGACGCCGTTGTAGGTGGGATCAGGTGCAGTCAGCTCTGGATATTTGTCCGAAGCTCCCCAATTGAAGTCACCCTTCTCAACAATAGCTCCGCCAACAGTTGTTCCGTGACCGCCAATAATTTTGGTCAGGGAGTAAACCGCGATATCACAGCCAACATCAAATGGATTAAAGATGGGCGGTGGAGAGACGGTAGCATCAAGCACGAAAGGCAAACCATGTGCATGGGCCACGTCAGCGATTCCCTGGAGGTCATCCACGTTGCAACGGGGGTTGCCGATGGTTTCGCTGTAAACAAGACGAGTGTTCTCGTCGATGGCAGCAGCGAAATTTGCAGGATCGGACGAATCGACAAATCTGGCTTCGATGCCAAACCGCTTGAATGTATGCTCAAATAAGGTTTGTGAACCGCCGTACAGATTTGATCCGGTCACAAAGTTCTGACCAGCAGAAACAATGTTAGTGATCGTATAGAAAATAGCAGCCATGCCGGACGATACGGCCAGAGCACCTGCTCCACCGTGCAAGGAAGCCAGCCTTTGCTCCAGCACATCAGTGGTCGGGTTCATCAGGCGTGTATAAATGAACCCCATCTCCTTGAGAGCAAAGAGATCGGCAGCATGTTCGGTATCGCGAAATACGTAGCTGGTCGTCTGGTGGATGGGCACGGCTCTTGAGCCGGTGTCGCTGTCCGGGGTGTGCCCGGCATGCAGGGCCAATGTTTGCGGACCTAATGGTTTGTCGGCCATGGTCTTGCTCCTGTGGTTGAAGGTTTTACTGATTGCCCCTCTTCACCGTCCTCACGGTTTCTCCGACTCTACAATGCGCAAAAGGATCGAAATAGGCAATACCCCAATCCATCGCGATTCGTTATCCACGACATCAGCGCACATTATGGAACGCGTATTGCTTTAAATCCAATGTGGGATTTTATTTCCGGGGAGACAGGCTGAAACAAAACGGCAGCAGTGCCAAGGAGGAACAGCCATGTCGAATATTACTCACGACCTTCCGGGCAAGAACAACCTGGAACAGATGATGGAAGAGGCCAAGAACAAGAATGCTTCTGCTTCTGATGAAATGAAAAGCATCCACAAGCAGCGCCTCCAACGCGAAGTGATGGTGGACCCGTCCAAGGCGAGGGACCTCGTCAAACTGGAAGCATCCCCTGTTTACAACGCAAACGGCAAGGTCATCCAATCAACCGGTTCACTTTAGAAGTTCCCTTCCTATGCGGTTAGCTAGGGTATCCCCGTTCAGGCTGTGAGCAGCGTCTGGGCGGGGGTTAACCGTCTAGTCCCGCCTTTTCCAACCAGGCAGCAAAAGCTTCCTGCGCTCTTACCCCATAGGCTTCTTTGCGAAGCTTCTTCTTCATCTTCTTCTTCAGTCCCGGCATGAGACCGAAATTGATATTAGACGGCTGAAAGCGTTTATCCGGCTTGGTGCGCAAGTGCCCCATAAGCGCGCCTAGAGCCGTTTCCACCGGCGGTTCGACCACTGACTCGCCAGATAGGCGTTTCGCCAGCGACAAGCCAAGCCAGAGACCACAAGCAGCGGATTCGAGATATCCTTCGACGCCCGTTATCTGTCCTGCCAGATAGAATCCGGGGAGAGTCTTGAGTTGCAGATTCTCATCCAGCACCTCCGGCCCGTTGACGTAAGTATTGCGATGAATGGAACCAAGGCGCAGGAATTCAGCGTTTTCCAGACCAGGGATCATGCGAAAAATACGTTTCTGTTCCGGGTACTTGAGCTTTGTCTGAAAGCCTACGAGATTAAAGGCGGTCTTGTCTTTGTTCTCGGTACGAAGCTGTATGATGGCAAAGGGACGCTCTCCGGTCTTGGGATCTTCAAATCCTACCGGCTTGAGCGGACCAAAGGCCAGAGTCATCTCACCGCGCTCAGCCATGACCTCGACCGGCAGACATCCTTCGAAATGAATTTCCTTTTCAAATTCGCGAGGTTGGACTTTCTCACCAGCTATTAACTCAGCCACGAACGCCTTGTATTCTTCTTCGTTCATGGGGCAATTGAGATAGTCGTCATCTTCGGGTTTCCAACGCGAACCCCAGAACGCCTTGTCAAAATCGATGGAATCTCGAGACACGATAGGCGCGATGGCGTCGTAGAAATACAACCGCTCGTCGCCCACAGTCTTGATCAGGCTATCAGTAAGTTCGGGACTCGCCAAAGGACCGGCAGCGATGACCACACCATCAGCCCCCTGCAATTCCTCGGCATCCAAGGAGGTGATTTCCTTGTGAATTAGAGAGATGTTCTGGTGATTCTCAATTTTTCCCGTAATATATTCAGAGAATAAGGTTCTATCAACGGCCAAAGCTCCACCCGCCGGAACCTTCGTCTCAAACGCCGCCTCCATGATCAGACTGCCAAGGGCGGACATCTCTTCCTTGAGCAGGCCGATGGCAGCAGCCGGTCCGGTGGCGCGAAAAGAATTGGAGCAGACCAGTTCGGCCAGCCCGTCCTCGAAATGGGCCTCGGAACGTTTGTCCGGCTTCATCTCATATAGTTCGACAGACACACCGGCCTCGGCCAGTTGCCAGGCACAGTCACATCCGGCTAAACCACCGCCGACAATAATCACCTTTGCCATTTCATATCCCCGATATCGTTTACGTTCGCCGTGATATGCCGTATAGAGGGCAAAACGGTGAACCAGTGGAATTCATGATGAGCGAAACGCTTCTTGATATACAAAAACTGACGACATGCTTCTCGTCGCCCCAAGGCATCGCCAAGGCGGTGGATACCGTCAGCCTTTCCTTTATGCAAGGAGAAACCCTCGCCATCGTAGGCGAATCCGGCTGCGGAAAAACAGTTCTCGCCCTCTCCATTCTCGGTCTTATACCGGACCCGCCGGGCCGCGTCACTGAAGGAAGCGTCCTCTATCGCGGTCAGGACTTGCTTGACCTGTCTGAGAACGAGCTCCGAGAAGTCAGGGGTAACCATATTTCCATGGTCTTTCAGGAGCCCATGACCGCTCTCAACCCGGTTTTCCGCGTGGACGACCAGATCGGAGAACCGCTCAGACTGCACCAAGGATTCAATAAAACCGAAGCCTTGGAAAAGGCAGTTGACGCTCTTGACCTGGTAGGCATCCCCAATCCGACCAAGATTGCCAAGTCCTATCCTCATGAGCTTTCAGGCGGCATGCGCCAGCGAGTGATGATCGCCATGGCCCTTGCCTGCAATCCTGACATTCTCATCGCAGACGAACCTACCACTGCTCTCGATGTCACCATACAGGCCCAAATTCTGGACCTCATGAACGACCTCAAGACCCGTATGAATGGCTCACTCATGCTCATCACCCACGACCTGGGTGTTGTAGCCCGCATGGCCCAACGTGTAGCTGTTATGTATTCTGGTAAAATCGTTGAACTTTCAGCAGCTAAACAACTCTACAAAAAGCCGCTTCATCCGTACACGCAAGGTCTTCTCGCTTCGGTCCCCACTATGGGAGACAAAACACACCTAACCCCGATCCCCGGCATTGTGCCCAGCATTTTCGACCTGCCCGAGGGCTGCCGCTTTCACCCGCGCTGCCCCAAAGCGTTCACTAAATGCTCATTGATTCTGCCACCGCTCCTTGAGGCCGAAGATGGCCGCCAGGTGCGTTGCTGGCTCTATGAATAGGAGGGGCTGACCATCGCTACTTTCCTTGAATTAATTAATGTTTCCAAGCACTTTAAAGTCACAAGTGGATTGCTTGGACTCAAGACGGATTCCGTACGCGCTGTTGACGGTGTCAGCCTCAATGTCGAGAAAGGTGAAACACTAGGTCTGGTAGGTGAATCCGGCTGCGGCAAGTCCACACTGGCAAAATGCATCATGGGCTTGGAAAGCGTGACAAATGGCGAAATCATCTTTCGCAACAAATCCATAACTACCTGGGATGAAAAAGAACTTCGTCGCCGCATGCAGATGGTCTTTCAGGATCCATACTCGTCTCTCAACCCGAGACAGAAAATCGGCTCCATCATCCGGGAAGGATTGGATATTCACTCCATCGGCACCAAAGAGGAACGCAAGGAAAAAGTCGATGACCTGCTGGGACTCGTCGGCCTGAGGCCGGAACACGCAGCGCGCTATCCCCATGAATTTTCAGGCGGGCAACGCCAACGTGTAGCTGTAGCGCGCACGCTGGCCCTCGATCCGCAACTCATTGTCTGCGACGAACCGGTATCTGCTCTGGACGTATCCGTGCAGGCGCAGGTGCTTGGCATGCTCAAGGATTTGCAGGCCAGATTCAATCTAACATATGTCTTTATTTCCCACGACTTATCTGTAGTCAGCCACATCTGTGACCAAGTGGCGGTCATGTATCTTGGCAGGATCATGGAGCTGGCATCCAGCGAAACGCTCTTTGCTTCTCCGAAACACCCGTATACCGAGGCCCTGCTCTCTGCTGTCCTGCCTCCAGATCCAGACAATCAACCGGAACGCATCGCTTTGACCGGTGAACTGCCAAGCCCAATGAATCCTCCGTCGGGTTGTCCATTCCACCCCCGTTGCCCCAAGGCGTTCGACAAATGCTCAAAAGGGCGCCCCGAACTCATGGAAATAGAACCGGGTTGCAAAGTCGCCTGCTGGCTTTACTAAACCCTAAACTGTCATGCCCAGACAGACTCAAATCTGTATATGGACTCCAGACAGATTAGAGTAGATAATTGACTAACAATTGAATCACTCAACTTAACAGCTTAAAATTATTAATTAATTTGTTAAACCTAAAGTTTAACTTTAAGATTGTACGACAAGGGATAAAGGAATGATTAGCCGCGAAAATGCATATGAATTATTGAAGTCGAAAAACACCGAAGTCAACCTGATCAATCACGCATTGGAGTCAGAGGCTGTAATGCGCGGTCTGGCGAAAAAACTGGGACAGGATGAAGAAATATGGGGCATTACCGGCCTACTCCACGACCTGGATTATGCAGCCACCAAAGACGCCCACGCACGCCACGGTCTTGATACAGTCGAATTGCTGGAAGGCAAACTCCCTGAAGAAGCTCTGGCAGCAATACGTCGTCATGCTTATGAAATGAATGGTTCAGAAGAGCCGGAGTCTCAATTCGATTTTGCCCTGCGCTGCGGCGAGACCGTCACAGGCCTCGTTCACGCCGGGGCACTGGTTAGACCTACCAAGATTGATGGCATGAAACCTAAGAGCCTGAAAAAGAAGATGAAAGACAAAGCGTTTGCAGCCAGCGTCAACCGAGACTGCATTCGCGAGTGCGACAAAATCGGCCTTGAACTTGGTGAGTTCCTTCAGATAGCCATTGCATCAGTTACTGAAATCGCTCCTGAAGTCGGGTTGATTGCTGAATAGCAGTCCTGGTTTCCTCGCTCTGAGTTGCACGATTTTCAAATTTGTACTACTCCATCAGTTCCTGACTAAAAAATCCTCGTATTTCACAGGACAAGGGAGTTTTCGTGGCCTCAATCGCCGAACCATTCGCCTCGGGCGATTCTTTCATTCACCGCATAGATCCGCGAATGCGTCTCATCTGCGCCATGGCAATTACTTTGCCTGTCGCACTTCTTAACTCCATTGATCCTGCATTGATAACCCTGGCTACGGGAGTTTTGTTTGTCCTTATGGCCCGTTTACCGCTAAGCAATGTCCTTAAACGGTTATGCGTAATCAACGTATTCATTCTTTTCCTCTGGTTGTTTTTACCCTTTTCTCAACCAGGTGAGACCATCTGGTCGGTCGGTCCATTCAATGTCAGTCGTGAAGGAATAGCCCTCGCGCTCCTCATCACGGTAAAATCAAACGGTATCGTCCTCACTCTCATGGCACTGATGGGAACAATCGCGATCCAAGACCTTGGTCCGGCCATGCAACAGCTTAAAATACCAAACAAACTCTGCCACATTCTCCTATTCACTTATCGCTACATTTTCGTAATACACCAAGAATATACGACTATGCGCCGCTCCATGCTGGCACGTGGCTTCAAACCGAAAACCAACAGCCACACCTATCGCTCATATGCATGGCTTGTGGGCATGCTGCTGGTTAAAAGCTGGGACAGAGCCGAACGAGTCCATGGAGCCATGCGCTGTCGTGGCTTCCAGGGACGATTTTACACACTCAAAGAGTTCTCAACCCACCCAATAGACTTCGTTTTTCTTGCTGCGTGCATCTTGTTCGCATTAGGTATCGCTTATACTGAAATAGCTCACAGGGGATTGATATGAGCCATGCGGTTATTGAACTGAAAGATATCACCTATGCGTTCCCGGACAGAGGCAACGCACTGGATGGATTGACATTCCATCTACATCACGGTGAAAAACTAGGTCTTTTCGGCCCCAACGGCGCAGGAAAGACCACCATGTTGCATATCCTCATGGGATTGATCAAACCCCAGAAGGGCAAAGTCGAACTGTTTGGAAAAACAATGGCAGACGGTAAAATCTTCAATGAGGCACGACTAAAAATCGGCTTCCTTTTCCAACATTCCGACGATCAGCTTTTCTGTCCAACAGTTCTGGACGACGTCGCTTTTGGCCCGTTGAATCAAGGACTTGAGAGGAAGGACGCCCTTGCCCGTGCCGCGCAAGCTCTTGATACCGTTGGTCTGGCCGGTTTCGAAGATCGAGTGCCCTACCGCCTGTCAGGCGGAGAGAAAAAGCTCGTGGCGCTGGCAACGGTTCTCGCCATGCAACCGGAAGTGCTCGTGCTGGATGAGCCAACTACAGGCCTGGCACCCGACGCCAAAGACAGATTGGTCGAGATTTTAAAAGGGCTAGACATGGCGCGGCTGGTGGTTTCTCACGAACCGGACTTCCTTGCCGCCACTACAGACCGGCTTATTGCCATGCGAGATGGCCGCATCCGGCCAGGCGTACTCAAACCACACACACATACACACGTACATGAAGAAGGGGATGTCCCTCACCAACACTAGCCAACATACATTTTAAGACGACAAACAAATAGCCCCTCACGTATTCTACGCGAGGGGCTATTTGTTAATTATCAAAATGATTAAACTAATTATGAATATTACTTGCAGTTTGTTGTTGCAACAGTAGAGACCTTGATAATTTTCTCCTCAAGCTGCTTGGCACTGAATGGTTTGACGATATAATTAGATACGCCAAGCTTGACCGCGGCCATCACGTTCTCCCTGAAACCCTCCGCAGTAATCATGATAAACGGCAGGCATTTAAACTTCTCGCTTCCACGGACAAGTTTCAAGAATTCCTCACCGGACATCTTCGGCATTTTATGGTCGGACAAGATCAGGTCTACTCTGTCACCCTCCGCTTGAAGCGTCTCCCAAGCGACATCCCCATCGTCTGCTGTGACGACATTTCTCAGACCAATATCTTTAAGCGCGGTTTTGATAATCCGTCTCATGGTGCTGGAATCATCCACCACGAGAATTCGCATATTCATGTCAAGGACATCTTCTATTCTTTCAACAACCTGAGCTTTCTTCGTCGCAACCATATATATTCCCCACAGTTTTCTTACGTACTTAAACCCTACCCAAAGATCATTTCCGAGGCAATAGCATTAGAAAGAATTGCTATTCTCCATAAAAAGTAAAGCATTCCCCTTGGCAACCGCATATAAAGACCTATTGTTTACCGACGGCTCGCCAGAATAGGCAAGTCATAAAACACACAAGACGCATGTCCAACAAACTCGACGCCGTAAATATGTCGCGGGCTCCCTACCGCACAATCTGGAATCTCGCCTGGCCGCAAATCCTGATGATGGTCTTCCACTTCTTCATCGGCCTGGCAGATGTTTGGGTGGCCGGACATATTGACCGGGAAGTCCAGGCATCCCTTGGCATTATATCTCAATCACTATTCTTTCTTCTTGTCGTTGCCATGGCTGTCGCCAATGGAGCCGTTGCCGCAATCAGCCAATCGATAGGGGCCGGATTGTACAAACGCGTAAGGCGTTATGTCGGCCTTTGCCTTATCCTGGCTGCGATCCTCGGCGGTAGTTTTTTGATACTCGGCCTCCCCCTGAAAAATCTGCTCCTGACTGCTCTGCAAGTTCCGGAAGAAATGCGGCCCGTCACAGAGTACTTTCTTACTGTCTACCTTCTCGTCCTGCCGCCCTACTACATACTGATCATCACCAATGCCATCTTCAGAGCGCGTAAGGAAGTCATGTACCCGCTTTACAGCATGATGGCCGTCACCATTCTCAATGGAGTACTGGATATCGGCCTGGGCCTTGGCTGGTGGGGCTTCCCCAATATCGGCTTCAAAGGGCTGGCATGGGCAACATTCGGCTCCGTAGCCCTTGGTGCAATCATCAATCTGTACATGCTGGCAAGAAAAGGACTCCTCAAGCCTGAGAGCTTTGCCCCCTGGCGTTGGATGAAACGCGCAACACCATATCTTGCCAAAGTTGCCTGGCCTTCAGGTCTCCTGCAAATAGTCTGGCATTCCGGGTACCTGGTACTCTATGCCATCACAGCCAGCTTACCTTGGGGTGAGATTAACGCCCTTGCCGGCATGGCCATCGGTCTTCGCATCGAGGCCCTCCTCTTTCTACCCGCGTTCGCCTTCAATATGACTGCAAGTATCCTGATCGGGCACTATCTGGGTGCACAACAACCCGGAGAAGCCAAAAAATTCGGCTTCCGCATCCTCAGCCTTGGTCTTATCTCCATCTCACTTTTCTCCATCATCGTCTGGCAATTCATCGGCCCATGGGTAGCCCTGCTGACTAGAGATGCTGCCGTAGCCGCCCAGGCAGTGAGCTATCTCAAATGGAACATGCTTGCGATCCCATTCACATTGACCAGCATGATCCTTGCCGGGGCTTTGAATGGAGCCGGTGCAACCATGTACAACATGTTCATCATGGGAGCCGCCACCTGGTTTGTCAGACTTCCGCTCGCATATTTCCTGGGACATTTCATCATGGACAGTGCAGAAGGCATCTGGATTGCCATGTTCTGCTCCCAGATCATTCAATCCTCCACATTATTATACGTCTTTACTTTCAAGAAATGGCATAAATTCGCTATGATCAAGACTCGAAACGGCAACAGCACAGCTTAAGGACTACGCATGAAGCTTGAATTCGAACCCCTTAGCCTCGGTCGGCAGGAAGAATACCACGCAGCCCTCACCGGTTGTCCCCAACTTCTGACGAGCGATTTTTCTTTCGCCAACCTCTTTGGCTGGTGTGAACATTACGGCCTTGAGTGGGCATTCCATCAGGGACTATGTTTCATACGCCAGACAAAACCTGAGGTCATATACTGGGCTCCGGTTGGTCCTTGGGAAACCTACGACTGGAGCGGATGCTGCGCCATGCGCGAAAGCCGTAAGTTCACCCGCGTACCAGAAGAACTAGCCAAACTGTGGGAGAATGCCTACGGCGACTCTATCGCCCTCACCGAAAACCGAGGACACTGGGATTATGTGTACTCTGTCGAAGAGTTGATCTCTCTCAAGGGAAAGAAATTCCACAAGAAAAAGAACCTCCTCAACCAGTTCAAGAAAAAATATCTCTATCAATACGAATCCATGGGACCTGAGTGCGTGGAAGAAGTTCTTGAAATGCAAGATGAATGGTATAAGTGGTATGAGGAAAACAACCCATCCGAGGCCCTCAAGGCCGAGAATCACGCCATCACCCGCGTCCTGCAACACATTGATCAAATCAAGGGATTGATGGGTGCCACAATACGTGTTGAGGGCAAGGTCATCGCCTATACAGTTGCAGAACCACTGTGCGAGGACTCTCTCGTAATCCACTTTGAAAAAGGTGATATCCGCCACAAAGGTGTTTACCAGGCCATCAACCAGATGTTCCTGGAAAACGATGCCGCAGAATTCACAAACGTCAACCGCGAACAGGACTTGGGAGACGAAGGACTAAGAAAAGCCAAATTATCCTATAATCCATCGTTTTTCCTAAAAAAATTCGAGGCAGAGCTTTCCTAGCTCCACTCTAATAAATCGAAACTGATCCGATGAGCATCCTTCTCTCTGCAAATCAATCCCGCAAACGAATGGTCGTGCTCGGCCTGGATGGCCTCCCGCTCACCATAGCGAAGGAACTCGGCAAGTCATTGCCAAACATCGGCAGACTTGCTGAAAACGCCACAACTGTTCGAGCTGAAATCCCGGAACTATCACCGGTCAACTGGACCTCCTTTTATACCGGCAAGGGGCCGGAGGAGCATGGCACATTCGGTTTTTCCAGAATTGACCCGAGGACTTACAACCTATCCATTAGCGACAGTTCAGCCGTAAGTGCTCCGTCTATATTTGACCACCTGGGCAATCAGGGACTGGTTTCTCGCGTCATCAACCTGCCCAACACTTACCCTGCACGCCCAATCCGCGGAATGCTCATCGCTGGATTCGTGGCTCATGATCTTGAAAAGGCAATTCACCCGCCCTTCCTGGCTAGTAAACTTGCTGAAACGAGCTACAAGCTGGAAGCCGATACCAACAGAGGCGCTAACGATCTCGAATACCTGCTCAACGAGTTACGTCAGACGCTTAGGTCACGGCTTGTCGCTCTTGATATGCTCTGGCCGGACCTGGCTTGGGATCTTTTCGTACATGTCTTCACTGAGACAGACCGGCTTTTCCATTTCTTCATGGACGCTGTCCTTCACCGGGACCATCCAAAACACATACAATGCATGGAATTTCTGGCCGAATGGGACCATGCAATCGGCCTGTTCCTCGAAAAATACGATGCTCTTCCCGATCCCAAGCGGCTTGTCGTCATGGCTGACCACGGGTTCACCGAAGTAAAGACTGAAGTTTGCATCAACACATGGTTGAAGCAACAGGGACTCTTAAAGCTCACAGGCTCTCCTTTAGACGAGTGGGATGCCACCCATATCTCGAATGATACCAAAGCATTTGCCCTAGACCCCGGACGTATTTACATACACACATCCGACCGTTTCGAGCGGGGCTCCGTGAGCCAGTATGAAATTCAAGACCTGACAGCCAAGATTAAAACCAACCTTATGGAATTAACCCATGAAGGCGTGCAGGTAATTGAACATGTCTACACCGGAGAAGAGCTTTACCCGGGAGCACAATCAAACCAGGTTCCTGACCTGATTTGCCAGTCAAAACCCGGTTACGATCTCAAGGCAAAATTCGATCGGGATGCAATTTTTGGTTTACATGGAAGAACCGGGACACATACTATCGATGGCGCGATCTTCTATGATACTGACGGCAGCACCCCTGAACGCATGCGCGACATCGGGACCACCGTCTTGAACTATTTCAACACTCCGAGCACCTGATACATGACTATAGACTTTGAGAACGAACTGAACGATGCCCAGCGCGAAGCGGTGCAGACAACCGAAGGCCCGGTTCTGGTTATTGCCGGAGCAGGTTCTGGTAAGACGCGAACCATCGTTTATCGGTTAGCACATCTGGTGCAACAAGGCATAGATCCCTCCCAGATCCTTCTGCTGACCTTCACCCGCAAGGCAGCCCAGGAGATGCTCACCCGCACAGAGTCTATCCTGGGGCGCTCTCTTCACGGCACCAGTGGAGGAACATTCCATTCGTTCGCCTACGGCACATTGCGACGCAATGCCGTGGACATCGGCTTCGACAACGGTTTCACCCTTATGGATCGCTCAGATAGCGAATCCATCTGCAAAGAGGTCAAAGACTCCCTCAAGCTTGGCAAAGGAGACCGCTCCTACCCTAAAAAGGGAACACTGCTGGATATGGTAACAAAATCCCGCAACAAGGAACTCCCCATCGAGACAATCCTAGAACGCGAGGCCTATCACCTGAACTCGTATCTCGATGATCTCAATGAAATTGCCAATGGTTATGCGAATTTCAAACGCAACCACGCCCTAGTAGACTATGATGATCTATTGTTTTTATTGGACAAGCTGCTTGAAGAAAACGAGCCGCTCAGAAACCAGCTCCAGGCCCGCTACCGCTACATCATGGTCGACGAATATCAGGACACCAACCTTGTCCAGGCACGCATCGTCAAGCATCTGGCCGGTGACAAGGGCAATGTCATGGCTGTGGGCGACGATGCTCAGTCCATCTACGCCTTTCGCGGAGCCAACGTAGTCAACATTCTGGAATTCCCGAAGATATTCAAAGACACAAAAATAATCCGTCTTGAAAAAAACTACCGGTCCGTACAGCCCATTCTCGACCTGACCAACGAGATTCTCAAAGGCGCGGCCACCAAATTCGACAAAAATCTCTTCTCAGATCTCAAGAGCGACAAGCTGCCCGAAGTGGTTTATCCACTAAGCGACCAGAGTCAGGCGAGACTTGTCGTGGATCAGATTCTGGAATTCAAGCGCAAGTACATGCTGCACGACGTAGCTGTTCTGTTCAGGGCCGGCTACCAGTCCTTCCCCTTGGAGGTAGCCCTCACACGTGTGGGCATCGACTATCAGAAATACGGCGGCATCCGCTTTCACGAGGCTGCCCATATCAAGGATGTCCTTTCCTACCTCCGTCTGGTTATCAACCCGCATGATCTCTTAGCATGGCAACGAGCTCTGGATCATATCAAGGGCGTTGGTCCCAAGACTGTCGCCAAAATTTACAAAGCTATCCATTCGCGCGGCGAAAAATATATGGCGACCATGATGAAGAAGCACGAGGCGCTGCGTGAGCTTCTGAATGAACTGGACGCACTCAGGTCGTCCCCGCCCAAGCCTTCAGCCATTCTGGAGCGAATCCTGGCCTTCTATCAGCCAATTCTGGTCGATAAGTACCCAGATGATTACCCCAAACGTCAGGCAGGCCTGGAACAGCTGAGCCAGATTGCCGTCAGCTATACTGATATGGACCAGCTCCTTGGTGACCTCAGCCTGGACGGTGACCCTGACGATGAAAAACGCAAGGAAAACGCGGTAGTATTATCCACTGTTCATTCAGCCAAAGGACTTGAATGGAGTGCGGTAATCATAATCGACCTTGTAGAAGACCGCTTCCCTTCGCGTAAAGCCATGCAGAGGGCCGAGGACCTGGAAGAGGAACGCCGCCTCATGTATGTGGCCTGTACTCGCGCCAAGGAATGCCTCAAGCTCTTTGTGCCAAGCTCGGTTTACAACCGCTTTAATGGCGTATCCGACCCCACACTCCCCAGTCCTTTTGTACTGGAGCTGCCCAATACTGTCTTTGACAGGGTAAACGAATCATATGGTGGCGGACTGGAGAAAAGACCGATTAAAGCCACGCAGCCATCTCTACCCAGAGATAATGGCCATGCAAAAGGCGAAAACGACGTCCAGTCCATCAACAAAAAGACCGATCCATCCCAGTTGGGTTTTTGCAAACACAAAATTTTCGGCAAAGGAAAAATCATCGCCCACCCTGAACCGAACAAGTATAAAATCAACTTCCCGGGCTTTGGCATCAAGACCATTCTTGGCGATTACCTTGAAATCTTATAACAGATAGATTTATTGAGATAAAATATGAAAAGTGAAGAACAGTTCCTCGAACTAATCGACCAATATTTCCCTCGTGACCATGAAGTCCTCAAACTTGGCCGCGGCGACGATTGCGCAGTCATAGCCGGATCGAAAGACATCTGTGTTTCATCCGACATCTTCCTTGAGGACGTCCACTTCAGACGCGACTATTTTTCTGCCGAAGACATCGGCTACAAAGCCCTGGCCGTAAACATCAGCGACATCGCCGGCATGGGAGCAAAGCCCGTGGCCTTCACCATGGACCTTATGGCTCCGACCGACCTGGATGATGATTTCTGGAACGGATTCTTCAAGAGCATGTCGATGCTTGCCAGACAAAACGACATGGCCCTTGCCGGTGGCGACCTGAGCAAATCAGACAAACTCGGCGTCAGCATTACCATCTTCGGAGTAGCCGGAGGATCTGGAACATTCCTGACACGAGGTGGCTGTGAACCGGGAGACACCCTGTTCACAGTAGGAGACCTCGGCCTGGCCCGTGCTGGCTTCATGACTCTTGAGGCCATAGGAGACAAGGGAAGCGAAGTCTTTCCTGCCGCAGTCCGTGCTCATCTTCGCCCCAAGCCAAAAGTACTGAGCGGCACCTTGCTCAATGCCGCAGGAATACGAGGGCTCATGGACGTTTCCGACGGCCTTGCCCGCGATTTGCCGCGCTTCCTTGGCCCCGACATGGGCGCGGACCTTACAATTCCTACCAGCGACCTCAACGGGAATGTGCTGGCTTTCGCCCTGGGCGTAGGAGCAGACCCAATTGAAGAGGCTATACTCGGAGGCGAAGACTACGCCTTGCTAGGCGCGGCCAGCCCTGACGACATGGACAAAGTAAGCAGCGTGCCGGGCATCACCGTTATTGGTACCGTGACTGATAATCCGGGCATAATTGTCAACGGCACCCCCTTTGAGACACCGGGATTCGACCACTTCGATGAATAGCTGGAGACATCATGGACAAAGAACTGACGATTATCGGATATATCCGATCTGAAATCACGGACATTGATTCCGCTCCTAAAATGGAAGACGAACCCGGAGCTGTCCTAGCGCGAATTGAACTCGATCCGAAGTATCTGGACGGCCTGGATTCCATGGAACCGGGCTGTGAACTTGAACTGTTCACATGGCTGCACAAGGCAGACAGATCTGTACTCAAAGTGCATCCCCGACGAGACTGCAATCGTCCCAAGCGCGGCGTGTTCACCACTCGCTCTCCGGACAGGCCAAACCCCATAGGCCTGCACCGCGTTACACTTGTTGCCATTGATTACCCGACCACTCTTTTGGTCGAACCGCTTGAAGTAGTTGATGGCACACCTGTCATCGACATAAAGCCAAAACCCAAAGAAAAACAGTAAAATGGATCGTTTTGAAGCAGTGGAAACCACGGGTGACAATCATGTTGCCGGCTGGGTTCAGACAACCGACGGCATCAAGCTTTGGGTGACTATCCGAGGCCGAGGCCGCCCCATAGTTTTTGTTCACGGTTGGACCATGAGCTCGCTCTTCTGGAGACGGCAGGAAGTACTGTCAGAAACTCACCAAGTCATCACCATCGACCTGCGTGGACACGGCAAATCACAGTCTGTTTTGCGCGGGAACACCATCCCCCGACATGCTCGTGATGTCCGTGAAGTCATCACAGCTCTGGGACTCTCGGAAGTAATGCTCATCGGCTGGTCAATGGGCGGTTCAGTGGTCATGGATTACTGGCAACAATATGGCAGCGATCTGGTGTCATCACTCGGGCTTGTCGAGACCGGTCCTTATCCCATGTCGTCAGCTCCCTGGAACACACACCGCTACCACGGTCAAAATATCGAATTCATGAAAGCAGATCTTGCCGAAATGATGCAGGATCGTAAAACTTTCGGAGAAAGATTCGTCAACAACATGTTTCTTTCAGGGCAAGCTCCATCACATGCATTGAAATGGATGAATTACGAGCACTTGAAAGTTACCGACCAAACGGCGACATCAATCTATGAAGATTACGCCCAACGAGATTACACCGGCACTCTGCCGACAGTCTCAATCCCGGCCTTGGTTGTCTATGGACGTTCCCAGCACATGTGTTTCGGCCCTTCAACCGGTCGTTTCGTTGCTGGCTCTATCCCAAATTCCCGGTTCGTAATCCTTGATAAAAGTGGCCATTTACCATTTTATGAAGAAGCTGATGCATTCAACGATGCTATCAATCACTTTATCAACCAACTTCCCTGACTCAGGAGACCTCCATGAAAAAGACAATGACAGCCCTCGCAACCATGGCCTTAACTCTACTTCTCACCCTGCCCACCATAGCTGCGGAAAAAGCAGGCATCATCATGCTCGACACCCAGATGGTCGGTAGCCAACAGCTGTGGATCAACGGCATGGCCCTGCGCGAAAAATTTGTCTTTGATGTTTATGTCGCCGCACTCTATCTCCCTGAAAGGTCCAGTGATGCCAAAGCTATCCTCGCCGCAGACACCCCGCGCATGATGGTTATGCATTTCGTTCGCGACGTTGACGCCAAGGCCATCAACGAAGCGTGGTATGAAGGTCTCGAAGCCAATGTGGAGAATGTCACACCTGAACTTACAAGCAAATTCGATCAACTCGCGGCCATGACGACCGATATCAATGAAGGCCAGGTCATGGGCTTCACCTACAATCCGGGCTCCGGTACCGAGATCATGATTGCCGGTCAGCCCAAAGGTGGTATTCCCGGCAAGGACTTCGCCGACGCTATCCTTGCCACCTGGATCGGCCCCAAGCCAGGCCCTGGCAAACGGTTCAAAGCCGCTATCCTCGGCGAATAATACCCACGTCAACAATATAAAACGCCCGGTTCGAACTTCGAACCGGGCGTTTCATTTTTTTCAGCGCTATATTTGCGGCACTATCCGCTTCATTGGACCCAATATCTTTGACACACGACTGCCCGAAGGACTGTACACCTCGCTAGCGCCACCAGCTGTTTCAAATGTATAGAACAACTCCGAATCGACAGTACGAGCAAGAGACAAAACATGTTTCATGTCTTTGCGCTTACAGACGACAAATTGGACAGTTACTGGTCCATCAGATCCTTCACCTGCAACCGTAGTGATCCCGAATCCGCCATCGCGAACGGCTAAGGCAATCTCTGCCCCCTTCCAGGCACTGATGATGCGTACAACGACATTGCCAAGCGCAAGCTTCTTTTCCGCAATAATGCCTATGACGTTCCCTACTGCAAAACCAACGGCATAACAGACGCCAAGAAAGGGCTCTTCGCCCACTTTAAGCATCACGGCGGAAGTACCGAAAATCCACAAGGTCATTTCCAGGCATCCAAGAGAAAATGCAGCCTTGGATTCGCCAAGCACTGTGACCATGGTCCGGACCGTGCCAAGTGTAAGCACAGCCACCTCAGCAAGAAATATAAGTATCCCTAAAAACAGAACTTCTGTAGTCATTTGTATCCCTCAAATAGAAAAATTGAAGAGGGAGATTTATAGTGGATTGACTGATGGGTCAAGCGAAAAATGAACAAAAAATATGATCAGTATTTTTACCGAAGACTCGCTTGCAATTAAGGCAATAAATCAAAGCTCACACGCGCCAGTTCTTGACCATTAACGCAAACTGCCAGCTCATGCCTGCCAGGATAGTGCTTTCGCGTTGTCATCTGCCGAAATGAATGCTTTTTCGCCATAGAATACTTACCAGGCTCAAATGCACTTTCACGGATTTGAAAGACCTTCCGTGACAAGCTCCCATTGGCCTTGAGAAAGAACATTTCATACTCAATCCGCAACTTTTGAGCCTCTTTTCCGCTTAGAAACAGATCAAACTCGAAATATGTTGATGCACCAATAAGAGGTTGAGCACCTGAAAAATTCAAACTATTAATGCTCACATTACTCGGACTTCCGTACCCGAACAACTGCAAGGCCTTCGTATCACCCTGCTTCAAAAGTGTTCTCAAGCCGTGTTTCACAACCCAATCCACTTCTTCCGATTCGCCAATCCAACGTGCACTTAACTCCAAGGCGAGAGCGGGATGATCTTTCGATATATCATTAAGATTGTTGGCAACACTACGACGAACAAAAATTTCGGGGTCATCCTTGAGCTTTTCAAGTATGGGCAATACCGGTTCCGGGTCAGCAATAAACCGGCGAAGAGGTGAAGCCCACGGCAGACGGGAACGGCACCCTTCCGAGGCAAGTCGACGTATATGAAAGTTGTCACTATCGGCCCAGGCAAGCATTTGAGCCATCATTGTCCCTTCATCCAAGCGTATGAAAGGACGCACTGCGAACTCTGAACTACTCAGGGATGTGAATTCCGCCAGAGCACACATGGACTCATCCCAATATTCGAGTCCGAATTGCTCCACGAAATCAGGAAATATCAGCGACTGCAAACCACCATGTTCACCAGATATAGTTTTGAGAACTTCTATAGCATCTGGATAGTGATTAGGTAGAAATACGCCCAGTTGATGAGCAACATGATGGATACGCGCCTTGAGTTCCAATGTTTCCCATGACGAATCAAGCACACTTTGGACAAATTGATCCACAGCAAAATCAGTAGTGATCTTACCAAGACCATCTGCCAGACCTGTCACAAAGTCCTTAGATATTTCAGCCTTAAGTTCACCAGCCATAATCTCTCCATAAAAAAAAGGACGATCTCAGATGAGATCGTCCTTTGTAATGCTTAGATTCGCAAGCTTATTTCTTCAGCCAGCTCATCATCTCGCGCAGACGACCGCCGACTTCCTCAATCTGGGATTCGGCACCACGGCGACGCATGGTTTTGAGGCCAACCTGACCGGCCTTGTTGTCCAGGATGAAGTCACGAGCGAAACGACCTTCCTGAATGTCTTTCAGGACGCGGCGCATTTCTTCGCGGGTCTCATCGGTGATGATGCGGGGGCCGGTGACGTAATCGCCGAACTCAGCGGTGTCGGAGATGGAGTAACGCATCTTGGCCATACCGCCCTCGTACATGAGGTCGATGATGAGCTTGAGCTCATGCAGGCACTCGAAGTATGCAACTTCCGGCTGATAACCGGCTTCCACCAGAGTGTCGAAACCAGCCTTGCACAGTTCGGTCAGACCACCGCAAAGGACAGCCTGCTCACCGAACAGGTCGGTCTCGGTCTCTTCCTTGAAAGTGGTCTCGATGACGCCGGAGCGTGTTCCGCCAATGCCCTTGGCGTAAGCCAGAGCGATGTCCATGGCCTTGCCGGAAGCGTCGTTGGCGACAGCGGCGAGACAGGGAACAGCTCCACCCTCAGTGTAGGTGCGGCGAACGAGATGACCGGGACCCTTGGGGGCGATCATGACGCAATCGACACCAGCGGGAGGCGTGATCTGCTGGAAATGAACGTTGAAACCGTGACCAAAGGCGATGACGTT
>Ga0070729_10000687_pt1 | contig 64734 bp, 58 predicted proteins | sample tdDd472_FD_66725 | JGI IMG/M metagenome (GOLD analysis project Ga0070729, IMG submission 66725) | Marine sediment microbial communities from the Atlantic coast under amendment with organic carbon and nitrate - tdDd47.2 | ecosystem: Environmental > Aquatic > Marine > Coastal > Sediment | place... | reverse complement strand
CACAATACATCTTTATGGAACCTGTATCATGTCACCAGCACGTTAAAATATTGACAAAAAGCACCACACATGCAACGCTTTTTTAAATTTGCTGTTATAAAAATTATTACAAAAGGCCCCCTTCCTGATAGAAGGCGGCCTTTTGTAAATTATTTGTTATTTCCCGCCGGCGCTGGCATCAATTGAGAAATCTATATTTTCAGTTTCAGTTGTTACTCCATCATTAACAATAATGCTTCCTGAATAATCAACCATTGTGCTGGGGTGCGCATTATAGGTCACCATGACAGTGGTTCCTACACCAGAAGTTAATGTACAGGAATAGTCACCCAGTGAATAGATATACCCTGCAAAGGTTATGTCAAAAACGAGGTTTCCAGGTCCACTTGCAGAATAGACCAGGGAATAAGAGGTACCTGTATATGTTCCGGGACTGCTCCCATCCCAGGTTTGAAAGGATGGGTCAGCCATTAGTTCAGATTTAATTGTTCCTTCTATGTCAGAGATTATAGTCTGCAGAGAAGGAACAGAACTGCTGCTGGTTAAAGAAAAATCAATGGTATAGGTTTCACTTGTAGACCCATCATTTACAACAACACTGCCCAGATAATCCGTTGTTGTACTTGGATGAGCATGAACAGTAATTCCGATAGGGCTCCCCTCGGGAGTTGTAACCGTGTATTGATTCCCTTCAGCTGAATGAATATATCCTGTAAAGGTGATATTTAAGACAAGGTTTGATGATCCGTCTAATGTGTAGACAATAGCATAATTGGTTCCTGTAAATGTTCCCGGACCAGATTGATCCCAGGATTGAAAATCCGTATCTGCCATGAGCGCCGGCATTATAGCATCCTGAATATCAACAAGGATTGTTTCGACTGTTTCCTGGTCAAGCGCTCCACCAGCAAGATCATCAGACGTGAAGGTGAATCCCATTGCATCGCCGTCATCAACTATAATATTTACCTGGTATATGACAGGATTATCTGGTAATGCAGGATACGTTACCGTAGTTGTCATACCTTCAGGAGTCTTTAACGTGTATTGCTTGCTACCGGAATCAAAGACATAATTTGAAAAGGTAATATTGAAAACAAGTTCCCCAGATGGATTTACCGAATATACCGTTGAATAATTTGTTCCATTGTATGTCCCGGGACTGTCGCCTGTCCATGTTTGAAAATCAGTATCTCCCATCAATTCTGTTTTAACTGTATTCTCTATACTGACAATCATGGTTTTAATAAGATCCTGAGTCAGAATCTCTTCTGAAGATCCCGCCTCTTCAGCATCTTCTTTGAAGTCAATTATCTGATCGATGTTGTCAATACGCACCAGACCGGAATAATGATTTTCTTCAGAATCACACTGTACCATCAGAGATGCTCCAGTGGGAGAAGTCAGCGTATAGTCAGTACCATCAACTGATACAGTAAAATCTCCTGTAAAGGCAACTTGAAAGATCAGGTTCTCAGATGAATCCTCAGAATAGAGAACACCGTAATTAGTCCCAATAAAAGCTCCAGGACTGGTTCCGTCCCATGAACCATAGGTAGGATCAACAGACAGGGCATCAAAAATAATTTCTTCTGCTTTGAGGATAATTTTTTTAATCAGTTCATCGGTCTGATCGTCTTTTGCTGACAGAAAAGTATCTATTTCTATTGGATCACCGCCATCTACGCTGACATTTCCTGTCAATGTGCCATCGCTGGCTACAGTTATATCGTATTCAAAAACTGTGGTAGATTCTTCAGGTTCTCCTGGATGTGAAATTACAGTAATCGTGCTACTTATTTCTACAGAACCATCGGTGTTATAAAGAATTTCTTCTTCACTGTCAGTCTGTATGGTGATACCGTCAGTAGTTTCCTGTCCACCGGTTGAGGTAATCTCAACCGTTGTTGATCCATCAGGATTACTGGTGATGGTCACACTTTTAGTTTCATCACCATCTACAAAATTGTAGACCGAAACATCATCGGATGAATCTTCGTCAGTGACCCCTTCAACCATACTGGTTACAGCATCAATACTTGGTGCCAAATTTTCTAAAAGTTCGTCCTTTGCTGATGGTGGAACATCTCCACCTGAAGAAAAACATGATGAAAAAGAAAGACTCAGCATCATAATTGCGATAAGATAAAAGTGTACTTGTAAAATTTTACCAACCTTCATAAAACTCCTCCATGAATTTATTAACGTTGATGATTAATTTGATCCCTTGAAATAAATCTTTTCTTTGAAATATATTACACTATAATGCAAAAAATATCGCCAACGTGGCCCCATTATAGTGCCCCACTGGCGTGTTTTTGTCAATGCAATTTTTTATATTTGATTAAACTAAGTAAATATTTTTAGATTTTTTCTGTATGCTCCCCCTTCGTAAATCCTTAAGTTATAACTATTGTTAATTTATTTGATTAAATTTCTCGCTTTAAGTGCCCCAACAACGAACTTAACTATTGATATATAGTAAACTCCGGCAACACCAACCAGCGCATGAGGCACAATACATCTTTATGGAACCTGTATCATGTCACCAGCACGTTAAAATATTGACAAAAAGCACCAGACATGCAACGCTTTTTTAGGGAATTCTAAAAATGTATAATAAAGCCACCCCCTTACTGACAAGTCAATAAAATCCTCCCTCTCCCTCACATACCCGTTTATGTTTTCACTAATATGTAAATATGGGAGAGGGCCGGGGTGAGGGCACAGTGAATCTAATCTTTTTTTGAAGAGGTTGCTACACAAAAAAACTTGACGCCCCACCCCACACGTATTACATTATGTAATACAAAAGGAGCAAGCCATGATCTCTCTTCGTCTACCAACAGAACTGGAAACAAAACTCAGCCAGATATCAGAAACCGAAAAGATCACAAAATCTGAAGTAATTAAACGCGCCTTAATCTTTTATTTCAAAAAATACCAGAAAGACCACTCCCCCTATGATCTCGGCAAAGATCTATTCGGAGAATACGGCAGCAGCGACGGTAATTTATCACAGACCTACAAAAAGAAACTGAAGGATAAATTGCATGAAAAGCACTCTCGTTGACGCGGGCCCACTCATTGCGCTTTTCGACAAAGACGACAAATTCCACGCACCTGTTGTCAATTTTTTAAAAGAATACAAAGGCAGGCTGCTGACAACCTGGCCGGTAATAACAGAGGCATCTCACTTACTAAGCTTTAATGTAAAGGTCCAGATCAATTTCCTTGAATGGATTAAGCGCGAAGCCATATCAATAGTAAATATTGAATCAGAGCACCTGGACAGAATCATCGAATTATCAAAGAAATACTCTGATGTTCCAATGGATTTAGCTGATTCTACATTGATTGTTATTTCCGAACTAACGAATATCCGGGATATTATAACGATAGATTCCGATTACTATATTTATCTCACTAAATCTAAAAAGAGTCTCAACAATCTATTGCTGCCTTATATGCATAAAAGGAAAAGATGACTCAAAAGGATCAAAAACAATGAATTGCAAAATACATTCATAATTAAATCAACTGCCAACAATGATACTAATCAAAAAAATAATAGAATTCATCGCAGACTTTTTCTTTTCATCTTCTGTCGACGCGACAATACAACACATCGGCATGGGCCCATTCTTTACCATAATCATTATTTTCTTTTTAACATATGTCACCTATCAAAGCATACGGCATTACCGATCAAAAAAAACCAACCACATCGCCAAAAAATTCCTCATTTTTGATTATATAATTTATTTCATTTTGATCGGAATTATAATTGTAATATTTATATTACCTTACTAATATTCCCACATCTTTCTTCAAGGTAGAGTAAAAAATAGACATGGAACAAAAAACCAAAAAGCAACCATACACAGCTGGCCAGATATTCGGAATGATCGGAATCGTACTATTATTAAGCCCAATGATTCTACGGGGCTTTCTTCTTTTTTTTGGAGTCCCCGTCATGTTACTTGGCTTAGTTGATTGTGATATTTTTGTAAAGATCAGCATAAACCACACATTGTGGTCAATAAATGTCGGAGCAGCATTGTATGTTACCATTTGGATTAGTGCCAAAATGTGGCCAAAAAGAAAGGAGCTTCAACTCGAAGAGTAGTACTACGGCCATGCCTGAAACATAAACCTGCTACAACAATCTTCCTAAATCAAGCAATCTGTCTGGAATTATTCCCAGAGAAGCAAGGATAAATACCACCAGAACAACAACCAGCTGGATGCCGATTATTACACCAAGGGCATACAGCCGGTAATAGTAGCAAAAAACAATTGTAGTTAATGCTATCAATGATCCAGTCACATAATGCAAAAAAAGATTCACTGCAGAACTGATACCATCATTCATGCCGAGAGCTCTGATACCATAGCTCTTAAAAAATATTGAAATTATAATAATTACAGAGCTGAGGATTAAGATGTTTTTTTTATTTTCCCGGAACAGATCTGAGATCATTTCATTTTCCTGATGTAGTTTTCGTTAAAGTCTATTTTAAAAACCTGAAAGACACCATGTCAAATACAATATATTACTCCTTTATAAAATATGTATTTGTTTTTCATTGATTCACTCAAAAGGGGCGCACTGCTTTTTCACAAACAGGTATACTTCGAGTTGTTCTTTCCGCCAGCCTAAAAGATATTTGACAAAAATAATTTAATCCAACCATAAGAACTGAAAAGTGTCAGCCAGCTTCAAACAACAGGCAGTACGGCAGGCGCAACGATATAATCAATTATGAAATTCACCACAAAATACAAAACCAGAATTGAAAAAATAAAAACAGAAATCCTTGCTGTTTATTATGCTTCAAAACATCCCGACCTGCCTTTAATGCCCAGGATCATCATACTTTTTACCCTTGGATACGCATTAAGCCCCATTGATTTAATCCCGGATTTTATTCCCGTCATTGGCTATTTAGATGACCTGATAATATTACCGATTCTAATTTCATTATCCATAAAATGTATCCCCGTAAACATCATGGAAGATGCCCGAAAGCAGGCAAGAAAAAGACCGGTTACATTAAAAAAGAACTGGAGGGCGGGAATTCTTATTGCTCTACTATGGGCAATTATTATATCTTCACTCATATACCGTTTGACCGGCTGATTTATCATGGGGCCCGACACAAAAAAAGATCCCCCCTGTGCTCACCTGGTCTTATTGACAGTACTCTTTTAAAAGCTAAAGAAATGTATCCCGGCTATAAGAAAAAGGACGGCCCATGAAAGATCAATTCAGAACACACTTGTACCCAAAAAGCAGAATAGGAACTTATGACATTGGAAAGTTAAGTTCATCAAAGCATCATGTATGTGGACTCATTGAGGTTGATGTCACTTCTGCTCGCAATACAATCAACCAGTTAAAAACTAATAATTATCCCATTTCATTTACTTCATGGTTAATTAAATGTATCGGAGATTTTGCCAATCAATACCCCTTGATACACGGAGTAAAAAAAGGTAAAAGAAAAATAATAACATATAGCTCAGTTGATATTTCCATAATAATTGAAAAAGAAATTGATTCGACGTTAGTGCCAATCCCATATATTATACGGGGAGCAAACAATAAATCAATTTCAGATATCTATAATGAAATTAAGAACGCTAAAGAACAATTGATAAACGATGAAGGTGATTTTGTATTAGGCGACAGCCCTGGGAAATTCATGATGAATTTTTACTACCTCTTACCGGGATTTGTCAGAAAATTTATCTGGAAGCGTATTATTGCAAATCCATCTCTTGTTAAAAATTTGATCGGCTCGGTTATTCTTACTTCGGTTGGCATGGTTGGCACCATAAATGGCTGGATCATACCGAAAAGCATCCATCCATTATGCTTTGCCATAAGCTCAACGACATCAAAGCCCGGGGTAATTGATAGTCAGATTGCGATTAGAGAATATCTGCCCATTACAATTCTTGTTGATCATGATGTTATAGATGGTGCTCCTGCAGTAAAAATATTAAAAAAACTTGTAGACGCATTAGAAACAGGATATTTGTTAGAAAAAAAGCCCCCCTTTGGAAGCGAAAAATAATGAAAGTGAAACTTATCTTAACAGCATTAATAATTTCAATAACCATACCCAATGCTTATTCAGCCAATGAATATCTTCTAACGTTCAAACCAAATAAAAATCTTAAATATAAATTAACCATAGGGCCTATACCAAAACATGTCGATTCCAGTTTTCTGAAATATTTACGATCTCAATTATCGCAAATCAGCTTATTAAAAATATCTTACACTGAATCAAAAAACGGAAACCTCAATGCATTCTATGACTTAAACATTTGGAAAAAAAAGTCATGCTGTAACCCATTAACATATCCAGCCTACATGTACAATTTTCACGGCATCATTGAGAGTTCAATTGAACCTTCCGGTCATGTCCTCAACAATAAAAAAGGCAAACTTAAACTGGGATGCGTGTTGGGTTTTAATTTATGGACAATAATATCCAGGCAAAAACTTGAAGGAAAATTGATTCCCTGCTATTTCCCGAAACAAAAAGTTAAAGAACAAAGCAATTGGAAAAATGAATTCGAATTCCAGGAAGACAAAAAGAAAAAAACAGCAACAATTGAATATACTTTAATAAATATTGACAATAAAACAGCATTTATCGAAGGAATAATCGACAGGACAGGAATTACTCTCTACGGCGAATTTGACACAGAAAAAGGATACTGGAAAACATTCAAAATATTTTACTTAAATAGAGACAAAAAAATAACTTTGAGATCTTTTGATTTAATCTAATAAATCTATTTCTCTAATTTTTTACCGGCACCTGAAAAACCCTGATTAAACATGAGGACACTCACAGGCAGGAAAGGTGCCGGCACAAGCGCCTACTGGACTGAATGCAAATATTGTGGTCATGTCATATGGATTGTCAAAGGCGGATGATCAGAAATTATTTTTTTAAAAAATAATGTAACGTCTACCATTCAAACAATCAAATTGCTAAAAGTTATTTGACATCTTAATTAAATTTACCTACTTATAAATAAACAGGTAAATTTATATGGAGGCGCCTGGATGAAAAACGAACGGGAAATTAAAATTGAAATAGAAAAAGACATTGGAGACCTTTCAAAAGTGCTGAGTTTATTAAGCACCAAATACAATGAAGATCCATTATTTAATGATGCCCAAAAATCCTTTTTGAGTTTATCCGTTCATGTAGGACAGGCATTGAATATTCAGTTACAATAATCAATTACAGCACAACACAGTCACCACTGCTCTGTTACCACCACATCTCCGCCTCGGCCACCAATCGGCTGTCACGCTTTCAATACTTATTACTGATTAGTAAATAATCAGTAATAAGTATTGAACAATAAGTAATTCGATTATTTACAACATTCAACTCTTCATTATATTCTTTGTTATAAAAACAAAATACAAGGAGTCAAAAAATGAAACCAGGCAATACCATTACAAACACCTATGATTCATCACTTCAAAAAGCGGTAAAAATTGCAGGCTTAATGTTTCTCCTGAATTTTCTGGCTCCCACACTTAACTGGATATTTGTTCTATCTAAATTAATTGTACCGGGGAATGCCGGGGGCACAACAAAAAATATTTTAGCCAATCAAATTCTTTTCCGTACCGGTATAACAATTGAATTACTCATGTCTGCCGGATTAGTAGCATTAGGCCTGGCGTTATACAAAATTCTCAAAACGGCAAACAAAGATTTGGCCCTCCTTGGACTTCTCTTAAAGCTGATAGAAGCCGCGATAGTAGCTGTCATTTCGCTTATTTCGTTTATTGCCCTGCTGGCTGACAACAATACAGCTGGAATACTGCTCAATGCGCATACCGCCATATATGCCATTCCCATGGTTTTTCTCGGCCTGGACATGGTGATCTTCTCTTTTTTATTTCTGAAATCAAAGTATATACCCGGTATACTGGCCGGTTTCGGGATAATTTCATTCATGTTAATCTTTCTTCATGCTTTAATGTATATACTGGCGCCGAGACTCGCGGTGATGCCGATATATCAAATAATTTTCTGGACCCCCAGTGGTCTTTTTGAAATACTAATCGGCACGTGGCTATTATCGAAAGGCATACACTCCCGTACTCAGCATTGCAACAATGAAACTATGTAATTAGCTTGATTAAAAATAATAAATATGGTTTTTTAAAAAATGTGGAGAGTATTTAAATGAAACCTGAATCGAAAGAAACAGCAGATGCAATAATCAGAGTTGAAACAGTCAGCCAGCTTCATAAAATAGCAGGATTCGGCAAACCGAACCATCCGCTGATTACAATTATTGATTATTCAAAAATAGAACAAACGGATACTCCTTCATCGGGGCGTTTTACTCTCAGTCTTTATTCAATTAACTTCAAGAATCATTGTTCATTTAAATACGGCAGAGAACTGTTTGACCATGAAGAAGGAACATTGCTATGCATGGCTCCCGAACAGATCTTATCTTACAACAGTGAAGAAGAGAAAAAAACTACAGCAGGATGGGGGCTATACTTTCATCCTGATTTAATTCGAAATACGGCCCTGGAGAAAAAAATCAATGAATATACATTTTTCACCTACAATGAGAATGAAGCGCTGCATTTATCAGAACAGGAAAAAGAAACCCTCACATCTATTTTAAAAAAAATTGAAGTGGAATATAATTCAAACATAGATCAATTTTCAAAAGAACTTATTGTATCAAACATTGAGCTTCTTTTAAATTACTGCAAACGATTTTACAGCAGACAGTTTATTACCCGAACCAATCAAAACAAAGACATCATAATTAAATTTGAAAACTATATTTCTGAATACTTCAGTTCAGACAAACTTAAACAGAAAGGCATCCCTTCAGTCAAATATTGTGCAGAGCACATGAATCTTACTCCCAATTATTTCAGTGACCTGTTAAAAAGCGAAACAGGCAAAAACACCCAGGAGCACATTCACTATCATTTACTCGAAAAAGCAAAAAGCATGTTAATCAGTTCAACTGCTTCAGTTAATGAAATAGCCGATGAACTGGGCTTTGAATACCCTCAGTATTTCAGCAAGTTGTTCAAAAACAAAGTTGGAGTTACGCCTTCAATATACAGATCAAATGAAAAATAATTATGCATTACAAGTACTCAATACAACAGCAAGGCATTATGGCAATGCGTCTAAAAAGGCGTTTACCTTATACAAAAAGCTGAATATTTAATCGTCGTCGCTACTGCCCTGCCCAAAACTAACGGAGCAGCCTTTTAGATAAATAGAAACTACTTCTTCTCTTTATCCTTATACAGATCAGGATAAAGCTTAACGGCACACTCATCACACAATGTATGACTAAAGTCCGCATCAGAATGCTCGACAAGATAATGCTCAAGCTGCTCCCAGTACCCCTGGTCATTCCTGATTTTTTTACAGCTGGCGCAGATTGGCAGAAGGCCGTCAAGGCGTTTGATGCGGGCCAGAGAATCCGAAAGCTCATCAATAAGTTTTTTTCTTTCATTATTAAGGTTATTGATCTTAACAATACTAACAGCCATAATGATAATAATAATGAGCAAAAAGACAAGAGTACTTATCAGGATAAAAGCTTTGTAATCCTGGTAAAATTCAAAAAAACCCTTTGGCTTATTAATGATAATACTCCCCCCGGGTAAATCTCCAGGGGACACATCAAATTTCTCCATTATGTTATGGTCAAAAATATACCTGTTAGCGCTCTTCATTTCGACAGGTATTTTATTTATATCTTCACCTTCAAGAACTCTCTTGACCATTTCAGCAACAGTCTTTCCCTGGAAAAAGCCGCTGACAATCATTCCCCCAAAGAGGCCATCATTCATCAGCCATTCCTGTCTTCCGAATACAGGAACGTTACTCTTGCTTAATATTTTTTTAGTCCTTTCTTGAGGAACAACAACGCCCTGCTTATCCCGAATGAATCCAGTAAAGATCATCAAGGCATTATCAGGAATTTTTTGAATTTTATCTTCAAGTTCTTCAACAGAAAGACTGTCCCATACCTCATAACGAATCCGGTTGTCCATTTTTCTCATTGCACTTAAAAAAAGTTTTTGATCGATAAGTCCACTTTTAGTTTTATCGGCAACAGAAATGTACAAATTTTTCTCAGGAAAAATATGACGCGCCGCCTTTAAAGTTTCAAATGCATCATAGGTTTCAGAAACACCTGATATATTTGCATAGCCCTTTATCATAGAGGGGTGATAATCATTTATACCGCAAAAAACAACCGGTGCTTTTTTAAAAACAGTATCATGAATACCTAAAACAAAATTAAACCCATTATCATCTGAAACCACGATAGCATCAAAACGGCTTTTCTGATATTTTAGCCTGAATATATTTGTTAGATTTTCCATATATTCACGGCTATAAATCCGCTTTGTATCAAGAAATTCATAATAGACTTCTGTATTTTTAAGCTTAGAGAGGGAATCCTCAAGCCCCTCCATAATACGGTCGCTCCAGAGATACCCGCGGTGATATGAATTTATGACGAGAATTTTCTTATTTGCAGTCCCGGCGAACATCGCAGAAGAAAATAATAGGGTAAAACAAAACAAAATAAGGAACAAAAATTTCAATCTCATATTAGATCCTGTAGAACCTGTTTGACATATAATGCATAAAAAATTTTCATTGGTCAAGAGAAAAACAATTACAATTTTATACCCAGTTCACAATAGTCGTAAACATTTAGTGAACATCCGATAATAATTATCAACACAGGACTCCAAACAAGAATTTTGCTTGAATTTATCATCGGTTTGCTGCATCAATAAATCTGGTATCCGATACGGTCTTAAAGAATAAATACGGGAGAATAAAAACACCATGAATGTCAACGAAGAGAATATGCAGGAAATGCGGGAACAATTCATTCCCCTGTTCAAAATGTTTAGAAAAAAACTGGCAGAAGAAGAGATGCCTGATACTGAAAAGAATGCCATACTATACAATGTCATAATTGAGCTTGTTAATACGGCATTCGAAAACAACTTTGACGACGCGGACCTTTCAGAAGGGGAAATCAACGAACTAAAAAATACAATGCTTGATTCGATAATCGAAATATGGAAAGAGCAGGATCCCGACCTGGTAATCAACGATGAACTCACCAGTTATTCTGAGCAGATAAGCACATTCGGAAAAGAAAATTCTTAAATCGGAGGAAACCATGAACATCAAAGAAGCTGAAATTTTCTGTCAAAACTGGCTGCCCTTATGGACGGGGGGCAATCCTGCTGCACTGATAGAGTTTTACTCTGACGATGCAGTTTATCTCGACCCTACAGTAAAAGAAGGATTAAAGGGAAAAGGAAGTATACTCAAGTATTTTAAAAAACTTTTAAAAAACAACCCGGAATGGCAATGGACTTCAGAAGAAATCATCACTACAGAAAAGGGCTTCACCCTTAAATGGAAAGCCGTCATTCCGGTCAGGGAAAAAAAGATAACCGAATATGGTCTTGATATTGTCGAAATTACCAAGGGAAAAATTTCCCGAAATGAAGTCTACTTTGATACATTGAACTTAATAACTGCAATTAAAAGCTATACACAGCAAGGGACTTGACAAATACCCGCGGCTCTGCCATCATCAAAGGATAAAAACAAATCCGAGGTAACCGACCATGACATCATTTGCCGTTTTAACCGCCCTGGGCCCTGACCGTCCCGGACTGATCGATGAAATCAGCTCCTTTCTTTCAGAAAAGCAGATCAATATCGAAGACAGCCGCATGGCGGTACTGGGCGGCGAGTTTGCCATCATACTCCTTGCTTCAAGCGAAGAAGATATCATTAAAATACTTAAAACAGAACAGGAGAAAATTCAGAAAGCAACCAGCCTGGATATTTTCATCAAGCCCACCATTTCACCAAAAGAACGAACCGTGGAGCCTTCGATCCCCCATCGGCTTCATGTCACGAGCCTTGATCATCCGGGACTGGTTCATGACGTAACGAAGGTTCTTCATTCATATAACATCAACATTGAATCAATGGAAACCCATGTAAAGAATGCCCCCATCAGCGGTACCCCGATTTTCAACATGTTCTGCATTGTTACCGTACCGGTTAAAAACAAGCTCTCGGCGGTAAAAGATGAACTGAAAGAACTTGAGCATCGCCTTGATGTGGACATCGAATTCGAAGCCGTGGACAGCCTCTAGGCTTTCATCAACCAAAGGGTTACAGTAAACCATGTCACTCTTTCTTCGTTTAAAAAAAAATACCCTGGTAATCGTATCCTCTGATGCAGAATGGCGGGCCTTTCAAAGAGTAACTTCCCCCTCCCGCGGGTACCGGGCATCTCCCTATGGCGGCTGGTTTACCGAAGAGATCACACCATCAGGGAGAGGTTCTCAGGGAGTTATTTTTTTCCAGGGAGGCTGGGGAAAGATCGACGCGGCCGCCTCGGCCCAGTATGCGATTACCCGGTTCAAGCCGAAAAAAATAATCAACATCGGGACTGCCGGGGGTTTCCCTGGATTAGTTGAAAAGGAAGATATCATACTGGTCTCCAGGGTAGTCACCTATGACATCCATGAACAGATGAGTGACCCTGACGAGGCAGTCGCCTACTACTCCCATAGGCTTGAACTTCCCCCCATTACCCTTCGAAAGGGCATGCATGCCGCCACTATTGTCTCCGGTGACCGGGACCTGTTTCCCGAAGAGATACCCGGTCTGGCAAAAAAGTATAATGCTGTGGCCGGCGACTGGGAATCCGGGGCCATTGCCCATGTTGCGGCAAAAAACAAGGTGCCCTGCCACATTATCCGGGGCATCTCTGATATTGTCTATCCAGCAGGAAGTGAAGCCTACGGCAGCCTCGATACCTTTGAAAAAGCCTCTGAAAAAATTTTAAAAAAACTCTACGGACTGCTGCCGGAGATGATCTAAAGCCTGCAGATATATTTCACTCCCGGCGGGCATGAACGAAAAGAAAAAGTGGAACTTCCTCTCCCTTTTATTATCTTTGTAATCAGAGAAGCGCATTCGACTCTATTTCTCTGAACAAGGGGGATTATTCCATGAATAACTGTTCCCGTTCCCTCTTTTCAATAATTCTCTGCGCCGCCCTCGGCTGTGCAGGAGGAAATATAAACCTGAGCGGTAGTACCTCCCCCGGTGTATCCCCTGACAAAAAAGGCAGCATGAAGATGACACAGTCCTTCAGAAGAGTGCAGCTCAAAAATTCTGATTTCACCAACAGCATGCTTCATGGTGAAAATTTCAGCGAGGCTGATCTTTCAGGGGGAAATTTTACCGGGGCCGATCTGACAGAGTCAGATTTTTCATGGTCAAATCTGACCGGAGCAACCATGGTAAAGGCTGACCTGACAGGGGCCCTCCTCAGCGGAACGATTTTAGTGAGAACGGACTTCACCGGGGCGGATCTTTCCAGGGCACAAATACGGGGCGCCGACTGCAGCGAGGCGATTTTCACCAACGCAACTCTCAGGGGGGCCGACCTCAGTTACTCTAACCTGAACAACGTCTACCTCGAGGGAGCGGACCTGACAGGCGCCACAGTAAGCAAAAAGTGGAAAGGGTTTATTGAGAGGAAGGGAATACAGTCAGGCCGGGGCATCATCTGGGTTGAGTAGCCTCAAGACCCCATTCAAGAACCGGCCATGAAAGGGCACGGGCTTTTTTCCGAAGACGGGACTCCGGTGTAACGCATCGGGGATTACCCACCGCTTCAAGTATGTAGTGGTCTGCCCAGGCGTCACCGTAGTACCAGGCATTTTCCAGGGAAAAATTCTTTTCACGACAATACTCCTGCGCCCTGACCACCTTCTCGGTACCATGACAGTAACGCCGCGAGAGGCCCCCGGTCAGGATTCCATCTTTTACTTCAACCTCAGTTGTTACAATATCATCCATACCGAGATGCTCCGCCATACGGGAACAGACAAAATTGGTAGATGCTGAAAGCAGTACGGTTCTACCCCCCTGCTTTTTATGCATTGCCAGCTCTTCAACAGCAGCGGGACGAATATCACCGGCAAGATAATTTTCAAACAGAAAGTCGTTATGTGCAAGGGTATCCTCCAGGGATGCCCCTTTAAACATGAGCGAAATAATTTCCATGGCGCGATGTGAAGTGATAAGCCCAAGGCGATAGGGAATCACCGCTCGAAGAAAACGCATCCGGTGTCCCATGGTCAAGAGGTTGCGCTCCTTCATCGACCGGACCATGTGCAGGCCGCTCGAGGTTTCAAGTATGGTCTGGTCAAGGTCAAAAAAGGCAACATATGCATTTTCAGTCTTCATGAGAACTCCATTGCGTTGAATTTTAATTTTGAAGGCGCGAAACCGTTTTCGCGCCTTCAAAAAAACATTTGCGCCTTCAAAAAAACATTTGCGCCTTCAAAAAAACATTCACCCCCCAATACGATCAAGCACCTCATACACCACTTCAGGTGTCGGCGCGGTCACCAGCTGCTTCCTGATACTTGAGGCGTCATGAAAGCCGTGAAAGTATTTTGTCATATGCTTGCGCATAAGCATCAAACCCCAGTCACCATAATACTCAAGATTCATCTCCAGGTGTTCCTTTACTGTGGCGATGCGTTCTTCTATCGTCGGTTCGTAGCCATTAAAAATCCACGGGTTGCCATAGGCGGCCCGGCCGATCATCACGGCGGTGCAATTCCCTTCATCGAGCCGCTGCTTCGCTTCATGATGACTGGCAATATCTCCATTACCAATTACCGGAAGTTCAGTCATGGCCGCTATTTCCTCTATCGCATCCCAGTCAGCCTCACCGGCATATCCCTGGGCCTTTGTACGTCCGTGGACCGCAATTAATTCAACCCCCGCGTCTTCAAGTCTATAGACAATCTCCCGGTACGTCAGCTCCCTGGCATCCCAGCCGAGACGAATCTTGGCGGTTACGGGAAGAGAGACCCGTTTTTTTACAGCGGTAAGGATTTCCGCCGCCAGCATCGGGTCACGAAGCAGGGCCGATCCGGCACCCTCACCGCCCTTCACCACTTTGGTGGCGGGACACCCCATGTTGATGTCTATAAAATCAGGACCCGACTTTTCGGCAATTTCAGCCGCATCCGCCATCACATCAGGATCATTGCCAAAGAGCTGTATCCCCAGGGGATGCTCATCATGGGCGATCTTCAAAAGGTCAACGGTCTTTTTATTGTCCCGGATAATACCCATGGCGCTGATAAGCTCGGTCACGGCAAATCCCGCGCCGTTTCTCAGGGCGAGTCTTCTATAGGGAGAATCGGTATAACCCGCCACAGGGGCGAGAACCAGGTCATGTTCTATGGTGCATGAACCAAAGGTAAACATAAATCAACCCGTTACGCGATATCACCTGAAGCGGAAGGCTTCACGGCGGTAATAATCGATGCGATGCCGAAGGTCATTTTTCTGACTTCAACTTTGCCAAACCCCGCTTCTTTTAACATGGACGAAAGGAGTTCAGGATCAAGAAAAGTTGCGATGGTGGAAGAGAGATACCGGTATGCCTGCTTTCTTCCCGAAATGAGCCCCCCGACACGGGGAAGAAAAAAGGAAAGGTAGAATTTATAAAATATCCCCACGAGGGGACTTGCGGGTCTGGTCAGTTCGAGTATCCTGAAACGGCCCCCCGCCTCAAGTACCCGGCAGGCTTCATTCATCAGGTTCTGGAGATCCGGAATATTCCGTATCCCGAAAGCTATGGTAAGCATCGCAAAGGAAGAGTCCCGCCACGGAAGCTTCGAGGCGTCAGCGGCAACGGAAAGATTATCGAGCCACTTTTTTTCACGCCCCTTCTCGAGCATGGGAAAACAAAAATCAAGGGAATAGACTTCTGCCCCGGCCCCGCGAAGCTGCCTCGAAAGATCACCGGTGCCGCAGCAGAGATCAAGAACCGCCTTTCCCTTCAGGTCACCTGAAGAAGAAACCAGGTACCGGCGCCAGCGGCGGTCTATTCCCGCCGAGAGAAGCCGGTTCAGCAGGTCATAGGTCGGCACAATATCATCAAAGATATCCCTGATGAATTCTTTACGCTCTTTCGGATTCTGATTTTCCTGTTGATACTTCAGTTCTCCCATTAGAATTCCTTTATTACCGAATATTCTGAATCCCGCTGCACCGGAATAAAACCGGCATTGCGTATTATATCAATCATTTCTGACCTGGTTGTACTGGTGGTCACCCCGGTCGCCTTGACGACAATTTCTTCAGTGAGAACACCGCCCATATCATTGGCACCCATGGCAAGGGCGGCCTGGGCGAGCTTCAATCCTTCAGTGAGCCACCCCGCCTGCATGTAGCGGATGTTATCAAGAAAAATACGGGCCACCGCAACGACCCTCAGGTAGTCGAGCCCCGTCGCGGGAACAACATCTTCCATATCAGTATTGGCGGGAGAAAATGACCAGGGAATAAAGGCCCGCAAAATACCCGTTTCATCCTGGATGTCCCGGACCACCCGAAGGTGCTCAACCCGCTCTTCAATGGTCTCTCCCATGCCGTAGGTCATGGTAGCGCTTGATTTCATATCATTTTCAGCCAGCGCCCGCATAACACGGCACCACTGGTCAACGTCAATCTTTCTCGGGCTTACTTCCTTTCTGATTCTATCAACAAGGAGGTCAGAAGCCCCGGGCACAGAATCAAGCCCCGCCCCCTTGAGGCGCTTCAGAACCTCAACTTCCGGGAGACCGCTCTTTTCAGACACGTGGACTATTTCCGCAGGAGAAAAGGAATGCAGATAGATATCGGGAAAGGCCCCCCGCACCGCGCTGACCATGGCACTATAATCTTCCAGGGCATACTGAGGGTGAATCCCCCCCTGGAGCATCACCTGGGTTCCCCCGGCATCGACAAGCTCCCGTACTTTTTCGATAATCTGGTCGTGTGACAGCTCAAAGGCGTCGATTTTCCCCGCCCGGGCGTGATAGGCGCAGAAGCGGCACCGGGCTTCGCAGAGATTGGTAAAATTCACAATCCGGTCAACTATAAAGCCGACCCGCTTATCGCCATAACGCACCGTAAGGCATTCCGCGGCAGCGCGCCCCAGGTCAAGAAGATCCCAGCTGAAAAGCTCAACAGCCTCTTCCGGGGAGATCCTGCTTCCTGAAAATATTTTTGATCGAAGGTTTTCCATGAGTATCCATTCACAGTTAAATTACAGAAATGACAAGGAAAAAACCCTTTAATCCCCCGAATACAGGCAAATCAGGGGGCCCAAATACCTGTATCAGCAATGCTATTACAAACAGGTTACAGTCCCGTTACATATATGTAAAATACAGTGAGTATACCGGGGATATATAAAAATCTGCTACCTGAAGAGATGCTCACATATTATTTTGAAAGGAAGTAAAAGCATTTACTAGAAGACGAATTTCCTATATCATAGCCAAAAGATGGTCAGGATTAAAATATGGCATTACCAGAAAACAGAGACAAAAAAACCGATAATCCCGAATACCGAAAAGACGAGATAGAAGAATCATCTTTTCTCCATGACCTGGGAAAAATATTCACCAGCACCACCATTTTAAAAGATATGCTCGACGCTGTCCTTGACCTGGTTGCCAGGGAACTGCAGATAAAGCGGGGAGCTATCAATATCTATCGGAAAGAATCTGACACCCTGTTTATGGATACCTCTTACGGATATACCGCTGAAGAGATAAGCCGGGGCATATATAATACAGGTGAAGGAGTCATCGGAACAGTTTTTCAAACCAGAAAACCGCTGATTGTAACCCCCTTAGACCGTGATAAAATCTTTCTCAACCGGACAGGGGCCCGTGACACCGATGAGATGAAAAACTCAACATACATCTGTGTGCCGATAATTATCGGCGAAACGATCATCGGCACCATATCCGCCGACCTTGATTCGCAGAATATTGATCCCAACCGTGAAGGAGTCAGCACCCTCTCAATTGTTGCCGTGATGATAGCCCACGCGGTAAATGACCGCCGAAGCGCTCTTCTCGAACAGAGCGCCCTGGAAAATGAAAACAGACTCTTGAGAATGAAGCTCTCTGAAAAACGGAAAGATGTCGAAATGATCGGCAATTCACCCCTGATGAATGAACTGATTGAAAAGGTTCTCCTGGTCGCGCCGACCGGCTCCACGGTACTTATCACCGGTGAAAGCGGGACAGGAAAAGAGCTTATCGCTAATGCCGTCTACAGCAACAGCACCCGTTCGCACAAGCCCTTTGTGAAAGTAAACATTGCCGCCCTGCCTGACAGCCTGATAGAAAGTGAACTCTTCGGCCATGAAAAGGGCGCCTTTACCGGTGCGGCAGCCATGAAGAAAGGACGATTTGAACAGGCAAACAGCGGAACCATATTTCTTGATGAAATCGGAGACCTGAACCTTCAGTCCCAGGTCAAACTGCTGCGGGTTCTCCAGGAAAAACAGATAGAGCGTCTCGGGGGAACCCATCCGATTCCCCTTGATGTACGGATTATCGCGGCAACCCACCAGAACCTTGAAGAGAAAATTAAAAACGGCCTGTTCAGGGAAGACCTCTACTACCGCCTGAATGTTTTTCCCGTATTTTCTCCGCCCCTGCGGGAACGGAAAACCGACATCATGCTTCTTGCGGATTATTTCCTTGAAAAATATAATTCAGTACTGAACCGAAATATTAAACGTATCAGTTCTGATGCCATTGACATGCTTATGAGTTACCACTGGCCCGGAAACATAAGAGAACTGGAAAACTGCATTGAAAGGGCGGTTATCATAAGTACTGAAACGGTTATCCGGGGCAACCATCTCCCCCCTTCTCTTCAGATTGCAGAGGAAGACGAAACACACAGCCTGACCCTTGAAAGTATGATAGACCGTTACATCAGGGAAATAATAATAGACACTCTAAAAATAACCAGGGGCAACATTACAAAGGCGGCTGAGCACCTCGGGACGACAAAAAGAATCCTCAACTACCGTGTTAAAAAGCTCAACATCGATTACCAGAAATTTAGAACATAAACCTCCCCCTTTTAACCCGTATTTTTCGATATATTTTTAAATACCGGAAAATCTCTTGTAGATCAGTCAACTGACAGGTATACTGATCAATAATGCTTGAATTTGCTATAATAAACAGGGTGCTTAATAAGAAGTGAGACACCGGCAGCTGCAGTGCCACACTCCTTCTGCATATAACCAAATGAAATATATATTTACATTTCTGCCACTTCTGCTGATTTTCACATTCTCTTCCTGCAGCAAAAGCGAAAAACTTGACCTCTCCCGGCAGTGGCGAATCAGCTATGATGATCACCAGGAGTACCGGCTCCCCGGCATTGATGCAGGGTCATGGGAGGAAGTATCCCTGCCCCTTCAGACGAAAAAAAACGTACAGGTAACCTGGATACGTAAAGACTTCTTCCTTTCTCAAAATCTTCGCTCAGAGCCTCTCGGCATTTTTATCGGCAAGGTTATTGACACGGATATCGTCTACATAAACGGGACTGAAATCGGCCGTTCAGGAAGTGAGCCTCCCCGCTATATTCCGATGTGGAACTACAACAGGTATTATTTTATTCCACCGGGACTTTTAAAAGAGAAAAACACCATCGCCATCAGGGCCTACGCCTCGATTGATCCAAAATTTGCCGACAAAATATTTATCTCAACCATTCCGGCGGTTCACTGGCATACAGCAGTTCAGAATACCCTGACGAGATACCTGCCGATGACTACGGGTCTTTTGATTTTTCTCCTTGGTATATTTTTACTGATCCTGGCCTTTTTCAACAGAAGAGAAAGACAAAATCTTCTCCTCGGGATAATAAGTATCTTATGGGGACTGGTGTCGATCCATTACTTCAATCACAACTTCGGCGAATTCTACAACCTGAAAGAAAAAATTCTTTTTACAGTTCTGGCCCTTGAGATGGGAATGATCTTCTTTTACCTTGAGCTGATTCTTAAATTAAGAAACCGGGTACTCGAAGGGCTTGTTGTAGCTTTAAGTCTCTCAGTTATTGTCACATGTTTTTCCTATCCTCTTAATGGTTTCATGGGAAGCAATGGATATTTTTATATCGGCATTTCAGGAATCATCACCCAGCTTCTCTGGGGCTACCTGATCCTAAAGGCCCTTCGTCAAAAGATGCCCAATGCACGGCTCATTGCCTTCGGATACGGGCTTTTCATGACCGGTGTCATTCATGACTCCCTTGCGATTACTGGCTTTTTTATTATACAAGTTTATCTTATCTCTCTCTGTTATCCAGCTCTCTTTCTTGCCTTTGGTGTTGCCTTTATTCGTAATTTCACATCAATACAGAAAGACCTGAAACACATGGTAGAAATATCCGAAAAGAACCGCCTGATAAACCTGCAGAAAAACGAACTTCAGAGCCGAAACTCAGTTCTTGAAAACGATCTCAAGCTTGCCAGGAGCATTCAACAGCGGTTCATCCCTTCAAAAACACCAACAGACAACATCTACACCTTCTACCGCCCTATGGAGGCTATCGGAGGTGACTTTTATGATTTCATCCACTTCAGGGATAAAAACATCATCGGCATTCTGATTTGTGACGTTTCAGGCCACGGAGTGCCCGCCGCCCTGATTACCGCAGTCTTAAAGGGATACATTGAGCATGCAGCGGATCTCAAAAAGAATCCTTCAGAATTATTTTTCTACATGAATCAGTCCCTGTACGAGCTGACTGGAAGAAACTTTATCACTCTCTTTTACGGACTCTACAACTACACAACCAGGGTATTAAAATACTCAAATGCCGGGCACTACCCCCCTGTAGTTATACATAAAGATAAAACCGTTCCCCTTCCCGGGGAACGGTCCGCTCCCATTGCCGCCTTCAGCAACACAGAACTTGAAAAAAACAACAGGTTGTTTACTGAAAATGAAATTGAACTTCAGAAGGGAGACAAGCTTTTTCTCTATACCGACGGCCTGGCGGAAACAGAGATGAAAGAGAATCATAGAATTATCTTTGGAGACAATGAGTTACATGAAAATCTTCTAAATCTTAAAAATGAAACACCTGAAAACCTGGTAAAAACACTCTACAAAAGACTGGTTCAATTCCAGGGAAGTGAAAACTTCAGTGACGACATCTGCATGATATGCATTGACATCTAATACTGTTCATCCATCATAAAGCCCTTTTTCACCAGCAGGTCAGCCAGAAAAAGAGAAAGCCGGTGATCATCTTTGAAGGTCCCGTGTTTATGAAAAAAATCACGATGGCTTTTATACCCGAGAAGTAAAATAGCGTGACCAACAGCTTTTTTGCGAACATCATTATATCCGGAAAAAAGAAACTGAATAATATTCGCACCCCTGACAGTGTATCCATGAAAGACCGCCCACTGATACCATTGCTGGTACGAATAGCCGGCATTTACCCCCGTAAGAGACTGCAGGTGAGCAATAATTTTTGAACGATCACTTTTAAACGAGGACTTTCTCGACTTTTCGCTGATATCACTTAAAATTGAAACAAGGCCGAAGGATACCGCCGTCATGGCAATATCAATTCCCCTTCTCTCCCGGGGCGAGTACCGCTCATCAAGCACGACAATCAGTGAAGGAACAATTTTACGGTCACGGTACATGAGAAGGTTCAGGGCGGCCTGGATCCGCGTCGCCTGATATTCTCCCTTCTGAACAAGACGGATCAGCTGAAACATTACCTGGTTCGCCGTTGTTTTTTTAAAGACCTGCATGCCACCCCGGGCTATCGATTCGTTTTCATTTTTCAGAGACTTAAGGTATGTCGCACGCTTCAAACCTTGACTTCCCCATTTCTGAATTCCCTTAAAGGCGATAATCCGGTAGGCGGGGGTTTTCTCACTCTGCAGAAGCTTTATGAAAAATTTCAGTTCCCTTTTACTTCCTTTCTCTACTATAAAAGAGAGAGCGTAGCCCCTGAAAAGTTTATGGTCGACATACCCCCTGATATAAGTATAATTCCCCCGGGGGAAATTTTTTGTAAGAAGCTTAAAGGCCCCGGTCCTCGCGTTATCCTCTTCATTTTCAATCACTTCTTTTAAAAGTTTCTCACTTTCTGCAGTTTTACTCTCCGCGGCTGCAGTGAGAATTAAAATTTTTTTGCTTTTTTTCAGATCACCCGACACATAGCGTTTCTTGAGAAAAGGAAGAAACCACTTCATTCTCTTCGCCATAACTTTTTTAATATCATCATCAATCATGTGGTCGGTGACAAGCTTTTCAACCAGGGCCTCAGCGGATCTTCGCGTTTTAATAAGCGCAAGACCATAAACCGCGGCTGCCCGGTCCCAGGAAGAAGTTTCATCCAGAAGTTTCAGCAGATATTCTTCAGCGGCCAGGGTGTTTCGACTGCCGAGAGCCCGTGTATGAACACTTTTACCTGCAGTGAATGTCGCCTTGAGAGCCTTTCGGTAGAGAGTCTCTTCGATAGTTGCAGCACCAGCGCCAAAGGCAAAGAGAAGCATAACAGTAACAATAATTCTTTTCATTGAATAACCATTTCATAAAAATTTACTTCAGTATATAGATTCACCACTTCATCTCAAGTAAAATTTTAAAAAGGAGTTGAATGCAGCACCGTTACAGTTATATAATTAGAAAAATTCTTATAACTATAACCGGAAAAAAATACAGATGGAATACAAAATTGCAGTACTAGCGGCTTTTCTATTTTTTGGAACCATCATTATCGGTACCTCTATCTATGGCCTTAAGACATGGATAAACCTCGAATCTGAAAAAAATCTTTTCAGGGAATTGATAAAAAAGCATACAGCAGTGATATTTCCCGTTCTTTCACTTGTCTTTGTCACCATTTTGCTTATCACGATATACTATCTTTTTGGAGAACAATTACTGTCTCTTCAGTAGGTATTCTCTCCCCCGGTTAGTCATAATTTCAACTGAATATAAACAAATAGAGCGCAATTGATTAACACTGTTAATGAGACCGACCTTTATTTTCTTGACGAATTTCGAGCAACAATATCAGTTGCATTACTTAAAAACATAGAATATAATGTTTTTCAAAATCAGTGTTTCATTAGCATTTACGATAGACTGCTCTGCATAACAGAAAAAAAAACGAAACAAAAGAAATGAAAATCCAACAGGATAAAGTCGCGGATATATTCACGCGGCTACCAGTCTTTTTAATGTGAGGAAAACAATGGACTACAGCAAACAGTACAGCGAAAAACTTACCACGGCAGAAAAGGCCGTTTCGACGATTAAATCCGGCGACGTTGTTGACTACGGCTCCTTTAACGGCAAACCGGTAGTATGCGATATCGCTCTGGGCAACCGGCACGATGAACTCAAGGATGTCAGTGTCTACTCTGCAGTTACCGTTCCACCGGTACCCGAGGTATCAAAGTACCCTGAAAGTTTCACCTACAGTGACTGGCACTGGACGAAGCTGACCCGCCTGCTCGGTTTTCACGGTCAGCCCTTTTACGCCCCAATACTGTACCAGAGAGCTCCCTTTCTGCACCGCAATGCCCGGCCCCGGTCATATCGATCAGTGTACTACGACCATCCCGACGCACGGGACGTCAGGTCTGTCGCCATTGTCCAGGCCGGCCCCATGGACAAATACGGATTCTTTAATTTCGGCCCCCAGTGTTCTCATACCTGCGCCTGTGTAGACACGGCGGATGTTGTTATAGTGGAAGTCAATGTCAACCAGCCTAAATGTATCGGCGTTGAAAATTCTGTTCATATTGACAAAATACAGCACATAGTGGAAGCGCCGGACACCCAGCTTCTTTTTTCCTCTCCCGGAGACACCCATTCAGAAGTGGACCGGAAGATAGCCAACAACATCATGCGCTACATTGATGACGGATGCTGCATTCAGCTTGGTATCGGCGGCATGCCGAATCTTGTCGGTGAGATGATTGCCGAATCTGACCTGAAAAATCTCGGCGGCCATACGGAAATGTTTGTCGATGCCTTTGTCAAAATGATCGAAGCGGGAAAAATGAATGGCAGTAAAAAAAACATAGATCATGACCTGTGCGCATACACCTTCGCCATGGGCAGTCAGTACATGTTCGATTTCATGGACAACAATCCGGGGCTCATGGCCTATCCCGTAGATTACACCAACAATGATGAAATCATCGGCCAGATCGATAATTTTGTCAGCATCAACAATGCCCTGCAGGTAGACCTTTTTACCCAGGTCAACGCCGAAAGCATGGTTATAGATGGAAAACACCAGCAGATATCCGGCAACGGGGGTATGCTTGATTTTGTCATGGGCTCTCACAAATCATATCGGGGCAGAAGTTTTATCTGCATGGCATCAACCTTTACCGATAAAGAAGGCAATGTTCAGAGCCGCATCAGGCCGACCTTCGAGCCGGGAACAATTGTAACGGTTCCCCGGCAGGCGGTAGACTTTGTTGTAACAGAATACGGGGCGGAAAGAATGCAGGCCTGCTCAACATGGATGCGTGCTGAGAAGATGATCAATATTGCTCATCCTGATTTTCGAGATGAACTTATCAAAGAAGCTGATGAAATGAAAATCTGGCGACAGAGCAACAAGAAGTAATACAGAGAAAGGGCCCGTTAACAGCGGGCTCTTTTTTCAATATCCCGCAAAACAATGCTAACAAGTGTTAGAAAACCATTTTCAGCATCTTGACAGAAGCACTTTCAATCTATATAATCACTCTGTAGTGATCATACTGCAGAGGAATAACATATGGCCAAACCCTCCAAAACGGTTGAACTTAGAAAATTAATTCAAAAACAGCAAGAGACTATTAATCATTACAAATCACTCATTGACCAGAGCCCTGATGGATTCCTCCTCGCAGATTTAGAAGGCAACATCCTCTCTGTCAATAAAACTATATGTGATCGTCTGCATTATCCTGAAGGCAATTTACTAAAAATGAACATTTCCCAAATACTCGACAGCGGGCACCATGAACGACTAAAACAAAGATTATCCAAAATAACAAAAGATGGACTACTCCTTGAACCTGTAGAGTACAAACTGGTTACTAAAAATAAAACACCGCTCTTTGTCGAAGTAAGCTCAACCCCCTATTTACATGAAAATAAAATAATTGGAATTCAAAGCATAATCAGAGACATAACCAGACGAAAAAAAGCTGAGGACGCCCAAAAAGAAAGCGAACAGGCTTACCGGCATATCTTCAGTTCAATGGTTGATGCACTTGTCATTCTTGATACAGAAGGACATATCATTGACTCGAATCCCGCAGCAGCATCCATGTATGGCTACAGCAATGAAGAATTAAAAGAAAAACGTGCAACAGATTTAATCAAACAGGAATACTGGCATGTTCTGGATGAATTCAAAAAAGAGTCTGAGTCTAATAGAGTATTTAAAACAGAAACTATTGACCTCAGAAAAGACGGGACTGAAATCCATGTAGATGTTCGCGGAACTAAAATCCGAAGAGACCAGAAGGATTATTTTCTAATAATATTAAGAGATGTCACTGAAATAAAAAGCCATGAACTTGAACGGGAAAAACTGATAGTTGAACTTAAAGAAAAAGTATCCCAGATAAATACCTTGAGTGGTTTACTGCCGATATGCGCATCATGTAAAAATATACGGGACGACAGGGGGTACTGGAACCAGATTGAAGGTTACATCCAGGATCATTCAGAAGCTGAATTCAGCCATAGCCTTTGTCCTGAATGCAGCGAAAAACTGTACGGCAACCAGCCCTGGTATAGAAAGAATAAGAGAAAAAAGTAATATTAATTATTCATAGTAATCAATATTTACAACAGGCTCAAGCAGTCCAAGTGACGCCGCCTCATCAAAGTAAAACCTCAGGGCATCCTTGAGGGCCGGTGTAAAATCAAACTTCAGCAGCTCGTAGTAATGCCCGATATCATAATGGATTGCCGGGTACTTCAGAGCCGCCTTTTCCACCACACCCGCCTCATTGGTTCTCAGCTCCTGGAGAGAAATACTGTACGAGGCGATTACATCTTTTACATCTTCAGGATATTTTTCGAGAGATTCCTTTCTCACCACAAAAACAGCAAAGACGACAGGGTGACCGGTTTTCCGAATCCACAGGTCGCCGAGATCATAGGTATAGGCAACCGGTTCTGCCGGTTCAATCATCGCCTCATTGCCGATAACCAGTGCCGCATCAATATCCTGGTATTCGGGACTGGGGCTTACGGTCACATATTCGGGAGAAACCTGGTAATATTTTTCCAGTAATACTTTTAAAAGAACAACAGAGGTTTGTGAAGCGGAAGTTAAGCCTACTTTCTTTCCATTAAGATTTTCGATAGGAAGTTTACTGTTAAGCACCACGGAACGGACATACCCGATTGAACTGAGACAGAAATAAGGAAGAACCAGAACATCAGACTGTACATCGGCAAAGGCTGCCGATGAAATGGGACTCAGATCGAGATCTCCGTTACGCATCATTTGATTCAGCTCTCCCGGATATGCAGGTAATATTTCAACCCCATCAAGGGGCTGCTTTTCAAACATATGATAATAGAATGGAAAACAGTTCAGATAATCAATATATCCAAGCTTCATAAATATTATCTCTCCCGGGACTCGTTATTTTTTTTCTGGTAATCAGCGGTTGCCCTGACCGGTTCCCTGCCCGCCGCGGTAATGAGACGCCGCAGGTGATTCTCTGACCCGATATCAGGAGTCGCGGCCCCTGCCGCGTGGACAACTTTTTCATAATGATAGGTCGCCCCGATATCATCAACCCCAAAGTTCAGCAGCAGCTGGGCCATCTTTTCGCCCACATACATCCAGAGGGCTTTAATATGGGGAATATTTCTGAGAAAGATACGGGCAGTGGCGTAAAGACGAATATCATCAAAACCGGTACTGGTTTTTCGTTTTGACTTTATTTCGGTATTCTCTTCATGAAACTGAAGGGGCACAAAGGTCTTGAATCCCCCGGTTTCTTTCTGCAGTTCACGAAGACGAAACATATGGTCAATGATGTCATCAATATCTTCTATGTGATTATAAAGAAGCGTTGCATTTGTTTTAAGACCGAGGCCGTGGGCGATTTTCATCACCTCAAGCCACCGGTTTCCCGTTATTTTTTTCGGGGCGATGATCTTTCGCTTATCTTCCGCAAAGACCTCGGCACCGCCTCCCGGTATAGCCCCGAGACCCGCATCGATAAAACGGCCCATTACTTCCTCTACAGTCATGTTATTCAGGCGGGCGAAATAATCATATTCAGCCGCAGTAAAGGCTACAATAAAGAGATCTTTATTTACTCCCTTTATACGCCGAAGCATCTCTTCAAAATAATCAAGTTTTAATTCGGCGTGAAGGCCTCCGACAATATGAACTTCATCGATTCCGAATTCTACAGCCCCGCGGACCCGCTCTTCAATTTCATCAAGGGAATAGAGATAGGCCTCATCGTCACCGGCATCACAGGAAAAGGCGCACAGGGGACAGCGAAGCTCACAGATATTGGTATAATTCATGTTCATGTTCACGCCATAGTAGGCGTCATTACCATTGATCTCTTCGCGAATATGATTGGCCAGATTGCCCAGACCGATGATATCATTGGTAGTCAAAAGAAGCTTTGCCTCTTCCTTTGTAATCTCTTCACCGGTGCTCACCTTAAGGGCAATGGGTCGGAGGTTCGGGTCGGTAATTAATTTAGGATCAACCATGTTTTTATCTCAAATAGCAGCTTATGCTGAGTTTCTTTACTATATGCAGTAGCCCGGAAGGCCTCTTTTTTTCAATAATAAAATCAGAAAAATATCTTTCTTTATCCAGAGATGATGAATGGGGCCTACTCACCCCACCGGGGAAAAAGGTCATGTTCTATATCGAGAAGATTAAGAATTTTTCCGACAATGAAGTCTATGACATCATCTACACTTTTCGGAAAGGTATAAAATCCCGGCACAGGCATTACAATATCAGCACCGGCCCGTTTTACCGCCCCGAGATTTTCAATGTGTACCAGGCTCAGGGGTGTCTCCCGGGGCACCAGAATAAGAGGTCGCCCTTCTTTAAGGGCTACATCAGCACCCCTGGTAACAAGGGAATCACTGTAGCCATGGGCCACCGCCGCCAGGGTCTTCATGGAACAGGGGACAATTATCATGGCTTTGAACGGAGCGGTTCCGCTCGCCAGGGGCGTAAAGAAATCATGAGGCTGATACTCATGAAGCTGCCCGGTCTTAACTTCCTTACCCAGTGCTTTAAACATTTCATCGATTGTATCGGGTACCGGGTTTCCGCCGAAAAGCTCGTGCCCCATGGTGATACGGGCGTCAGGTGACACCACTGCACCCACATCTTTTCCATGGTGGAGCAGTTCTTCAATAAGCCGCAGTCCCATAACTGGTCCGCTTGCTCCGGTTATTGCCACATGGTACATTATCTCCTCCCCCGGCAGTACAGTTCAACACCCGTAATAATACTCAAAAAGTTCATTACGTCAATGTATATTTACTCGCCCATGTGGTCAATCGTCTTCCTGAAGGTGATCATGACGGTGGTGGAGATCCGGATTGTGGGCATGACTATGGCTTTTTTTATCATGAGAATGGCCATGGATATGGGGCTTTCCCGCCTCGAGGTGATCATGGCGGTGATCATGGTGACCGTCATCATGGGAGTGAATATGAATATGCTTCATCTCTTCATGGTAATGATGATGCCCATGGTCTTCCCGGTGAATCAATATGATCGATGCTACCATGATGAGTGCCGAGGCTCCCTGCAGAAAAGAGACACTCTCTCCAAGGAGAAGGAGAGAAAAAAGAACCCCCATAAAGGGAGAGGAGGCAAAAATAACCTGGCTCCGGGTTGCCCCGAGATTCTGGGCGGAAGTAATATAGAGCATGATGCTGACCCCGTAGGCAAAAAGTCCCGTGACCAGTGCAATGGGCACTGTTTTCACGGTGACAAAAGGAAGTCCCGCGAGGAACCAGGCAATGGTGCAGTTCACCAGGCCCGCGGCAAGGCCCTTTATGCAGGTCGACTCACCAGGAGTTATTTCATCAACGAGGGCGGTGAAGTGATTATCAAGACCCCAGAAAATACAGGCTGCCCCGACAAGGAGACCAGCGGTGAGTCCTGAACTTCCTTCATGGAGAGTCAGGAGCATACCCGCCCCGAGGGTCAGGAGAACCGAAAGCCATCCCTTGAGGCCCAGGTAATCTTTAAAGAAAAAATGTCCCAGGAGGGCTGTTGCGGCAAGCTCGACATTGAGCCAGAGGGATACTGAGGCGGCGGAGGCGTACTGAAGACCGAAAAGGAGAAAAACCGGCCCCAGGATTCCACCGAAAAGTACCGCCGCTGCAATTCTGAAGCCATTTCTTCCTTTCAATCTTTTCACGATGCCGCTCTTTCTTTTCAACATAACGAAAGGAAGAAGGCCGAAACCGGCACCGAGATAGAGAAATCCCGCAAGATAGAATACCGGCAGTTCTTCAAGGAGTCCCTTGCTGACAGGAGTGGCAATGCCGAAAAGGGCAGCAGAGATGATCGCTGTTACGGTATACCTGGTTTTCATGAAGTGATATCATTTAGAGAAGGCGCGATGTCGACGTCCTGCCTTCTCTAAATGAATTTATGCCGGGCTGATTGCTTCAACGGGACAGACATCGGCACAGGCACCGCAGTCCGTGCAGGTATCAGGATCTATAACATAGGGTGATCCCTCGGCAATGGCGTCAACAGGGCATTCGGGAATACAGGTTCCGCATTCGGTACAGTCACTGGAAATTTTATAGGCCATGGTGTTTCTCCTTTTAATGTGCTTGATTGTGCAATAATAAAGGGAAACTCATGATATGTCAAATATGGCAGAGGAAAAATTATTTAAATATTGACAGAAGCAGGCTCAATGTTATCCTAGGCTAACATTATTAGCAAGAAATAACAGGGGAACCTTATGCCAAACCACAAAATAACCCGTACAATAATAACAGGTGCAATGATCCTTTTTGTATCCCTGCCCCTCCTGGGCCTCGACACCACGGAAAGCTTCTCAAGGGGGGCAATAACTGAATTTGAAGGCTATTACCGGATGGATGCGGCAGCCGAAGGAAGAAGCCATGTCTTTGACCTGCTCGCCGGCGGAGGATTCACCGATACCTTCAGCTACCTCTTTACGACAGCCATTGCCATGACCGGGAGCAGCACAGAAATTGCAGGGCTCTGCCTCGGCTTTATCTGGACAGTAGTGGATTATGACAGCTTCGCCTTTGACGTACTACCCTACGGCAGTATGAACGCCTGCTGCCGGAGAGGGCATATTGCCTATCCCGGCATGAAATCATGGTCCTTCGGAACAGACTTTGAAATAAACCTGAAATTCATCTCTTCTCCCCGGCCCTATTTCAGGGGCGGCTACAGGGGGACCTGGCACAGTGAGTTGAATCATCTGACCTGGGAAATCCCCCTGACCACGGGCATTATGGTACCGGTTTCACGAAAGGATGAATTCTTTCTCCAGGCAGGCTGGGTTCCCGGTGAAGAGAGCGTATGGTACAACAGTGAACGGTCCCTCGCCGCAGGCCTAAACATAGTCACCGGCAGAAACCTGGAGCTGATAACCGAACTGAGCTGGGAGTTTAACGCCCGAAACCTCTCCCTTGGTATTGGTCTTATTTACGCCCTTTGAGGGCTTATCCGTGCTTTCTTGTAATGTTTCAATCTGAAGGCGACCTTTGCCAAGGTCGCCTTCAGATTGAAACGTCGCCTTCAGATTGCAAACAACCTCTTTAAAATCCTGTTTACACTGAAATGCCCCTTTTTACCTTAATTTTTAAAAAATACTTGCTTCCCTGTAACTATTCTGCATTTTTGAACTATATTAGTATAAAAGTATAAAAACAAAACAACTTCTCACTCTTAATACAAAACAGGCAGAATAATGAACAATAAAGAAAAACGGCGCGAAATACTGGCGGCAGCAGAAAGGCTTTTCAACCGCTTCGGAACGGGCAAAACAGCCGTCGATGAGATTGCTGATGAAGCGGGGGTTGCCAAGGGAACTATTTACAACAATTTCGGCAGCAAAACCGGCGTTATAAACGAAATCATCAAGGACAAGCTTGCAGCCTTTGAAGAAAAGACTGATAAAATGATCCATGAAATGAGCGATCCGGTAAAGGGCCTCCAGGCGCTGATCACCGAACGAATCCGGGTCTTAACCGGCACCCCCTTTCTTGCTGATGGAAGCCTGAAAAAAAATACCGGTTCCATGAAAAAACTCCAGCAGCAGATGGAAGAAAAATTCCGCGCCGCATCAGAAAAGATTCTCCAGTCGGGAAAAAACTTCCGCCTTCCCCGTGAAGAAATGGAAAACATTCTCAATACAATTACCTATGCGGTAAAGGGGATGGAAGGGACCATTCAGGGAGCCTTCAGTAAAATAAAATCTGAAAAAATCGAACAGGAAATCAGCTTTATGGTTTCTCGGCTCTTTCCCCAGAAAAACAGGTAACACAATGTATTTTATGAATCTTCAAATGGATATTATTGACGGTCTCTTTTTTCAGTTTGTACTTTTTTCTATCTCAGGATGGCTTCTCGAAGTCACCTATCGGACCATTGAAAACCGCCGCTTCATCAATCCCGGTTTTCACCGCGGGCCCTGGGTTCCCCTCTACGGCTCCGCGGCGGTCATACTTGCGGCAACGGGCACCATTGTTTCGGGCATGCCCCTTTACATGCGGGCCCTGGTTTACCTTCTGGTCACAACAGGACTCGAATATATTACGGGAGAATTTTTTCTCCTGGTCTACAAAAAACGCTACTGGGACTACCGGGAAAACTTTCTCAACTTCAGGGGCCTCGTCTGTCCCGTATTTTCCCTGGCCTGGGTCGCCGCCGCCTTTGTCTTTGAATTTTTCCTCTACCCCCTGACCTTCGGCCTGACAGCGCTCCTCTCGATGGAAACCGTTCGCATAACAAACGTTGCTTTCATGAGCGCCCTGACCATAGACTTCTTTCATACATCGGGTCTTCGCACCATTTCAGTTGACTGGATCAAGAGTTCGGGGGGGAAGTTAGAGCACTACTTCGGCATCAGGCTTGAGGCGGTTCCCGCGCTGGCTGTCATCAAAAGAACAGAACAATCACTCCGCCGGGACATATCGCGAATCACCTCAGAAAAAAACAGGCTGAGGCTCATGACACTGATACGCGGTAAAAGAAGATTTTCTCTCAGGGGAATCCTGGCAGAACTGAACACAACAATCACTAAAGGAAGTAGAAAAAATGAAAAACGGTAACATCCAGCAGATTCCACAGCTGATACGCCGTCATTCGGCGGTAAAGGAAATCATCGACAACGAGGTATTTCTTTCGATGAAAGACTTCCGGCACCATGGAGATGTCTCCTGCCTTGAGCATACCCTCCAGGTAGCGGCACGGGCCTGCCACATGACCCGGATACGTCCCGGCATCGATGTTATCAGTACGGTTCGGGCCGCCCTTCTGCATGATTTTTATCTCTACGACTGGCATACTGACAGCCCGGGGCTTCACGGTCTGCGCCATCCCCATATTGCGCTCATCAATGCCGAGAAGCACTTCACTCTCAATGATGTTGAACGGGATGCCATCAAACGCCACATGTGGCCCCTTACACCCGTTCCGCCCCGGTACCGGGAGTCCTATATTGTATCGATGGCGGACAAGCTGATTACCTTTAAAGACTACACAGAAAAAATGGTCCGCCACCCTGAAGAAGAACAGCGGGAACAAATCGCCGGGAGCGCCTGAGAAAAAAACTCACCCTCCCGGGACCGGAAATCTTTCCCCTACCAGGAGGCCCCGCCGTTTATTGACTTCACTACCTTGATCGCAGAATTTGTACTGTCATAATAAACAATATAAACCCTGTCGTTATTATAATCACTGGCGTCAGGCGCAACTGTGATGTTGCTGTACTGCCCCACATCAACACTGGAAGGCTGATCAATTGTCGAGAAAACCCAGGTGGCACCCCCGTCATTCGACCTGGCGAACTTTAAGCTGCCGCTGGTAACATCATAGTAGCTGACATAAAGATCATCTCCCGTATCATCACCATCACCAGCCCGGTCATCAAGGGCTGCAATGGATGTATACCGGCCCACATCTGCGGTACCCGGCGTATCACTGCCGCCGTTATCGACCTGTACCGAACTCCATACAGATCCATTGTCAAATGACGATGATACATTAAGAGCCCCTCTGGTTGCGTCATAGCAGCTGATATAGATGCGGTTAGAAGCATCCTCTACAATGCCGATTGAAGTATACTGTCCCACATCGCCGGTATCATAAACAGTTTGCTCAGAATTGTTTATCGAAACCATCAGGTCATCGTTATCATTGTCGTAATAACTGATGTACCAGATGTCAGAACTGTCAACGGCAATAGAGCTGTACATTCCCATATCACCCGCAGCATCCACCTCAAGATCACTCCAGGTGGTTCCATTATCAGCGGAACTCCTAAGATGCAGATCAGATCCATAATAATGAGATATATATACATTATCAGCATTCACTGCAATTGAAGAATATCTGCCGACATGAGTCAAGGCTACATCAAGAATATCTGAATTGTGCCATGCCCATCCGCCGTCATCCCAGAATCGGCCATACCCGAGATCATCCTCACCGGCCATTAACGTTTGATCAATTATATAACTTACATAGAGTTCCCCATCGGAACGTACAGCAATGTCATTATACTGACCAACTGCGTCGGCAGTTCGAATGTCACCGACCGTAAATGCATCACCGCCGTCACTTGAATCAACAATTTTAATATCCAAACCGACGCTCTGGTAATAAGCAATAAAAAGATCGTCACTCCCTCCCGCATCGGGAATGATACCCGAGGAAAGATACCCGCCTACCTGACCGGCATCAGCTGAGAGCGACATGGCATTATCAATTGTAACAGTATTGACCGCAGAATCATCAAAAAGATTATTAAAGTTATAGGCACGTATAAAGAAAGTGATCTCTTTAGGATTGCCATCAACAGAACGACTGTCCCATGGACAGGTATAGGTTGCGCCTGAACCTTCATAGATCGCAGCAATCAGGTTATCACTGCCGTCATTATAGTAAAATTCGACCTTATAGATACCTGAATCACCATCGGCAGCAGTCGCAGAGAGAGTGAGTACCGCGCCGCCGGCATTGGTGCCAGTTGAAGCCCCTGCAGTCGATGCATCAGCCGGAGAATCGAAGGCCACCGTTTCGGGAGCAGATAAATCACTGGGGACATCAATACTCTTTGCTTCTATGGTGTTAACAGAAGCGGTATTGATCGCCCGAACAGATAGAGTCCCTGACCCCCCAGCGCTCAGAGTGCTGTTAATAGAACATTCATAGTCTGTTCCATTAACCGTACAGGCTGTTGACGTTGTAAAACCATCCAGACTGCAGTCAACCGTGCTGATGCCGCTATGAGGTTCTGCTACAGTTCCCTTGACTATTATTGCATTGCCACTTTCGGGAACATTTGTTCCTGATGGAGAATCAATAGTCACAACCGGCCCTGAATTATCAACAGTCACCGAATGAACGGCCGAGTCGATGCTGTTGCCTGCATTATCGTACACCCGAACAAAAAGAGGCACCGCTGTCCCATCAGAAATACCCGATGTGTTCCATGCAAAGGATATGCCATCTCCAGGATTAGAATCGGTTGAATGATACCCCGCATTTACATAAAGCTCAGCATAATCAATATCAGAAAGGGCATCGGTTGCCGAGGCTGTAACGGCACATGAGGTTCCCGAAACAAAGGTTCCATCAGGCGGAGAGGCTACAGCGGCCGTGTCGGGAGAAGTGTTATCAATCTTATAGGAACGTTCTACCACGGTTGATGCATTGTAGTTACCATCAGCCCCGGTGGCATCAATAGCGCTGTCATAAGCTCTCAGCTCGATTGTATGCGTTGTATCGTCTGTATAACCGGAAATATCCCAGCTGTATTCATAGGGGGAAGTCATGTCATCGGATCCCGGGGGGCTGGTTCCGTCAACATAGAACTCCACCCGCTGAACAGCTGATGTGGCGTCACTTACAGCGGCAATGACATTGAGAGAATTCGTTCCGATATAATCACCATCAGCGGGCATTGATGCGTCAAAGGCTACCGTCGGCTCATCATTATCAATATCATAGGATCTTGAAATAATTACCGTGTTTCCATCTGCGCCAGGCTGATCAACTGCAGAATCGTAAATAATAACATTAATGGTGTGAGTATCCCCATTGACCAGAGCCGCAGTGTCCCAGGAATGGTTATAGGGACCGGGACTGTTAACAGTTGCCAAAAGGTCACCGGGAGCAGTACCATCGAGATAAAATTCTACTTTAGATACTGAAGAAAAAGTACCCGCAGCTGCTATATCAAATACAACGGTATCACGAACAAAAGAGCTGCCAGCGGGATCATTGGCATTAAAGGAGCCGGTAGGTGCCGCATTATCAACGGTAAAATTTCGTTCTATAGTTACAGCATTCATATTGCCTTCAGAAACGTTGGTGTTTACTGCATTATCAAATACCCTGATTTCAACAGCATACGTGACCCCGTCAGTATAACCGGTAGTCGTATCCCAGTTATAGATAAATCCGTCGCCCGGTGTCGTGTCAGTATGCACCACGGATGAATTAATCAGGAATTCTACCCGTTGTATTCCTGAAGATACACCATCAGATCCCGCATCATCATCAGGCAGGGCCGTAAGAACTACCGTATCACGCACATAGCCTGCCGGAGGAAGGGTTGCGGCAAATGAAACCGTTGGATGTTCATTATCAACCCTGAAGCTTCTCTGTACAGTTCCGCTGTTTATGTTGCCGGCGGTATCATAGGCTCGAACCTCGACCACCCGCACTGTGTCATCGGCAAATCCGGTTGTATCCCAGTCATAGGTAAAATTATCCCCGGGAGAAACATCGGTACCCACATGGATTCCGTCAATATAGAATTCAACCTTGGATACAGTGAGATTATCAACAGCATCTGCCAGTAATGTAACAGTATCCCGTACATAGGCATCAACCGGGGGTACCGCTGCCCCAAAGAATACGGTTGGCAGGGTATTATCAACTGTAACATTAATAGTACTGGTTCCTGTATTCCCTGCACTGTCATATACAACAGCGTCGATATCCGTGGATCCGTCTGCTTCTCCGGTCGTATCCCAGGAATATTCATAGGGAAAAGCAGTATCGATATGATCACTCCCGTTTATCGTAAAAACGACCCGGTCAACATTACTGTTTTCCGTAACCCCTGCAGCAACAGTGACGGTACCCTTCACAGGGGTTCCGGCTGCGGGACTGGAAATAGAAACAGCGGGATCAGCATTATCCACGGTTACCGTGACAGTACTGGAAGCTGAATTGCCCGCCACATCAAAGGCGGTAGTCTTAAGACTGTGATCTCCATTGGAATACGCAGTGGTATCCCAGGTTGCCGATTGATAGGGGCTAGAGGCATCAGTGCTGCTTAATGTGCCGTCAATATAAAACTCAACCCGGGAAGCTTCGGTAGCCGTAGCGGTGATAATCTGATTATCATGCAGGTATGCAGCATTGAGGGGAGAAATGATGCTCACCCCTGAAGGGGGTGTATTATCGACTGTTATATTTACCGAGTTTGAAAACATGCCCCCCATGAGGTCATGGGCGGTAACAACCAGAACATAACTGCCATCAGTTTCCGTGCTGCTATCCCATTGATACTCATAATTACTTCCCCCGGTATGAACCGCATTTTCAGTAGTACTTCCCACGACGACTTCCACGTAATCTATACCGACACCGCTGCCGTCTGAAGCGGATACCGATACCGTACAGGTACCGGATACCAGCTCTCCCCCCGATGGACTGTTTATCGTTACCAGCGAAGGAGCATTATTGTCCACCTTCAGGCTTGATGATTCATCGATAGTGAAATTACCCGCCAGATCATAGACAACAATTCTGATACTATGACTGCCATTGGTGGTACCGGTTGAGTCCCAGGAAACCTGATACTTATCTCCACCGACATCAGTACCGGTTCCGATGAGGTTACTTCCATCATAATAAAATTCAACATAATCGACACCCAGCATGTCAACCGCATCAGCAGTAAGAGTTACAGTCCCGCTCACTGTTGAGTCGTTACCGGGCGAGTAGAGCTGTACATTATAGGGTCCCGTATTGTCGACAGTAACTGATACAGAATCCTCGACCGTCAGCCCTGCACTGTCATATGCTTTCACCGAAACATTGCTTCCCCCTTCATCGAGAGCTGTCGTATCCCAGGAATGGGAATAGGGAGAGGAAGTATCGGTAGCGACGAGAGTACCGTTAACATAAAATTCAATCTTTTCGACGGCATGGTTATCCGTTGCATTTACTTCAATAGAGACCGTTCCCTTCACGGTGGACGAATCAGATGGTGCGGTGATACCAGCTGTTGGGGCCAGGTTATCAACTGTTACCGCCGCCGCGACATTCGTTACATTACCCGCAATGTCAGTCGCTCGAACAGTCAGACTGCCGTCTGTATTTACCGCAGTATCCCAGGATACAGCATAAGGAAGCTGACTATCCACACCCAGAGAATCGGCACCGGAAAAAAACTCAACCGAAGCAATACCGTCATTATCCGAGGCACTGGCCTGAATTGAGACCACACCATAGACGGCTGAACCAGCCAGGGGAAAGGTAATTGCCGCCGATGGACTCTGATTGTCCACGAGCACCACCAGGTTCTGCGCAACACTGTTTCCCGCGTCATCAACGGCAACAAAAGTAAGCGTATGATCATCATTACTAAAAGAAGTCGAATCAAAGGTATTAATCTCAAAATCAAAGGGCCCCGGACCGGTACCGGTAGTATCACTTCCTGACAACTGCCCGTCCACATAGAGCTCAACCCTGTTCACCGGGAGAGAAGATGTTGCATCATCATAAGCAGTAGCCTCAACAGATACTGTACCCTTCACCCTGTCATTCAAAGATGGAGAACCAATAGTTACAGAAGGAAGTATATTATCAACTACCAGTGCTGCAGCACTGTCACTGTTCACCAGCCCGTCAGTACCGTAGACCCGAGCCTCAATAGTGATGGTTTGCCCCTGGGTAAACACCCCGGAATACAGGTTAAACTGAAAAGGATCAGATGATGTTGTATGATATAGAACATTGCCGATTCCGTCATCAATCCAGAATTCAACACGGTCAACATCACCGGGATTAGAAACGGTTGTCCTGATTATGGTATTGAGCCCTATCTTGTCACCATCAGCTACGCTGGAAATATCTATTGTCGACGAGCCGGTTCCCTGACCTCCATCACCGCCTGTATCGGACGAACAAGACATGATTATGGAGCAGGAAAGTAGTAGAGGCAAAAGTATATAAACACAGCTACAGCTGGCTCTTTGATTTTTCATTCGTGTTGAACCTCAAAAATTTTAAAGCATAATTAGTATGATTTTGTATCAGAAAAAATATGATTACCTGCATCCCGGTAATCATACCAGAAAAAGAGGCCATTATAAGGAGAAGCTCCCCCGTAAAACAGTGACTGAATGACAACATCCCCGGGGATAAAAGTGTCCGGTATTCCCATCGTAACACCTTCGTAGTCTCCGCTTGAGGCACCATCGGCATCCCAACGGGGAGCCCCGGCGCCATCGAAGGCCTGGGCCAGAACCTGGTACCCTGTGATGGTATAGTAACGGTTATCGAGCCAGGAGAGAATTGCCCCCCCGTTCTCTGTACTTACAATAGAAACTCCTGAAACATAACTGTCAAGAGATGTGACAGTATCGTTAAAACCGCCAACAATGGCTCCTGCAGCCGCACTATATTTTCGAAGATAAAGATCTCCATTGTCATCACTAAAGGCAATAAGGGGATTGCCGGAATCATCCAGAGCAATTGCCGCGTCATTTCCCGTAGTAGAAAAGGTTACGGCTCCCCAGTCTGGAGTACCTGTATCATTAAAACGACGCAGGGAAAGGTTTGCACCATTGTCCCACAGAAGATAGAAGCCGCCATTTCTGTCAGCCAGTACATCAATTATAGTCCCGCTTCCGAGACTGTCCCCGTCGGTGGTCCCATCGGTTCCCGTTAGAAAGGTCCCTTCGCTGTCAAGGCGTTTGCCCCTGATACTGGTATCATTGCCGTTCTGATAGATCACATAGACATCTCCGGCACCGCTGCTTATCACAAAGGGTTCGGTAAAACTGTAAGCGGCACTGTCGGCAATCTGAAAAACTGTTCCGTCAGATGAGCCGTCACGAAGACGGATATACTGACCGACTATACGGACAAAACCGGCATCGGTATCTTCCCATGCAAAAAGAACCTTAGGCTGAACAATATAGTAATGATTGCCTGAGACAGTATTGAGAGTACCGCTGAGGCTGAGGGTAGTGGCCGTAACAGCGATAATGGTCCGCACGTCGTAACTTCCCCCATTATAATAATAGAGGATATCTCCCGCCTGGATCCCCCCGTTTACAAAATCAGCGTCAGTCGTATCAATGACCTGGTTGGTGCCATTAGCAGAACAAAGACCCAGGTCGAGCAATGGTTCGTCGCTGCTGAAAATTATATAGGTATCGGTATCAGTGGTATTATCAACGATGTCCCGTGAGAGGGTCATTCCTGAACCGGTATCATCACTGATTACCGCCGCATATCGGTCATCGGTAACATTGTAGACCACATCACCCACTACGGCAGCGGCAAAGGATCCGTATTCGGTGCCGGTATCATCATCGATGACGTTAACCGCATCTCCGCTGTCCCGTTTTCCAAAGGCAACAATATTGCCGGGGGCGCCGGTGATGTCGGCGATCCAGAAGCTCTCGTTATCCGCCATTATATCTGCGGCGATCTGCAGGGACTGGTTGTTTGCGAGAACCGAACTAACCGTGGTAAGGGTAAAGTCTGTTTCATTGAGAGCGAATTCTCCTCCAGACAGAGAGGAAAAATCCGTGTCATCATCCCAGAGGGGATAGTAAGTTGCGCTATCAGTGACTATCTTTGCCGTAAGGGCTGTACCTGTTAACCCAAGACGCCCGGCGAGACGTTTGTAGGCGGTAAAATTACTGTCATTGGCCAGGCTTGTGTCATTATCAATTGTTACCTGCCAGACGCCGGCAACAGGCACCGAAGTAGCAGTAATATACCCATACTCATTCGTATCAGTATTAACAATAATATCTCCAACTACAAAGGCAGATATATCCGTAGTGGTATACAGGGATGTTCCCGAAGTATCATAGGCAGGACTGGATACAGTATATCCATCACCGGTGCTTGCGACTGTATTATCCGCATCAACAAGCACATAGAGATCACTGTCACTGACAAAGTCTGACGCCTCGTAAATATACCAGGAAAAATCATCGCTGTAACCCGTCACACTGACACTTTCTGTTTCCCCTGGAAAATCCGCTCCCGTAACATTATAAGAACCATCGGTAACGAGAATCAGGTCACCATCATCCAGGTTACCAATAGTGGTAAAATTCTGACTATAGTCAAAAATAATCTGGCTTGATGGATAGCCGTTCATCTCTGTCACCAGTGGAGCCGTAGTTGCCGGAGCGGGAAGAATCTTGGTAACAGTTTCTGCGGTAATATTATTACTCACGCCATTATAGACAAGCCCCCCCCGTACATTTGTATAATCAGCTGCGGCATGACCAAAGGCGAGGCCGTTATTACCCGCAGTATTAACCGTGTCCCAGCCGGAAACATCTGCATTCCCGGTATGAAAGGCGAGAGCTCCCGTATTGTCGTAGAGATGCTTCACGTAAAATCCGCTGCCGTCATCAAGGGTAACCAGTGCTCCCCCGAGACCATCAGAAAAGGCCCGTACTGTCACGGCAGCTGATCCATGGATCTGACTTCCCCCGGCGCCCCACTCGACATTAGCGCTGGTATCATAATGCTGGCCGTTGACAGTTGCACCGCCGCGCCCCCAGAAAAGATAGCCTTTGCCGGTATAGCCGGAAATATTTTCTTCCTGCAGGGTCGTCATAGTCGACATGGCGGCCCCCGTATCTACCTCGTCATCAAGACTGGTGCCGGAGTTCTCAAGGGTTACGAAGCTTCCTGTTACTGAATCAGGAGTATTAACGCTGTCATCCCATGCCACCTGGAAATAGTACTTCGATGCCGCGTTAAGGCCTGTAATGGCCCGGGAATGAACAGTGGTATAGGTGTTCAAGGAACCTTCAGTCACGGAGGTTCCATAAGTGGTACCGGTACCATAATTTATAGTAGTATCCACATCCTCTGTCTGGTCATCGGTAATCCAGTTAATGGTCGCCCCTGAGGTGGTCACATCAGTAACCCACATGGATGTTATTAATACATTGCCTGAAGGCACCGGATCAGTTTCAGCGGTAAAATTCCAGGTATAGGGTGTCCCTGTCAAAGCATTGGCTATTGTATCAGTATCAGTTATAGCGCTTGTAAGGGTGACAGTATAGGTGTCGCCGTAGGTAAGCGTATTAAGATCCAATCGAAAGGTCGTGGTGTCTATCTGAGCAGGGACACCGCTCTCGACTCCCCCGGTAATGGAAAAGGAAGCAGCCGTTACGGTTGCAGCATCGATGGCTTTTGAAAAATAAACTTCCACATAACCGGTTTCGACAGAGACCGTTGATCCGTTTGCCGGGTTGACTCCCAGCACCTGAGGATCATAGTTTGCTGAAACATCCGCGGCAGTGGTAAAATCTTCTGACGTGGCCGCATCAAGGGCATTGCCTTCGGTATCAAGAACTCCCGTTGTGACATTCACCGTATATACCTGGCTCTCGGTCAGATCAGAGGCAAACTCTATCCGTACAACCCGTTTATCAGTTGAAGCTGTAAAGGAATAGCCGGGAACCCCCGTACCGGTTACCGTAATATTGCCTGAAAGGGTTGTATCATCTATAGACCGGGAAAAGACCAGAACAACATCCGTATCGACAGGAATAATCCCCGTATCATCTGCTGGATAGATGGCCTGCACCTGGGGAAAATCGGTTCCCGAGGCAACCGCCGGATTCGGCTGGGTCACTTCACTTCCCGGAACGGTGGGAGCCTCTCCGCTGCAGCCAAGAAGAACCATGCCTAAAAAAACCGATATAGATGTTATATATATTTTTTTCATCATTTACACCCTGCCCTGCAGGGACCCCGAAAGTATTTTTTTTAAGGAAGATAAGGTTTCTTCACACCGGAAGATTACTTTTCTTCCTTAAATAAATACAAAATAAAAAGCCTGACCGTACCAATCTACTCATTTTTAAGAGACAAGTCAATATTCAATATATATACTTTAATTTTAAAGGATAAAGTAAAACATATACCTCAAAAAAGAGCAATCTAATTTTTAAAAAAATGTTGCATTAAATATCCCGGAAGAGTTATCTATATATAGTATTTATTCCCTTAATCCTTTCAATCAGGTGTATGGGGCCCCTGCGAGGCCCCATACACCTGATTGAGAGCTGATTCTCGCTGAGAAAACTTAAGGAATAATTACAGATTGAATGTATTCAATTGCTAATATAAGAAAAGTTTTATTGCCAGATCAGAATTTTGCATTAACTTATAGTAAGAGTACTGAAAAAATGCCCAAAAGGGCCAATGGATAAAAAAATGCTGCATGCTCCCCTGAAACTAATATGCCAAAAACCGGTTACGGTTCTGCTTCTGGTTCTTTCCATAATAGTTATCATGCCGAAAAATTCCGCCCGGGCAGTCATTCAGGCAGTGACCGTGACACCCGCCGCCCCGACCCTGGTAAAGGGCAATCCCTATTATCTTCCGGGGATTCAGTACGAATTCAGGGTTCAGGTAATAGAGCCGAATGATACGGACCGTACATATTATGATAATGTAACCGTAGCTATTCCCATAAATGGCACCACAACTGTCACGGCAACCTGGACAGCCCCCGGAGCGGCAAATGGTTTCGGATCTTTTGCTGTTACCGATGACAGTGGAAGCCCCGGAAACTCATCCATCGAAACGGCAGGGGCCGGGAATGTTTCCGGTACGGTAAATCTCGATTTACGCTTCAGAATTACCCTGGCATGGGACATCAACGGAACCACCGGCATCAGCGCTATACCGGCAGTGCGGACCATTTCAGTAAATGCCACATCAGATGCAGGAGCCTATCCAGGCAATCCGGTTTCAACACTGAGCAATTACGGATTCTGCAACCAGGTGCAGGTATACAGCATGGCTCAAAGCGGCGATGCCGCTGATGGTATGTTAAATCCTCACTATGACGTTGCTGACGGATCCTTTAATGTTACCGGTACCCTGGTATATAACATTCCCGGCGTTGACGCAACTGACGCGGTACCTGATGCGGATATCGGCAATATTTATCTTTATGAAGATACTGACAATAACGGCACCGTTGACACGGGCATTCTTTCGACTGACGGGGGAGCAACCAGCGATATATCCCTCAGCCTAAACTATAATTATCTCAACACCAGCAACCATGCCCTGGGCACAACCTACTGGCGCTGCCAGGCAGTACTTACCAATCCTGACGCGTCAACGGCAACCCTTCCCTGCCAGACGTCGCTGGCCCTGAGCATTAACCGCGTCCTGGTAACGGATATAACTGTTGACCAGGGGGGAGGCCGGGACAATGTAAATTACCACTGGCGCAGCACCATGGTCACCGGGACCCGCTTCACCCTCACCGCCGAAATGCAGGACGGCAGCGGGACCATGACCGGCGATACGACCTTCTACCTGAACTATAACGGTGCACCGGATAATACAACACAGTTTTCTATCACCATTGCGAGCGGCCAGACAAGTGCAAGTGTCATCATACCCCCGGGCAATACCCCGACCATTGCAGCAGGTAGTTCAACCCTGCATGCATATCATGTAACCCAAATCACCGGAAACTCTTATGGAGATCAGGGAGACGGTGTTGCTGCCGCCATTGCCACCACCCCTAATGAAATAGTTGACCCTGGTAATTACGCCAGCGGTTCATACTACACAGCGCAAAATGTACACTGGGAGAATGCCGATGCTCCCCCCATAACCACCGACGAGTTCACCACCAGCAGTTTTTCTGCCACCACAGCAACCCTTTCATGGGATAACAGCGGACTGGATGTCAGTGACACTTCTGCTGATGGGGACTTCTATGAATACCGGGTCTACTACCGCCTTTCAGGTTCAGGGAGTACTTTTTCCCAATGGGACGGTGATGAGGATGCAGCGCTGAGAGGAACTGCCGCTGCAGCGACAACGACTGTTACCAACCTGAATATTTTCACTGAATATGAATACTACCTGGTATCAGTAGATCTCTTCGGCAACGAATCCCTGGTAGAAGATGAGGCAGGCAGTGTCGTGCCCCCCGGCTCATACAGCACCTTCAGAACCAGCCCCTATTCGATTGAAGTGACGGTCTCTGATGGAATAACCAGTTACGCAAACAGTGCCTTCCCCCCCGCTTCTACCCCTGGAGATTACATCACCCGCCCATTGAGCGTAACGGCTATAAAAGTTGAAATAACCATTGTCACATCAGGAGAAAATCCCGATTCAGTGGTAGTCTGGTATACCAATAATCTGGCAATAGATATTGTAACTGCGGTGCCGGATATCAACTCCGCGGCCTTTATTGCGCCGACGAACTACCTGCTGTCAGAAACCGCCACCAAAAGCGGCCCCAATAAATGGGTCGCTTATCTCCCCACAACATCAATAATTATCACCCAGGGAAACTTCATCCGTTTTATTATTGAGACAGAAAAAGACGGAACCAAAGCTTTTTCAGACATCAATTCTGGAACTGATACAAACCCTAACAACAATGAATGGGCCTTTGATTTTCCTGCAGCTGGAACTGTGTTGCAATTTCAGCCCTGGCCGACACGGATACTCAATAATGTCATGACCAAAAGCAACCCGACGGCCTACCCGGCATATTATCTCTCTGATGACGCTAATGTCACCATCAAGGTCTATGACATCAAGGGACGCCCCGTGATAACCCTTCTCGAGAATGCCCCGCGCCTCGGGGGACAAAACATCAAAGACCAGGGATGGAGCGGCACCAACAAGTCAGGCAGAAAAATAGGCAAGGGCCTTTACATTATTCACATCCGGGCAAAGCGTACCAGTGACGGTAAAGTTATCCTGAACAAGTTCAACAAGGTGCTGATGAAAAGATAGCAGGGGTAAGGAAGTCAGGGCTTTCAGGCATAATTAAAGGCGACGATGCCATTCGTCGCCTTTAAGGCTTTCAGACCCGATTAAAGCCACTCCACCTTCACAGGTTTAAAAAATTTGAGGCGCTTTTTCAATGAAGAAGAGGCATGCACCCTGCCGTCGAGACCCACAAGTACGACCTGAAGATCACTTCGCCTTTTCAGCAGCTTCATTCCCCTGTCAAGACCCATGACAAAGAGGGCCGTTGCCCAGGCATCAGCGGCAACGGGATCATCGGCAATGACTGAGACCGAGGCAAAGGTCTCTGTCGGCTTTCCGGTTCGGGGATCAATGATATGATGATACTTCTTCCCCCCGTGGGAAGTAAAGCGCTCATAGTCACCGCTTGTGGCGATAGACTCACCGCTGCGCATGTCAAAGGCCGCCATCAGATCATTTTCCCGGGGATGACGGATTCCCGTGCGCCACAGTGTTCCGTACCGGGTGCCGGTGACCTGCAGGTCTCCCCCTTCCTCTACAATAGCCGACGTTATACCGCGGCTTTTCAGCATTTCAATTCCCCGGCGTACCGCGTACCCTTTAGCAATTGCCCCGAGACTGATGCGGACTCCCTTATGTTTATAGAAAATACTTTTCTTTGCGGGATTAAGAAGAAGGTGCCGGTAGTCAACCAGTTTCAAGGCCTCACGAAGTGCACCCTGATCAGGGGGCGCAAAACTTCCTTCACTATTTTTATAAAGGCGGGCCATTGAAGCAAAAGTAATATCAAAGGCCCCGCCGCTCTCCATGCTGATGGCGGTAGAATGCTCAACGAGCCGAAAAGTTTCTTCTGATACGGTCACGGGACGCTGGTGGGCAAGACGGTTCAGGCGGTCAATATCGCTTCCCGTTCGGTAGGGGCTCATCAGTTTTTCAATACGGGCAATCTCGTCAAAGACAGCCTCTGCGGCACCAGGGGCTTCATGGTCTTCTGCTATAAAGGTAAGATTAATAATAGTTCCGAGAAGTGGCCGACTGACCCGGTGAATCTTTTTACTGCAGGCCCCGGGAGCGATGAGAAATACCGCCAGGAAAAACGGTACAAACTTTTTCCCTCCGGAGATGGTCACCTTGAGGCACCTTCGATTTTCCTGAGCATTTCGGGAACCTGGTCAAAGCCCTCAACGATATACGGCTCGCCGCGTATCTCATCCATGCCGGCATGCCCGTAGGCGCATCCGATAAAGGGCACCCCGTTAACATGGGCCGCCTCCCGGTCAGATTCCCGGTCACCTACCATTATCAAAAGATCATCCTCACTAAGACGGTCAAGGTAGAGAGTAACGATGTCCCGTTTGTCGCAAATGGTATCACTGAGAAACAGCAGGTCATCATGAAAAAATCCCCGGATGTCATGACTTTCAAGAATAGCCTCAATGTAGCCTTTTCGGCCATTGGATGCCGTCAGGTTGATATATCCACTCTCATGTAGTTCACCAAGGACTTCAGCTACACCGGGAAAAAGAGCTCCCTTCCGCTCCCTGATGAGACGTATAAAACTCTGGTGACATGAATCATTGAGCTGGAGCAGTTCGTCTTCATTCAATTCGGGATAGAGACGAATATAAATTTCATGGGCGGGAATCCCCACCAGGTTCATTATTTCTTTATGCCCCGGTACGCGGAGAGTCCGGTCAGTCAGGTTCTCGCTGAAAAACCTGATGCCCTCATGAAAGGCGGGCACGACGATTTCAGCGGAATCATAGATAGTTCCGTCGATATCAAGGGCGATGTAGACTTGCCTGTTTTTCATTTCTGTCGATATAATCCTTTCGGCATTCGGCCCCCTGGATCCCCATTAATAGCCCGGGGTTTAAACCCCGGGCTATTAATGGGGATCCAAGGAGACTATATGAATGAGCCCTCTTCAGAGAATAAATGTCAATAAAAAAAGGGCATTTTATTCCTTGACGCTCCCGAGGCGGTCAAGATATAAGGGGACTCATTTTACCAGCACCTTTGACAGTAAAAAAGGGCTGACAGCGCAGAGGCCACTCATGAATACCAGCATAACCATTGGAAACTGTACCCTGAAAAATCCTGTTACCGTTGCTTCAGGTACCGCGGGTTACGGTGAAGAGCTTGACCGCTTCATTGACATCTCCCGCCTCGGGGGCATCTTCACAAAGGGACTCAGTCTTGAACCACGGCTGGGAAACCGGGGCAACCGGGTTCTTGAGACACCCTCAGGATTACTGAACTCTATCGGCCTTGAAAATGTGGGGCTTGAAAAATTTCTAGAAGAAAAACTTCCTTTTCTTATAAAAAAAGGAGCCTGTGCCATACCGAATGTGGCGGGCCACTCAGAAGATGAAAACAGTGAACTCTGCCGCATACTCTCGGGCACCGAGGGAATTGATATACTTGAGCTGAATGTCTCATGCCCTAATGTAAAAGAAGGTGGGATGGCCTTCGGTACTGACCTGGCGGTCTTTACCCGCCTTCTTGAAAAGGTGCGCAAGGTCACTGACTGTTCCCTCATCGTCAAGCTTTCTCCCAACGTGACAAATATAGTCCCCTTTGCAGTACGGGCCGAAGAAGTCGGGGCCGACGCCGTATCAGCGATTAACACCTACCTTGGGATGAAAATAGATACAAAACAGCGGCGCCCCCACTTTGAGCGAAAGGTAGCGGGACTCAGCGGCCCGGCCATACGGCCCCTGGCGATTCGGGCGGTCTACCAGATATATGAACAGGTAAACATTCCGATCATCGGTCTCGGTGGTATCGCAAATCTGGAAGACAGCCTTGAGTTTATCATGGCAGGAGCTTCGGCAATATCCGTGGGCACCATGAATCTTGTTGACCCGACTCTGCCGGTAAAAATTATCGACGAACTTGAAGCGTATATCTCTAAAGAAAAAACAAAGGACATAAAAGAACTCATCGGAGCGGCCCATGACAGTGAGCTCAAAGACGGTGAGAGCTGCGGCGTATAAAAAGGAACAATCATGAAATACTGGAACAGTACCCTTAAAAACATGGATGAATATATTCCCGGTGAGCAGCCTCCTGACATCGAGGAGTATATTAAGCTCAACACCAATGAGAATCCCTTTCCTCCGTCAAAGCTGGCCTTAGATGCGATACAGAAGGCCGCCTCAGATTCCCTACGCCGCTACCCTGAGGCAACCGCCGACACTCTCCGTTTGGTTTTTGCCCGGCAGAATAACATAGAGAAAGAAAATGTCTTTATCGGCAATGGATCTGATGAAGTCTTTACCCTTATTTTCAGGGGCTTTATTGAGAAAACCGGATGCGCCGCCTTTGCCTATCCATCCTACAGTCTCTACGACACCCTTGCCCAGGCAAACGCTGTCCCCTTTGAAAAAATCGATCTGAACAAAGACTTTTCATATAACCTGAAGGCCTTTCTAAAAAAACCCTACGAACTGGTAATCATTGCCAACCCTAACAATCCAACGGGAACCTTCTGTACCCCTGAAGAAATCCGCTCTTTTCTTGATAAGTACAAGGGACTTCTTGTTGTCGATGAGGCCTACATTGATTTTTACGGCGGCAGTGTCATCGAACTGGTAAATGACTATGACAACCTGATTGTGACGAGAAGCTTTTCGAAATCCTATTCCCTGGCGGGACTCCGGGTCGGCCTGGCCATTGCAAACCCTGAGATCATCCGCGGCTTCATGAAGATCAAGGATTCATATAATGTAGACATGCTCGCCATCGCAGGGGCAGCAGGGGCCCTCGAAGATAAAAAGACCTTTGATTATAACGTCAGAATGCTCTGCAGCAACAAGGAATACCTGGAGTCACGGCTCGAGGGCTTCGGCTTTGAGATTATTCCCTCACGGGCAAACTTCCTTTTCGTGAAACACCCTGATTTTGAAGCGGCAAAAATATATAATGCGATGAAAGAGGAAAAGATTCTTCTTCGTCACTTTAAAGGAAGATGGCAGTCAGACTACATCCGTATCACCGTGGGAACAATGATGGAAGTCAAAAAACTCTGCAAGGCCCTTGAAACTTTTATCGAAACCTGAAAATTTTCCCCGCGGTATTCGTAACAGTACTCCGCTGAATGACCTCATCAAGGGTCAGGCGGCTGTCCTCGAAACTGATAACATCATTTTTACTCACCCAGAGATTAACCTGTTCTGTTTTCGCGGGACTGTTCCAGGAAAAACCTATCACCATGCCGACAACTTCCGCTTCACTAAACATACTGCGGGCCGAATTAATGGTAGCCATGATATCCTTCAGGTTGTTCTTAATAAGGTCGAGGGCCACATCACTGTAGCGGGTATTGTCGACATCGCCCATATTAATATCAAAACCGAAATAAAGAAGATTTCTCTTCTGTGATTTTTTATCATAGTAAAAACCAACCGTTCCCTGTTTTACTTTGAGTTTTTTATTTTCAACCACATCCCTGACAATGGCGATGAGGAAACGGTTATATTTTTCCTGAAAATAAGAGCCCCGGGTGGTATACTTCTTAATATCGACAAGATATTCACCGTAGACATCCTTAACCTCATCGGTATACTGTTTGAGAATTTCAGTCTCACGGTCCCTGTCCTGTTTCTCCCGGTCACGGATGGAAGTTGAACCACAGGTGGCGCAGAAGACAACAAGTAAAATCAGCGAAAAAACATGTATATTATTTTTCATTTAAATTCACCAGAATTAAAAAGATTGGTAAGCCTAAAATAATAGTGCACTATCACCCGGGACATGTCAAGCCGAATCTCACCGGTAAATGTTAATACCGGGTGAGAATGTTCTGTATCGAAAAGCCTTTCCGGCCGAAAAGATAGTATGAAGTTTCCAAAATATCTTATTTTACTTATAATAGTTTTCAGCTCCTGCCGGGGCGTTCCACAGTACTACCTTCCTGGAGAAAGGACCCGGGTAAAGACAGGCCTCGAGGTATTCCTTAAAAAATACGCCGATGATTACCGGGACAAAACAGCAATTTTGATCACCAACCATTCCGGGGTCGATATTTACATGCGTGATAACATCTCTCTTCTGAGAGAAAAGGGCATCACCGTTACCATGGTCATGGCCCCTGAACACGGCATCTACGGTTTTCAGAATGTATATGACAAGAAAACCTGGTTCACCAATGAAAAGCGCCGCCTGATAATTTACAACCTCCATAAGATCGACAAAAAACAGCTCCGGTACCTGGCCCGCCGGTCAGACCTGGTGCTCTTTGATATCCAGGATATGGGAATGCGGTGCTACACCTATATCTCAAACCTGAAATTTGTCATGGACAGCATGAAGGGCCTTGCCACCGAGCTCATTGTCCTCGACCGGCCCAATCCCGTTGCCTTTCTCGGTACCGACGGGGCCTATCTCGAGAAAAAGTTCACTTCCCCCTTCGTCAGCGCCTTTCCGGCACCCTTTATGTACAACATGACCCTGGCCGAGGCGGCGCGCTACTACCGAAAAGAATTCAAGGTCAAGGTCAACCTGAAGACCGTGGAGATGCGGGGATACTACAGAAACATGTACTATCACGAGACGGGGCTTCCCTGGGTGCCCCCTTCCCCCAACCTTCCCACTTACAAATCAGCAATCATTTATACCGCAGTGGTTCTCATGGAAGGAATAAACATCTCCCTGGGACGGGGAACCACCAAGCCCTTTGAATACATCGGCGCCCCCTGGATCGACCCGGAGACCTTCTGCCGTGATTTGAGAAAACTCAAGCTGAAACATTTCATCTTCAGGCCCGTCTATTTCAAGCCGACCTTCAGCAAGTACCAGGGACAGGTCTGCGGGGGGGCACAGATTTTTTATACCGGGGGGAAGTTCAGCCCCACCGAGGTATCATACCGGCTGACAAGCCATATAATAAACAAATATCCCCGTGCTAAGTGGAGTCGTTTCAAAAAATGGTACGACGTCGACTACCTTGCGGGAACCGACCGGTTCAGAAAGCTCATCACAGCACAGAAGCCGTGGAAGGACTATAAAAAGTATATCAAGAAGAAAGTTAAAAAATATAAAAAGAAACGGCGGCGGTATACGATTTACTAAACGGATTCCCCCACCCCCCGAATTCTCATTAATAGCCCGGGGTTTAAACCCCGGGCTATTAATGGGAATTCGGGGGGCGAAAAATCTGGGAGAGAAGCGGTTGCGGGTATAGCAAGGCCCAATCAACAGAGAAAAATAAACTTCCTTTTACAACAAAAAGGAAGCAACAGGGTATCACAAGGAACAACTTATGAAAGTAAAACAGCAGCTTTTCGGCACTCTCCCTGACGGGAGACCCGTTCATAAATTCATCATCCCTTCACGAAACGACATGGAAGTTCACATCCTCACCTGGGGGGGTATCATTACAACCATTACGGTACCTGACAAAAAAGGAACCCCCGTTGACGTGGCCCTCGGCTTTGACAGTCTTGACGGCTACCTGGTGAAGCATCCCTTCTTCGGCGCCATGGTGGGGCGATACGCCAATCGTATCGGCGGGGCAGCCTTTACCCTCGACGGAAAAGAGTATCCCCTGGCGGCGAACAACAACGGCAACCATCTCCACGGGGGAACCGTCGGCTTTGACAAGATCCTCTGGAAAGGAATATCCTTTGAATCTTCAGACCGCCGGGGCGTTATACTGCGTCACACAAGTCCCGACGGCGATGAAGGCTACCCGGGAAACCTGAGGGTCGCCATCACCTGTACGGTTACTGACACCAATGATCTTGAGATTAAGTACCACGGTGAGAGCGACGCGGCGACACCGGTAAACCTGACCAATCACAGTTACTTTAATTTCACGGGGGGAAGTGATACTATCCTGGGGCATCTCATCACCATCAATGCCGACAGCATCACCGAAGTGAACGAGAAACTGATTCCGACTGGGAAACTTATTTCCGTAGAGGATACGCCTTTTGACTTCAGAGAGCAGCATACAATCGGCTCCCGGATCAGTGATGTCCCGGGGGGATATGACCACAACTACTGCCTGGGCAATCAAGAAGAAACCCTGCATCACGCAGGACAGGTTCATGAACCGGTAAGCGGTATCACCATGGACGTCGAGACCACCAAGCCGGGCATGCAGTTCTATACGGGAAATTTTCTCGACGGGACACTTATCGGCAAGGGCGGCCGGCCCTGTGAGAAGCATAGTGGCTTCTGTCTTGAGACCCAGTTCTATCCGGATTCACCGAACCAGGATGATTTTCCTGATTCTATACTGAGACCCGGTGAGGAATATCGGCATACAACGGTGTATCGGTTTTCTGCGAAGCAGACTTATTTCTAATCATAAGTTTTCTTCCCCTCACCCCCCGGCCCCCTCTCCCATTAATTTAAAGAAAAAGAGAGGGGGAGTTCCCACAGATGAAACTTTCATATAATTCAAAAGTTAAAAAGTAATCGATCAGCCTTTGTCACTTTCTCCCCTCTCCCACAACCAACTCCCGGCATAATACTTTCCAACACGGGGAGAGGGGCCGGGGGGTGAGGGCCTGCGACTTATCAGATTGATGAACAATTAACTAATACAGGCATTTACAGCAGTATAGAATCCATTAGCATCAACAGGAGAGATCGAATGCATCATCCCGCTTTTTAGTGTTAATACCACGTAGAGGTCACTCGCTCCTGTATCATATTTAACAAACGCACTATCCAGTTCACGATGTCCTGAATGGCTTGCTTCAGAAAAAGGTGTATTTTCATCATTGATGTTTTTTTCATATTCAACTTCAGCTTCTTTATAATATTCAGATTCCTGGTAATTCTTGTATTCATAATTGATCAATGATTTTTCAACCAGCTTGACCGATGAGATATCTGAAAACCTGACTTCACTTTTCTGCAACCCCACAGAAAAAGTAATTTTGTCTGCCCCTACTTCTATCCAGGAACCAAACATTCTCGAAAAGATCGAACCTGCAAGTAAAACTATAAAAACAGGCAGTACAACTGCAGGAGAATTTACGCCCCAGTAGAAGAAAGAGGCAGCTGTTCCAAGTGCTAAAAAGGCTATAACAATGATGAGTACCTTATAACTGTAAAAAAACTTAAACTTCTGATTCATAATGTATCCTTTTTCTCCGGTCTGGCACATGCCAGCAAAATTTTTCTTAATACAGGATTTATTTTTTACTCTGCATTTTCAAGATAAATTTCAGGCATTACTGTAGTTTCTTTTCCAAATTGTTTCATAACATCAGATTGCAATATTTCTGAACTCCAGTTCTCTATTTCACCAGAATCAGAAAGCCAGCTTTCTTCTACATACTTTTTCGAATTGCCGGCAGGAGGAGAAAAATTAAATGTAGTATGAAGCTGGAATATTTCACCTTCACTTTTTATAAACTGTCTTACAAAATCAATTTCCAGATTCTTCCCTCTTCCCCAGTCATAGACTCCTGATTGAAACAACAGCATATCGCCATCATCTTCTGATTTGTAACCTTTAACACGAATGCTGTATTGTGATGTATAGTAACGCAGCACTTCTTCTGGAAATGATCCATTCAAGTCATTTTGGTATTGGGAACAAAGCTTTTTTAATGGGGCTTTAAACATCATGATTTCTCCTGGTGGGGATTGCCTGTAAGGTTTTTGCACATCAAAAAGCAATGATCCCCGCATTCAGAATAGCTTAAAATATATTATTCAATGATCAACATATTCCAACCGAAGTATTTTTGACAATTCCTTAACTTTCTCCAACTGGTCCATTGAATCAACTGTCCCCAATTCACAGGTATCATTTTCACCAATAATAGAAATAACATAGAAAGCATACACGAAACCCGAATTATGCATCATTCGGGTTTTTACTGATTTAATTGCATGGAAATCATTTAGAAAAAATTCAGTTTTTTTTAAATTACACCAGAATATTTTTTTGGACACATAGAATTTATTGATTGCAGGACGAAACAGGCATTCAGATGATTCGGTATAATAACCTATTAAAAACAATTGAGTTAGGGATACAATTACAAACAATACGGTTGATATAGTTTCATCAAAAAGTTTAACATTAAGATAAAAATATATTGCAACTGGTATTGAAATGAAAGTTGTAATCAATCCAAACATTTTTCTAATAGTTGTGTTGGTTATTTTTTGAAAATTTTGTTTTATTATTACCATGATGGATATTCTAAAATATTCAACTTGTGCTTTTCATTTCTTTTTGAAAATTTGTTAAAAATTAAATGCATCACAAACACTCCTGTTTCAACGAAACTGAAAATCAATAAATATTTTCATCGAAACTATTGTTCATCTAACATTGCATCGCCCTTTTGAGTGCATGTATCTAAGACAGGGGAATAAAACGACCCGGGATAATGCATTGTCGCATGTGATGTAGAGTTTTACTGTTACTTTCTAACAACAAGACTTCCTGAACTGAAATCATGAACAGCACGACTCTTTTCTGAAAATAAAATTGAGAAAAAAGAAAAAAATCCAAGAAAAACTTTTACGATATATCGGCCATATGCTGACATAATTGATATCTTTTCATTATCAGATAGATTTCGAACACGTATGCCCATTAACAATTGACCAAAAGTGCAGGCTTTGCTTGTTAACAAGGGTTCATAAAGAAATACTATACCTATTGGCAACAAAAACCTGACAGTTGACGTCATTTGGTCAGTCCCGTTAATCAAAGACAGTGAAAGAAAAAATATTGATAGCAGCAAAATACCATCTATAAAAGATGACAGGTATCTTTGTAGTATTGTTGGATATTTAATTCCCATAAATTATTCCTTCTTGAAAAATTTTAATTCTAATTACACACAACTTTTTTATACATCAAACACTGGTGTACTCTTCAGGCGCAATATGCCACAGGCAAGAGAGCGGAGCGACGCAGCTAATATACATTGCCGGGCAAAGGCAGTGCGATGTCATCGATCATACTTATAATATGTACATGAAATTTACTGCTTTTCGTTAACTACTTCTCGAATCAAAATACCACAACAAAGTTCAATTACACCAAGGATAAAATAAAAATACTGCAGCCAGTGACCTCCACCTATCATATTAACCTGAACAAATAGCCATATAATGAGACCAAAGCCAAATAATATTCCAGAAAAACCTGCTAACGCATGTTGCTTAAAACATAAGATGGCAGAGAAAACATTACCAAGACCATTGACCAAAAAGAGCAAAATCCCTGGAATCAGAAAGTTATTAAAGGGTGAACCATATAACATTTTCAAAGGCAAGCCAATAATGCTTCCATCAGGTTGGATTATCATTAGAACACCGCAAATAACTGCTCCAAGGCCAATGAAAAGCTGAAGAATTCCTTCAAAATTATGAATTATTTTTTCATTTCTATAAAACTTCATTAGGATCTCCTTGAATAGTAAAAATATATGGAATATGTTTGATACTATTTGCAGCTGGTTGCATGCCAAACGGCTTACGCCAAACGTTCCTGGCATTACCGACGTTTGCCGTAGCGTAGCAGAGGCTAATATGCCGAAGGCCAAGCGAAGCGCAGCGGTAATGCCATGTTATATGCTGTTGTCCCGCCCATTTTTTACTTTTAAGCGAAACACGATGTTGGGCTTGAATTATTAAATCTACAATAGCATTAACCACATTTTGCTTTAAAGGTGATTTATATCTTTTTGAACAGAATTAATTTCATACAGAAAACTATTATTATTTTAACCAGCACGAATGCCTGTTTTTCACAATATATTTCATGCCCATAGGGGGCGGGGCAATTGCATGTAACTTATCCATATCCGCATTATTTTGCAATTGATACCCCACACAGGGTATATCCGAATTGCGGATAGGCAAACTATAACTGGAAAATATAATAGAGCAAGAAAAAACCAACAACTTTCCCGAAAAGACAACAGAAGAGGTCCCCCTCGGGGGATTCAGGCAACAAGCATCCATACAAGTAGCCCTCTCCCTCCGGAAGAGGGCGCGCCAGCGGCGCGGTGAGGGCACGACCCAACAAAAGCTACCGTTTCATAAACTCAAGAAAATGACTTATCTCAGGCGGAAGCTCCCCATCGGCACCCTGGTACTTTTTAAATCGCCGTTCATAAGCTTCCATATTCTTCTTTGAAATATTTTTATACCGTGTCGCGTACTTCGTAAAGGCGGGCATATTCTCAAGACGCTGCCGAAGTGAAAGCTGAAAGGGGATATGTTTAAAAAACATTTCCCGTACCACAGCGTTAAGCTTCATGATGCCGTCCTTTTCAAACATAACCCACATCATGTAATCTTCAGCAAAACGGTCGCGGTTGGTTCTGAGGCTTCTGAACTTTTCTTTTATCTTTTCCTTTGCCTCGGCAGAAAGGTTAGTATTTTTCTTGTAGGTATTAACGTAGTCGAAAAACTCACCGGTAACGCCCCCTTCAATCGGATCGGCCCACATCGCGCCCTTCATGGTTCGGTTCAGCTCCCACCTGAAGCAGGCTATGGTATGGGCAAGATTCTTTTTCAGGTCACCGAGAAAAAACATCGGCACAACGATACGCCCGCGGGTACGCTTGTTGGTACCGGAGAGCTCCTGCCAGAGAAGAGTCCTGGTGCCGAAGACCGGCAGAAGAATGACATAAGGAAGAACTTCTTCCTTTACAATTTCTCTCGCGTCTCCCATTTTAAGAACTGTCTCACGGTAAAAGGCAGAAAAGTCAATCTCCCGGAGACCGGAGACAATATCTTCGATTTTCTTTTTCGAAACATAGAGGCTAGAGAGGCTCCCCTTTGCAGCATGAGACGTCAAAATTGGAAAGGCCGTAGAGGTCGACCCCGAGCAGACAGCCGCGGTACTGGCCAGGCGCTGCTCTATCTCGTAAATAGTCTTCTTTAAATTTTCATCAGCCACCTGTTCTTTCTGGCGGTCCTTGCGGCTTTTATGTTTCTCTTCTTCACGAAGGTGGGCCTCGTACGAAAGCCCCATCTCGGTGATACTCGGCATTTCAGCCTGATCGTATATCAGAGAAAGAAATTCCTCTTCGTAGAGAATGGGAAACTCCTCGGATGTTTCATTGTTTCGAATCAGTTCGTTGAGCTCCTGAAGCTGGTCAGGCTCAACAAGGTCTTCATCGAAAAACCCAAAACGGAGCATCAGCTGTACCGGTTTAGGAACCTTCACTTCAGACTTTGCCCGGATATAGGCCTGCTTGTAAATGCCCCAGTAAAGTTTGGCGATGTGACGCCGCAGCTTTCGTCCGTCGCTTTCGGTATTAAAGGGATTTTTGCTGTTCTTAAAATCATTTAAAAGCTTGAGCATCTGCTTCTGAGTTTCTTTTTCAACCATGGCAAATTCAAAAATCTGCTGTATCGAATTGTTGTAGCCCGTAACAAGAGCGGCCTTCTTAACTGCCGGCGCCCCATCAACAGGAGCTTCAACAGCGGCCGCAGGGGATGCTTCAACTGGCTGATCTTTTTTAGTGGTAAAATACTGGTGAATCTGACGAATACCGGGACAAATCGCTGTCATCTTGCGGCCCATCATCTCTTCGTATACACCATTCATTTTCACAAGAAGGGAAAGGAAGTTTTTAAGAAAATCCGGGGCAAGACGCCCGCTGGCGCTCCATTCCCCCAACCCGTTACCCGCAACAAGATACTCAGACCAGCTTGCCGTTTCGCCGAAAAGTTTCACCAGCTCACGATCAATTGTTTCGGTAGCGGCGTCAATACGGTCAAGAACCTTAAGATAGACTTCTGTCATCATTCGATACATATCAACAGCAATAGCGGGATCAGTTCGCACCATGGTTCCGGTAATTTTAGGAGGAAGCCTGAGAAGCTTTTTCATAAACTCAGAGACATCTCCCCGGTTAATCGAATCAAGAGATTCACCCGGTATTTCATAGCGCCGGCTCAAAAACCTGCTGTTATCAGTGACCAGAAACCGGGCGCTAAACTCTTCAGGAAGATTCCCGCCGCTTGAAGAAAAGTTACCATGAAGCATTTCAGCCCTTGAATGCAGTTCTTCAGCCGCATTAGACTGAGAAATTTCTTTATAAACAAGAGACAGATTATCGCTTATCATGCTGATATTTTGAAAAAGCTTTGCCAGCTTTCCCGCTTCGCCGATAGAAACAGTTGACCGGCTGTAAAGCTGACGAAGAACATTGACGACAGTCATCGGATCTGCAGTGGTCATAGACTGAAAAGAACCACCGCTGAAGGGAATTCGGGAAATAGTCACATCACCTGCGGCGCGAAGAGATTTTCGATAGGGCTCATCGGGAGCGCTGTTGAGTCCAGAGACAAGCCCCTTTGTTTTAATAACAGCAACACGATGGCTCTTGCCGACAATTATATCACCACCCAGACCATTGTACTCGTCAGATGCCCCGATAATTTCCACGCTTCCGCTGTGAAGCATGACAAACTCAGTGGGCACCTGTCCCTGAAGCAGGATAATCTGTCCGTTTTTGAGAACTTCTTTTCTCTCTTCTGTCATGAATCAGGCAGCCCGTCCTTTTTTATTTGTGTCATATAATCTTCCCATTCAGTGGGAAGAAGGTATTTTTTCTTATTGTTACATTCTTTACAGGCGGGAACAATATTTATTTTTTCACTCATGCCGCCCCGGGAGAGGGGAATCTTATGATCCATGGTCAGCTCATCGGGAGGAAAAGTCATATTACAGTAATGACAGACTCCTTCCTTTATTTTCCGTTTCCACCATGGTGTCTTTCGAAGATCACGGGCCTTCTGCTTTTCCCGATTGATATGATCATCAAGGACAGAAAATTCACCGGACCGATAATCCTGGGACCGGCGCTTTTTACCCCTCTTGTTTCCCTTTGACATGTTCTGATTTTCCCTGAAACTAGTATGCTATCATTTACGCTTTACTGTCAATTATTATTCCAGAAGGTGTGTGGCCCCCCCCCGAGAGGGGGGACCCACACACCTTCTGGAGAGTTTATCTCACTGAAAAAGTTGAAGAAAGACAGAATTTACGAAAAATCCCATCTTTTTTTGAAAGCGACATTGGCAATGTCGCTTTCAAAAAGAAAAAGTTTCTCCCGGTTCAAGGCGGGCGCCATTGATAAAGGCGGGACCATCCATTTTCTTTTTGTTTTCCATCTGCAGTTCAAGAATTTCCAGGGGGCCGTTTCCTGTGCCGGCTATAATACGTTTTTTCTGAAAACGGACCAGTTCTCCTGGCGCGGGATTAGGCAGACCTTCCTCTTTTTCGGGAAGGGAGGTTCTGTAGATACGGATATTCTTCTCTCTGAATACTGACCAGGCAACAGGGCGGGGACTCAGGCCCCGCACCAGGTTATGAGTCACTTCAGCCGAAGCGTTCCAGTCGATGCAGGCGGTTTCCCGGGATATCTTTCCGCAGTGAGTCGCCTCTTCTTCTACCTGGGGCACCGGCTCGATACTTCCTTCACCAAGGCCTTTAATGGCCTTAAGAAGCAAATCTGTACCCATGGGAAGCACCAGGTCATAGAGTTCTCCCGTAGTGATATCTCCATCGAGAGATATTTCCTGCTGTAGCACGATGTCCCCGGCATCCATCCGCTCATTGATGAGCTGCACCGTCACTCCCGTGGTCTTTTCACCATTTATAATCGCCCAGGGTATAGGGGCGGCTCCCCGGTATTTCGGCAGCAGGGAGGGATGAAGGTTTATGGTCTTCAGGGGCGGATAATTAAATATTTCGGCAGGAATCAGTTTCCCGTAGGCGACCACCACGTAAATGTCCGCATCAAAGGCCTGAACTTCCTTCACAAAATCCTTATCCCGTAAGGTCTCGGGTTGAAAAACGGGAATATCATAGCAGACAGCCCGGTCCTTGGCAGGACAGCATTGAACCTGCTGACTACGCCCCGAGGGTTTATCCGAAGGGGTAACTGCAAAAAGAATATCATGCTCAGCCGCCAGGGAGTCGAGGCAGTGGGCTGCGATGTCGGGGGTACCGAAGAAACCTATTTTCATGCTTTCTTATTCAGTTTTTTAATTTTTTTCAGCTGGGACCGCAGCTCATTTCTTTCAAAGGACTCCAGGTGATCAATGAAAAGCTTTCCATTGAGGTGATCAATTTCATGCTGCAGCACCCGGGCCAGCAGACCGTCGGCTTCGATTTCGACTTTCTTACCCTCGGTATCGAGGCCTGTCACGAATACTTCAGAAGGCCTGATAATATCCATTGATATTCCAGGAACCGAAAGGCACCCCTCCTCATAGGGCTCAGTGTCATCTGAGCGTTCATGTATCTCAGGATTGATCAGGGTCATTGAGGGGCCCCCGCTATCCTCAATGTCAAAAATAATCAGGCGTTTTGCTACATCAACCTGGGGTGCCGCAAGGCCGATTCCCCTGCTCTTGTACATAATTTTATACATTTTATCGATGAACTTTATCAGTTTTCCATCGATACCGGTTACCTCATCAGCAACCTGCTTTAATGTTTCATTGCCGTAAAAGACAAGCTCTATTCCCATAATTCTTTACCATATCAATAAATTCTAACTACTATTTTGCTTTCTTCTAAAATACTAAACAAATGCGATACCATCTACTATTTTAGTCAAAAAATCACCTTTTCTGTCAAGAGGAATTATTTATAGAAAAAAAGACACAAAAAGCCTCCCAGACGGTTTTTTATTATTGACATCATAGTGAATAAAAATACACTTATAAAAATAAAAATACACTACCAACCCAAAAACAAATAACTTATGGAGGCTCTACTGATGAATAAAATTCTGTGTGTGCTATTTTTGTCTTTTATGATTATGCCTGCAGCCCTTTTTGCCGGCGGAAGCAATGACAGCTCAAAATGTGATACCCGGTACCCGATTGTACTCACCCATGGCATGGGTGCGAGTTATGAAATCGCCTGGGGTATTGAAAAATACTGGCATAATATTCCTGATGCACTTGAGGATGAAGGAGCGGAAGTTTACATCACCTCGGTAGATGCCATGGGAACCACAGCCCAGAAAGCAGCCCAGTGGTACCAGCAGCTGCTCACGATAAAAGCTGCAAGCGGCGCGGCAAAGCTGAATATAATCGGACACTCCCACGGAAGCGTCTATTCACGGTATGCCATCAGCAATTTTCCCGGATGTGCGGACATGATCGCTTCACATACCAGTGTCGCCGGTCCTCATCGGGGAAGCGCCCTTTCAGAAGTAATGCTCGGTCTCATCTCAGACAACTTTCTCTCTACCCTGATTGATGAAGTCATGAAGCTTATTATGGGCAACAGTAATGCCGATGTCGTTGCCAACCTCCAGGATCTCACCAGGGATTACATGAACAATATCTTTAACCCGAACACTCCAAACTCAAAGGGAATCTATTACCAGAGTTATGCATACAAGATCAAATCCCTTCTTGGAGCCGGTCTCTTTGCCGCCACATGGCCCATCATGTCATACTACGAAGGCGCCAATGACGGCCTCGTGGCGGTCACCTCAGCCAAATGGGGAACTTTTCGGGGAACCTTCCAGGGGGCTTCATGGATCGGCGTAAACCACCTCGGAGCGGTCGATATGATGTGGGGAATCACTCCCGGATTCGATGCCCCGGATCATTATATTGATATGGTTGAATCACTGAAGGATATGGGATATTAAAAACCAATTCTCATATATCGTAAAAAAAATCAGAAGGCCGGGTCACGTAACCCGGCCTTCTGATTTTCAAGCCCGATCTTCATTTTTTTTAAAAACATCTTTAAATTTCATTGACAGATATTGACCATATTGTTTGATGTATTTCGAATTAACGCAAGGGGTGTTAGCTCAGTTTGGTTAGAGTACCTGCCTGTCACGCAGGGGGTCGCGAGTTCGAGTCTCGTACACCCCGCAGCTAACAAAAAAAGGATGTCCATTTGGGCATCCTTTTTTATTTTCACTTGACCCTCCCCCATTTCACCAATAAAGTATAAACTCAATCACGGCAATCTTGTCACTTTACCTGGAAAACAATGGCCCGGTAGAAAAGCCCCTCCTCTGCGTCCTGAAGCAGTGGCACATCCGTGAGGCACCTGAAGACACCAGGGCATTTACAGGTTATTTTTAAGGGAGCGAATCATGTATAAAAATATCTGGTCGGCAAAACAGCGAAAAGAAATGATCAAACAGGCTGAAACCAGCACCTTCGATCTTATCATTATCGGAGGCGGCATCACCGGTGCCGGCATCGCCCGGGAGGCGGCCCTCAGGGGGCTCACCTTCTGCCTGCTGGAAAAACATGACTTTGCCTTCGGCACTTCGTCACGATCATCAAAGCTTTTTCACGGCGGCCTCAGGTATCTTTCCAGCGGGGAGTTCGGCCTGGTACGGGAGTCCACCACGGAACGCAACTGGCTGATGGAGCATTTCCCCAACCTTGTGCGCCCCCTCGGCTTTATGTTCTGCAGTTATGAAAAAGGGAAAGACAGCCCCTTTAAGATTTTTTTCGCCGTCAAGCTCTATGACATTCTATCAAACTATTTCAGTAGATTTAAAAACTACCGAAGGGCCCGTATTTTCAAAGCCGACTTCATTGAAGAATTTGAGCCCAACGTTGCCCTTGAAACCCCTGAACTGGGAAAGCTTAAAATGGCAGGATTCTACTACGACACCAACTGCGATGACGCGCGGGTAACCGTAGAAATCATCAAGGAGGCGGTTGCCAGGTCAGGAAACAATTCGACAGCCCTCAACTACTGTGAGGTAAAGGATTTTAACAATGAAGGAAGTCAAAGCCCTGCTGTAACAGTACGTGACACCGAAGGAGAAAGAATCTTCACGATCACCGGAAAAGTCATCGTATCAGCCGCGGGAATATTCACTGATGAGCTTCTTAAAGAAGGAAGATACCCTGAAGAAAAGATCTACCCGACCAAGGGTGTCCATATTGTGGTTCCCAATGAACGTTTAGGGAACCGTAACGCCTTCGGTATCCGTTCTCTCGATGACGGGCGTTTCTTTTTTATACTGCGCCGCGGCGCAGTCAGTGTCATAGGCACCACCGACACAGCCTACTATCCAGAATCCAAAAATCTTGAAGAACCATGGTGCAAAAAAGAAGACTGCGATTACCTTTTGAGTACAGTAAACCGCCTCTTCCCCCATGCCCGGCTTACCTATGATGACATCATCGGCACCTGGGCGGGCATCAGACCCCTGATAAAATCGGAAGACGCAAAAAATGAATCAGATGTTTCCCGTACCCATGAAATCTTTGAAACTCCTGACGGCATCGTTGCTATTGCCGGGGGCAAGTCGACAACCCACCGCCGCATGGCCGAAGACCTGCTTTTTCACCTCTACGAAACAGGCAAGCTTCCTGAACCTGAAGAAAAGAGCCACAGAAAAAAGAACTTTTCCATGCAGCCCTTTACCGTGGGTATCACACGAAGTGACTTTGACCTGATCGTAACCGATGAACACCTTGACAGGCATTCATGGCCCGGACAGCTTGAATACCTTCATCAGCAGTTCGGCATACAGGGCATTGAAATTCTCAGAAACATTCAAAAAAAACCGAAACAGGGGGCTCCCCTTCTCGAAGGCTATCCTCACTGTGAAGCAGAAATTCTTTACATTCTCGAACACGAAGCGGCTCCTCACCTGACAGACATTCTCTGCAGACGTACCGAGGCCCAGTGGAACATCTGGTACTACCTGCAGAAAGAACTGGCCGAAAAGGTGGCGAACATTATGGGCAGTTATTACAAATGGCCGCCGGTGAGAAAAAGAAAAGAAATCAAAAGTTATCTTGAATATGTAAAGAATACTGTTGCTTTTTTGAAATAAAAAAGGAGCCCCTATTCAGGGGCTCCAATGCATGTCATAAGATTAAACATGTCGTAGAAATGAGAGTAGTTGTAATACCGGTTTTCTTTATAGTATACTGATTCACACCAGACCGGAATCTACCGGTTTGTTTCATCAGCCTTTGAATATTTCAATACATAGACAAAACGCATAAGATTGCACTCAATGGCATTGATCTTAACGCCGCCCCCGAGAAAAGAAGTCTCGATAAAAGTTTTACACCCCTTCTCCATAACCTGTGCCACCGCATGGGCATCGTCAAAGTTCCCGGCGCCGCATAGTGCTCCATGATCCTTCAGCAGGGCGCCGCTGCGCCGCTTCAGGGCCCTCAGGACTGACCTGACGGCCTTCTTCTCCGCAGGAAGCTGGTATTCAGCAACCCGTACTGTTGCCCCGGCAATCTGGGCCAGGTCGTCAAGCATCGGGTAGACGGTTTTGCCTGCCCGTGAACTGGTCATAACATTCAACTGCTCCGTATGAATCAGGGCGCTGAATTTTTTCTTTTTTCCGTAGACGGCCGCGTGCAGAGAAGCCGCCTCTGGCAGCATGGTTCCTTCTTCGGGATTTCCCGTGGCAATATCAACTACCGCCAGGTTTTCCGGTATCGCCCCTGTAAGGTCCATACCTGCAGTGGTAATAATCATTTTATCACCGGC
>Ga0070729_10000686_pt1 | contig 64823 bp, 53 predicted proteins | sample tdDd472_FD_66725 | JGI IMG/M metagenome (GOLD analysis project Ga0070729, IMG submission 66725) | Marine sediment microbial communities from the Atlantic coast under amendment with organic carbon and nitrate - tdDd47.2 | ecosystem: Environmental > Aquatic > Marine > Coastal > Sediment | place... | reverse complement strand
GGCACCACGCCTGCCTTGCGCTGGGCGAAATAGTCCTTCGTCAGCTTCACGACCGTGCCCGACAGGGCAACGATGGCGATCAGGTTGATCGTCGCCATCAGGCCCATCGACGCATCGGCAGTATTGAACACCGTCGCGACGCTCTGCATTGAGCCCCAGATCACCATCAGCAGTACGCCGATCCGCATGATCATCACCGGAACGCCGGTTCCCGCGCCGAGGAAGGTGAGGGCGTTTTCGGCATAGGAGTAGTTGCCGATGATCGAGGTGAAGGCGAAGAAGAAGATCGCGATCGCCACGAAATAGATGCCCGCGCCGCCGATATGAGCGCTCAGCGCCTGCTGGGTCAGCTCCGTACCGGTCGTTTCCATGCCGGGCGTGTAGACGCCGGAAAGCAGGATCATGAAGGCGGTGGCGCTGCAGATCAGCAGCGTGTCGATGAAGACGCCAAGGCCCTGCACCAGACCCTGAGAGGAGGGGTGATGCGGGTCAGGCGTCGCGACGGCGGCGATATTCGGGGCCGAGCCCATGCCTGCCTCGTTGGAGAAGAGGCCACGCTTGACGCCGTTCAGCATGGCGGCCGCCAGACCTCCGGTCACGCCGCCAGCCGCTTCCTGCAAGCCGAACGCATTGCTGATGATCATGCCGATGACGCCCGGCACGGCCGTGATGTTGACGACGATCACGAAGATCGCGACGAGCAGATAGGCGATCGCCATGAAGGGCACGACGATTTCCGCGACGCGAGCGATCTGCTTGATGCCGCCGAAGATGACGATGGCCGTCAGCACGGCGAGCAGCACGCCGCAGGCCCAGGTCGGCAGGCCGAAGGCGGTCTCGACCGCGCCGGCGATCGAGTTGGCCTGCACGGCGTTGAAGACCAGCCCGAAGGACAGGATCAGGCAGACCGAGAAAATGCCGCCGGCCCAGGGAAGACCGAGCCCGCGCGCGATGTAGAAGGCCGGGCCGCCGCGATAGTTCCCCTCCGCATTGCGCGTCTTGTAGAGCTGCGCCAGCGTCGATTCCGCATAGGCCGTCGCCATGCCGACCAGCGCGACCATCCACATCCAGAAGATCGCGCCCGGTCCGCCCAGCGTCAGCGCCACCGCGACGCCGGCGAGGTTGCCGGTGCCGACGCGCGACGCGAGGCTGACCGTCAGCGCCTGCAGCGGTGTGATGCCGGAGCGGTCGGCCTCCCGGCTGGCGCGCAGGACGCGGAAGAATTCGGGGAAGTGCCTGAACTGGAGGAACCCCAGCCTGACCGTGAAGAAAATCCCGACAGCCAGCAGCCCGTAAATCAATACGTAGCCCCAGAAAATCGTGTTCAGAAAATCGATGATCGCATTCATGCTATCGGTCCCCTTCCTGTGACAAAATGACACGGAAGGGGCACTATGCCGGAAAAAATGCATCTGTCGAACACCTTAATCTTGCCATCGGGTCCGCCCAGTTGACGCAAGTCAAAGCGAAGCGGCTTCGCGAAATGCCATCTGGTCGCGGAAAGAAGTGGCCCGACATGGAACATCAGCCCAGCACACAAGAACTGAATCCGGACGTCGCGAGCGCGCCTGCGCCCCTGGACGTCCAGCCGGTCAATGCCGGCGCGAAGCAAAAGGCGCAGCCATTATACGCGGCGCGTGAGCAGATTTTCCCGAAACGCGCGGAAGGGCGATTCCGGCGGCTCAAATGGATCATCATGCTGATCACGCTGGGCATCTATTACGTGACGCCCTGGCTCAGATGGGACCGCGGCACGCATGCGCCCGATCAGGCCATCCTGATCGACATGGCCAACCGCCGCTTCTATTTCTTCTTCATCGAGATCTGGCCGCAGGAATTCTTCTATGTGGCGGGCCTGCTCGTCATGTCAGGCGTCGGCCTGTTTCTCGTCACCTCCATCGTCGGGCGCGCATGGTGCGGCTATACCTGTCCGCAGACCGTGTGGACCGACCTGTTCATCGCCGTCGAACGGTTCTGGCAGGGTGACCGCAACGCGCGCATGCGTCTCGCCAAGGCGCCCTGGTCTTTCGAAAAGGCGCGAAAGCTGGTCGCCACCCACGCCACCTTCCTGGTGATTTCGGTGGCGACGGGCGGCGCGTGGATTTTCTATTTCGCCGACGCGCCGACGCTGCTGTATAATTTCGTCACCTTCCAGGCGCCGTTCATCGCCTATTCGACGGTCGCGGTGCTGACGGCGACGACCTATGTCTTCGGCGGGCTGATGCGCGAGCAGGTGTGCATCTATATGTGCCCGTGGCCGCGCATCCAGGCGGCGATGCTGGACGAGGATTCCCTCGTCGTCACCTATAATGACTGGCGCGGCGAGCCGCGTTCGCGCCACGCCAAGAAGGCCGCCGCCGAGGGCAAGTCAGTCGGCGATTGCGTCGACTGCAATGCCTGCGTTGCCGTCTGCCCGACCGGTATCGACATCCGCGACGGCCAGCAGCTCGAATGCATCACCTGTGCGCTGTGCATCGACGCCTGCGACGACATCATGACCAAGGTCGGCAAGGAACGCGGCCTGATCTCCTATTCGACGCTGCGCGAATACAACCACAACATGGCGATCGCGAAGAACCCGGAGACGGGTGCGATCGATCCGACGCGCGTGCGGGACGCGGACGGCAAGTTCGACGACCGGGTCAAGCATTTCGACTGGAAGATCATCTTCCGCATCCGCTCGCTGATCTACATGACCGCCTGGGCGCTGATCGGTGTCGTCATGCTCTATGCGCTGCTCAGCCGCGACCGGCTCGAGGTCAATGTCCAGAAGGACCGCAACCCGGTCTTCGTGACGCTGTCCGACGGCTCGATCCGCAACGGTTACACGGTCAAGATTTTGAACATGATACCGGAGCCGCGCGTCATCTTCCTGTCGATCGAAGGCCTGCCGGGTGCTACAATGAGCATCAACGACATCGACCAGCCGGAGGGCACCTCCTTCGCGATCCCGGTCGAGCCCGACAAGCTGCGCTCGCTGCGCGTCTTCGTCTCGCAGCCGAAGCAGTACACGACGGAGGGGCAGGCGGGCTTCCACTTCATCGCCGAGGACAAGCAGTCCTTCGAGTCCGATACCTATGACGCATTCTTCGAGGCGCCGGAAAAATGACCATGATCGAGAAAATCCTCGGAACGAAGCAGTTCACCGGCTACCACATGCTGGGCGTCATGTTCCTGTTCTTCGGCACGATCATCTCGGTCAATCTGACGCTTGCCTGGTTCGCCAATTCCACCTGGACCGGGCTGGTGGTGAAGAACTCCTATGTCGAGAGCCAGCGCTTCAACGAGGTGACCGCCGAGAAGCGCCGGCAGGCGGCGTTCGGCTGGACCGCCGCGCTCGAATATGAGGACGGCGTCCTCGTCATCGACATGAAGGACAAGGCCGGCGAGGCGATCCGCGACGCCATCATCGTCGCGAAGATCGGCCATCCGGTGCAAAACCGCGACGATAAGACCGTGACGCTGATCGCGCAGGGCGGCGCGCGCTATGCAACCGACGTGACGCTCACCCCCGGCATCTGGGACGCGGAGCTGACCGTCACCGGACCGAAGGGCGAGATATGGACCCACGGGATCCGGTTCTTGGTCAAGGGGTAGCTGAGCCATGAGCAGTTGCTGCGGCGGAGACCTCGGCGTCGACAATGCGCTGAATTCGGCCGGCATTCGCGATGTCGCGCGCGTCGAGGAATTGCAGCGCGCCGGGCATCCCGAAGAGGACGGCACGGTCCGCTATGTCGTCTCCGTGCCCGACGTCCATTGTGGCGCCTGCATCTCGGCGATCGAGCGCGGACTGAACGGGCTGGACGGCATCGTCTCCGCGCGGGTCAACCTGTCGCTGAAGCGCCTGACCGTCATTCTCGACAGCGCCGACCGTTCGCCGGGTTTCGTGCTATCGCGGCTTGACCGGCTCGGCTACAAGGCCGCGCCTGTGGATCTCGGCGATCTCGGCAATGCCGAGCAGAAACGCAAGTCGGACCGGCTCTTGAAGGCGCTTGCCGTCGCCGGTTTCGCCGCCGGCAACATCATGTTGCTGTCGGTCTCGGTGTGGTCCGGCGCCTCGGGCGCGACGCGCGACCTGTTTCATCTGATCTCCGGCCTGATCGCCATTCCGGTCGTCGCCTATTCCGGCCAGGTCTTCTTCCAGTCGGCCTTCCGGGCATTGGCCGCGCGGCGGCTCAATATGGACGTGCCGATCTCGCTCGCGGTCGTCCTGGCGCTCGTCATGAGCGTCTATGAAAGCCTGAACGGCGGCGCGGAAGCCTATTTCGATGCGGCGGTGACGCTGCTCTTCTTCCTCCTGATCGGCCGCTATCTCGACGAGCTGATGCGCGACCATGCGCGCTCCGCCGTGCTCGGCCTTGCGAAAATGACGGCGCGCGGCGGCAATGTCGTCCGCGCGGACGGTACGTCCGTCTACACGCCGGTCGACGAGATCGAGCCCGGCATGGTGCTGCGCGTCTCGCCGGGCGAACGCATTCCCGCCGACGGCCGCGTGGTGCGCGGTGCATCCGATCTCGACCGTTCGCTGGTCACCGGCGAAAGCGCGCCCGTCGCCGTGTCGCAAAATACAGACGTCGAGGCCGGCACGTTGAACCTCACCGGGCCGATCGACATCGCGGTCACCCGCAAGGCGGACGAATCCTTCATCGCCGAAGTCATGCAGATGATGGAAGCCGCCGAGAACGGCCGGGGCCGTTATGTGCGCATCGCCGACCGGGCGGCGCAGATCTATGCGCCCGCTGTCCATCTTCTGGCGCTGTTCGCCTTCCTCGGCTGGATGATCGTCACCGAGGGCGACTGGCACGCCTCGCTCTATACGGCGATCTCCGTCCTGATCATCACATGCCCCTGCGCGCTTGGCCTCGCCGTGCCCGTCGTGCATGTCATCGGCGCGGCGCGGCTGTTCAACCGGGGCATCCTGATGAAGGACGGCTCGGCGCTGGAGCGGCTGGCCGAGGCCGACACGGCCGTCTTCGACAAGACCGGCACGCTGACCACCGGAACGCCGCGCATCGCCGACGCCGCCATCGAAGCGACCGACATTCCGGCCGCCAAGGCGCTCGCCGAACATTCGATCCACCCGGCTTCGCGCGCCATCGCGGCCTATTTCGGCGGTTCGCCGGTCGCCGAATTGACGGACATAAGGGAAGTGCCGGGCTTCGGTGTCGAAGGCGTGCTCGACGGCAAGCTTGTCCGTCTCGGTCGTATCGACTGGGCGAAAGAAATCACCAACACGGTGGGGGACGCCGTGACCGGAAGCGGTCTGGCCTTCGCACGCGAAGGCGGGGCCGTTTCCGGCTTTGTCCTCTCCGAGGCGCTCCGTCCGGAAGCCGTCGAGGCGGTCGCCGCGCTTGGCGAAAGCGGCATGGCTCTGGAAGTCCTGTCGGGCGATGCAGCCCCGGCGGTCGAGGCGATCGCGCGGCGCACCGGTATCGACAGCTACAGGGCAGGGGTCACGCCGGCCGGCAAGATCGCCCGCATCAAGGCATTGCAGAATGACGGCCACCGCGTGCTGATGGTTGGCGACGGCCTCAATGACGCGCCGGCGCTCGCAGCGGGCCATGTCTCCATGGCGCCGGCCTCGGCTTCGGATATCGGCCGCATGGCCGCCGATTTCGTCTTCACCCGCGACACGATGCTGTCGGTGCCGTTCGCGCGCGACATCTCCGTCAAGGCGGGGCAACTGGTGCGGCAGAATTTCGGCCTCGCCATCGTCTACAACGTCATCGCGGTGCCGCTTGCCGTCGCCGGCTTCGTCACCCCGCTGATCGCGGCGCTCGCCATGTCGGGCTCGTCCATCGTGGTGGTCGCCAACTCGATGCGCCTCGCGCGCGGCGGCCGACTGCTGCCCAGCCTCAAGCGCCGCAAGGAAACCGCTGAAGAGGGAAGGGAGGCCGTGGCGTGAACGTCCTGATCTATCTCATCCCGATCGCGCTGGCGCTCGGCGCTTTAGGCCTCGGTGCCTTCCTCTGGTCGATGAAAAGCGGCCAGTACCAGGATCTCGACGGCGCCGCCGAGCGGATCCTCGACGAGGAAGCGGACGAGAAGCCGCTTTAGGCCATCAACCCTGCAACCGCCTGGCCTTCGCCGCCAACCGTTCGCGATGCAGCGTGTAGATACCCGACGCCATGATGATCGCCGCGCCGAGCAGCGTCCAGCCATCCGGCAGTTGCGAGAAGATGAGCCAGCTGAGGCCGGTGCTCCAGATGATCATCGTGTATTGCATCGGCGCCAGCGTCGCCGCCTCGGCAAGTTCCAGAGCGCGGATGATCAGCAATTCGCCGGTCCCGGCGGCGGCGGCAAGAAGCAGGATGAGAAGCACTTGCTGAAGGCTCGTCGGGGTCTGCCAGACGAAGAGCATCGGCACAGTCAGGAGCGCGACGCTGCTGATCGCTGTGTAGATGATCGTGGTGGCGGTCCGGTCCACTGGTCCCAGCACGCGTGACAGGATCTGGCGCGCCGCGAACAGGGATGCGGCACCGACGACCACGAAGATCGCGGGATGCAGGATGCCGAGGCCCGGGCGGATCACGATCAGCGTCCCGATGAAGCCGATTGTCACGGCCGTCCAGCGGCGAATGCCCACGGTTTCGCGCAGCACGAGTGCCGCGAGGACCGTCACCGCGAAGGGCGCGACGAAGCTGACCGCGACTGCATCGGTCAGCGGAACGTAGCCGACGGCGAAGATGAAGGCGGATGCCGACAAGGCTGCCGCGCAGCCGCGCAGGATTTGCAGGGCGGGACGCTTCGTTTTCAGGACCGGCAAGCCGCGTGTCGCCAGAATCCACAGGCCGACGCTCAACAGCCCGAGCTGGCGAAACCAGGCGATCTGGAAGGGAGGGAAATCCTGGGTGAGAAATTTCGCCGTCGCATCGGTGATCGAAAAGAACAGGAAACCGAGGATCATCAGGCCGATCCCCAAAACGGTCCGGTTGGTGCGTGGCGCTTCGACTGCTCTGATGGGGGTGTTGGGGTAGGGCATCTGAAATGCCCTTATCCTGTTCGCTACCGCAAAGCCATCCGGCAGGTATTCTTGCGCGCCTGACGCCCATGGACCGATCCGGTCTCGGTGGTTCATTGAGCAAGTGCCTGAAACTCCCTATCTAATGCCCTGGGAGGCGCGCCACGCGCGCCAAGCCACGCGGACGCAAAGAGAGGCCATCAAGTCGTGAAGTCCAGCCGCCGAAACCTGCTGATCTTCGCCGGCATCGTCGCGGCGATCTATGGCGCGCGCGCCGTGCCATGGGGCCGCTTCTTCGGATCATCTCCGGATTTCGTCGCCATGGAGGGCCTGCCGCCTTTTCGAACGCTTGCGGTCGGCGGATCGGTTTCCGCCGGCTCTCCCGCGTTGATCGGGGTGGACCAGCCCGGCGTAGATGCGGCGGCCCGGCATGCGAGGGCGGAGGCGGTCAGGGCCGATCTGTGCGCCGCGCTGTTCGGGCCTATCCCGGACGACGGGGCCGTGCCGATCGCCTATTTCAGCGAATATCGCTGCCCCTATTGCCGCGCGCTCGAAGCCGATCTGGAGGCGATCCGCGCGGCGAACCCGGACGGCATGCGGCTCGTCCTGCATGAATTGCCGATCTTCGGCCCGTCCTCGGAACTCGTTGCCCGCGCTTCAATCGCCGCGGGCCGTCAGGGGCTGCAGGAGCCGCTGCGCCGCGCGATGATGCGCACTCCGATCGTCGCCGATCCGGCGTCCATCGCGGCGGTCGCGCAAAGCGTCGGCGTCGATACGGACCGGCTCGCCCGCGACATGGCGTCGGAAGACGTCCAGGCAGACCTCGACCGGTCGCGCGCGCTGGCCGACGTCTTCGGCTTCCGCGGCACCCCCGGCCTCGTCATCGGCCGCACCGTCCTCAACGGCGCCGTCAACCGGCACCTGATCGAGCGCATATTGGAGGACGAGAGAAACCAGCCGCCGCTGGTGTGCTGAGCGCGCACAAGCGCGCATTCCGGCAATCGCGCCGGAACGCGTAACTCAGTCGGGCCAGTACGACGGCGTTCAGTTCGCGCTTGTCAGGCTTTCCTTGCACTTCCAGCACGTGACGTCGTCCTCGAAAGTGCTGGGACACTTCACCTGGACGCAGTCCGTCCCGCCAACCGTGGTGCCCGCGGCGAAACTCTGGAAGCCCTGTCGCTCGCCGATCTGCACTTGATAGGTTTTGCCGGCGGGAACCTTGAGCGTCATGCTGCGCTTCTGAGCGACGACGTAGGGCGTCTGAGAAGCGCAGGAACTGGTTGCCGGCGCGCCTTGCCCGGCCTGGTCCGCGCAAAGGGCTATTCCTGCCGACTGGCCGGTGCCGATCATGAGAAGAGTAAAGGTTGCGGCTGCAGTCAAAGTCTTGATCATCGAAAGACTCCTGGTTCTTGCGCCCCTGGCCAATCTATCACAGCCGCGAGACCCTGTCTCTCGGATGATCTGAAGCACCTCAAATCGTGGAGGCGGTTACCGCACCTATTCGAACCCGTAGGGCACGGTATCGCGCGCCAGTTCGTTCACCGTCAGCTTGTGCTTGAGCGGCGGGACGGCGCGCTGGTGGCAGTCGTGGCGCTCGCAGATGCGGCAGGAAATGCCGATCGGCTCGAAAGCCTCGCGGCAATTGAGGGATTCACCCCATGGCGGCGCCGAAGTGGCATCCGCATAGTCCGCCGCGTATCAAGCGAGGACCCTTCACCATGCAAAACAGACATATCAGACGCACTACCATCATCGCCATGATCGGCGCTTTCGCGCTTGCCGGATGCACCGTGACCGTGCCGGAAAACGGCGGCTATCCGCCCCCGGGCGGCGGTCCGTCGCCGTCGCCGGGCCCTGCGCCCGCTCCGCAGCCTTCAGGGCCGAGCATCCTGCTGCAGGCGTCGTCTTTCTACAACGGGCGCGACGGTAGCGGGAAGAACATCCGGGCTTTCGTGGCGCGCTCGGGCGAGATCATTCGTGTCGATTCCAAGACCGGCCGCAACTTCTCGCAGAACTATCGCTACTCAAACGGCAACACCTACAGGTCCGGAGGATATTCCGTGACGGTCACGTCGTCGCGGAGCTTCGTCTGGAACGGGCCGTTCGGCAACGTGACGATGAACGACTAGGGCCTGACCGGCCTCCAAGCTCGCCGGACCGTGTGTTCCGGCGGGCTTTCCGGTTCCGGAAGCGGGCTCATCCTGGCAGCCTGACGACGCCCGGGCGATGCCCCTGATTTGATCGTTCCGGACAAGTGTCGCAAGATCAGATGTCGATAAGACCGTCACGTATGGCACGAACCAACAGGGTGGCCGTGGAATGCACCTCAAGTTTGCGCATCAGGTTCGTGCGATGGTTGTCGACTGTCTTGGGGCTAATGCCGAGGCGTTCGGCGATGCCATTGTTGGACAGGCCGCGCGCGATGCATTTCAGCACCTCGATCTCGCGGTTCGAAAGGTTGTCACGGGCCTGGTGTTCCTCGATGTAGCGGCTCACATCGGGGCTGACGATACTCCGCCCGGCTACGATGTCGCGCAGGCCGGCGGCCAGTTCCTCGACAGGCCCGGTCTTGAGGAAGATGCCCGCCGCGCCGGCATCGATCAGTTGCCGCAGCGCCTGGGCCGAAGGGCTTCCCGTTACGATTGCGATCTTCGTCCGAGGGCTCCAGCGGTGCGCTTCGATCAGGACCTCGAGCCCGGAGGCGCCGGGCATGATCAGGTCCAGCAGGGCGCAATCGGGCGAAAGGCGCTTGATCAGCGAAATCGCCTCGATCCCGTTGGAGGCAATGGCGGCGACCTCGAAACCGTGCATGGATTCGATCACCGAACGGGTGCCGTCGACGGTCAGTGCGTGATCGTCGGCTATGACAATGGTGGTCGGAATGCGGCGTCTCCCCCGAAACGTGGCGAGCGCCGGTTCATACTGCTCGCGGCAGCCCTTTTCGCATGTTTGGCCTTGCTGTGCCAACCGCCGGTTGCGAACGCGCAGGACCGGACCCTTGTTCTCGACGGTCCCGTCGATGCCGACACCGTCGCCCGGAGCATCGATCTGCTGCTCGACGAAGACCATACGCTGCACGTCGGCGATGCTGCGGGCGCCCGGGCCAGCGACTTCAGGCCGATCACCACCCGAGTGGCGGATGTCGGCTATTCCGACGCAGTTGTTTGGCTGCGCTTGAGGCTCGAAAACGCAACTGAAACGACGACCGACTGGCGCCTCCACTTCAAGGAGAACTTCAAGCAGGTCTTCCACGTTTATATCGTCGGCGGAGACGGCGAGCCGATCCATGCGCTGGCGCAGGACTTCGACTCGCCTTTCTCGACGCGCCCGATCTCCTATCCGGAAGTCGTTGTGCCGATGGCGCTCGCGCCAGGGGACAAGGCAACGGTCTATGTCCGCTTCTGGACCGAGGGCTCGACCAACTTGCCCCTGGCCATCGAGACGGCGTCCAGTTTTAACGAGTTATCGACACGCAACGCCGCCAAGCAGTTCATCTTCTACGGCATGATGATCATCCTGATTGTCGCGGCGGCGATGGCCTGGGTGGTTCTCGGCCATCAGATCTTTCCGGCCTATATCGCTTACGCCGGCTCGACACTGCTTTATCTCATGCATTCGGACGGCGTTGCCTTCCAGTACCTGTGGCCGAATTTTCCGGCCTTCAACAGCTACGCGTCGGTCGTCGCCGGCGGCTCCTATGCGGTGTTCGGAGCTGTCTTCGCCCGCATCTTCCTGAATACGCCCAAGTACCATCCGATTGTCGACAAGTTGCTCGTCGCGGTCATCGCGGTTACCGCGATGATGATGGCGGCGGGCCTGTTCGTCGAGACGCGGCTTATCAAGAAATACCTTATCCTGGTCGTGCTTTTCGCCGTCGGTCTTTTCACTGTCGCGGCGTTGCTGGCCGCCCGTCAGCGATTCAAGCAGGTGCGATTCTACGTCTTTGCCTGGTTGGGTGCGACCGTGTCCGCCGGTCTGATGACGGTTCGCCACTGGTTCGGCGTCGAAGTCTCACAGGAGTTCCAGTACGACAGCATGCGCGTTGTCATGATCTTCGACGCGGTCATGATGGGGCTGGCGATCGTGGACCGTTTCAACCAACTGCGTCAGGAGCGCCAGAAAGCACTCAGCCTGAGCCTGGAACAGGCCGAGCGCAATCTCGACATGAACACGCGCCTGCGCAATCTGGAGGCGCGTTACGAACTGGCGCTCGAAACCTCCAGCAAGCATCAACGCCTCATGGAGAACACGGTCCACGATATTCGCCAGCCTCTCCGCGCGTTGCGGCTGGCGGTTCAGGGCATCATGAACGACAGAAAACAGATCTCGGGGACGTCCTACAGCGACGTCTATGACAGTTTCGACTATCTGGAGTCGCTGGTCGCCGGTTATCTCGAAGATCCGGGATCAGGCGTTCCCGAGGAAACTGTCGCCGACATGAAACTCGGCGAAATCCTGGGCAGCGTCTGCGAGATGTTTCTACCGGACGCGAAGGCCAAGGGTTTGTCCTTCCGGTACGTTCCGACCAGCGTCGCGGTGCGGATCCAGCCGCTGGCCATCATGCGCATCTTCTCCAATCTGGTGTCCAACGGCATCAAATACACGCCGTCGGGAAAGGTGCTTCTGGGGGTGCGCCGCCGTGGCGACACCGTGCGGATCGAACTCCACGATACCGGTCCCGGCCTCACGCCCGAGGAATTCGAAACAGCCTGCGGACGGGGGGCGCGGCTCGTTTCCGCGCTGACTGTCAGTGACGGAGAGGGATACGGGCTGGCGATCGTGGTCGAACTCGCGCGGCGTCATGGCTACGGGCTGGAACTCTTGAACCGGACCGCGTCGGGGACATCGGTCGGTCTCACTATTCCGCTGGCGGCCGGCGAAGGGGAGATGCCCTACTCGAACCCGTAGGGCACCGTGTCCCGCGCCAGTTCGTCCACCGTCAGCTTGTGCTTGAGCGGCGGGACGGCGCGCTGGTGGCAGTCGTGGCGCTCGCAAATGCGGCAGGAGATTCCGATCGGCTCGAAGGCCTCGTCATGGACTGTGTCCAGGTCGTCCGCATAGACGAGTTCGGTCGCATGACGCACCTCGCAGCCGAGCGCCAGCGCATAACGCTGCACCGGCGCGCGATAGCCGCCGCCGGGTTTCGTCACCGTGGTCGCCAGGCACAAATAGCGAATCCCGTCAGGGGTTTCCGCCAATTGCCTGATAATTCGATTCGGCGCCTCGAAGGCCGAATGGACGTTCCACAAGGGGCAGGCGGAGCCGAAGCGGGCGAATTGCAGCTTGGTCGCGGAATGACGTTTGGTGATGTTGCCGGCCTGGTCGACGCGGGCGAAGAAGAAGGGCACGCCTTTCAGCCCCGGCCGCTGCAGCGTCGACAGGCGGTGCGCCACCTGCTCGATCGACGCGCCGAAACGTTCGGCCAGCAATTCGAGGTCGTGGCGCAGTTCGCGCGCCGCCGCCAGAAAGGCGCCATAGGGCAGCACCGCCGCGCCGGCGAAATAATTGGCAAGCCCGATCCGGCAGACGGCCTCGGCGTCCTTCGAGCGGAAATCGGCCTTGCGGACGATCTCCCCGATCGCATCGGAATGGGCAGTCAGCGCCAGCTGGTGGGCGATCTGGAAGGCATGCGTCGCCGCCGAGGAACGCGGATTGAGCGACAGCACGCGGGCATGCCGGTCGTAATGGCGCAGCGCGCCGGGCCGTGATGCCTCTCCGCCGATGACGACGCGGATGCCGTGCTGCGCCTCGATGAAGCCGGCCAGCGCCCGCGTCCGGTCCGCCCTGCCGCTGTCGATCTGACCGGCTAGGTCCTCGGCCGCCCGGTCCAGCCAGTCGACATAATTGTCCATGTAATGGAAGAAGTCGCGCACCTCCTCGTAAGGGGTGGGGTCGGCCTGCGCGCCGGTGCGCTCCAGCGTGTCGTCCAGTTCCGCCAGCCTTTCGCCGGCCCGGCGCAGCGCCTGGTGCATCGACAGGAAGGCATGCGCGACGGCGGGCGTGTTCTGCACCACCAGCTTCAGATCCTGCGAGGGCGGCGCATCGCCGGAAAAGAGCGGGTCGGCCAGCGCTTCCGACAGGTCGGCGAGCAGCCGGTCGTCCTCGTTGCCGGACAGGTCCTTGATATCGACCGAGAAGACATCCGCCAGCGCCAGCAGCACCGGCGCGGTGATGTGGCGCTGGTTGTTCTCGAGCTGGTTGAGATAGGATGTCGAAATGCCGAGCTGGGCAGCGAAAGCCTGCTGGGTCAGCCCGGCCTGGGTGCGGATGGTGCGGATCTTGCGGCCCGCAAAGACTTTTCTGGCGCGCATGTTTGCAATTTCGCAATTTGCAGTTTGATTTTTTACTAAATCCGCTTGCTTGCTTTTTCAACCCTAGCTGGGCAGGCTTTTCCGGGCTAGGCGATCCCATTCGGAGGACGGTGCATGCAGGAAATTCTCGAACAACTGGAAGAGCATCGCCGCGAGGCGCGGCTCGGCGGCGGGCAGAAGCGTATCGACGTGCAGCACGCCAAGGGCAAGCTGACGGCGCGCGAGCGTCTCGACGTGCTGCTCGACGAGGGCTCTTTCGAGGAATACGACACCTACAAGACGCATCGCTGCACGGATTTCGGCATGGCCGACACGCGCCCGCCGGGCGATGGCGTCGTCACCGGCTGGGGCACGATCAACGGCCGTCCGGTCTATGTCTTCTCCCAGGATTTCACCGTCTTCGGCGGCTCGCTGTCGGAAACGCATGCCGAGAAGATCTGCAAGGTGATGGATCTCGCCATGCAGAACGGCGTGCCGATCATCGGCCTGAACGATTCAGGCGGCGCGCGCATCCAGGAAGGCGTCGCCTCGCTCGGCGGCTATGCCGAAGTGTTCTGGCGCAACGCGCAGGCGTCGGGCGTCATCCCGCAGATTTCCGTCATCATGGGCCCCTGCGCGGGCGGCGCGGTCTATTCGCCGGCCATGACCGACTTCATCTTCATGGTGAAGGACACGTCCTACATGTTCGTCACCGGCCCGGACGTGGTGAAGACCGTCACCAACGAGATCGTCACGGCGGAAGAACTGGGCGGCGCGTCGACCCATTCGCGCAAGTCCTCGGTCGCCGACGGGGCCTATGAGAACGACGTCGAGGCGCTTCTGGAAGTGCGCCGCATGTTCGATTTCCTGCCGGCCTCCAACCGCGAGACCGCGCCGGTCATCCCGACCGCCGATCCGGGCGACCGCACCGAGATGGCGCTCGACACGCTTGTGCCGCCCAACGCGAACAAGCCCTATGACATGCACGAGGTCGTCTCCAAGGTGGCGGACGAGGGCTCCTTCTTCGAGATCCAGAAGGACCATGCCGGCAACATCCTCTGCGGCTTCATCCGCCTCAACGGCTCCACCGTCGGCGTCGTCGCCAACCAGCCGATGGTTTTGGCGGGCTGTCTCGATATCGACGCCTCGAAGAAGGCCGGCCGGTTCGTCCGCTTCTGCGACGCCTTCAACATCCCGATCCTCACCTTCGTCGACGTGCCGGGCTTCCTGCCGGGCGTCGCGCAGGAATATGGCGGCATCATCAAGCATGGCGCGAAGCTCCTCTTCGCCTATGCGCAGGCGACCGTGCCGAAGGTCACTGTCATCACCCGCAAGGCTTATGGCGGCGCCTATGACGTCATGGCCTCGAAACATATCCGCGCCGACGTCAACTATGCCTGGCCGACCGCGCAGATCGCCGTGATGGGCGCCAAGGGCGCGGCGGAAATCCTCTACCGCTCCGAGCTCGGTGATCCGGACAAGATCGCCCAGCGCACGAAGGAATATGAAGACCGCTTCGCCAACCCCTTCATCGCAGCGCAGCGCGGCTTCATCGACGAGGTCATCATGCCCCATTCGACGCGGCGGCGGGTGGCGAAGGCCTTCGAATTGCTGAAAGGCAAGCAGGTCAACGCACCGGCCAAGAAGCACGACAACATTCCGTTGTGAGCCGCGCTCCATGTCCCTCACCGAAACCTCAAAATTCCTCTCCTATGTCCTCCGCCACGCACCGGAGAGCATCGGCGTGGCCATGGATGGCGAGGGGAGGGTTTCGATGGACCAACTGATCGAAAAGGGGAAGGCCGCTGCGATGCAGACATACCTGTCGCGCGACGCCGCGCAAGGCGGGGCTGCATGACGCAACGGCAGGCAAAAATTGCACAAAATCGTGAGAAGGGTCCCGCAATCGGGCGCGCAAGTCCTATATGTGCTGACGTCAATATACACATCAGCAAGGACCTCCCATCATGAGTGACGACACCAAGTTCCCGCCCGAAAACAATTTCCCCGCCGGCTATGTCCCGCCGAAGGTGTGGTCGTGGGAGCCGGGCAATGGCGGCAATTTCGCCAATATCAACAAGCCGACCGCCGGGCCCCAGTTCGACAGGGAATTGCCGGTCGGCAAGCATCCGCTGCAGCTCTACTCGCTGGCCACGCCCAACGGCGTGAAGGTCAACATCATGCTGGAGGAACTTCTGGCGGCCGGCCATGAGGGCGCCGAATATGACGCCTGGCTGATCAAGATCAACGAGGGCGACCAGTTCGGCTCCGGCTTCGTCTCGGTCAATCCGAACTCCAAGATCCCGGCGCTGATGGACCACGCGCCGAAGGGCGGCGGCGAGCCGATCCGCGTCTTCGAGAGCGGCTCGATCCTGCTCTATCTCGCCGACAAGTTCGGCGCCTTCCTGCCGTCCGACATTCGCGGGCGTACCGAGGCTATCAACTGGCTGATGTGGCAGATGGGCGCCGGCCCGTTCCTCGGCGGCGGCTTCGGCCATTTCTATGCCTATGCTCCGGTGAAGATCAAATACGCGATCGACCGCTATTCCATGGAAGTGAAGCGCCAGATGGACGTGCTCGACCGTCGCCTCGCCGACAACGAATACATGGCCGGCAGCGAGTATTCGATCGCCGACATGGCGATCTGGCCCTGGTACAGCCGCATCATCACCGGCGGCGCCTATAACGACGCCAACACCTTCCTCGACGGTGCGAGCTACACCAATGTCGCCCGCTGGACCAAGCTGGTCGGCGACCGCCCGGCCGTGCAGCGCGGCCAGATGGTCAACAAGGCGATGGGCGACCCGGCGATGCAACTGCGCGAACGCCACGATGCTTCCGATTTCGAGAAGCGGACGCAGGACAAGCTGGAGGCCGCCGAGTGAGGGTCTTCGGACAGAGCCTGACTGGTGCAGCGCCGGCGGCGGTTTCGCGCCCTGCCTCCCCCTTGTGGGGAGGCGGGAGAAGCAAGCGTAGCGCAGCTGATCCGGTGGGGGTAACAAGTGGTCGTGATGGCGGTTCTTACCCCCACCCGGCTCTGTCGCGCTTTTGCGCGCCAGTCGCCGACCTCCCCACAAGGGGGAGGTTTGGCGCAATGGAGGCGACCACCTGATGCCCAAGCTTCCCGACATGACCAAGCATCGCGGCTTTCCGTCCGGTCTGCCGGGCACCGGCTTTCAGTTCACCATCCGGCGCGCCAATCCGAAGGGCGTGTCGCCGATTGTCGAGCGCAAGCGCTTTCCCGACCGGGACAAGCACGAGGCGCTCGCCGATCTCGCCTTCATGCACGCACTCTGGCACCAGTTCGGTACGGAGCCGTTCGAGCGCGGCAATCTCGATGCGCGCCGGCTCTCCTTCCTGTTCAACCGGGAAGTCGTGCCGGCCGAAAAGCCCTTCGACCCGGCCTCCTACGAGGCCCTGCTGCAAATCGACGAAGACGTCGCCCGGGCCAGTTTCCCGGACGCATTTGAGGACGTGCTAGAAGTATGACCACCGAACTCTTCTCAAAAATCCTTGTCGCCAATCGTGGCGAAATCGCCTGCCGCGTCTTCAAGACGGCGAAACGCCTCGGCATCGGCACGGTCGCCGTCCATTCCGAGGCGGACGCCAATGCGCTGCATGTCGAAATGGCGGACGAGAAGGTGTTCATCGGCGCGGCCTCGGCATCGCAGAGCTACCTCGTGATCGACAAGATCATCGAGGCCTGCAAGGAAACCGGCGCGGACGCGGTGCATCCGGGCTATGGCTTCCTGTCCGAGCGCGCCGAATTCGCCGAGCGGCTTAAGGCGGAAGGCATCACCTTCATCGGCCCACCGGTCGGCGCAATCGAGGCTATGGGCGACAAGATCACCTCCAAGAAGATCGCGGCCGAGGCGAATGTCTCCACCGTGCCGGGCTTCATGGGGCTGATCGACGACGCCGAGCATGCCGTGGAGATCGCCAACGGCATCGGCTATCCGGTGATGATCAAGGCATCTGCCGGCGGCGGCGGCAAGGGCATGCGCATCGCCTGGAACGACGCCGAGGCGCGCGAGGGCTTCGACCGCTCCAAGTCCGAAGCCGCGTCCTCCTTCGGCGACGACCGCATCTTCATCGAGAAATTCGTCACCGAGCCGCGCCATATCGAGATCCAGGTGCTGGCCGACAGCCACGGCAACGCGGTCTATCTCGGCGATCGCGAATGCTCGATCCAGCGCCGCAACCAGAAGGTTATCGAGGAGGCGCCGTCGCCCTTCCTCGACGCGGAAACCCGCAAGGCCATGGGCGAACAGGCCGTCGCGCTCGCCAAGGCCGTCGGCTATTCCAGCGCCGGCACGGTCGAGTTCATCGTCGACAAGGAGCGTAATTTCTACTTCCTCGAGATGAACACCCGCCTGCAGGTGGAGCATCCCGTCACCGAACTGATCACCGGCGTCGACCTGGTCGAACAGATGATCCGCGTCGCGGCTGGCGAGCGCCTGTCGATCACCCAGGACGACATCAAGCTGAGGGGCTGGGCGATCGAGAGCCGGCTCTATGCCGAGGATCCGTATCGTAACTTCCTTCCCTCCATCGGCCGTCTGACGCGCTACCGTCCGCCGCAGGAGGGCACCCGTTTCGACGGCGTGATCGTGCGCAACGACACCGGCGTCTTCGAGGGCGGCGAGATCTCGATGTTCTATGATCCGATGATCGCCAAACTCTGCACCTGGGCGCCGTCGCGCGAAGAAGCCGTGGAAGCCATGGCGGAATCGCTCGACGCCTTCGAGGTCGAGGGCATCGGCCACAACCTTCCGTTCCTCTCCGCCGTGATGGACCATCCGCGCTTCCGCTCGGGCGCGATCACCACCGCCTTCATCGCCGAGGAATATCCGGACGGTTTCGCCGGCGCTGAACTGTCGGTCGAAAATCTGCGCCTCGTCGCCGCCACCGCCGCGACCGCGCAGTGGATCGCCGACCGCCGCGCTTCCTTCATTTCCGGCCGCATGGAAAAGGGCGCGAAGTACGGGCCTTCCGAGACGCCCTTCGTGGTTCGCGCGGCCGGCGAGGAATTCGAGATCGCCATCGACGACGAGGCGACCCGTGGTTTCTACGATCAGGAGAGCCTGACCGCTCCTCCGAACGGCGAATGGGGCACGCCGATCTGGCTGACTTTCGCCGACGAGGACGAGACCCGCGCCTATCAGATCGCCTGGCGGCCGGGCGACCGCGTCGCCACCATCTTCGCCGAAACGGACGAGGAGGGCCACTGGCGCGAGATCGCCGCGATGAAGATCGCCCCGATCCCCGGCGGCTACCGGGTCCGCTATCGCGGCGCCGACCTCAAGGTGAAGGTGATGCCGCCGCATGTCGCGCGGCTCGCCGCGCTGATGCCCGAAAAGCAGCCGCCGGACACCTCCAACCTGCTGCTCTGCCCGATGCCGGGTCTCGTCGTCGCGCTGAATGTGACAGAGGGCGAGGAAGTCCAGGAAGGCCAGCCGCTCGCCATCATCGAGGCGATGAAGATGGAAAATGTGCTCCGCGCCGAGAAAGCCGGCAAGGTCGCGAAAATCCCCGTCGAGGTCGGCGCCAGCCTCGCGGTGGACGCGGTGATCATGGAGTTCGAGCGGTGAGGCAAAGCTTAGCCGCTGAGCGCTTCGACCAACTCCCAAAGCGGGTTGTGTTGCTTATTAAGCGGAGGCGAGTATTTGGCGATAAGACGCCGCTCCGCATCCAGATAAGAAACGCGGTCAAGCAATCCCGGGCGGTGTACCAACAGGTAGTCTGCTCCTCGTCTCAGTGCCTCCGGCAACTTTTCGTGCGAGCCGATCCTTTTATCGAGGTCATCGGCCTTCCCAACATAAAGGATTTCTTGGGTTATCGTGTTCAGTCGGGCGAATGCATAAACGACATCATAGCCGAAGTTTCTTTGCCGAATGTCGTAGATTTGAAAGCGGTAACGCATTCCAAGCCCGTCATTCAGCCAAAGGCTGCTACCGTAAAATGCAGGCAATTGCTCCGGAGGCTGAATGCCAAGGGGAAAGAAGGACGAAGTGGGACCGGTCATGAGCAGAATCCTTTTCGTTTGCTCTGTGTCTCCTCCCTCTGCGCGAATCATATTACCAGATTTTGTCGGAACAAAAAAGCAACATGTCTATATATAGTGTCCGGAGGGCGTGCATATGCGTGATGTGAACTCGAAAACCAAACGCGACTGGCTCGATCTCGCCGAAAAGGAAATCAAGCGTGATCCCGCCACCCTCGAATGGCACACCGCCGAGGGCATCACCGTCGCTCCGCTCTACACGGCGGAAGACTTGCCCGAGGGCGCGACGGACGAGCTGCCGGGCTTCGCGCCGTTCACGCGCGGCATCCGCGCCACCATGTATGCCGGCCGGCCATGGACGATCCGCCAATATGCTGGCTTCTCGACGGCGGAGGAATCCAACGCCTTCTACCGGCGCAACCTCGCCGCCGGTCAGAAGGGCCTCTCGGTCGCCTTCGACCTCGCCACCCATCGCGGCTACGATTCCGACCATCCGCGCGTCTCCGGCGATGTCGGCAAGGCGGGCGTCGCGATCGACTCCGTCGAGGACATGAAGATCCTGTTCGACGGCATCCCGCTTGCCGAGATGTCCGTCTCCATGACCATGAACGGCGCGATCATCCCGGTGCTCGCCATGTTCATCGTGGCCGGCGAGGAGCAGGGCGTCGACAAGGCGAAGCTCACCGGCACGGTCCAGAACGACATCCTCAAGGAGTTCATGGTCCGCAACACCTATATCTACCCGCCGGAACCCTCGATGCGCATCGTCGCCGACATCATCGAGTACACGGCGAAGGAAATGCCGAAATTCAATTCCATTTCCATCTCCGGCTACCACATGCAGGAGGCCGGCTCGACGCTGGCGCAGGAACTCGCCTACACGCTGGCCGACGGCATGGAATATGTCCGCGCCGCCAAGTCGCGCGGCCTCGATGTCGACGCCTTCGCCGGCCGGCTGTCCTTCTTCTTCGGCATCGGCATGAACTTCTTCATGGAGGCCGCCAAGCTGCGCGCCGCGCGCCAGCTTTGGTCGCGCATCATGACGGATTTCGGCGCGAAGTCAGATCGTTCGAAGATGCTGCGTACCCATTGCCAGACCTCGGGCGTCTCGCTCACCGAGCAGGATCCCTACAACAATGTCGTGCGCACCGCCTTCGAGGCGATGTCGGCGATCCTCGGCGGCACGCAGTCGCTGCATACCAATTCCTTCGACGAGGCGATGGCGCTGCCGACGGATTTTTCCGCCCGCATCGCCCGCAACACCCAGCTGATCCTCGAACACGAGACCGGCGTCGCCAATGTCGTCGACCCGCTCGGCGGCTCCTATTATGTCGAGGCGCTGACGAAGGATCTCGCCGACAAGGCCTGGGAGCTGATCCAGGAAGTCGAAGCCCATGGCGGCATGACCAAGGCCGTCGAGGAGGGCCTGCCGAAGCTGCGCATCGAGGAAGCGGCCGCCCGCAAGCAGGCGCGTATCGACAAGGGCGAGGAGGTGATCGTCGGGGTCAACCGCTTCCGCCCGGCCGATCCGGACAAGGTCGACATATTGTCGATCGACATCACCAAGGTCCGCGCCTCGCAGATCGCCAAGCTCAAGAAGGTGCGCGAGACGCGCAGCAAGTCCGCGGTCGAGGCCGCGCTCGCCAATCTGGAAACCACCGCGTCGTCGGGCAAGGGCAACCTGCTGGAAGCCGCCGTCGAGGCCGCCCGCGCGCGCGCCACGCTCGGCGAGATCTCGGATGCGATGGAGCGCGCCTTCGCCCGCTTCCATGCCACCACCCGCGTCATTTCGGGCGTCTATGGCGAGGCCTATGCCGGCGATCCGGAATACGAAACCATCCAGCGCCGCATCGCCGAGCTGGTCAAGACGATGGGCCGCAAGCCGCATATCCTCGTCGCCAAGATGGGCCAGGACGGCCATGATCGCGGCGCCAAGGTCATCGCCACGGCCTTTGCCGACATGGGCTTCACCGTCGATCTGTCCGACATGTTCGAGACGCCGGAGGAGGTTGCCGCGAAGGCGAAATCGACGGGCGTCGATGTCGTCGGCGTCTCCTCGCTCGCCGCCGGCCACCTGACGCTGGTGCCCGAACTGATCGACCGGCTGAAGGCGATCGGCGCCGGCGACATCAAGGTCGTCTGCGGCGGCGTCATCCCCGAACAGGATTACGCCGAACTACGCGCCGCCGGCGTTGCCGAAATCTTCGGTCCCGGCTCCAACGTGCTGGACGCGGCCAACGCCGTTCTGGCGCAGGTGGAGGGGCTGAGAAGGAACCGGTAACGCGCCTTCCTCGCTCCTTTGCACGCGAGGCGCGTGTACGTCATTCAACCGGCGATTGACTAGACCGGCCCGGATGGCCCACAGATTGCGGAACAGTCACGCGGGAAGGATTTCGACCATGCACACACGAACCGTTCTTCTTGGTGCCCTCGCGGCGATGGCGGCCATGCCGGCGCTGGCCCAGAACCTGCCCGGCAACGTGCCGCCCGAGATCGTCGGCGACTGGTCCTGCGGCGAGACGCGGGCCTATATCACCAAGCTCGGCAGCATCGAACTCCTCGGCGGCGGATACCGCGCCGGCAAGTTCGACGCCCGCGACGGCGTGATGCGCATCGGCTGGGACGAGGGCGGCGAGGAAAGCTGGACCTATGAAGCCGATGGCGGCGCGACCCTGTCGCTCACCGACCCTTCCGGCACGGCCATGAGCTGCACGCCGAAGGGCTGACGCCTCACGCCATCCCCCGATTCTGCCCTTCGGGGTGACCTCCGCGCTCCGGAAATTCAGCACACGGCGTTCACCCCGCACGGCCGCTCGCCGGCCTCTGCCTCTTCCGTAGCGGCATGGTGAAGAGATTGAACCTGCGGGCGAATCTCGCACGGAATTCGGGTTCGTCTTCGCGTCCGGCTTAAACGCTTGGATACTTTTTCCGTGCAAGTTCGATAGCATAACGAAATGCGAGAGTAGACCGTGAACACCGCTTTTGATGAAGCGCAAGTCTTCGAGCTTGCGCCTGTGGCCATGTGGATCGAGGATTTCAGCGGCGTGAAACTGTTGTTCGATCGCTGGCGCTCCGAGGGAGTCGAGGATCTCCGCGCCTGGCTGAAAGAAGACGTTTCACGGGTTGCCCAGTGTTCCAGCGCGATCCGCGTGCTGCGGGTGAACCGCAAGACGCTGGAGCTGTTCGAGGCGGAGCACCAGGACGATCTGGTCGCCAATCTCGACCGCGTTTTCCGTGATGAGATGCTCGTCACCCATATCGAGGAACTGGCGCAGCTCTTTGACGGCAAGCGTGAATTCTCGAGCAATGCCGTCAATTACACGCTGACCGGCCGCCGTCTCGACATCCAGCTGCGCGGCTCGATCATGCCCGGACACGAAGAGAAGATGGACCGGCTGCTGCTGACGACGGAGGACGTGACCGATCGCGAGGCGGCGCGCCGGCGCGAGGAAGAGCAGCGCCGTTACGCGGAGGGTATCTTCGAGCATTCCCCGGTGTCGCTCTGGGTCGAGGATTTCAGCGGGATCAAGACGCTTCTGGACGGGGTCCGGGAAAGAGGGATCACCGATTTTCGCGTGTTCACGGACGTTCATCCGGAATTCGTGCGCCAGTGCATGAGCGAGATCCGCGTCCTGGCCGTCAACAACGCGACGCTCGACCTGTTCCGTGCGCCTGATCGCCACAGCCTGCTTCAGAACCAGCAGGAGATCTTTCGCGACGACATGGAAAAGCACTTCCGCGAGCAGCTCGTCGAGCTGTGGAACGGCAATCTGGTCCACAGCCGGGAAGTGTTGAACTACGCGCTCGACGGCACCGAGCGCCATGTCCTGTTGCAGCTTGCCGTGTTCCCCGGCCATGAGAACGACTGGACCCTCGTCCAGGTGTCGCTGACGGACATTACCGCGCGCAAGAAGGCGGAAGCCTATCTTGAATATCTCGGCAAGCACGACGTCCTGACGCGGCTGCACAACCGCGCCTTCTATACGGAAGAGCTGAACCGGCTCGAGAGGAAGCCGCTGCGGCCGGTCGCCGCCATCATCATCGATCTGAACGGGCTGAAGGAAACCAATGACAGCCTCGGACACGAGGCAGGCGACTCCATGCTGCGCCGGCTGGGGGAAGTGCTCAACGAAGCCGTCGTCGCGCCCAACTGCGCCGCCAGGATCGGTGGCGACGAGTTTGCCATCCTCATGCCGGGAGCCGACTGGGTGGCGGTGGCAACGATGACGGAGAACATCGAGAAGCTGCTGAAAATCAACAACAAGTTCTATTCCTCCGCGCCGATCTCGATCGCCATTGGCGCAGGCGTCAGCGAAGAGGGCGAAAGCATCGAGGCCGTGATCCGCCGCGCCGATCTCCTGATGTATGCCCGCAAGCAGGAATATTACGACGCCCAACGGAAAGCGGATCTCGGCAATCTGAGCGCCGCCTGAGCGGACATCCCGGCCCGATAGGGGCCCCGGCCCCGGATTGCCGGGCTTGCGCCGAAAGAACCCGGATCCCGGCGAGGAACTGACAGTGCTGGCGGAGGCGCTGAAGGCTAGGGGAGGGCGACGGCAGGTGAGATGCGTTCAGCGAATGTCCACTTTGCGCCCTCATTGCGGTTAAACAATTGCAGATATCCTGTTCCCGAAAGCGGTCATTCGCTGCAGTTCGCGTTGATGTCCTGAAAGGGCTGAATGCAGCCGTTCGCCGCGTCGAACCGAACGACCGCAACGCGCCTAAAGCGGGCCGGCCGGTCAAGTCGTAGTTCGGCGCTTGTGTATCGGGTACGAGCCGCGGTGACATTCCTGACCACAGGTCAGTTCAGGCATTCCCTACAAGTACGCTCACCACAGCGCGACGAAATAACCTAAACCAAAGGAATATCACATGATACTCTTTATTCGAGCAGCAAGTGGGGTCGGCACAACCAGCCTCAAAAAACAGGAGACGGCCTCTGCCGCAAGTGCATCCAGAAGATCTATTCAAGATAGTTTCGGGCGATCCGGATGAGCTGGGCGTTCATCTCCAGCTTGTTCAACGGGACGTGCTTTTGACAGACTGCGTGGCCCGTCTTCACTGTCATTGTCTGACTGTGGACGGGAACGGACGCGTAAAGCCGGAGCGTCTTGCGGAGTTCATGCGAAACTCGATTATCGATTATGCCGTCCCGAAATCCCGGCTGGATGATGCGCGAGCGCGGGACGCCAGATTCAACTCCGGAAGTGCGGTGGCAGCCCTGCACCACGACGCAATCTGCACCTTTACGGACCTTGCCAATACCGGAGAGGGCGGCGAGATGCTGCTCTTCCTGCTCGCTGAGCGCTTTCTCAAAGTGCCTCAGGTGCTCTGTAAAATGGACCTGAAGACCGACTCTCACATGCACTACCATGGCGCGGATGGAGTCTATGCTTCTGTAAACGCAGACGGCCTCCTTAAACTTTTCTGGGGCGAGTCAAAGGTTTATGGCGACCCCACAGCCGCCATAAGAGATTGCCTTGCGTCACTTGCCCCGTTCCTAGTGGAGACAGACCACGAACGCGCTGGCCGCGAGCGCGACCTCGTGCTCCTCAGCGACAAAGCCGATCTGGGCGACCCGGAACTGACTGCTGCATTCCGGAAGTATTTTGACCGGACGTCGCCGCTATCGAACAGGGTCGAATATTGCGGCATCGCGCTTATCGCCTTCGATGCGGATTTCTATCCGAAAGATGATGCAAAGGGCATCGCGGAGGACATCCTGAAGGCGGCGAATGACGAAATGAAAAAATGGGTGAAGAATATAACAAAGAGGCTATCGGTGGAGAAGCTCGACAAGTTCGATATTCAGTTTTTCTGCGTGCCGGTGCCTTCGGCGGATGGGTTTCGCGCGTCGTTCCTTAAGGCGCTGGGTATCGGAAAATGAAGGATACCGAACTCTTTGATTGGCTGACGGGGGAGGCACTCCATGATGATATCATCAGGTTGGCGCAGATCACGGTGGCGACCGAGATAACAAATCTGGACGTGATCAATGAATCCGCCGACCCAAAGAAGAGCTTTGACTGGCAGCAGCTTCTCCTGGCCGGAAGCCTTTTGGCCAGATCAGTCGAACGAACGCATCAGGAGGCGGCGCTACGGATCGCGACTGCTGCGGTTACGCTCGAAACTTCGCCGGAAGTGCGGGATGCGGGGGCTGTCCTCCTCGAAAAACTGTCCAACCGCAGGTCCGTCGAGCTGGCAATACAGCGAAACCGGGTCGAACCCGATCTTGAGGGCAGACTCGGCGTGTCGATGCGCCTTGAAGCCAACAGAAGACGTTTCGAGGACTCGATACTCCTTGAATCGAGCGGGAAATGGATAGGCGTCAATCACTTTCAGAGAGAACTATGGGCGGGTGCCTCATCCGGCGCGGGCTGGCTTTCAGCGTCCGCGCCAACCGCGTCCGGAAAAACATACCTCGTATTGCAGTGGCTGCTTGATCACGTTCGCACGAGGAAGACAAAGATCGCCATTTACTTGGCCCCAACCCGCGCTCTGGTGAGTGAGATTGAACTCAGTCTGAAGGAACTATGTCGGTCGGACACCGACATCGAGATTACGTCGCTGCCGCTTATGGACGTGTACTTCGCGTCCGCGGCAGGTGACAAGAAAGCCGTCTTCGTATTTACGCAGGAGCGTTTGCATCTCCTCGCCAATCTTCTTGGAGAGGACTTCAGTGTAGACTTGCTCATTGTCGATGAGGCGCACAAGATCGGAGACAATCAACGTGGTGTGATACTTCAGGATGCAGTCGAGCGGGTTTCACGGCAGAACCCGGCGATGAAGGTCGTGTTTGTCAGTCCTTCTACACAAAATCCCGGAGAACTCCTTCAGGATGCGCCGGACGATATGCCGAAATCCTCGGTCGATAGCGATATGCCGACCGTTCTGCAGAACGTGATCCTGGCCGCGCAAGTGCCCCGGAAGCCGAAGGAGTGGTCGTTGGACCTCGTCTGGGGCGATTCAACCATACCACTCGGCACACTCAAGCTTTCGAACAAGCCCGCGGGCCTGAAAAAAAGGCTGGCGTTCATCGCCGCGGCGGCGGGCGGTCGCGGCGGCACGCTGGTTTATTGCAACGGGGCGGCTGAAGCAGAGGACGTAGCGCTCCTTATTAGCCAATTAGAAGGCTCGGAGAAGACAGATGATCAGGAATTGCTGGACTTGGCCGATCTGGCCCGCAAAGGGGTCCACCGCAACTATCAGCTCGCGCCACTGGTCGAACGTGGTGTCGCTTTTCACTATGGAAACATGCCCTCTCTCATCCGCACCGAGATTGAGAGACTCTTCCGCTCCGGCAAGATAAAGTTCCTGACTTGCACCTCGACGCTGATTGAGGGGGTAAATCTCTCCTGCAGGACGATCATCGTGCGCGGTCCGAGGAAGGGCCGTGGAAACCCGATGGAGCCGCACGACTTTTGGAACCTTGCCGGACGTGCCGGTCGCTGGGGAAACGAGTTTCAGGGCAATATCATCTGTATCGATCCGAAGGATGACAAAGCGTGGCCCGTCGGCGTGCCAAAGCGCTCGCGCTATCCGATCAAAAGAGAGACTGACGTCGTTTTATCGTCCGCTGACGAACTGGCAGCGTATCTTGAGAATAGAAATATCGACACCCTGGCCGATCTGACGCAAGGCGAGGAATACGAACAGGTCGGGGCTTACCTCCTGAATACTTATATTCGTCTTGGTACGCTTTCCGATGCCGCGTTTGCCAAACGGCATTCCGCAGATACGCTCCGGAAGCTTGATAAAAGCCTCGAAGGCATCTCGGCCCTTATCAGTATCAGACAGGATATTTTGGTCCGGCACCCGGGCGTCAGCGCGGTGGGCCTGCAGCGTTTGCTGGAGGTCTTTCGAGAGTACGAAGGTAATATCGAAAATCTGCTGCTCGCGCCCTCGGAGAGCGTCGATGCCTATGACCGTTACGTCACCGTCATGCGGCGTATCAACGAGAATCTGTATCCTGTCTTCCTGCCTGACGGCCTCATACCCCTGCACGCGCTCGTAGTCGTCGAGTGGCTTAAGGGATTGTCGCTGGCCGCAATTATCAGAAAGCGTATAGAGTATCAGCAACGAAACAACAGATCGTTCAGGCTTCCAGTGCTCATTCGCGAGACGATGAGCATGGTGGAAGAGACAGCAAGATTCAAAGCACCGAAGTATATTTCCGCCTATATGGATGTCCTTCGTCTGTTCTTGACTGAGGCGGGGCGCGATGATCTGATTGATGAAGATTTTGACATCGGGATAGCGCTTGAGTTTGGCGTCTCCAGCACCACGCTTCTCTCATTGATGGAACTGGGGCTTTCCCGCATGTCGGCGGTGGCCTTGTACGAGAAAATTGCGCGAGACGATCTGGACAAGGAAGGTTGCCTGGCCTGGATTAATGAGCACGGCCCGAATTTCGCCGGGATGGACCTGCCTAACCTTATCGTTAGTGAAGCGCTGCAGGTATCGGGCCTTAGTGATGCGGAAGCGGGCCAGAAACTCAGCGAATAGAGTAGAGAGGAGTGCTTATGCCCGCAGCAAAGCCAGTAAAAATCGGACCGCTCTCATTCTCGAGGAAAAGGGACGCAAACGACTATCTTAAGGATATGCTCTACAAATATGATCTCGGCGACAAGCTAACCGATGAAGACGCCGCAATACTCACGCATCTCGTGCATATGCATCCCGAAGCCGCCGAAAAAATAGGCGTAGGAATTGAAAGCTTCAGTGTAAGAACGGCGGACTACGGAACGCGCTGCTTCTGGGTCAACCGCATCGACGGAACGACAGAGAAGTTTTCCTTTCGGGCGTGTTATTGATCATCGACACAGAGCTGCCATCGGTTAGCTCCCAGTAAGTGGTTCGTAATCGAGTTCCGGCGCTTCTTCGTTCACGGTGGGTGTCTCCTCGGACTCGAGCTTTCGTAAGTCTTAATTATTCTCCCGCTGTTGAGATTAGCTTTGCAGTGAACGAACGGCCGAGATGAAGAAGCGACGCTAACTTTGCGGCCAAGAATCTCGAGCGACTGCTCTGGGCCGAGAGTGCCGCGGCACGCAAAATAGTTCAATGTCCTCTTTGCCGACTGGGCATTCGAGAACCAGCCACTCCGCTCCCGGCCCCAGTTCGGTCATTCACGCGAGGTAGCGGGATTTTCTTCTCGCTGAAGAGTTTTCCACTATTTCGCGAATAGTTACTTATCCAACGCCGCCAAACCTCCCATAGCCTTCCTCCCGTCCGCGCATTGAGCGCCAACGGAGAGGACATTGGACCGGGACCGCGTCATATCCCGCAATCGCGCCATGCTGCTGCGCCTCGTCGGGGTGCTGTCCTTCATGCTCGGGCTGGAGGAGGGCGGGGCGGATGAGGTGCCGCGGCGGGTCTGGCGGAGGATTGTCCGGCGCCCGGCCGAATCCGCCGCGCGCCGGCTGATCGTCCTGGCGGCGAGGGGGATCACGTTGCCTCCACTATCCCCCTTGCGGCGGGGTCCGAAGGACGGGTCGAGACCCGTGGCTCGACCCCACAGGCACGAAGGGACAGAGGGGGGTGCCTGGCGCAGAAATCGAAAAACCCCCCTCTGTCGCCGTAAGCGGCGACATCTCCCCCGCAAGGGGGGAGAGTGGCTCCACAAGGGGTGAGAGTGGAGCTGTTCCAACTCGCCGATCCGCAGCGGCCATCCGCCGGGGCATTACAAACGTAAAAAGCAACGAAATCGACGACATTCTCTCGACGCTTCACGACCTCGCGGCCCATGCGATCAGGCTGGATCCGGGGTGAGGGGGATGCCGGTGACACGTCCTGTCGCTGAACGAAAAAGGCCGCCCGCATGTCTGCGGGCGGCCTCGTGACAGCGCGGGTTCGGGGGTTATTGCGCGGTGACGACCGTCATCACCAGCTTGCCGTCGACCTTGACCGGGCCGTCTTCCTTGGCGCCCAGCGTGTATTCGAAAATGCCGGTCTCCATGCCGCCATCCTCGCCGTGGAGCATCAGCATCAGTTTGTCGCCGGCCTTGACGTCCTCGGTCAGGATCGCGGCGACGTCGGTGTTCTGGCCGGCCTTCAACGGCGCGTGGCCGACAACCGGGCCGGGCTTCATGTCGTCGCCGGTGCGGTGCACGACGAGCCAGCCGTTCTTTTCGGCCATGATCTTCGATGCGGTCACCGTACCGCCGGAGACATCCTGGTCCATGCCTTCGACCTTGAGGCCGTGGTCCATGGCGAATGCGGCGGTCGAGAGGGCGAGCGTCGCGGCGGTGGCAATGATCAGTGTCTTCATGAATTTTCTCCGTTTTGGACTTCCAACACCCGAGATGACGAGACCGGCGACGGAAAAGTTTCGCGGCGGAGACATTTATTTCGCGACGGCAACATTACAGAGTGTTGCAATTCGTCATCTCGTAAACCGGGTCAGCGAGTCCCCCCGCGACGATCCGCGCCGCATTTGCCCCTTTTTCGCCTCAATCTTTACCGACAGGTCGATCAACGGTAAGAGTTTGTTAGTGTTCGTTAACTCGACGCCTATGGAGGGGACGTGCGGCTTTCTCGCGGGGAAGACAGCCAGAACAGGATCGGACGGGGATTTCGCATCGCGGTTTTGCCGCTGATCGCGGTCTTCGCCAATCTCGCGCTGCCGACCCAGGCGGCGCTGCCCGAATATTCCGCCCGCGACTGGCCAGCCCCCGCATCCGAAACGCTCGCTGCCCGTTTTTCCGCCGAATTTCATGCGCCGACGCCGGTGCAGAAGGCCGCCCTGTCGGCCGGCATCGCCAAGTTGCGCCAGCGCCTCGACGAGGAGCGCGCCAGCCAGCTCGAACTGTTCCCGGAAGGCGAGGTGCCCGCGCCCTATGAAGCCGAGGCGATCTGGACGGACCGCTGGTCTGCGCCGCAGGTGGCCGAACTCGCGCCGCAAGATCCCGACCGCGCCGTGCTGCGCGGATTCGCCTCCGCCTCGGAAGACCGTTTCGCCGGCACGCCGCGGCTGATGGTCGATCCGGGCCGCGTCACCGACGGCCGGCTCGATGCGCTCGCCGTCGCCTATGCGCCCTATGACGCCGGCAAGGTGGTCTGGTCGCAGGCGACCTATCTGTCGGCGCCGCAATTGCGCAAGGGCGACCATTCCTGGATGCTGCGGCCGCTTCCCGCCCATGTCTATAGCGAGCGCGAGCAGCAATGCCTGGCGACCGCGATCTATTTCGAGGCGCGCGGCGAGAGCACAAGGGGCCAGGCGGCCGTCGCGCAGGTGATCCTCAACCGCGTGCGCAACCCGGCCTATCCGGATACGATCTGCGGCGTCGTCTATCAGAACGCCAAGCAGTACAAGCGCTGCCAGTTCTCCTTCGCCTGCGACGGCATCAAGGACCGCATCGCCCGCCCCAGCTCCTACGCCAAGGCCCAGAAGGTCGCGATGGCTGTTACCTCCGGCGAGACCTACATCTCCGAGCTTGGCTCCTCGACGCATTACTTCGCCAATTACGTCCGCCCGAAATGGGCCGACAACATGCAGAAGGTCGCCTCCATCGGCGCGCATGAATTCTTCACCACGCGCGGCGGCGGCTGGAAATAAGACCTGCTGACAGGCGCGGCGCGCTTCGTTAGTGTCGCCGCGTGTCTGATACGAAAATCCCCTTCTTCGACGGCCATAATGATTTCCTCGTGCGGCTGATGCTGGCCGGCGAGCCGCGCGGCGCGTTCTGGCGTGGCCCGCGAGACACGGGCCATCTCGATCTGGCGCGCATGCGCGACGCCGGCTTTGCCGGCGGGCTCTTCGCGATCTTCGTGCCGCCCGAGCAGAAGGGCCCGCGCCGGGATCTTGGCTCGCAGATGGCCAATGCCTCGACCGGCATTCCGCTGCCGCCGCTGATGACGCATGAGGCCGCCCAGCCCGTCGCACTCGCCCAGGCCGGATATCTCCACTGGATGGCACGCGAGACGCCTGAGGATTTCGCGGTCTGCCGGACTGCCGGCGAAATCCGCGCCGCGATGGAAAAGGACATCATCGCGGGCGTCATGCATATGGAAGGCGCCGAGGCGATCGGCCCGGATCTCGACGCGCTCTATCTCTTCCACGAGATGGGGCTGCGCTCGCTTGGCCCGGTCTGGAGCCGGCCCACCATCTTCGGTCATGGCGTGCCGATGAAATTTCCCGCCGGTCCGGATATCGGGCCCGGCCTGACCGAGGCGGGCAAGGATCTGGTGCGGCTGTGCAACGAGCTGCGCATTCTCATCGATCTGTCTCACATGAACGAGGCGGGCTTCAACGATGTCGCCGCGCTCTCGGATGCCCCGCTGGTCGCGACCCACTCCAATGTGCATGCGCTCTGCGCCTCACCACGCAATCTGACCGACCGGCAGCTTGCGGTCATCCGCGAGACCGGCGGTCTGGTCGGGCTCAACTTCGCGACCTTCTATCTGCGCGAGGATGGAAGGTTCACCGCCGAGACCGGCTGGGACGAGTTGCTGCGCCACGCCGATTATCTGATCGAGCATCTGGGCGAGGACCATGTCGGCCTCGGCTCGGATTTCGACGGCTGCATCGTGCCGAAAGTCATCGGCGACGTGACGGGCGTACAAGGCCTGTTCGAGGCGCTGCGCAGCCATGGCTATGACGACGCGCTGCTGGCCAAGCTCGCACGCGGCAACTGGCTCGGCTGCCTGGAGCGTACGCTTGGCCCCTAGTCAGGCAACGGATAGTATTCGCTTACCTTAGGTTAACTGCGTTTTAAATGCGACGCGATAGCTTGCCGTTCAGCGGGCGGTGGCCCGCCCGAGCATGACGCTCGCATGATCCGCCGGTTCGGCATGTCCTCGTGATCTTCGAACCGGAGTCCCGTATCCATGCTGATCTCCCGCAAATTGCCGCTTGCCGCCGCCGTGCTGACTATTGTCTCCATTGGTGTCGCCAGCACCGCCAGCCTGATGATCGCTTCCGGCACGGTCCGCCAGGAAGCCCAGGAAAAGCTCGAGGCGGTCGCTGACGGACGGCGCAACGAACTCGAGATCTATCTCCAGAGCGTGCTCCAGGATCTTAGTACGCAGTCCTTGTCGAAAAACACGATCTCGGCCCTGAACTCCTTCATGGCAGCGTGGAACGTGTCGGGCGACAACGCCCAGGAGGAGATGCAGCGCCGCTACATCACCGACAATCCGAACGAGGTCGGCAAGAAGGATCTGCTCGATACAGCCGGCAATGGTGATGCCTATGACGCGGTCCACAATATCTATCATCCTGCCTTCCGCGAGCATCTGCGCGAATTCGGCTATTACGACATTTTCCTTTTCGACCTGAAGGGCAATCTCGTCTACACGGTCTTCAAGGAGGCTGACTATGCGACCAACCTCCTGACCGGCGAGTGGAAGGATACCGGCCTTGGCAAGGTCTATGCGCAAGCGCTGGAAGCCGAAGGCGCCGGCAGTTTCGCCTTTGCCGATTTCGAGACCTATGCCCCGTCAAACGGCGCGCCGGCGAGCTTCCTCGCGGCGCCGGTCGTCGACAATGGCAACAAGATCGGCGTGATCGCCATTCAGATGCCCGCCGACCATATCGGCGCAGTCATGGCCAATGTGACGGGTCTCGGCGAGACGGGCGAGACGGTGCTTCTCAACAAGGACGGCGTTTTCATCTCGGACGCAGTGCGCACCGGCGAAAACGAAATCCTGAAGCAAAAGATCGACATTCCGGGCCTGGCTTCGCTCGGCCATGACGGCGTCATGGTGGCGACGACCGATACTTATCGCGCCATGACGGCCGATCTTTCGATCGCCAGGGTCGACTTCATGGACGCCGGCTGGTCGGTCGCGGCGGTCATCGATCGCGCCGAAATCCTGCAGGGCGTAACCTCGATGCGCAACACCGTCTTGGTGGTCGCGCTGATGCTGCTCGCCGTATCGCTTGCGCTCAGCACATGGTTCTCGCGCACGCTCAGCCGCCCGATCGGTGCGCTGGTCGGCGAAATGAAGCGGCTCGCAGACGGCGATACGGGTATCGCGCTGGACGGCCAGGACCGGCATGACGAAATCGGCGACATGGTCCGTTCGGTCGCGGTCTTCCGGGACGCGGCCGTCGAAAAGGATCGGCTCGAAATCGAGGCCGAGGCCAATCGTTCGATGTCCGAGAAGGAACGCGCCGAGCGTGCGGCGCAGGAAGCGGAAGAGCAGCGGCGCATGAAGGAAGCCGTCGATGCGCTGGCCGGCGGCCTGGCGCGGCTGGCGGACGGCGATCTCGCCGTGTCGCTCGACGAACCCTTCATGGAAAGCCTCGACAGTCTGCGCGTCAATTTCAACGCGTCGGTTTCGAACCTCAATGACACGCTGCTGATGATCCGCGAGAAATCAGGCTCGATCGACAACAACTCCGCCGAGGTCCGCGCGGCCGCCGACGAACTGTCGCGACGTACCGAGCAGCAGGCCGCGGCGCTGGAGGAAACCTCCTCGACTCTGGAGGAGATCACGGCGACGATCAAGGAAACGGAGGGCCGCGCCAACGAGGCGGCCGGCATCGCCAATTCGGCGAAGGATCATTCGGACCGGTCCGCCGAGGTCGTCGCCAAGGCCGCCAAGGCGATGCAGGGCATCGAAAACGCCAGCGGCGAGATCGCGAATATCATCTCGGTGATCGACGAGATCGCCTTCCAGACGAACCTTCTCGCGCTCAATGCCGGCGTCGAGGCGGCACGGGCAGGCGAGGCGGGCAAGGGCTTCGCCGTCGTCGCGACGGAAGTGCGCGAACTGGCGCAGCGTTCGGCGCAGGCCGCCAAGGAGATCAAGGATCTGATCACGCGGTCCGGCAGCGAGGTGAAGAACGGCGTGGAACTGGTCGGGGCTGTCGCTACCGCGCTGAGCGAGATCACGCAGAATGTCACGGATATCAACGAGCGCATCGGCGGCATCGCCCGGGCGACGACGGAGCAGCTGACCGGCGTCGAAGGGATCAACACCGCGGTCGGGCAGATCGATCAGGTGACGCAGAAGAATGCGGCGATGGTCGAGGAAACCACGGCCGTGGCGCACAACCTCGCAGGGGACGTGTCGGACCTGTCGAACATGATTGGCGGGTTCCATCTGTCGCGCGAGGCGAGCCCGACAAGACCGACCGTTGCGCCGAGGGGCAAACCGGTTGCCGTGCAGCCCGCGCAAAACAGGCCGGCGCCGGCCGATTCGCCGGCGCGCAAGCTGGTGCAGTCGGTTTCCAGCGCTTTCGGCTTCAAGGGCAGCGCGGCGCTAGCCTCGCAGGCCCAGGACGACTGGGAAGAGTTCTGAGGCCTTACTCCCCGAGCGCGATCCCTTCGCGGCGCGGATCGGCGCCGCCCTTCAGCCCGTCCGGACCGATCGAGATCGCCTGAAGGCCGGAATTGAGCTCGCGAACCGAGACCTCGTAGCCGAGCGCTTCCAGCGCCGGCTGCAGAGCGGCCATGTCGGTGCCTTCCTCCAGATCGAAAGTGCCGAACCGGTTGAGCGCATGCGGCATGGATACCGCCTGCTGCACATCCATGCCCCATGTCAGATGGGCGAGGATCGCCTGCGCGACATAGCCGATGATGCGCGATCCGCCCGGTGAGCCGATGGAGAGCACAGGCTTGCCGTCCTCCATGACGATGGTTGGCGCCATGGACGAGCGCGGCCGCTTACCGGGCTCGACGCGGTTGGCGATGGGCTTGCCGTCATCCTGCGTGGCGAAGGAGAAGTCCGTCAGCTCGTTGTTGAGCAGGAAACCGTTTGTCATCAGCCGCGATCCGAAGCCGTTCTCGATCGTCGTCGTCATGGAGAGGACATTGCCGTCCGCATCGACGATGGAGATGTGGCTGGTCGAGGGGAACTCGATCGACTGGTCGTCGCCGAGCAGCATGGCGTGGTCGAAGGCCGGCATGCCGGGCTCGACGGTTTCCAGCGCCTTGCCGGCGTCGATCCGGTCACCCTCGATCAGGCCGGCTCTTTCCTCCAGATAGGCCGGATCGATCAGGCCCTTGGTCGGCATCGGCACGAAATCGCTGTCGGCCATGTAGCGGCCGCGGTCGGCGAAGGCGAGGCGCGAGGCGTCGCCGATCATCCGCCAGGTCTCCGGGTCTTTCGGATCGTCGATATTGAAGTTGCCGAGGATGCCAAGGATCTGTCCGACGGTCAGCGCGCCGGAAGAGGGCGGCCCCATGCCGCAAACGTCATATTGACGGTAGGGCGCGCAGATCGCATCGCGCTGCTTGACCGTGTAGGCGGCGAAATCCTTCATGGAGAGCACGCCCGGATTGCCCTCGGCATTGCGGACCGTGTCAACGATATTTTCGGCGATCGCGCCGGAATAGAAGGCGTCCGCGCCGCCTTCCGAAAAGGTGCGCAGCGTGTCGGCATAGGCCGGGTTCTGGATGCGCGTGCCGGCCTGCAGCGGCTGGCCGCCGGGCATGAAGTAATTCGCGGTGGTGGCGAAGCGCGACAGCTTCTCCGTGTCCGATGCGATCAGGCTAGCCAGCCGCGGCGAGACCTCGAAGCCGCGATCGGCGAGAGCGATGGCGTCACCGAACAAGTCCCGCCATTCGGCGCGGCCCCAGCGTTTCCAGGCTTCCTCCATCAGCATAGGCGTACCCGGCGTGCCGACAGAGCGCCCGCCGACGACCGCGTCGAAGAATTTCAGCGGCTCGCCGTTCTCGTCCTGGAACAGGGTCGGCGTCGCCTCCATCGGGGCGGTCTCGCGGCCGTCCAGCGTCGTCACTTCGCCGGTCTTGGCGTCATACCAGACCAGGAACGCGCCGCCGCCCATGCCGGAGGATTGCGGCTCGACGAGACCCAGAACCGACTGCACCGCGACCATGGCGTCGGCGGCGGAACCGCCATTGGCGAGCACCTTCGCGCCGGCCTCGACGGCCAGCGGATTGGCGGCGGCGACCATCCATTTCTTCGCCTCGACGGGCTTGCCGGCGGCCTTTGCGTCCTGCGCGTCGCGAATCGCCTCCGAGGTGACGGAGATGAATCCGCTCGCGCCGGCTTCCGGGGCGACGGCGTCGGCGGCCTCCTGGGCCCGGATTGCGGCGGTTGTCGCGAGGATGAGGGTCAGCGCCGTTGCGGCGGCGAGGGTCTTGTGCATGGGATTCTCCTTCCAGAGCGGCATTAGACCGTTCAAAATATGACGCTGGCAAGATACGACACCGGGGAGACTTGCCTTTGGCCGCTATCGGCATGCAAATGGCGCGGCAGGGAGGAACGGCAATGTTCGATCATACGATGCGGTTTGGATTGGGCGAGGAGATCGATGCGTTGCGCGAGATGGTGCGGCGCTTTGCGGCCGAGGAGATCGCGCCGCGCGCCGCGGAGATCGACGCAAGCAACGAATTTCCGATGGATCTGTGGGAAAAGATGGGTGCGCTCGGCCTGCACGCCATCACCGTTCCCGAAGAGGATGGTGGCTCCGCCATGGGCTATCTCGCCCATTGCGTCGCGGTGGAGGAGATCAGCCGCGCCTCGGCTTCTGTCGGGCTTTCCTATGGCGCGCATTCCAATCTTTGCATCAACCAGCTGCGCCGCTGGGGCACGCCCGATCAGAAGGCGAAATATCTGCCGAAGCTGATTTCCGGCGAGCATGTGGGCTCGCTTGCCATGAGCGAAACTGGCGCCGGCTCCGACGTCGTGTCGATGAAGCTCAGGGCCGAGAAGCGCAATGACCGCTACGTGCTCAACGGCAACAAGATGTGGATCACCAACGGGCCGGACGCCTCGACGCTGATCGTCTATGCCAAGACCGATCCGGCGGCCGGGCCGCGCGGCATCACCGCCTTCCTGATCGAGAAGGGCTTTGCCGGCTTTACGACGGCGCAAAAGCTCGACAAGCTCGGCATGCGCGGCTCCAACACCTGCGAGCTGGTCTTCGAGGATTGCGAGGTTCCCTTCGAGAATGTGCTTGGCGAGGAGGGCAGGGGCGTCAACGTGCTGATGTCGGGCCTCGACTATGAGCGCGTGGTTTTGGCCGCCGGGCCGGTCGGCATCATGGCGGCGGCGCTCGACGTCGTCGTGCCCTATGTCCATGAGCGCGAGCAGTTCGGCCAGCCGATCGGCACCTTCCAGCTGATGCAGGGCAAGCTTGCCGACATGTACACGACGACCAACGCCTGCCGCGCCTATGTTTATGCGGTGGCGCAAGCCTGCGACCGCGGCGAGACGAGCCGCAAGGACGCCGCCGGCTGCATCCTCTATGCGGCCGAGAAGGCGACGCAGGTGGCGCTCGACGCGATCCAGTGCCTTGGCGGCAATGGCTATATCAACGACTACCCGACCGGCCGCCTGCTGCGCGACGCCAAGCTCTACGAGATCGGCGCCGGCACGTCGGAAATCCGCCGCATGCTGATCGGGCGGGAACTGTTCCAGGAAACCGCATAAGCGGCAACGGGGGCGACATCGCGCCCCGCCGCACTATCCTTCCACGGGAAGACAATTCCAATGGGGAGGAAAGCATGGCCGGAGACCGCTTCAACGGGCTGAAAGCCCTGTTCATCAACTGCACGCTGAAATCGAGCGCGCAGGGACAATCCCACACTGAGACGTTGATGCGGGACTCCATGGCGATCATGGAGGCGAATGGCGTCGACGTTTCCTATCTGCGCGCCGCCGACCATCGCGTCGCCTTCGGCGTTTATCCGGACATGCGCGAGCATGGCGCGGAGGCGGATGACTGGCCGGATGTGTTCTGGCCGAAGGTGCGGGACGCCAACATCCTCGTTATCGGCACGCCGCTCTGGCTTGGCGAGGAGAGTTCCATCTGCCGGGTGATCATCGAGCGGCTCTATGCCCATTCCGGGCAGCGCAACGACAAGGGCCAGTATGTTTTCTACGGCAAGACCGGCGGCTGCATCGTCACTGGCAACGAGGACGGCGTGAAGCATACCGCGATGACATGCCAATACGCCATGGCGCATGTCGGCTACACGATTCCGCCGCAGGCCGATTGCGGCTGGATCGGCGAGGCGGGACCGGGGCCCTCCTATGGCGACGAGATGGAGGACGGCAGCCGCGCCGGCTTCGACAATGATTTCACAAAGCGCAACCTCACTTTCATGACATGGAACCTGATGCATGTGGCGAAGATGCTTGCCGATGCGGGCGGCTTTCCGGAGGAAGGCAATTCGGTCGCTGCGTGGAATGATGGCGCGCGCTTCGACCACCCCAATCCGGAATACAGGTGAGGCGACCCGCGCGCCGGAATGCGGCGCGCGGGCTCGTTTCAGAAAAGCCTGATGCCGCGCGCCTTGGCCCAGCGTTCGAGGATCTTCTGTTCGTCGGCATGGGCGAGGCGGTTGGCGAAACCACGGATCTGCACGGTCCGGTTTTGCGCATCGAGTTCGATCGTCAGCAGCCTCTTCGTCGCGCCGTCGGCATGCCGGCGCAGCGACCAGATCGAGGCGCGGCCGGAAATGCACTTCGACGCGTAGGTCCACACGCAATGCTGCATGGCGCGGCTTTCCATGACGAGGTCTTCTGCGTGGAGCAGTTGGACCACGCTGAATTCCTCGCGCCGCGCACGGGCCCCCTTTTCCGACGGATGCCAGGACCAGTTGGCCAGCGGCGAGCCCTTCCAGCGTCCGCCCTGCGAAGCGTCCACGCGTTCGCCCCGGCGTCGTGCTTCCATGAGCGCGCGCTGTCGGGCCGCCTCGATGCGGGCGATCGCCGCGGCGTCGCGGTGCCATTCCTGCATCTGCCGCCGCAGCGAGGCGAGCGTCCGGCCTGTCAGGCTGTAGCTCGCGTCGCGGCGATGCCGGTCGGCGAGGAAATCGCAGAAATCGTTGATTTCCTCCAGTCCCACCGGATTCACGGCGAAGAACCGCGCGGCGTCGCGCCAGAAGGCGAACTGCTCGCGCGGGCTGCGTGCGACCTTCGAGCGGGCAATGCGCAGGGCGACGCCGACATCATCCGTGTAGGAGCGTGCGACGGCCTGCCAGATCGCTTCGTCGAATTCGAGATCGCCCGGCGGATTGAGGAAGCAGTGGACCTCCTTGCGGGTCAGCCAACGCCTTGCCTCTTCCTTGTAAAGCGACCAGCCGCCGGCCACGAAAATGTACCAGCGCTTGCGCAGCCGGATCTCCTCGTCGTCCAGCCCGTCTCTGTCGAGCCAGATCTTCTCCAGCGGCGCCGGAACGGGATAACGCGCAAAGAGATGCCGCGCCGCGGCAAGCCGCAGCCGGGCCGCATCGCGGGACTTCATCTTCGGACGCCAGGAGGCGGAATCGCGGATGATGGCCCTGACGAAGCCCCGCTTCGCTTCCTTCAGGGCCTTGGCGAAATCGGGTGCCGGCCGCGCTTCGGACGATACGGTCCTGAGCGTGGCTTCATAGGCTTCAATGCGTTCGCGCTCGACCTCTTGCCGGCGCTTGATCATGGAGCGTGCCATGGTGAGTTGACCTGATTGGAACACAGTCAGCCGGACGCAATTCGAGCGCCGGCACGAAATGGTGCGAACTCGAGTGCGATCTCATCGTGTGTCTCCATTCCCGGCGGCCTGACATCAGGCGGCCATTCGGTCAGGCGAGGGCGGATATGTGCCGATCGGGGCAGGAAAAAGGCAGCTTCGGCGGCCTAGGTCATCCGCGCGAGGCGGTGTTGCGGGATTGCATCACCGGGGCGATTCGGACGGTCGGGAGCTTCGCTCAGTCACTCTCGATCTTCAGTTCCACCCGGTCCGCCGCGAAGCGGCTCTCGGCATACTGGATCGGATTGTCGTCGGAGTCGGCATTCACCGCGCGGGTCACGAGCACGATGGCGCCGGCCGACAGCCGGAGCAACTGGATATCCTCGCCCGAAGCGTGCCGCGCCTCGATCACTGTCGACTGGCGGACATAATCCGTCACGCCGCAGGCGGCGAGCGCCTTGGTTATCGAGGCGTGTTCCCCGAAGGCCTTGTCGATGCCGGCGAAGCGGTTCGCGTCGAACCATGAGGTGGCACGAGAGACGGGCACTCCATCCGCCTCGCTGACGGTGTCGAGCCTGATCACCGGGTTGCCGATTGCGATCCCGAGATTGTCCGCGACAGCCTCTGAGGCGGCCTCTTCCGCGCTCTCGAGCAGGCGTGTACGGGTCGAACCGGCCTGATTGCCGAGGCCGGCGGAAAAACGGGTGCGTTTGGCGATCGGGTAGCTCAGCCGCTTGCGGCGGCGCACGAAGGTGCCGCGGCCCTGTTCCGAGCGCAGCACGCCTTCCTGTTCCAGCGCGGCAATAGCGGAGCGGACCGTATGGCGATTCACGCCATAGCGCTTGGCCAGTTCCATCTCCGGTGGCAGCCTGCCGTCCTGCCCGGCAACGCCGGTCGCGATGTCGGATCGGATCAGGTCGGCGATCTGGCGCCACAGCGCCACGCCGGATTTTCGTTCGAGCATAGCCCCTGTCAAATCTTGCCCCTTTTCCGATCTGTCACACTCTTGTCACCGGTGACGGTTAGGACAATAATATGTTTGGTTGTCTATAACAATAGACAAGTTGGAATCCTACGGACGGACCATGACGGAAAGCTCTGAAACCACGACACGCAACGTGCGGCAGGAACGGCTCTCGGCGCTCGCGTCGGCCAATGGCGCGGACCTTCTCGACTTGTGGGCGAGGCTCGGGATCGACCCGGCCTGCGAAATGGTTCGCGGCCCCGAGACCGGGCTGGTGGCGCTGCGCGGGCGCATGGGTGGAGGCGGCGCAGCGTTCAATTTCGGCGAGGCGACGGTGACGCGCGCGACCGTTCGGCTGGAAAACGGCGCGGTCGGCCACGCCATCGCGCTCGGGCGCGACCGGCGCAAGGCCAAGCTCATAGCTATTCTCGACGCGTTGGCGCAAGAGCCTGAAATGGAATCGAAAATCGAGGTCGAGATCGTCGCGCCGCTGAAGGCGGCGATGGCGGCGCGCAATGCGAAGCGCCGCGCCGAGACGGCGGCGACGAAGGTCGATTTCTTCACGATGGTCAGGGGAGAAGACTGATGACGGCAGGCGCACACATCGTCGAAGGCGGCTTTATCGATCCGGTCTTCGGCTCGCAATCCGTTTTCCGCGCGGTCATGGACGCGATGGCGCGGCCGGGCACGGTGCAGGCGATCGACACCGATCTGCGCCCGCCGGCGCCGCTCAATGTTGCCGCCGCTGCTGTCATCCTCACGCTCGCCGACGCCGATACGCCGGTATGGCTCGGGCAGGATCTGGCGCGGGACGACGCGGTGCGCGGCTGGCTCGCCTTCCAGACGGGCGTACCGCTTGCGAGTCATCCGTCGGAAGCCACGTTTGCCGTCGCCGTCAATGCGGCGGCCCTGCCATCGCTATCCAGTTTCGCGCTCGGCACGCAGGAATATCCGGACCGGTCGACGACCCTGATCCTTCAGGTCGAAACGCTGATGGAGGGCGATGCGCTGACATTGCGCGGACCCGGCATCAAGGACACGCAGACCATCGCGCCGCGCCCGCTGCCCGGTCATTTCGACATGCAATGGCGCGAGAACAACGCGCTCTATCCGCGCGGCATCGACATCATCCTGGCGGCGCCGGACGCGGTCGCCTGCGTGCCGCGTACTGTGCGCATCGGCGAAGGGGAGATCTGACATGTATGTCGCGGTCAAGGGCGGCGAGGCCGCCATTTCCAATGCACACAGGCTGCTCGCGGACCGGCGGCGCGGCGACCGGTCGCTGCCGTCGCTGACGCTGGCGCAGATCGCCGAACAGCTGGCGCTCGCCTGCGACCGGGTGATGGCGGAAGGCTCGGTCTATGACCGGGAACTCGCCGCGCTCGCCATCAAGCAGGCGCGGGGAGACCTGATCGAGGCGATCTTCCTGCTGCGCGCCTATCGCACGACTCTGCCGCGTTTCGGCTATTCGGTGCCGATCGATACCGCTGCCATGCAGGTCGAGCGGCGCGTCTCGGCGACCTACAAGGATCTGCCGGGCGGGCAGATGCTCGGGCCGACCTTCGATTACACGCACCGCCTGCTCGACCCGTCGCTCGGCCGCGACGGGGAGGTCGATGTGCCGGAGATCCGCGAAGGAGACGACGCAAAGGTGATGCGCGTCTCCGACATCCTGGCGCAGGAAGGGCTGATCGAGGACGATGGCGACGTGCCGGGCGAGGAGATCGGCGACATCACGCGCACGCCGATGGAATTCCCGATGGAGCGCGACACGCGGTTGCAGGCGCTGGCGCGTGGCGACGAGGGCTTCCTGCTGGCGCTCGGCTATTCGACGCAGCGCGGCTATGCCCGCTCGCATCCCTTTGTCGGCGAGATCCGGATCGGCGAGGTCGAAGTGAAGCTCGACGTGCCGGAACTGGGCTTTGCCGTCACGCTCGGCCGCATCCAGGTGACCGAATGCCAGATGGTCACCCAGTTCGCCGGATCGGCAAAGGTGCCGCCGCAATTCACCCGTGGCTACGGCCTCGTCTTCGGCCAGTCGGAAAGGAAGGCGATGGCGATGGCGCTGTGCGACCGCGCGCTGCGCGCCTCGGAACTCGGCGAGGACATCGTCGCCCCGGCGCAGGACCAGGAATTCGTGATCTCGCATTCGGACAATGTGCAGGCGACTGGCTTCGTCGAGCATCTGAAACTGCCGCACTATGTCGACTTCCAGGCGGAACTCGATCTCGTGCGGCGGATGCGCGGCGAGCACGCGGCGCGGCGCGATGTCCAGGAAAGCATGCCGGAGGCAGCGGAATGACCGAGATGACCGACATGGACGACGGGCTGGCGACCTACAACTTCGCCTATCTCGACGAGCAGACGAAGCGGATGATCCGGCGCGCGATCCTCAAGGGGATCGCCATTCCGGGCTACCAGGTGCCGTTCGCGTCGCGCGAAATGCCGATGCCCTATGGCTGGGGCACCGGCGGCGTACAGGTCACGGCCTCGATCATCGGGCCGGACGACACGCTGAAGGTGATCGACCAGGGCGCCGATGACACGACCAATGCGGTTTCCATCCGCGCCTTCTTCGCCAAGGTAGCCGATGTCGCGACGACGACGGAGACGGCGAAGGCGACGGTCATCCAGACGCGCCACCGTATTCCCGAGGAGAAGCTGACCGAGGGCCAGATCCTGGTCTACCAGGTGCCGATCCCCGAGCCGCTGCGTTTCCTCGAGCCGCGCGAGACAGAGACGCGCAAGATGCATGCGCTGGCCGAATACGGGCTGATGCATGTGAAGCTCTACGAGGACATCGCCCGTAACGGCCATATCGCGACGACCTATGCCTATCCGGTCAAGGTCGAGGGCCGTTACGTGATGGACCCGTCGCCGACGCCGAAATTCGACAATCCGAAGATGCACATGTCGGACGCGCTGCAATTGTTCGGGGCAGGGCGTGAGAAGCGCATCTACGCCGTGCCGCCCTATACCGACGTGGTCAGCCTCGATTTCGAGGATTACCCGTTCGAGATCCAGAAATTCGAGGAGCCCTGTGCGCTCTGCGCGGCGCAGGGCGTCTATCTCGACGAGGTGATCCTCGACGACCGGGGCGGGCGGATGTTCGTCTGTTCCGATACCGACTATTGCGAAAAGCGCCGCGAGGAGGGCCATCGCGGCCATCTCGCCGGCGATACTCTGGAGGCCGCGGAATGAGCGACCAACCGTTACTGCGCGTTTCAGGCGTCTCGAAATTCTATGGCAACCGGGTCGGCTGCCAGGATGTCAGCTTCGAATTGTGGCCGGGCGAAGTGCTGGCCGTCGTCGGCGAGTCCGGTTCCGGCAAGACGACGCTGCTGAATTGCATCTCGACGCGGCTGATGCCGACCGCCGGCACGGTCAGCTACCGCATGCGCGACGGCCAGTTCCGCGATCTCTACCGCATGGGCGAGGCGGAGCGGCGGTTCCTGATGCGCACCGACTGGGGCTTCGTCCACCAGAACCCCGCTGACGGGTTGCGGATGAGTGTGTCGGCCGGCGCCAATGTCGGCGAAAGGTTGATGGCCGTCGGCGACCGCCACTACGGCCATATCCGCGAGACGGCGACCGACTGGCTCGGCCGGGTCGAAATCGACGCCGATCGCATCGACGACCAGCCGCGCGCCTTTTCCGGCGGCATGCGCCAGCGCCTGCAGATCGCGCGCAATCTCGTCACCGGGCCGCGCCTCGTTTTCATGGACGAGCCGACGGGCGGTCTCGATGTCTCCGTGCAGGCACGCCTGCTCGACCTGTTGCGCGGTCTCGTCAACGATCTCGGCCTCGCCGTCGTCGTCGTCACCCACGATCTCGCGGTCGCGCGCCTCATGTCGCATCGCATGATGGTGATGAAGGACGGCCACGTGGTCGAGACCGGCCTGACCGACCGGGTGCTTGACGATCCGCGCGCGCCCTACACGCAGCTTCTCGTTTCCTCGATCCTTCAGGTGTGACCATGCCGACGCCCGTTGTCGTTTCCGATGTCGCCAAGACCTTCACCATGCATCTGCGCGGCGGCATCGTCATTCCCGTGGTTGAGCATGTCGATTTCGCGCTGAAGGCCGGGCAATGCGCGGTGCTCGGCGGCCCGTCCGGCGCCGGCAAGAGCACGATCCTGAAAATGCTCTACGGCAATTACGGCGTCGAGAGCGGGCAGATCCTCGTTTGCCATGGCGGGGACTATGTCGATCTCGCCAAGGCCGATCCGCGCACCGTGATCGCGATCCGGCGTGACACGATCGGATATGTCAGCCAGTTCCTGCGGGTGGTGCCGCGCGTGTCCGCGCTGGATGTCGCCGCCGAACCGCTTGTGCAGCGCGGGACCGCGCCGGACGAGGCAAGGGAGAGGGCCGCGGCCCTGTTTACCCGGCTGAACCTGCCGGAGACCCTGTGGGCCCTGCCGCCGGCGACCTTCTCCGGTGGCGAGCAGCAGCGCGTCAACATCGCGCGCGGCTTCATCACCGACCATCCGGTGCTCCTCCTCGACGAACCGACGGCTTCGCTCGACGCGAAAAACCGCCAGGTGGTCATCGACATGGTCTCCGAAAAGAAGCAGGCCGGCGTCGCGCTGCTTGGTATTTTCCACGATCAGGACGTGCGCGAGGTCGTAGCGGATACCGTCATCGACGTCACGGGCTTCGCTGCGGCAAGGGCGGCCTGATGACCAAACTCTCAGAAACGCCTCGCGTCCATCCGACAGCCGAGGTCACGGGATCGACACTCGGCCGGTACACGGAGATCGCCGACCGTTGCCGCGTCCACGAGACGGTGCTCGGCGACTATTCCTACATGATGCAGGATTGCAGCGCCTGGTGCGCGCAAATCGGCAAGTTCGCCAATATCGCCTCCAGCGTCCGCTTCAACGCGACCAATCACCCGACCTGGCGGCCGACGCTTCATCATTTTACCTATCGCGCCGGCGACTATTGGGATGACGCTTCCAATGAGGAGCAGTTCTTCGAATGGCGCCGCGAGAACCAGGTCACGGTCGGCCACGACGCATGGTTCGGCCATGGTTCGACGGTTCTGCCGGGCGTCACCATCGGCGACGGGGCGGTCATCGGGGCCGGCGCCGTCGTCTCCAAGGATGTCGCACCCTACATGATCGTCGGCGGCGTACCGGCGAAACCGATCCGCGAGCGCTTCTCGAAAACCATTGCGGAGCGGCTTCAGGCGCTGTCTTGGTGGGACTGGGATCACGCGGCGCTCCGGGCTTCCCTCGACGATTTCCGGAACCTCGATATCGAGGCGTTTCTGGAAAAATACGAATCCGCCTGACATCTTTCCGCCGCGTAATAGCCGGTTCTTGCGATTTTGTTGACAGTTGGATGACATCCGGCTGCGCCTCTCCCTGTCAACCACCCGAAAAAGCCCGGAATGCCTTGAAAAAGGGCAGGGCGGGCCTTCGTCCACAAGGCACCGTACAGTGTCACGCAATTGATATCGAACTGACATTTTACGGTGATCCAAGCCGCTTAGACCCCCGCTTGAAACAGTCGGAACGCGGGGTTCGCCAGTGCTCGAAATCGTGAATGTGACTCGCCGCTTCGGTTCGAACGCGGCAGTCAAGGATGTCAATCTGACGATCCAGAGCGGTCAGATGGTCGGCGTCATCGGCGCTTCCGGCGCCGGCAAATCGACGCTCCTGCGCATGATCAACCGGCTGATCGATCCTTCCGAGGGCCGGATCGCCTTTCACGGCGACGAGGTTTCCTCGATTTCCGGGCAGGCGCTGCGCAACTGGCAGCGCGATTGCGCGATGATTTTCCAGCAATTCAATCTGGTGCCGCGCCTCGACGTGCTCACAAACGTGCTGCTCGGCCGGCTCAATCATCGGTCGACCGTCTCAAGCATCCTCAACATGTTCACCCGCGAGGAGCGGGCCATGGCCATCGCCTCGCTTGAGCGGCTCGATATCGCCAAGACCGCGATGCAGCGCGCCGGCACGTTGTCCGGCGGCCAGCAGCAGCGGGTCGCCATCGCGCGGGCCCTGATGCAGCAGCCCAAGGTGATCCTCGCCGACGAGCCGATCGCCTCGCTCGACCCGCGCAACGCGCAAATCGTCATGCAGTCGCTCGCCGACATCAACCGCAATGACGGCATCACAGTCATCACCAATCTGCACACGCTCGATACGGCGCGCGCCTATTGCGAGCGCATCATCGGCATGTCCGGCGGCGAGGTCGTGTTCGACGGCACGCCGGACGATCTGACCGAAGCCGCCGCGCGGCGCATCTACGGCGCGGATGCGCTGGAGGAAGCCTTCTCCGAAGCCGTCACCTCGACCAGCTTCGGCGCCGGACGCGAGAAGATCGCGCCGAAACCCGAACCCGAAGTGGTCGCCGCGCGGCCCTGACGGGGAAACAGAATTCCGCGGGATGTCGGTCGCGTCGCGCGGTGCGTTTTTCGAACGACCACCAATCGGGGGAGCTCCCCGTCAACAGGAGAGACGAAATGCTCAAGAAACTCCTTCTCGCAACCGCCGCGGTTGCCGCCATTGCAGCCGGTTCCGTTTCCGCCCAGGCCCAGGACGTATTCCGCGTCGGTATCCTTGGTGGCGAGAATGAAGCCGACCGTCTGCGCAATTTCCAGTGCCTGGTCGACCAGCTTCCGGAAGCCATCGGCGTCAAGGAAGTCAAGCTGTTCCCGGCTGCCGACTATGACGGCACGATCCAGGGCCTGCTCGGCGGTACGCTCGATTATGCCGAGCTCGGCGCTTCCGGCTACGCCAAGGTTTACCTGACCGATCCGAGCGCGGTCGATCCGGTCCTGACCACCGTGCAGACCGACGGCGCGACCGGCTACTACTCGATCATGCTCGCCCGCAAGGATTCCGGCATCCAGACGCTGGAAGACATGAAGGGCAAGAAGCTCGGCTTCGCCGATCCGGACTCCACCTCCGGCTACCTCGTCCCGTCCGTAGCCCTTCCGGCGCAGCTCGGCGCGAAGGTCGATGACTATTTTGGTGAAACCGGTTTCGGCGGCGGCCACGAGAACGTCGTTCTCGAGATGCTGAAGGGCAATTTCGACGGCGCCGTCACCTGGTCGTCCGGCGTTGGCGACTATGCCGACGGCTACACCTCGGGCAACATCCGCAAGATGGTCGACAAGGGCCTTCTCGACATGGATGAAGTCGTCGAAGTCTGGAAGTCTCCGCTGATCCCGAACGGCCCGATCGTCGTTTCGAACAAGCTCGACCAGGACGTCCGCGCGAAGTTCATCTCCTGGATGAAGGCTCTTCCCGAGTCCGATCCGGCTTGCTTCTCGGCCATCCAGGGCGGCGACTACAAGGGCTATGTCGACGTCGACCAGTCCTTCTATGAGACCATCATCGCCGCCCGCAAGGCGAAGATCGGCTCGTAAAGTCCGCGAGATTATCCATCGCCGCGGCTTCCGGGCCGCGGCGGCTTTTTCCTCTTTCGGATCTGATCGATGGCCGTGACAGATGCATCCGCGCATGGCGCTTATGTGAGCGGGGACGGGCGCTATGACGTCGAGCGCCACTGGCGCGACCTCAACGCCACCAGGCGGCTCTACACCATCGGCGGGCTCGTGGCTCTGGCGATCGCGCTGGTCGCCTCGCTGTGGTTCGCCAACGAGACCAATGCCGGCAAGTTTCTCGATCGCCTGCCGCATTTCTTCGATTTCGTCGGCGATTTGATCCCGCGCGACGGCTGGGAAGTCTGGCGCGCGCTGTTCGACCTGCCGAGCCCTTATGACACGGGCAGCCTGCAGTACAATTACCCGGTCGGCCGGGTCTACATCACCGAGAGCCTCTACGTTCCCGAATATTTCTACAAGATGCTCGAAACACTGAACATTGCGGTGTTCGCGACGCTCATCGGTTTCACGTTCGGCTTCATCTTCAGCTTCGTCGCGGCAAAGAACCTGACGGCGTCGCGCTGGCTGCGCTTTGTTGTGCGCCGCTTCATGGAAATTCTGCGCGCCTTTCCCGAAATCGTCATCGCGGGCTTCTTCCTGGCGATCTTCTCGCTCGGCCCGATCCCGGCGATGATCGCCGTGGCGATCCACACGATCGGGGCGCTCGGCAAGATGTTCTTCGAAGTGGTCGAAAACGCCGACATGAAACCCGACGAGGGCCTGCGCGCGGTGGGCGGAAACTGGTTCGAGCGCGTCTGGTTCGGCATCGTGCCGCAGGTCATGCCGAACTTCATCAGCTATTTCCTGCTGCGCCTGGAGATCAATGTGCGCGCCTCCACCATTCTCGGCGCGGTTGGCGCCGGCGGCATCGGCGAGGCCTTGCGGCTCTCGATCAGCCGCGGCCACGAGGCCAAGACGCTCGCTATCATCCTGCTTCTCTTCGTCACGATCATCTGCGTGGACCAGCTTTCGGCCTGGTTGCGCAAGAAGCTCGTCGGCAAGCAGGCCTTCGAATTCGGACGCTGACCATGACGACGCTGACCGCAGACCAGATCGACGATATCGAACGGCGTCACCCGGACGCCTTCCGCCAGCCCTTCTTCAAGCGTTTCGCCTATCCGATCGCCGTCGTGGTGCTGGCGCTCTATACCGTCTATGCGTGGTGGTTCTTCTCCATCGGCGCGGTCCTTTCGAACGGCAACTGGAACATCGCCGGCGCCTATCTCGCAGACTGGGTGTCCTACGAGGTGCGGCCGGATATCGAATACAAGACCGGCGATATCGAGATCACCTATCCGCGCTTCTCACCGCTTGGCGAGAATCCGGATCCGTCCTGGATCACGACCGAACGCGGCCTCGTGACGGTCTCGGTCGAAGGGGCAGACAACAGCGATTCGAAGCCCGCCAGCACCGGCGGGGCAGGGGTGGGCGGAAGTTTCATGTCCCCGACATCGGACGCCACCAATACCGGCGGAAGCGGTCTCATGAACAGTTTCATGTCGCCGAGTTCGGATGCGTCGAGCATGGGCAGCGGTACCGATGGGGGGACAAGCACCGCCCTCGTCACCGAAACCCGCGAGGGCATTGCCGAAGCGACGGTGGTTATTTCCTCGACGGCGAAGGCTGAGATCACCGCAGACGAGGTCCGGCTGACGCGGGGTGGCGAGACGCTGGTCCTGATGATCGACCGGGAGAACGAGAAGGTTTTCCCCGTTGGCGATCTGCCCTCCTGGGCGTCGCAGAAGGGCGAGGGGGAGAAGATTATCGCCTATTTCGGCTTTGCAGGCCGCGCGGAAGTGCGCTGGTACGAGGTCAAGGTGAACCGGCGGTTCCTCGGCTGGGAAAATTTCTGGTTCGACACGCAGTCGCCCTATTGGGGCAAGTCCTTTCCCGAAGTGATGACGCTGGCCTTCTCCGGCGAACGCATCGATCCGGACCGGTCCAATCTCGCGGTGATGTGGGACAACATCGTCAACAACGCCGAATGGCAGCATGGCGATGTCTGGATCAAGCTCCTGCAGACGATCGTCATGGCCTTTGTCGGCACGCTGTTTGCCGTAACGATCGCATTCCCGCTGTCCTTCATGGCGGCGCGCAACATCACCCCGAACCGCTTCGTCAATCAGGCGCTGAAGCGCTTCTTCGATTTCCTGCGCTCTGTCGACATGCTGATCTGGGCGCTGTTCTTCACCCGCGCCTTCGGGCCGGGGCCGCTGGCCGGCATCTCGGCGATCTTCTTTACCGACACCGGCACGTTCGGGAAGCTCTATTCCGAGGCGCTGGAGAATATCGACGACAAGCAGCGCGAAGGCGTGCGCTCGGTCGGCGCGTCTCCCGCCGCGGTGCAACGCTACGGCGTCGTGCCGCAGGTTCTGCCGGTCTTCATCTCCCAGGCGCTCTATTTCTGGGAATCCAACACGCGGTCGGCGACGATCATCGGAGCGGTCGGCGCCGGCGGCATCGGCCTGAAATTGTGGGAAGCGATGCGCACCAATGCGGACTGGGAAAATGTGGCCTATATGGTCATACTGATCCTCATTGTTGTCTTTGTTTTCGACAATATCTCCAACGCACTTCGCTCAAGGCTGGTCGAGCCGATCGCGCGCGACTAACGACAGGAAACGGAAAGCCATTTTCATGAACGAGATCCGGGGCACATCGAGCTTCACCGCATCGCGGCCGGAGGAGGTTTTTACCAATGCGAGGCTGGTGCTCGCCGACGAGATCATCGACGGAACGCTGGTCACACGCGATGGCGTCATCGCCGAAATCCAGCCGGGGCGCAGCCATGTGCCGGCGACCGATCTCGACGGCGATTACCTGATCCCGGGTCTGGTCGAACTGCATACGGACCATCTCGAAACCCATTACAGCCCGCGTCCCGGCGTCGCCTGGAACGTGATGGCTTCTGTGCAGGCCTATGACGGCCAGATCGCGACTTCCGGCATCACCACCGTGTTCGATTGCTTCCGCATGGGCAGCGACGAGGACGATGGCTATCAGCCGGGCGAAATGCGCAAACTCGCCAATGCGTTGAAGGCCGCTCAGGACAAGGGCCGGCTGCGAGCCGACCACCGCATCCACCTTCGTTGCGAGGTGTCCTCGGAAAACGTGATCGAGGCTCTGGACGAATTCCGCGACGACGAGATGGTCAGGCTGGCCTCGCTGATGGACCACGCGCCGGGACAGCGCCAGTTCCAGACGCTCGAACATTACGCGCTCTACTACAAGAAGAAGCGCGGCATGACCGACGCGCAGTTCGAGACCTTCGTCAAGCGGCGGCAGGCGGAATCGGCGCAGTTCTCGGCGAAGCACCGCGAGGAGATCGCCGAACACTGCCATGCGCTCGGCATCACGCTCGCGTCGCATGACGACGCGACGCTGGAGCATGTCGAGGAGGCGGTCCGCCAGGGCGTGAAGCTCGCCGAATTCCCGACGTCCGTCGAGGCGGCGCGTGCGTCGCACGAAGCCGGCATGAGCGTCATGATGGGCGCGCCGAACATCGTGCGCGGCGGCTCGCACTCCGGCAATATCGCGGCGATGGATCTCGCTCGCCTCGGCATCCTTGACGTATTGTCGTCCGACTACATCCCGTTCAGCCTGCTGCACGCGATCTTCATCATCGCTCGCGACAACGAGGCAATCCCCTTCCACCAGGCCCTGCACATGGTGACGAAGACCCCGGCGGAAACGGTCGGGTTTACCGATCGCGGCGAAATCGCCGTCGGCAAACGCGCCGATCTGGTGCGCGTGCATCACGATCCCGAGCATGCCGAGCATGTTCCGGTTGTGCGCGGTGTCTGGCGCACGGGCCATCGAGTCGCCTGACGGGGATGCGGTCATGGAAAGGGGCAGGGGCTGTTTCATCGCCATTGTCGGCCCGAGCGGGGCCGGCAAGGACACGCTGATCGCCTGGCTCAAGCTACGCCTCGACGCCATCGACGACATTCTGTTCGTACGCCGCGCGGTGACGCGCGACGCGGACGGATCGACGGAGGATCACGATTCGCTCGACCACCAAGCCTTCTCGGCACAGGAGGCGGCGGGCAGCTTCGCCGTCTGCTGGGAGGCGCACGGGCTGCGCTACGGCATTCCCGCGGCGTCGCTGCATCACGTCGGAAAAGGTGGCATCGCCATCGCCAACGGCTCGCGCCGTGCGCTCGGCGAGATCGAGCGCGTTTTCGGCGATCTGATTGTGATCAATTTGACCGTTGATCGGCACGTTCTGGCCGAGCGGCTCGCCAGACGCGGGCGCGAGACGGCCGACGAAATCGAGAAGCGGCTGGCGCGCAGCTCGGAGAAGCTGCCGGATTGCGGACGTATCGTAGAGATCGACAATTCCGGCCCGGTGGAGCAAGCCGGCCTCGCTTTTCTCGACCTGCTTCGCACGGAGTTCCGGCTGAAGGCGCCGCTGTCGCAGGACGCCTGACTTCAGCGGGCGTTCAGTCCTCGAAGGGCAAGCCCATATATTCGTAGGCAAAGGCGCGCTGGATATCTTCCGATCCCACCAGCAGGTCGAAATCGTTCTGGCGGATCTTCTGGTCGAACGGATCCTCGCCCGGAAAGACATGCAGCAATTTCGTCATGCGCCATGAGATGTTTTCCGCCGCCCAGACGCGGCGCAGCGCCATCTGCGAATAGCTGTCGAGATAGCGGTCGCTGTTTTCCTTGAAATGCGTGATCACGGCGCGGCTCAGATAGAAGACATCCGAGAATGCGAGGTTGAGACCCTTGGCGCCGGTTGGCGGCACGATATGGGCCGCGTCGCCGGCCAGGAACAGCTTTCCCCATCGCATCGGCTCGGCGACAAAGGAGCGCAGTGGCGCGATGGATTTCTCGATCGACGGCCCGGTCTCGATCTCGCCATGCACATGCTCGGGCAGCCTGCGGTGCAGCGCCTCCCAGAAGCGGTCGTCTGACCAGTCTTCGACCCGGTCGGTCGAGGGCACCTGCACGTAGTAGCGCGAGAGCATCGGATTGCGGCGCGAGGCCATCGCGAAACCCTCCGAGTGATAGGCATAGGCGAGTTCCTTCATAGGCGGTTTCTCGACCATGATGCCGAGCCAACCGAAGGGATAGACGCGCTCGTATTCCCTGCGAATGTCGGCGGGAATCGCCATGCGGCTCGGCCCGTGGAAACCGTCGCAACCGGCAATGAAATCGCAGTCGATCCTCTGGCTCTCGCCATGCCGGTCGAAGGTGACGGAGGGTGCGCCGTCGAGGTCATGGAGCGCGACATTCTCGACCTCGAAGATCATTTCGCCTCCGTCGCGTTCGCGCGCGGCATAGAGATCCTCTGTGATCTGGGTCTGGCCCCAGACCATCATGCGCCGCCCGGTCCAGCGGAGGGCGTCGATCCAGAAATCCTCCTTGCCCTCCCAGAGGATGCGGGTGCCGTCCTTCGGCATACCGTCGCGGTCCATGCGGTCGGAAAGACCGTATTGGCGCAGGAGATCGACCGTTCCCGCTTCCAGCACGCCGGCGCGTATGCGGCTCAGCACATGTTCTTTGGTCTGCCGCTCGATGACGATGGAACCGATACCGGCAGCGTGCAGCACATGCGCCAGGAAGAGGCCGGCGGGGCCGCCGCCGATGATACAGACCTGGGTGCGCATGATTCTTGTCCCGTTTTTACCCAGTCTCGCAGATCGGGGCTCTACCCGGCAAGATCGTCCAGCGGGCCGTCCTTGACCGCCTGCATGGAGACATAGGTCGAGGTGTTGGAGACATAGGGCAGGGCGGAGATGGATTCGCCCAGAATGCGGCGATAGGCGGCGATGTCGCGGGTGCGCACCTTCAGCAGGAAATCGAACGGCCCGGCGATCATGTGGCACTGTTCGACCTCGGGGATCTGCTTGACCGCCGCATTGAAGGCGGCAAGGGCCTTTTCGGTCGTGTCCGACAGCTTGACCTCGGTGAAAGCGACATGCTCGCGGCCGATCTTGGCCATGTCGAGCACCGCCTTGAAGCCGAGAATGTAGCCCTCGTCGATCAAGCGCTTCAGCCGCACCTGGCAGGGGCTCTTCGACAGGCCGACCCGACGCGCCAGTTCGGTCACCGGCATGCGGCCATCCTTTTCCAGAACGGCGATGATCCGGCGGTCATGCCGGTCGAGTTGGTCTTCCGGATGGGCTGATTCTTTCATTTCGCCCTCAAATGGAGAAATCTTCGGGAAAGTTTCCCGGTTTTTTCTTAATCTGGGGAAAACCGCCTTTCTGGTCAATGCTATTCTATGCTGATAGCGTTTCGTGCCGGAGGTCCTGATGCCAAACGACGCACTTCTTTCCGCCCGTGAAGCCATGCGTTCGGCGCACCGCGCCGAGGAGGCCGGTATCGTCAAGCGCCTGATCGCCGATCATGCCCCCGACGAGGCGAAACGTGACGCCATCGTGGCGCGGGCCGGCAAGCTGGTCGAGGCGATCCGCGCGGAGGACCGGCCGGGGCTGATGGAATCCTTTCTCGCCGAATACGGACTGTCGACCGACGAGGGCATTGCCCTGATGTGCCTCGCCGAGGCGCTGCTGCGCGTGCCGGACGCCGAAACGATCGACGACCTGATCGAGGACAAGATCGCGCCGTCGAAATGGGGCCAGCATCTCGGCCATTCCAACTCCTCTCTGGTCAATGCCTCGACCTGGGCGCTGATGCTGACCGGCAGGGTGCTGGACTCGGACCGCTCGCAGGGCATGGCCGGCCTTCTCCACGGCGCGGTGAAGCGGCTGGGCGAGCCGGTCATCCGCACCGCCGTGCGTCAGGCGATGCGCGAGCTTGGCAGCCAGTTCGTTCTTGGTGAGACGATCAAGTCGGCGATGCAGCGCGGATCGGCGATGGAGGCAAAGGGCTATTCCTATTCCTACGACATGCTGGGCGAGGCGGCGCTGACGGCAAGGGACGCAAAAGCCTATTTCGACGCCTATGCGAATGCGATCAGGGCGATTGCCGCGAACTGCACCCGTGACGACATCCGGCGCAATCCGGGTATCTCGGTCAAGCTCTCGGCGTTGCATCCGCGCTACGAAGTGGCGCAGGAAGCCCGCGTCATGGAGGAACTGGTGCCCCGCGTCGCCGATCTCGCCGCGATGGCGGCGAAGGCGGGCATGGGCTTCAACATCGACGCAGAGGAGGCGGACCGCCTCGATCTTTCGCTCGACGTGATCGGCGCGGTTCTGGCCGATGAGCGGCTCGCCGGCTGGGACGGCTTCGGCGTTGTCGTGCAGGCCTATGGCAAGCGGGCCGATCCGGCGCTCGACTGGCTCTACGCGCTCGCCGAGAAGCTCGACCGGCGGATCATGGTGCGCCTCGTGAAGGGCGCCTATTGGGACACGGAGATCAAGCGCGCCCAGATCGACGGGCTGGAAGATTTCCCGGTCTTTACCCGCAAGCAGGCGAGCGACATCTCCTATATCTGCTGTGCGAAGAAGCTGCTCGGCATGACCGACCGCATCTATCCGCAATTCGCCACCCACAATGCACATAGTGTCGCCGCTATCCTGGAGATGGCCGAGGACAAGGAAACGTTCGAGTTTCAGCGCCTCCACGGTATGGGCGAGGCGCTGCATCGCATCGTCCTCAATGGCGAGAAGACGAAGTGCCGGATCTACGCACCGGTCGGCGCGCATCGGGACCTGCTCGCCTATCTGGTACGGCGGCTGCTCGAAAACGGCGCGAATTCCTCCTTCGTCAACCAGATCGTCGATGAGACGGTGCCGGTCGCGGAAATCGTTGCCGATCCCTTCGCCGAATGGCTGGCCGACCCGACCGCCAATCCGCGCATCCGCAAGCCGGCCGAGGTGTTCCAGCCGGCGCGCGGCAATTCGAAAGGGTTCGATCTCAGGAGCCGCACCGGCCTGGCGGCGGTCGAAGCGGCGCGAGGGCCGTGGCGCGAAACGCGGTTCGAGGCCGCGCCTTTGCTGGCCGGCGGGCGCGGCAAGGGCGAGGCGCGCGAGGCGCTCAATCCGTCCGATCCGTCCGACATCGTCGGAACCGTCATCGAAGCCGAGTTGCAGGATGTCCGCACCGCGCTCGACAAGGCGCGCAACTGGGCGGATTGCCCGGTGGCGGACCGCGCGAAGGTTCTGCGCCGCGCCGCCGATCTCTACGAGGAGAATTTCGGCCCGATTTTCGCCTTGCTGGCGCGCGAGGCCGGCAAAATCCAGCTCGATGCGGTCGGCGAGTTGCGCGAGGCGGTGGATTTCCTGCGCTATTACGCCAGCCAGGCAGAGGCGATGGGCGAGGCCACGCCGCGCGGCCTGTTTGCCTGCATCTCGCCATGGAATTTCCCGCTCGCCATCTTCACCGGCCAGATCGCCGCGGCGCTTTCCGCCGGCAATGGCGTGCTCGCCAAGCCGGCCGAGCAGACGCCGCTGATCGCCGCCTTGGGTGTTAAGCTCATGCATGACGCCGGCGTGCCGCGCGACGTGCTGCAATTGCTGCCGGGCGACGGCGCGACCGTTGGCGCATCGCTGACGTCGGACAACCGCATCGACGGCGTCTGCTTCACCGGCTCCACCGAGACGGCGCAGGCGATCAACCGATCGATGGCGCAGCACATGGCGCCCGATGCGCCGCTGATCGCCGAGACCGGCGGGCTCAACGCCATGATCGTCGATTCCACCGCCCTGCCGGAGCAGGCGGTGCGCGATATCGTCTCCTCGGCCTTCCAGTCCGCCGGGCAGCGCTGTTCGGCGCTGCGGGTGCTCTATCTGCAGGAGGATGTCGGCGAGGGGGTCACTGAAATGCTGTTCGGCGCGATGGACGAATTGCGTGCCGGCGACCCGTGGGATATTGCGACCGACACCGGCCCGGTGATTGACGAGGAAGCGCGGCAGGGCATTGTCGACCATATCGAAAAGGCGCGCCGCGAGAATCGTTTGCTGAAGGAACTTGAGACGCCGGGCGAGGGCACCTTCGTCGCCCCGACCGTCCTGCGCGTCAACGGCATCAAGGATCTGGAGCGCGAGATCTTCGGCCCGGTCCTGCATATCGCGACCTTCAAGGCGTCGCGGATCGACCGCGTCATTGCCGATATCAACGCGACCGGCTACGGGCTGACCTTCGGGCTGCACAGCCGCATCGACGACCGGGTCGAGGACATCACCTCGAAGGTGAAGGCGGGCAACATCTATATCAACCGCAACCAGATCGGCGCAGTGGTCGCCTCGCAACCCTTCGGCGGCGAGGGCCTGTCCGGTACGGGGCCGAAGGCCGGCGGCCCGCATTATCTCTCCCGCTTCGTCCGTCAGGAAACGCGCTCCGCTACCCCGCAGAAGGTAGTCGGCGCGGATCCGACTGCCGTCCAGACCCGGCTCGATCAGTTGAAGCCGGCGCGTCAGGCGGCGTTGTCGGCGACGGCCATGCCGGGTGTCACGGGCGAATCCAACCGGCTGTCGACCTTCGCGCGCGGCGTCGTGCTCTGCCTCGGCCCGGACGGGGCCGATGCGGACAGGCAGGCGGAACTTGCGCGGGCGCATGGCTGCGTGCCGCTGATCGTCGCCGGCGAGGCAAGCGGCGCCGAGGCGATCCCGTTCGTTCTCGACCGGGAGGACCTGTCGACGCTGAAAGGCTTCGATGCGGTGATGCTGTGGAGCGAGGCGTCGGATCTGCGCGCTGCTCGTATCGCGCTTGCGAAGCGCTCCGGTCCACTCATTCCGTTGATATCGGAAGCGGACCCGTCGGAGCGGCTCGTTCTTGAACGCCATGTCTGCATCGACACCACGGCGGCGGGCGGCAATGCGGCCTTGCTCGCGGCGAATGCCTAAGGCTGTTTGGTCAGCCTGAATAGCGGCTCGGCGGTACCCCGTATCGGCGCGCGAAGGCGCGGCTGAAATATGCCGCGTCGTTGAAGCCAAGCGCGATGGCGAGCCGCGTGATCTTCTTGCGATACTGTCCGGGCCTTGCCTGCAGCAGCGAGGCGGCCCGGGCCAGCCGCTGCTCCAGAATGACGCCCTGCATGGTCTCGCCCGCTTTCTGGAAGGCGCGCTGGAACTCCCTCTGGCTCCCGCCGAGCGCGGACGCCACGCCTGCCGGCGTCAGGTCCGGGTCGTCGAGATTCTGCGCGATATGGAGCAGGGCGCGCCGCCGCAGCGACAGCGTACCGGTTTCCTGCGATGCAGATGTCTCCTCGCGAAGCAGTCCGAGCCCGTCCAGCACGGTTTCGGCCAGGACGGAGCGGCGGGCGGTGTCCGTGTCGGCCCGCAGCAGCGTCAGCGCAGACTGGATGATCGCGGAGATGCAGGCCACCTCGGGGCGTTGGCCCGAATAGGGCCGGTTCACATAGGCGGCGGGGTCGCCGAACCTCGCCGCGAACTCCGCGAATGGAATGCGCAGCGTAATCAGCCCGGTCCGGTCCTCCGCTGTCATCTCCCAGGGTTGCGACAGATCGCGAAGATAGAGGTCGCCCTTGCCGACGCGCGTCGATTGCCTTCCGTTCGTGTAGGTGCAGTCGCCATATTGGGGCAGGCTCAGTACGATGGCGTCGTCGAAGCCGTTGGCTTCCTCGGAGACTGGATTTTCCGCATGCGACGGCGTGAATTGAAATTCGGAAACCGTCAGGGGACCGAAACTCGTCCAGGACGCCTCGCCGAAGAAGCCGCGAGGATCGCTCGGCCGAACCCGCATGTTTCCGAAGAGCCGTTCGCCCCAGCGGGTCCAGCGGGAGAGCCGGTCGCGTGGCGTGAAGCCCGCGGTCGTGAAATGTTCCCACAGCGCGTTCTGCAAGGATCCTCCTTCGCGCCGGTTGTCCGGGCCGGCGGCCGACGTGTCGGTCCAGGCGATTGTCGTCCTGGTCCAAGATCGGCATGCCCGATCATTATAGCTTCGCGGGAAGTCGGAGGAAACAGGGAGGATCGTCCGCCATGACATCGTTGCAGGACAAGATCGATCAATTTGCATCGCCGCTGGCGATGCTCCGTGCGTCGCAGATGGGGCCTTACCAGTTCCCGATCACCGCCGAGTTTTCCAACTGGCGCGAGGAGCAGCGCGCCTGGCGCGAGGGTGTCGCGCTGATGGACCAGTCCTTTCACATGACCGACCTCTATGTCGAAGGTCCGGATGTGGTGCCTTTCATCGCAAGTCTCGCGGTAAATGGCTTCAACGGCTTCGGCGACGGCAAGGCGAAGCAGCTGATCTGCTGCGCGCCGAATGGCTATCTGATCGGCGACATGATCATTCTCGGGCTCGGCGACGAACTCGTGAATGTCATAGGCCGCCCGACCGTCGCCAACTGGATCGAGTTCAACGCCTCGCTCGGCCATCACGACGTCCGCTGCGACCGTGACGAACGCAAGCTCGACAATCCGAAGCCGAAAAAGACATTCCGGTTTGAAATCCAGGGGCCGAAGGCGTGGCCGATGCTGGAGAAACTGCACGGCGGCACGCTGGAGCAGATCGGCTTTTTCAAGATGGGGCATATCCGGGTCGGCGGTCGTGAGTATCGGACGCTTCGCCACGGCATGGGCGGAGCGCCAGGCATCGAATTCTGGGGTCCGGTCGAGTTCTATGACGAGGTCAAGGCCCTGCTGCTTGAGGCAGGCCGCGAATTCGGGATGAAGCAGATCGGCGCACGCGCCTATGGTTCGGCGACGGTCGAATCCGGCTGGTGGGGTTGTCCGTTCCCGGCGATCTATTCCGACGAGGCGATGCGGCCGTTTCGCGAATGGTTGCCGGCGCTCAGCTATGACGGTCTCGCTTCGCTCGGCGGCAGTTTCGTCAGCGACCGGATCGAGGATTACTATCTGACCCCGTGGGATCTCGATTACGGCCGGCTGATCCGTTTCGACCACGACTTCGTCGGGCGCAGCGCGCTTGAAAAAATGGCCGAAGCGCCGCACCGCAAGAAGGTGTCGCTGGTCATCGATCCGGACGATGTGGCGGCGGTCTATCGCAGCCAGATGGGCGACGGGCCGAAGGGCAAGGCCATGGAGGAACCGTCGGCGCATTACGCGGCTTATCCCTGCGATGCGATCTTCAACGGCGCCGGGGAACGGGTGGGTCTCTCCTGCTACCTCAATTTCATCGCGCCCGACCGGGCCTGGGTGGCGCTTGCCTGTGTCGACGCGGCTTACGCCGAAGACGGTACGGAGCTGACGCTGCTTTGGGGCGAACCCGATGGTGGCTCCGGCCGTCCGACCGTCGAGCCGCATGTCCAGATGCAGCTGCGCGGCAAGGTCACGGGCTGGCCGTTCTCGCAGGCCGCGCGGTCGAGTTACCGGAAAAGCTGACGTCGGGGCGGGAAGGCGGCTTCGTCCGCCCTTCCTGTTTCAGGCTCTCAGCGCCGCGTTGACAGCCCGGGCGATCACCCGTTCCTCGTCCGTCTTGACCACCATGACGCGGGTCGCGCCGGTGGAAAGATCGAGCGCGTTTTCGGCGTTCTTCGCCTCGTCGATTGATATGCCGAGCCAGTCCATGCCCTTGCAGACCTCGCGGCGGACATGGGCGGAATGCTCGCCGATTCCACCGGTGAAGACGAGCGCGTCAAGGCCGCCTAGGACGGCGGCGAGCGCGCCCAGTTCGCGTCGGATACGGAAGACGAAATACTCGATCGCCTGCGCAGCCTCCGGCCGGTCTGAAGCTTCCAGTTCGCGCATGTCGTTGGTCATGCCGGAAAGCCCCTTCAATCCGCTCTTCTTGTAGAGCAGATCGGCGATCTCGGTCGGGCTCATCTTCTCATGGTCCATCATGTAGAGCAGCACGCCGGGATCGAGCTGGCCGCAGCGCGTGCCCATCGGTAGCCCGTCCAGCGCGGTGAAGCCCATGGTCGAGGCGACGCTCTTGCCGTCGCGCACCGCGCACATCGACGCGCCATTGCCGAGATGGGCAATGACGACGCGGCCGTGGCGCAATTCCGGCGCGAGGCGTGCGACCTGGCCGGAGACAAATTCGTAGGAGAGGCCATGGAAGCCGTAGCGGCGGACGCCGCGCTCATACCACTCGCGGGGCAGGGCGAAGGTGTCGTTCACCCAGGGATGGGTCCGGTGGAACGCCGTGTCGAAACAGGCGATCTGGATGGCGTTCGGGAAGGCTTCCTGCGCCGCGCGCACGGCGGCGAGATTATGCGGCTGATGCAGCGGCGCGAGAGGCTCAAGCGCCTCAAGGCGGTCGACCGTCTCCTCATCGAGGCGAACCGGCGCGGTGAAGTCGATGCCGCCATGGACGACGCGATGCCCGACGCCGGCAACCGGCGCGCCGCCGAGGCCGTCGCCGGCATGGTGCAATATCGCGCCGAGCGCGGCGGTGTGGTCGGCCTTCCCGATGCCGATATTGGTTCCCTTGCCGGGGCCGGATTCGATGATCAGCCGCGCGTCGTCGTCGCCGATATCCTCCACTTCGCCGCGCAGCTGCTCCACCGGCTCGTCGCCGGGCATGTAGATGGAGAACTTGATCGAGGACGAACCGGCATTGATGGTCAGGATCGCGCCGCCGCTCACCGCTTCTTTCTCCATTCGTGGAAAAGCGCGGCGACCGCGCAGGAGGCGAGGCGCGCCTTGTCGTCATCGGCGCGGCTGTTGAGGATGATCGGGCAGCGCGCGCCCATGACCAGCCCCGCCGCCTCGGCGTGGGCGATGAAGCTCAGTTCCTTGGCCAGCATGTTGCCGGCCTCCATGTTGGGCGCAAGCAGGATGTCGGCATGGCCGGCGACGAGCGACTTGATGCCCTTGGTCTTGGCCGCCTCGACATCGACGGCATTGTCCATGGCGAGCGGACCGTCGACCAGGCCGCCGCGGATCTGGCCGCGTTCGGCCATCTTGGAAAGCACCGCCGCGTCGATGGTCGACGGGATCTTCGGATTGACCGTCTCGACCGCCGACAACACGCCGACCTTAGGCGTGTCGATGCCGAGCGCAATCGCCAGATCGATGGCGTTCTGGGCGATGTCGACCTTTTCCTCCAGCGTCGGCGCGATGTTGATGGCGGCGTCGGTCACCATCAGCAGGTGGTCGAGGCCGGGAACGTCCATGACGAAGACGTGGCTGATGCGGCTCGATGTGCGCAGGCCGCCATCGCTCTTGACGATATGCTGCAACAGCTGGCCGGTATGCAGGTGGCCTTTCATGATCGCCTGCGCGCGGCCCTCGTGGAAAAGCTCCACGGCGCGGGCGGCGGCCATGTTGTGGCCGTGCAGGTCGATGATCTCGATGCCGGAGAGGTCGGCGCCGATCGCGGCGGCGACCTCCTCGATCTTGTCGCGTTCGCCGATCAGGATCGGCCGGATCAGCGTGTGCTTCGCGGCGAGCAGGGCGCCCGAGAGCGCATGTTCCTCTTCCGGAACGACCACGGCAGTCGCGATCGGCTCCAGCGGTTCGGCCAGTTCCAGCAGCCGGTCGAAATGGACGTGGCGACGGACGGTCAGACCCGGCAGGTCGCCGTCGTTGAAAGTGACGACATTCTCAGGCGCGATGACCTCGGCTTCGCCCTCGACGATACGGCGGCCATTGCGCGCTTCAACCCAGGTGTCGAAGCAGGCGACACGCCCCGGCTTCAACGCAGTCAGCCGAACCTTGACGGTCAGTTCCTCGCCGTCATGCGCACGGCTGAGGAAGCGCAGCGTCTGGCTTTGATAGAGCGTGCCCGGTCCCGGAAGCAAATTGCCGAGCACGGCGGAAAACAGCGACGCGACCCACATGGACGGCGCCACCGGTTCGTCCGGCACATGGTCGCCATCGTGGTCCTCATGCGGGAGGTGGACCGGATTGTGATTGCCCGACGAATTGGCGAAGATGTAGAAATCCTCCGCCCGGCAGAGGCGTTTGATTTCCGCCTCCATGCCGACTTTGAGCTGGTCATAGGGCGTGTTGGTGTAAGTTGTCATTCGGTCCTGTCTTTGCAAACCACCGGTACCTCCCGGAGCGAACTTCGCCCGCCACGCCGATTCAGGCAAGTGCGCCCGCATAATTCCTGGCCCGGCGCGGTAAACGCCTGTCTGCAGCGAGGATTTCATGGTGTCATGACAGTCGTTTTGCCGGGCATCAAACCGCCCGAATTGAAATTTGACCTTTTGATAAAATTCGGTCATCCTGCCTTCACATAGGGCGGCCCGGTCGGGTCGCCGGGCCAAGAATGTGGAGGGAGTGCCGCATGAATGCTCACCAGCGCAGCCGGGACGTAAGGGCCGGGCGGCTCGATGCGGAAGCATACAAGGATCTGTTTTCGGATCTTCACCCGCCGCTCGACGATCACGAGGCGCATGTCGAGGCCGACCGGTGCTATTTCTGCTACGATGCGCCCTGCATGACGGCCTGCCCGACTTCCATCGATATCCCGATGTTCATCCGCGAAATCTCGACCGGCAATCCGCTCGGCGCGGCCAAGACCATTTTCGACCAGAACATCTTCGGCGGCATGTGCGCCCGCGTCTGCCCGACCGAGACGCTGTGCGAGGAAGCCTGCGTGCGCGAGACGGCTGAGGGCAAGCCGGTCAAGATCGGCGAGTTGCAGCGCTACGCCACCGATACCTACATGCAGAAGGGTCTGCCGCAGCCCTTCATGCGCGCCGCCTCCACCGGCAAGCGGGTCGCGGTGATCGGAGCCGGCCCGGCCGGCCTGTCCTGCGCCCACCGTCTCGCCAGTCATGGCCACGACGTCGTCGTTTTCGAGGCGCGAGAGAAGGCCGGCGGGCTCAACGAATTCGGCATCGCCGCCTACAAGTCGACCAACGACTTCGCCCAGAAGGAAGTCGACTGGCTGGTCGGCATCGGCGGCATCGAAATCCGCCTTGGCAAGGCGCTCGGCCGGGACTTCACGCTGGACGGGCTTGCCGAGGAGTATGACGCGGTCTTCGTCGGCATCGGCCTGTCCGCTGCCTACACGCTCGACATTCCGGGGGCCGATCTGCCGGGCGTGGAGCCCGCCATCGACTTCATCGCCCGTTTGCGTCAGGCGGCGGACAAGGCGGAGGTGCCCGTCGGGTGCGACGTCGTCGTCATCGGCGGCGGCATGACCGCAGTGGATGCCGCTGTCCAGTCGAAGCTTCTCGGCGCGCGCACGGTCTCGCTCGTCTATCGCCGGGGCCGCGAGAACATGGCGGCAAGCCGCTTCGAGCAGGATCTGGCGGCGAGCCATGGCGTGAACCTGGTTTTCAACGCCGCTCCCAAGGCGTTCAAGGGCGAAAACGCCATCGAGAGCGTCGTCTTCGAGTATAACCGGCAGGATGGCCCCAATCTGGTCCCGACGGGCGAGACGGTCGAAATCCGCGCCGATCAGGCGCTTGTCGCGATCGGACAGTGGATGGATGCCGAAACCGGGGACCTTGAGCTGGACGGAACCACGCTGGCCCGTTTCGACGGCAACCGGTCGTCGATGGCGCGGGTCTGGGTGGGTGGCGACTGCGCCCATGGTGGCGAGGACCTGACGGTCGCCGCCGTCGAGGACGGCAAGATCGCCGCCGAGAGCATCAACGCGGCCCTCAAGGGTTAGGAGAGAAAAATGGCTGATCTTTCCACCAATTTCGTCGGCATCAAGTCGCCCAATCCGTTCTGGCTCGCGTCTGCGCCGCCGACCGACAAGCAATACAATGTCGAGCGTGCCTTCGAGGCAGGCTGGGGCGGCGTTGTCTGGAAGACGCTGGGCGAGGCGGGTCCGCCCGTCGTCAATGTCAACGGCCCGCGCTATGGCGCGATCTGGGGCGCAGACCGGCGGTTGCTGGGCCTCAACAATATCGAGCTGATCACCGACCGCGACCTCGAGATCAATCTCGAGGAGATCAAGGCGACCAAGAAGAACTGGCCGGACCGGGCCGTCGTCGTGTCGCTGATGGTGCCTTGCGAGGAAGAGCCGTGGAAGAAGATTCTCGGCCGCGTCGCCGAGACCGGAGCCGACGGGGTGGAGCTGAATTTCGGCTG
>Ga0070729_10000684_pt1 | contig 64960 bp, 55 predicted proteins | sample tdDd472_FD_66725 | JGI IMG/M metagenome (GOLD analysis project Ga0070729, IMG submission 66725) | Marine sediment microbial communities from the Atlantic coast under amendment with organic carbon and nitrate - tdDd47.2 | ecosystem: Environmental > Aquatic > Marine > Coastal > Sediment | place... | reverse complement strand
ACGTCTTATTGCCCCCCCCGGCTCATCAAGCCCTGGAATGATATACAGAATAGAATTGGAAGCCTGGGATATTGCAGTCGTTGAAAAACCGGAAGAGAATATACAGTCAGTCATTCAAAGAGCATCGATGTCCGTTATACCGGAAATCAAAGCAGTGAACCTGGAAGCATCTGACAAAAACAGATATCTCGAGAGAAAAGCACCTGAAAGGGATCAGGCTATGAGTTTTGCCCTTAACTTTGTAAACGACAGCATCGTCGGAGATCTTCCCGCATATTACAGCAGTCTCAATGATACAGTATATTCAATGGAATCCGGTGAAGGTTCTTCCAGATACAGAGTGATTCCTCCTCAGAACAACTATTCCGGTTTTTCTCTTGTCGATTACACAGAAGCTTACGAAACAAAAATTTACGAGTACAGCGAATATAGTCAGATGTTTCCTCAGTGGTTTGAAGAATCCAGAAGATGGAAACCTGATAGGAATACCTATCTTTATCATGGATCTGCCCTGAAGGAAGGAAAAGAGGCTATTTTGACTGATGGGATACTGGTGTTTATGTGCAAGCTAATCGATGGTGAATGGAAGCTGGTTGCAATCCCCGAGTAATAAAAAACCGCCTGTTTGATATGAACCCCTTTTGTTGGATAAATTCCATCAGAAGGGGTTTTTTATGTACTTTACTTCTAGTTTGTTGTCGTGATCGGAGCCGAATCAGGTCTAAAAACTTTTCTCTCACTTAAAGTAAATGCAATGAAAAGACCGATAAAAGCTGCTACCGCAGAAACAATGAATGTATTGGTATAACTGCCTACAATTGATTTGATAAAGATTCCCGACAATGCAGCTAAACCATAAGCCTGGTATATTACACCATAATTGGATCCATAACTGAATGAACCGAATTGCTGATTTGTGTATGTAGGGAATAAAGCAAGGAATCCTCCATAACCAATGGCGACACCGATCACACCCAGATAAAACATGGCTTGAATATCTGCTAAAAAGCTCAAGGATAACAGAGATAGAATTGTGATAACGAATATTCCTTTCAGAACATTAAGAGTTCCATATTTATCAGATAAAGAACCTGATATCAAACGGCTTCCAGCATTGGAAATTGCCAGAATTGAAATTATTGTTGCAGCTGTTGCTTCACCTAAACCGGCTACTTGTAAACCTATATTTTTTGCAGCACCCAACACTAATAAACCGGGAATTACTGCAAGCCAGTACATAAACCATGTTTTGTAGAACTTTGGAGTTTTAATCATTTCAGCAGTTGTGAAATCTCCAGTACTTTTAACAGCAGCTTTCTTCTCAAAACCTTCGGGCAGGCTGACAAATTGTGCTCCAATTATTATGATTGCTGCCGAGATAAGACCGAGATTCATAAATGCACCGGACACAGTAGACCCTTTCAGTAGCATTGATATTACTTCTTTGAAAATAATACTTCCTCCACCGAAGACTCCAACGGATAGACCAATGATTGTTCCTTTTTTGTTGGGGAACCATTTGACTAATGTTGAAAGTGGGCAAACATAGACAAAACCAACGCCGGCACCAACGATGACACCATATGTAATGTATAACATCATGGGAGTCGTGGCGAATGACGATAGGATCAAACCACCACCGTATAATAAACCACCAATTGTCAAAGTTAATTTAGGTCCCTTTTTGTCAACGAGTTTCCCTGAAAAAATAGTACTGAATGCGAATACAAATTGAGCGATGGAATATGTCAGCAAAATTGTATCACCAGACCATCCTGTTTCTTTTTCTATTGCCGAGCCGAAAATACTCCAGGCATATAGTCCTGCGATTGTCAGCTGCGCCAGTAGTGCCCCGACCAGAACCATATATTTATTGTTTGTTTTAATCATTTATTTATAACTCCTTTTTATATTTGTTGAACTGTCCAGCTTTCATCAACCCAGAGACCGTATACTTTTACATCCAGATCCCAGCTTTTAATGACTGCAACTGCTTGTAATATTAATTGCTTTTGACTTTCGTCTGTCTCTTCGACTGCTGCACAGTCAGTGTGTCCGACGATGAAGACAGTATTTGATAAGTGATTGCTTATGGAAATATCCATTCTGAATTTTATATTTTCAATGATATTTTTATGATTCTGTTCAGCTATTATTTTACAGGGACCTGCCAGTGTTATTGTATCGATAAAATCTACACTGAAATTTTCCCTTATATAATTATTGACTGTTATCTGAACTCTACCGTCCATGCAGTTAATCGCTGTTGAGAATGTTCCTGTTTCCATATATACAATACCCTCTCTTTTTCAATACGTCTACAGTAGTAACAATATTTTACACAAATTTCCAAGTTTGTAAATAGTTATTATTAGGAATGTAGGATTATCAGACATATGATAGCACAGATTTGTAACTAATGTCCCAATTATTTATCAAAAAGAATCAATTACTGAAGAAACCCGATTCCTCTCCAGGTGTTTCCAGAGAGAATCTACCAAGTTTTCCATTCCGTAAATCCAAGAGGAAAAGATTTATCGCTTTTTCATAATCTATTGCACCACCGGCAATAAGGCATCCTCTCTTCTTACCGATGATTTCAATCAACTCTATTGTATCTTCGGGTATTTCTTCTAACTTATATCTGTCCATAATCCGCTGGGGATAATAATGAACCATATACTCAAGTCCTTTCATGGAAATCTCATCAAGTATCAGAATAGAATCTTTGATTGATCCGAGCAGTGCCAGCTTAAAACCGATATCCTGATCTTCAAATTTAGGCCATAAGATTCCCGGTGTATCGTATATTTGAAGACTGTCTGAGACGTTGAGTCTCTGCATATCTTTTGTTAATCCCGGTTTATTACCAACGGCTGCTTTTTTCCTGCCGGCCAGAGCATTGATTACAGTTGATTTCCCCACATTGGGAATACCGACAATCATTGCTCTTACAGGTCTTCTGTCTATCCATTTTGCACCTTTGCAGAGAGTCTGGCATCCACGGACGATGGCATTGAGGTTTTCTTTTGTTTTAGAAGAAACTTCAACAGGCAACCTGTTGTTTCCAAAAGACTTGAAGTGTTCAGACCATTGTTTTGTAATAGATTTATCAGCTAAATCGGCTTTATTCAGAACGACAACACGGGGCTTATCTCCAGTCAGCTCATCGATAATGGGATTGCTGCTGGATACAGGGACTCTGGCATCGAGTATTTCAATTATTACATCTACCTTTTTAAGATTTTCTTTTATAAGTTTCCTGGTTTTGTGCATATGACCGGGAAACCATTGTATTGGTTTCAATTTATTTCTACCTCATATCGAAGTATATATACTTTTATTCCGATCTTGAATAGTCGTATGCACTTATCACACCATTGTGAACATAGAAAAAAAAGTACATTTATCAGATAATTAGCTATATATTTGTAATTGAGGTTTATTACTGTGATCAGACAATTATTGAAAAAGCTTGCAGCAGAAAAAGAAAACATTTTTATTCAGACACACAATTTTCCCGATCCCGATGCTGTCGCATCGGCATACGGCTTTCAACAGCTGTTAAAACTTGAGGGAATTGATTCCTTTATAATTTATGATGGTGTGATACAGCGCACGGCATTAAACAAAATGATAATAGATTTATCAATAGATATCCGACAGTCCCGACTATATGATATGACTGAAAAAGATAAAATAATAATAATCGATGGCTGCAAAAGAAATAAAAATGTAACAGACCTCATAGGAGATGAGATCGCTGTAATCGATCATCATCCCGGAAATAAACCTGACGATGTTGAGTTTGTTGATATACGTCCGGATACGGGAGCATGCGCTTCGATCATCACATCCTATTTTATAGATCTCAATCACAAGATACCCAAAGATGCGGCAACAGCTCTTCTGACCGGATTATTCAGAGATACCTATAGTATGACCAGAGCTGTCAGTCCATTGGATGTAGCAGCCTATTCTGAGTTGTTTAAAACTGCTGATAATGCCAAAGCAAATTCTATGGTTTTAAATAATATAACCTTCGATGATCTTCAACTCTTCAATAAAGTTATTGAGAATCTTAAAACAGATGGTGATATTGCTTTTTGTTATATCAGTGAAGAGTGTAATCAAAATCTTCTGGGTATACTGGGAGATTTCCTCCTATCATTGGAGGAGATTACATTCACTGCCCTTTTTGCCGACAATGATCAACTTATCAACATTTCATTCAGAAATGAATCGCCCCATATAAACGCAGCGGAGATTATGAAAGAACTTGTGTCCGGTATAGGATCCGGTGGTGGTCACAGACAAATGGCCGGAGGAATTATAGATAAAAAGGATAATTTCAATCCCGAAAAAATGTTTAAAAATTTAATCAATATTATAAGCAGATAATTTGATTTTATATAAGTCATAGAATTATAATTTAGAATAGCTACACAAAACGGAGTCAACATGTCACATATTCTGGTAATAGACGATGATATACATATACGTGAATTAATAAATATTATGCTCGAAGGCGAAGGACATACGGTTGTTCTTGCCGAAGATGGAATGGTTGGTCTGAAAATGGTGGATGAAGAAGACTTTGATCTGATCATCACTGACATAATCATGCCCAATCAGGAAGGAATTGAAACAATTGTACAGATCAAATCAAAGATTCCGGACATTAAGATCCTGGCGATTTCCGGTGGTGGTCGTATAGGATCTACTAATTATCTAAGCCTGGCGGAAAACTTCGGTGTAGATAAAACATTGTCAAAGCCCTTTTATCATAAAGATTTTATTGCCTGTATCAAAGAATTGCTGGATTAGAGGTGTTTTTTGAAAACTATATTAATTGTAGATGATCATTTCGAAATAAGAGAATTATTAAAAGACACGCTCGGTGATCAGGATTATGAAATTCTGTTTTCTGAAAATGGGAAACAAGCTGTCGCAAAAGCTAAAAAAGTAAAACCCGATTTAATCATCATGGATATTATGATGCCCGGAAGGATCAATGGGATAGAAGCAACAGAAATAATCAAATCTGATAGTGAAGCTCACAAATGCAAAATCATCATTCTCTCGGCGAAAGGCAAAGATAAAGACAAAATTGATGCATTGAAAGCTGGTGCTTCTGCTTTTGTTGAAAAACCCTTCAGCCCTGTAAAATTGCTATCAAAAATACAAACCTTATTAGAATGATATTAAATTATTGAAATTTTGCCTATTTGTTTTTCTCTTAGTATATTTAACATGGAGGATTGTGTAATGACCGTGACTGATGACTACGGCATTCAGTCAGTTCCTCCCCGATATGATGAGAACAACAGTTTTTATGTTCATACATCAGAAGGATACAGCAAAGCTGTTGAAGAGATTGATGCTGAGGAAAGGGAAATTGCTGAAGCCGAATTAAGAGCTGAAACACAGCAAAGGCTTGACTTTGAAGAAGCTGAAAGATTCGAAGAATTAAATAGAGAAAACGAAAAACAAATCCTTGAAGAGATCCGCCTGAAGGAGAATCAGATAGAATATCAGATTGCCGATCTGGAAGAGTATAACCCTGAAGAAGAAATACCCCCTCCCGGTACCAATCTGGATCTCCTGGCTTAAAAATCCACCCCCATAACAAGTTCACTTCTTTCGCATATTCTGTAGGGAATGCTGCCCTTGTATTTCGTCTGAATCTCCTCATTTACAACCGAAACAGAATTGTTGTTTTTTGACAGATGACAGAGATATATCTGTTTGATTCTGCATTTATCGTTGTTTCTCAGTCTTTCCAGGAAATCAGCTGTCTGAAAATTGGATAGATGCCCTACATCAGAACTGATTCTTTTTTTCAGGAACTGAGGATACCGGCCGTTTATCAGCATCTGCTCAGAATAATTTGATTCCAGGAAAAGAACATCAGACTGAAGGGCATATTGGAACATATTATCATCGACGATACCAGTATCGGTTATCACCGTGATTTTTTTATCACCAAGTTCAAAATAATAACTGAGAGATGAGGGCGCATCATGAGAGGTGGAAAAGGGAGTGAAATTCAAGGTTTTGTAATTGTAACTCTTCCCCGGTGCAACAGATAGTTTGTGATAGAGGTCTCTGTTTATATATTTATCTATATTGAGATTCTCATGGAGTACTACTGGAACTTTTCTTTCAAGAGAAAGAGATTCCACACCTTTAATATGATCAGAATGAATGTGACTCAAAAAGATGAACTCCAGATTCCCGGGAGAAAATGAGAGTTCTTTCATTCTCCGGTTGAGTTCTCTTGCTGAAAATCCGTTATCGAGGATAAATGAGAATCCATCATATTCGAATATATAGGAATTTGCACTCGAACCGCTTCCCAGGACTGCGTAGCGAAACAAAGTTACTTACTCTCTTTAATCCACACCACCCAGGTTTTCTGGTCGTATCCGGCTGTGACTTCATTTCCATTGCGGATAATCGGTGTTTTTAAAAGTAGATTATTCTCCAGGATTTCTTCGACGGGATCAAAATCCATCCAGGCTAAACCTTTGTTTTTATATTCTTTAGAGTTTGTGTCTATTAAATTATCTTTCCCGAGTTTAGCGGATACTTTAGTCAGCTCACCTTTGCTGATTGGTTTCTCATTGAGATCGAGAAAATGGAATTTTACAGATCTCTCCTTAAAAAAACGCATTGCTTTTTTTGTATCGGAACATTTTTTTGTACCTATGATTTGAATATTCATGCCCTTTTTATATCAGCTTTATTTCTATTTTTCTACAGTTCCCGACAAAATTGTGGAAATTGATATTTCCCATATTTTATCCATCTGCTCCCAGGACTCATCGAGAGAGAGATCCAAACCATTAAAAACAGTAACCTGTGTGGATTTCAAAGCGATGTATGTAAGGGCACTAACGACAAATGCTCCCAATGCGGGAACATTGACCTTTTGCAATTCTCCGAATGACTGAACCAGTAAGGAGCTTATAATAATCCCCTCTTCTTCCCTTTCAACTTCAAGCTTTCTGGTTAGAGGATTCGGCCTGAATAATTCCTCTTTCAAAATTCTCAAGTACACCGGCGATGATAATAGTTTTATTCGATAGATTTTAAACAACCAGAAAACTGCTTCAGTACTATTATTCCATCTTTCTGACTTCAATCCCTCTTCAAATTCATCTCTGATTGTTCTCCAGAGATTGATTTTCCTGGCATAGGCCTCAAGCAAACCATCCCATCCATTAAAGTATCTGTAAATCAGAACTTTGTTTAATCCTGCTTTTTCTGCCAGGGCATTTATTCCAAATTCTTTATTTTCAATTAACAGACTTTCCAAAGCATTGAGAAACACTTCTTCACTCTCTTTTCGACTCATAAAATTATCCTATCATCTAGATGCGACTATGTCTGCTATTTCCAATCTTGGAGAGCGGAGGAATGTCCCTTTCACAGGTTGACCTACTGACCACAGCATCTGAACTGTTTCTCCTTCGACGGCCAGTTCTTCATGGATCTGACCATATTGATCTTCAACCTCACTATATTCCTGCAATCCCTGGCTCAATGGAAGTAAACTTATATCCTGAGCAATCATCTCCATCCAAAAAGCCTGCATCTCCATTCCACTGAAAAATTGTACTGATGCAGTATTATTTTTTGTTTTCATACATACAAGTACAGTCGAAGGTTCAAGAGCTTTATTAAACAAATCTATTCCCTGTTTTCCATATGCTTCCGGTTTTAGAGGAAATAACCGGGCAAAAAACTCAATAAATCCCACTGTGGATTTTCTGAAATTAGAAAGTAGAGTTATGCCGTAAGGATCTGATTCCCGTGCTTTTCTTCCATATCTGGTATTGATAATACTCTCGTTCCTTGTTTCCTCAGTTTCCATTTCTATTCGAAAAGCTTCCTCTGCGATTGCCTTTAGTGATTCAACTCTTTCACTATTCCGAATAAACACAAAAGAAATATCTTCTGTTCCATAGTTTTGATTGATGTTTAATTCTGATTCAGCAAATAGATCTCTTTCGTGAACGGCATATTTTATGGTGGGGCTTGTTAACGTATCAATCAATACTACTCTCTCATCTGTCTCAGAACCTTGAAGATCTTCAAGTGTCCATTTAAAGAGTGGTATTTCTTCATCAAACTCACTGTTCCATTTTTCCGGGCCAATCCAATGGGCAGTCAGCATTTTCCCTTTTTTCAATGAACTCAAACGAGCCACTTCACTGAAAGCCCCAAGTGACAGAATCAGCTGCCTTGAAAAAGGATCCGTTTCGGGAAGCAATCTTGATTTATCAAGACTTCCAATTAATTCGGTGTCAGAAATAATCTCGATTTTCCAGCTTTGAATATTGTGGGCATTTTGAGCCCATCGGGCATCATTGAGTATATCTGCCCATATTCCCGATTCCTGCTCTAAAACCCTATTGAGATCCTGACTTGTACATGCTGTTAAAAGAATGATTGCAAAAATAATGAAAAAGTGTTTCATAAAACGTAACCCTCCGGTTACAACAATGTAACCAACAAGTTACCCCCAGTCAAGCCTTTAGGTTCAGATATTCAAAAAACCATGATATTATTACCTCAATGAGGATTAAATGATATGAAAATTGAGAAGTTACGAGCTGAGTATTTAGATCCCTTTATTGATTACTGCAGGATTCATGAAAAAGACCACGATGAGTCATTTCTATCTGAAGATGAACTGGAAAACTTTAATATCGATGACAATGTCACCTGCCTTCTACTAGATGATGATGAGAGTTTGATCGGTGTATTCTCCATTATGCTTAAAAGGAAAGGCCGTGTAAGGATTTTTCATGTTGTCCGCGATGACGCTCAGGCGTACAAAATGCTCCACGATGCCATGATTCCCCAATTGCGTGATGTCTTAAAAATAGAAAAATACAACCTTTTTATCCCCGAACATAAAAACTCCATAATAGATATACTTCAAAATTCCGGTCATATTTTCGAACGTTATGTCTATGTTCTGGAAAGAGACATTTCTCCCATCAAAGCACCACAGTTCCCTTCAGGATATGAATTGAAGCAAATGAAGTTTCCCGAGGATGTCAAAAACTGGGCGACAATCCGCAATGAGGCGTTTATATCTCTTGATGGTTTTACTAACTATCCCGAAGACTTTTTTTCAAGTATGAATGAAGAATCGGATTATATCAAAGAGGGAACACTGATTCTCTGGAAAGAGGATATTCCTCTGGCAATCATCAAAGTTTCTAAAGATATACAGGGAGACGAAACTTTCGGATTTATAGGACCGATTGCCGTCAAACCGGAGTTTCAGGGGAAAGGATTCGGAAGGAATATGCTGAGAGCAGTTGTTCGGCTCACATCTGATTTTGGGTGGAAATCTTCTTTGTGCGTCAATGCCGGAAATGAAGATGCATTAAAACTCTACCTGACTGAGGGGTTCAAAAAAGTTGAAGCCCTAGTGTCACTGAATTACAACGTGAGCATTAAGAAATGACACAATTACGCCCTTTATTCTTACCGAGATATAGTTTGTTATCAGCAGAATTTATTACCTGATCAATATTATCATCTATAAAAAACTCGGAAACTCCGAATGTCATTGAAACCTGGATCTGGTGACTTTCAAAAAAGAATTCTCTCCGCTCAACGGCGGTTCTCAATTTCTCTGCAACCATGGCTCCTTCTTCAAGGTCTGAAGCATTTACAAGAAAGAGAAACTCCTCTCCTCCCCATCGGGCAATACTATCTTCAACTCTCATCGCTTCAGAAAAAACACCTGCCAGTTCTTTCAGTACAAAATCTCCGGCATTATGGCCATATGTATCATTTATTTTTTTAAAATAATCGACATCACCCATAATCAGGCAGAATTTCTGATCTGTTCTCGTGCTCCTGGAGGCTTCCTCCTGAAGGCGAATATACATTGCTCTTCTATTCCAGAGGCTGGTTAATTGATCGAGATATGCAATTTCCTGAATTTTCAGCAGAGCCCCCTCCACCTTGTCTTTTTCAATGGATAGCTCTTTATTTTTACTCTCCAATTCCCTGTTGTGTCTGTTGATCAGTTTTACAAACCGTTTTTCAAAGCTATTGAATAAATAAGACGCCAATATCAATAAAAATACTATTGTAATTAGAAATACTCTGATCCCTTTCCGATATGTCAGTCCTATTTCAACCTGCTCTTTTTTGATGAGGACATCAATGTCATCAAGGTATACTCCAGTGGCAATTACCCAGTCAAAATCTTTGTACAAGCGGGCATATGATAATTTGTGTGATATTTCGTCAGAGTTCATTTTCTTAAAATAATACTCTGTAAAAACCTCTCCATCGTTATTAATTCCATCGAGTTCATCTTTATATGGTGTATTCCCTTTTATATCTTCATCTGCAGTTGAAAGAAATGATCCTTCCGTGTCCGGTAGATTTGGATGAACAAGGCGGATTCCATAATTTTCGCCACCTGAATAATCCAAAATTTGATTGATCCAGATATAACCACTATCGGGAAGAATCGTATTGCGGATGTTTTCAGAAACTCTGTTTTGAACAGCTTTTTCAAATTCTTCGCCGACAGAGTTTGATGTAGAATTAAATTCAGATCTGGTATTTTTTATAATAATCTCGATATCATTAATTTTTTCATATATTATAGTCTGCAAGTATAATTTTTTCTGATTAATTATGCTTGAGCTGAGAAGTTCTATTTTTCTCTCGTAGTCATTTTTCGCATTGATAAAATAAGAGATCGCCAGCGTAATACTCATTACCAGAAATATTGACAAATTCACAAAATAATAAAATCGCCTGATATTTCTCTCTTTAATAGAAGCCATCGTAAATTTAATTATAGATCACTTATAAATCTATTGGCTAATAATATCAGGATTATGTAATATTAATATTATATATAGGAGTATCAAAATGAACACAAAAATAAAATGGGGAATATTGGGAACTGCAAAAATCGCAACTGCCCAGGTTATTCCAGCTATGCAGAAAGGAAAATACTCTGAAATAAGCGCGATTGCCTCCAGGAATATTATAAAATGCAGAGAAGTAGCTAAAAACCTCAATATTCCGACTGCATACGGCTCTTATGAAGAGTTACTGGCAGATAAAGATATATCAGCTATATATATTCCCCTTCCCAATCATCTCCATGTTGAATGGAGCATCAAGTGTATGGAAGCGGGGAAACATGTGCTCTGTGAAAAACCATTGGCTCTCAACACCAAAGATATCAGGAAAATTATCGAAGTTCGCGATAGAACAGGAATGAAATTGAGTGAAGCTTTTATGGTTCGATCTCATCCCCAATGGTTAAAAGCAAAAGAGATAGTATCTGAAGGCACGATAGGCAAATTAAAATCAATTCAGGGATTTTTCAGTTATTTCAATCGCGACACTGACAATATCAGAAATAATCCTGAATATGGCGGAGGCAGTATCTGGGACATCGGCTGTTATCCTATAAACACTTCACGTTTCCTGTTTAATGAAGAACCGACGAGAGTCGTTGCCCTGATAGAGAATGATCCCGATTTCAAAGTGGACAGACTGGCATCAGCGATATTGGACTTTCCCTCGGGACAGGCTGTTTTTACAAGCGCAACACAATTGTCTCCTTACCAGAGAATGAATTTGTTCGGTACAAAAAAACATTTGGAAATAGAAATTCCCTTTAATTCTCCAACTGAAGAGACAACTAGAATATTCCTGAATGAGTCCGTTACCCGAGATGAAAATCGGGAAATAGTTGAAATTGAGACTTGTGATCAGTACACTCATCAGGGAGATAACTTCTCTTTGGCAATATTGAACAATACAGCAGTTCCAGTACCTCTCGAGGATTCTCTGCTCAATACAGCTGTAATTTCTGCATTATTCAGGTCTGCTGAGAGCGGAAAATGGGAAGATGTCATAAGTTAATATCGACTTTTTATAATATGGCTTCTCTTCATATTGACATAGATGAAATTATGAATATCATAAGTCTTATCCATTGAAAGAGGGAGGTGATGTAACATCGCCAATATAAGATTAAGCGAAGATGAACCATTGGAAAAAGCGATCAAACGTTTTAAGAGAATGGTTGAAAAAGAAGGAATTATTCGTGAGTGGAAAAAGCGCGAGTACTTTGAAAAGCCTTCAACTATCAAAAATCGTAAGAAAAAAGATTTAGTTCGTAAGATGGCCAAGAAGATTCGAAAGATGAATGGTGGAACACGTAACTACTAAAATATGGAGACCTTTTGAGGGTCTCTTTTTTTATTCGGCGAGCCAGAATACTCCGCTGCTTGCTGCGGGGATGAACGCTTTGTACTCATAGCGGCTTTGCTGCAACCTTTCCGAACACAGATACCTCAGGGCTTGCCCCGAGGTTCTTTATTCACTGCTTAAAACATCAAAGGGGTACATTCCTTGTATAGAACCCTTTCTGGTAATGTAATAATGACCTTCGACAGGAACTTTATTTTCAAGCTTCATCTCCATTTTTAAATAAAAATCCTCTATTCCGGAAATATGGAATTCTGACTGGCTTATACCGGAACCAATCCAATTGACTTCATTTATAATTGTTCCTGTTATATTTAATTGAAAATCCTGAAAATCATTAAATTCAATAATACTCAAAACTTTGTTGAATCCTGTTAACTTTGTAGAGTAATTCATTTCTCCTGCGAGAGCGCCCTCTATCTTCTCCTCTCCAAGATTCCCCATTTTTTCCAGTCTTTCAAGAGATTCACTGACCAGTACATCAACCATTTTTATAAGCTCTATATCACTGTATCCAGAAAGGGAAAATACAGTTGAGGAAGTAAAAAATAATAAAAGAATGATCATTCTTTTCATAGTGTAATATTATCATTATTTTTGTGAAAGCGATACTTTTTTTATTTTTCGATTATTCTTAATCTTTAATAATAACTGAGCGGCGGCCAATAAAAATAAAGCATTCCATTCATTTTGAGTTCTCAGGATTTTTAGAAATGTTAGGGAAACAGGATTTTCTCTCCACGGGAACTGATCAATATACATAGACCTGATATTTTCATAATCTAAAGACTTGAGAGATGAAATTAATTGTGATTTCTCACTTCTCCACCGCTCTGACTGCTCTTCCGTATATTCAAGCAATGCCTTCCATGCACCTTGATCCTGGCCATATTTTAAAATCCATGAATTACTGATTTCCAAATAGGGACATAACTGGTCCATAATTTCATAACGGATATTGCTATCGTGAAATCGGGGTATCGCTTTAAATATATATTCTGCAGATTCTATCATATCCAGTTTGATCAATGACCAGCATGCAGATGAAGACAGATGATAAGTAGGAGTCATTTCATCTGTGAGCTCTCTCAGTCGAAGAATTGAATCATTGGATCCAATTCTTCCAAGAGCTCTGGCGGCTACGGCCTTCAGTTTTTCGCTTCTATCTGAATTCAGGAAATCCAATAGATCTTCAGAAGCTTCCTCCCATTGCAATTGACCTAGAGACCAGACAATGTGTTCGTGATAAATTGCCATTTTCGAGTTTTTTAACATGGGATAGAGTTTCTCCCCTGCCAATAAAGATCCCGATCGCCCCAGCTCTCTGATAGCCGTGACTTTGACATCATAAGAAGGGTCTTTTAATAATGTGGTTAGAGACCGAATACTGAAAGGATTGCCTCTATGCCCCAGAGAATGAGAAATTCTTTCTCTCTCCGAATTATCGAGTTTGTGTAATCGGCCGGTTCTAACCATTGTTCTGATAGAAGCGGGATTGATCGATATAAAAAAATCACCTAAACCAAACCATGGCTGAATATTCGGCAATGTTCGCACAGTCAAAAAAAGTAAAAGACGAAAGGTCAGAGGAACTAGAATAATAAAGAGTTTTACCCCGTCGAGATAGAGAAAAGAAGGGAATAAGTCGGGAAGTCTGATGGGAATGACTCCGACTTCAATAACCTTGCCAGTTAATAATATCCAGAAAGCGTTAATTATAAGCGTTAGGGCAGCATAGACACTGAAGACAAACATCGATTTTTCTTTTGATGAGAAAAAATGTTGAACACTGATCATGGCAATACCGGAGCCGGCCATTACAACACCGTCAAAGAAACTGTAAAACAGAAGTCCCAGAACTAGAGGTATAGAGATCAAATAACCTGCAGAAGGCTGAATAAGCAATAAGAAAGGTATTTGGATAAAACTCAGAAGGTGCACTCCCAGCAGAGTATTCCTGAATCCTACAGTATCGGAGATCTGCCCCCAGAAGAGTAAGGAAAAGGCATTCCCCAATGTTCCCGTGAAAACAGCTGTAGCGACAACGTTAGACGGCAGGTTCAGTCCCTGTCTCAGGTAAAGAACAAAGAGAGGAAAAAAAGTACACTGTACAAGAGCGATTATCAGTAAAGGCCGTTTAATTTTGTTTAAATCAGCAATTATCTCTTTAAAAGACAGTCTATCACTGGCCTTTTTATCTTCTTTAACTTCAGGGACTTTATTGACCATAAAAATCATGTTGACCTGTGATATCAGGGGAAGAATGAGGAAGAATTTATATTCCAGAGAGGAGATAGACTCTCCAATGATTAAAGGGATAAGTCCCGTTACAATTAAGTTTATTATTGTAAATACCAGACGCATACGGGAAAAAAACCGGCCGCGGTCGCTATCTGATGTAATGTCTCTCAATAATGGCTGCCAGGCCGTTCCCAATCCCAATTGAGAAATCAGTGAAAAACTTATTAATAGAATAAGGTACACTCTATAACTGAGATACTCTGAGGGTATGAAAATCAAAGTTAGAATGATCAGAATCTTCAAAACCGCCGTGCTCTGTATTAATCGAACTTTTCCAATACTTGAAAGGACTTTCATGAAAAAGAAACGCAACAAGCTGACTATGGGAATAATGGCAAGAATCCTGGTTATCTGGGATACAGGCAGGGAAAGAACATCTCCTGCAAAAATGATCATGAGAACTCCGACCATTACATAAGTTCCCACCGGTGTAAACATATTGGCCAAAAGTGCAAACTTCTGCCCTTTTTTTCTCAATGACCTTTTGATTTCACTTTTTTGATCCATAGATTCAAATAATAACAGTTTTTATTTTTTTGTCACAGACGGTAAAATTTCTAATTACAGCAAGGGTAATATATAATTAAATTTGCATGACAAAAATTCTTTGAGAGGAGATTCTTATGTTTGTAAAATGGACATTAATTATTTCTGTATTATCAGTTTTTATTTCCTGCACATCATTCCCCGCTCCCGAGTCAGAAAAAGATACAATGCTGGTTATACTTGTAGAACAGGATAAAAATGATAGGAATGACTGGATTGGATATCATTATCTGAAAATCACAGATAAATCAAATCGGCTTGCCAAAACTATTAAAATACCCACAACCAGATCTTATGCTTATGTCACAGGTTTACTGCCCGGTGAGTATTATATTTCAAGTGTTCTGCTCAAAGATGCCGAAGATGGTACAGTTGTTGCCGAAGATAATGAAAATATCCATTTTTCCCTTAAAGCATTAACTATTTCTTTTCTCCAAAAGAAGTTTGTCAACAGGCAATGGGCAGATCCGAAAAAAGAAAATAGTACATGGATTGAGTATAAACTTGTCAATTATGAAAAGAAAGATAGAGAAGAGTTATTAAAGATATTAGAAGAAAACGACAATTTTATTCTCTGGAAAAAATAAAGTTAGCCTTATTATTGGACGATTACTTATCTGTTCCCGATCAAGTTATCCTGTCCCATTGTTTTTAGATGGCAACTTAATTTGTGATGGGAATTTATCTTTTGCACTTGTTATTCATAAATCAAATCACTAAAATTTCAGTTGGAATCAAGTGGAGAACATTGTGGACAAATCCATAGATTATAAAAAACAACTTGAAAAATTAACTGAGATTGGTATCGCACTATCAACAGAGTTTAAACTGGAAAAACTGCTGGAAAGCATTGTTTTCCATGCACGGGATATAACAAATGCCGACGGAGGGACTCTTTATTTACTACAGGATGATGAACTCCATTTTAAGATCATTCAAAACACAAGCCTGAATATCTTTTTAGGCGGAGATCATAATGATAAAATAACATTAGCTCCGATAAAACTATTAAAAACCAATGTGGCCGGATACTCGGCAATACTTGGTAAAACAGTGAACATAGATGATGTTTATTCTTCAAAGAAATTTGATTTCTCCGGTCCCCGCAAATTTGATGAAGCATCCAATTACAAATCTAAATCAATGCTGGTGATACCAATGAAAAATCATGAGGGAAAAGTTACAGGTGTTCTTCAGCTTATTAATGCTATCAATTATGAAACCAAAGAAATTACACCTTTTAGCGAAGATGTATTCCAGTTAGTAGAAGCTATTGCATCTCAAGCGGCAATAGCCATTGAAAATACAAGACTTTTAGCAGAGACAAAAGGATTATTTGAATCCATCATTCAGGTACTTGCTGTTGCTGTTGATGCCAAATCTCATTACACAGGAAATCATGTTCAACGTGTTGCTCATCTCAATTTGGAAATAGCGAAAGCCATTAGCGAAGACAATACATTATTTTCAAATGTTATTTTTAATGAAAATCAGCTAGAAGAGATAAGGCTTGCCGGATGGCTGCATGACATTGGCAAAGTAACGACTCCTGTCTGGGTTATGGATAAGGGCAAAAAACTTGAGACCATTACAGATGGAACAGAATTAGTTAGAGAGAGATTTTTGATTTTCAGAAAAGAGCTGGAAAAAAAAATTATTGAATTATCTGAAAAAAAACCTGAATCCAATGACAGCATGGAAATATACAATGCGAAGATTAGAGAAATTGATGACGATCTTCAAATAATAATGAGATCTAATAACCCTGAAGAATTTGTAGATGATGAAAGAGTCGAAATTCTCAAAGTGATCGCTTCCAAAACATTTGATGTGGATGGTAAAAAGGTACCTTTCCTGACTGAAAATGAGCTGGAAAATATCTCGATTAGAAAAGGCTCACTCAATGAAAAAGAGATGCTGGAAATGAGAGATCACGTGGTCTGGACCCAAAAAATGCTTGAGAAACTTCACTTTCCGGAACATCTAAAGAATGTAGCTATCTATGCAGCTCAGCATCATGAAAAACTAAACGGAAAGGGATATCCTTATGGCCTAAAAGGTGAAGAGATTCCAATACAATCGAGGATACTTGCTATAGCTGACTTCTATGAGGCGCTAAGTGCCAGCGATCGACCTTATAAAAAGAAGATGTCTTATGAAAAAATAATTTCAATTCTTAAATATGCTGCACAAATGGAAGAGATCGATGCAAAAATCTTTAATTTCCTACTTGATCAGGATTTTTTCAATCTCTTTGAGGAGAGATACAAATCAATATAGAGCTACTCTAACTGGTGTTCTGATAGAAGGTACTTTGAAAACATATCTTGAAGGTGAGCTGGCTTCTACAGGTTCAGCCTGTGCTCATGATCACAACCACTAAAGCTAATCATATTCTAAATAAAAACATTTTTATTTTCATTGATTATATCAACTGTGCATATGCCCACTTTAGCCCTTTCAAAGTTGTTTTGAAGTGAGCGAAAATTTAGGTTTCAGTAATTCACTGGAATCGTTATTATACTTATAGTCGGGGGGGATGTACTAATGATCACAATTATAACAGGTTCCAGAGGAATTGGGAAAACAACATTCCTTTTAAAAAAAAGTACAATTCAAACTAATGAAGTAAAAACATTATCCGGCATACTGACTCCCCCTATATTTGATAATGAAGGTATAAAAATAGGGTTCTCCGCATTGGATTTATCTAATATGAAGAGATGGGAATTGGCCAGAACAGACATAAAATTACCAGGTCCGTCATATGGACCTTTTCATTTCAGCAGTGAAGGATTCGAAAGGGCAAATGATATTATTATTGATGCCCTGTTACAGGGAGCAACTACTTTATTTCTCGACGAAATCGGACCTTTGGAGTTAACAAAAAATAATGGTTTTTATCCATGTCTGTCCCATATTGGAAGGATAAAAGATTCACAGGATTTATTCATTGTCATCCGTAGTGAACTTATTCCCGTGTTCGTGAAAAGAGTAATTCCCGGGAAGAAATATAAAACTATCACTGTGAATAAAGAGAATAGAGATCGGCTTCAACTATTTTAAAGCTCTCAATGCCATAATATGATCTTTCGCCCGTCTATCTCTCTTATATTTACGGGAATACTGTAAATACGACTAAGTTTTTCACTGGTTAATACATCTTGGGGAATCCCCTGTTCAATTGAAAAACTCTGCCCCATTAACACCATGTAATCACTTAAATCTGCGGCTATTTCCGGTTCATGACTTGTGAAAATTATCGTTACTCCTTCCTCTTTCAGGGATTGAAGAATTTTTATGATTTTAATTTTATTGGCGAGGTCAAGATTGCTCATAGGCTCATCGAGCAGCAGGATTTCCGATTCCTGAGCCAGGGATCTTGCCAGGAGAAGCAATTGTTTCTCACCTCCACTGAGATGCAGTACAGAACGATCCGCCAGTTTATCCATTCCCACTTTTTTCAGAGCATTCAAGGCAATGATGTAATCATTTTTTCCAGGAGACTGTAATGAATGTAAATGAGGGGCTCTCCCCAGCAGAACATACTCCAATAGGGAATACTCAAAGGAAATATGTTCAAATTGCGGTACAAACCCAATGAGTTGCCCCATTTCTTTTCTGGAATACTCTTTAGCGTTCCTCCCTTTCAGAAGAATCGAACCGCTTCTAACTTCAATCCACCCCAGAATTATATGAAGCAATGTTGTTTTACCAATACCATTTGGTCCGAGAATCGAAATAATCTCACCGGCATTCAAATTCAGTGAAACAGTTTTCAGAACTTGAGAATTTTCTTCCATGTAGGAAAAACTGATATTTTCCAGTTCGACAATAGTTCCACTCATTTTTGAACCTTGATGTTTTTATTTAACAATAGAATGATAAAGAATCCCGCACCGATCATGGAGGTGATAATTCCCAATGGGATTTCACCTGCAAAAGAGATTCTTGCAACTGTATCACAAAAAATTGTAAACACTCCTCCGAGCAACATGGCGGCGGGCAAACTCAAAGTGGTATCGGATCTGAAAAGCCTACGCGAAATATGGGGCACGATTAAACCCACCCAGTTGATAATGCCACTTACAGAAATCAGTGCTGCTGTAGCAATGGTAGCGCTAATTAAAAAGATCAATCGGAACCTGCCCGGAGAGATACCCAGTGAAAAAGCGGTTTCGTCTTCAAGACTCAGAATATTTAATCTCCAGCGCAACAGATAGATAATTGTCATTGCACTCGTAGAAATGGGAAAGACAACCCAGAATTCTCTCCATGTTATACTCCATAAACCACCGAGCATCCAGAAAGTGATCTCCGGAAGCTGGCTCATGGGATCTGCAGCATATTTCATCATTCCTATTCCCGATGAATAAATTGCAGAAACGGCTATGCCCGACAGAATCAAACGGATGATCCACCCGCCGAAATGAACTTTTTTAGCTATTAAATAAGAAAGCCCAAGACCTGAAATAGCGAAGAAAGCTGCCGATCCCTGAATTATCCAGATTGATGAGTTTAGAAATATAATTGCAAAAGCCGCTCCGAATGCTGCCCCCTGAGAGACTCCGAGAAACCCCGGTTCGACAAGAGGATTGGAGAAAATCATCTGAAAAACCATGCCCGATCCTGCCAGGGTCATACCGAGCAATAATGAGGTCAGCAGTCTCGGAAGCCGTAAATTGAAAACAAGCTTTCTGGCAAGGGGGTCAGTAAAAAGAATTTTGGGATTCATAAATCCCGTTTCCGGATATCGCCCCAGAAACAGTGCTATAAAAAAAACAACAATTACTGACAGAAGTAAAAGCAGTAACCCCTTTTCCCTCTTCACCATCCAAGCCTTGTTTTAATCTCTTTTTCGTATTGTTCATCTGTCAGAAAATAAAGATCTCTGAAAAACTCTTTTGTCATTTCCTCAACATTCAATTCAGAAAAAAGGTCTGGATGGATTTGCTTTGCCAACCACTTCAATCCCAGAATCCATCTGCTGTCAGACTGATCCCAACTGTAAAAATCAACAGGGAAAGCTTTTAGTTTATCATTTTTTAAGGCTCTCAACTCCTGCCATTCACTTGATTGTTTGATAGATTCCACAACTTCCAGAACATCCTCTTTGTAAGCAACTATATAGATCTGTTCAGGATTCCAGGCAGCAATTTGTTCAAGGCTGATTTTACTCCAGCCATTCCCGGGGTTTGCATCGACCCACAGAGGATTTCCGCCGGCCATTGTTACCATTCGTGTCTGTATCCAGCTTTCCGGTGGAATATTAAAAGCGGAAACACCGTCCCGTGTTGAATGATAAATAAATAAAACATCAGGATTTGCATTCACTTTATTAATTTTCATAGAAACATAATCCTGCTGTTCTCTATAATATTGAATAAGTTCTTCAGCACGACGGGGATTTCCAAATATTTTTCCAAGCATTTCAAAATCCTTTACATAGGATTCGGGAGTTTCCAAATTCAGATATAATACGGGGATTCCCAATTGGGAAATTGATGCGCCAAGCCCGTTTTTATGAAAGTTTTTCATAATCACCAGGTCGGGATTTGTCACAGCAATCTGTTCAGGACCGACTGAATGTTCTAGATATATCTTATTACTATAATCGGGATCGAGGACTTCAATAAAATCACCATTCCTCTGGTTGGTATTGCCAACCCCGACAACCCTGCTCCCTGCTTCGGGAAACATATATAAGGCGTCAGCGACAATATTGGAAGCTTTTCCAACAAATGTAATTCTTTCGGGGATCTTCTCCAACTTTACTATTTGTCCCGTTGTATCTTCAACTTCTATGAATGTATTGATTTCCTTATTCCCGGAAGCAATAATGACAACAGGAAATATTATAATAAACAAGACCAGGAATGAATATTTTTTCATTTGCAAAACTCCATTATATCTTTGCGTGTACAATGGATAGTAACCTTTGTATTATAATCAGTCAATAATTTATTCAAAGAGAATATCTTCCAGCAAAGACTGCTGGACAATTTTATATGAATTCTTTTCTCTACTGATTATATTTTCAGAAACCAGTTGAGATAGTGCACGGGACAAAGCTTCTCTGGTGCAACCGAGACGATCGGCCAGAGCTGTAACATTGAGAGAGAATTCTTCTGAAAGGTTTTCCCGGGGGAGCAGAAAATAGGCCACTTTCTGCCTGATCGTTTTAAAAGATAGTATTTCTATTGTTTTTCTTAAATTTGATACTCTTCGTGAAATTTCAGTTAAAAAGGATAAAAGAGCATTATTCTCATTCAATTGAATTATTAATTCTTCCAATTCCAGTTCTACGATTACCGCATGTTCTTCGGCTATTAACCATCCGGGATATTTTTCACCTGAGAATACGATCAATTCCGCAAAAATATCTCCTTTGCTAAAATCCTGAAGAAAGACCTGTTTTCCTGATGAGAGGATTCTAGTAAGCCTCAACTTCCCGGATTTCACGAAACCCAGAGATGAGCAATCTTCCAAAGGGGTATGCAGAATCGCTCCTTTCTCCAATTTTATTACTTTCCCACTCTTAAATAGAGATTCTTTCTGAAAAAAATCATTCATATGCTTTGGATATTTTCATCTATAATCCCCTCTATTATTTTTTTTCAATTTGGCAAACATCTACCGGACAGACATCTATGCATTGCAGGCACAATAAACATTCATTGCTTGTGTTCCTTCTTTTTTTGTTTTCAAGAGTCACAATCGACATTGGTGGACAGACTTTCTGGCATTTACCACAGGAAATACAACCTTCTTCATGAATTGTTAGAGCCTGTCGGGATTTTCTGGAAGTAAAACTGAGAATAGTTCCGAAAGGACATAAATGACGATGCCAGAATTCCTCCTGGAAGACAAGAGTTAAAATGACAGAGAAAAGGATTATGTAAAGCAGCATATTAAAATGAAACCCTATAACTTTTATTATTATCATGGATCCAAAAAGTAAAATTAAAAAAATAGACCTGAAAATTTTATTATTAAGAATTACCAGTGGTTTAATCCTCTTTATTTTTAATTTTCCATAAACAAAATTAATAACTCTGAATAAAGTATTCATGGGACATATCCAGCTGCAAAATATTCTGCCAGCAAAAAGTGAAAGGATAACACCGAGAATAAAGATAATCAGCCATAATTGAAGTTTCTCATTTTTAACAAGAAGAACCACAAATGCAAGGGATAGTATTTCTAATACAACCCGAAGGATATTGAGATTTAATTTTCTTTTTACCATTATATTTCCTTAGTTGATCAATCTTTTTCCATAATATAATACTGATATCTTTTTTACTGTGATAATTATCACAAAATTGAAAAAGATTGATCCAACTTGACCATAATCTTCATTTTACCTATATTGTGCATATGCATATGATTGAATATATTATGCTTATAAACTTAGTGTGCTTTTCACTATTAAGAGACAATATAAAATCAATTATAGTAATTATCCGGAGTCAATATGCCAAGAAGATGCAAACAGAGAAATTGTAGAAGACTCGATGGAAACAGGAATTTTAAACCTTCAGGAATTCCTGCAAGAGATCTGGAAAAAGTAGAATTAAAACTCGATGAGTTCGAAGCTCTGAGACTTTGTGACTATGACGGATTAAGTCAGATCGAAGCCGGTGAGGCTATGGGTATTTCCAGAGGAACGGTTCAGAGATTATTACTTTCAGGTAGAAAAAAAGTTGTTGATATATTACTTAATTCAAAAGAATTAATCATCAAAAATGAAGATATTCAATGAGCTTAAATTGTTTGGACTGCAAATCGAAATCATGTAAAATGAAAGGATCTGACTGTTTTGATGTTAAGTCAGTCAGCCATGAGATATACACAAGAGATGAAGTCAACAGCCTGGTAAAAAACAGCTCAAAACTGGTCGATAATGGCAGAGCTGGAGAGCTGTCCCGATTTCAGGAAGTTATTGAATTCTGCCAGCTTCAGGGTTACAAAAATGTCGGTCTTGCCTATTGTTTTGGGCTGGAATCCCTGGCTCTTGATATAAGAGAAAAGATGATGTCTGCTGGAGTGGGCATTATACCTGCACGTTGTACTATGGGCGGAATCAAAGAATGTGATATTGATGACAATAAGGAAACAGAAGCCATTTCATGCAATCCTGCAGGCCAGGCTCATTTTCTCAATCAAAGAGCGGATTTTGTTATAGAATTAGGCCTCTGCCTGGGACACGATGTAGTTTTTCACACTGAATTAACCATACCCTTTACCGTACTGCTAGTAAAAGACCGTGTTTATAATCACGCCCCCCTTAAGGGTATTGAAGAATATAAAGACTCTGGAGAAAACAAGCAGTGACACCGGCAGATTTTTAAAACAATAGATAACGGCATAACGATGAAGAGAAGCCTGGCAGAACGGACATATTACCGGGAGAGTACAAATTATAATCAACGATCTTCGGAAAAAGCCGATTCGATCATTCCTCATAAAGATTCCATTGCAGTTTTGGTAAAGGTTTAGTTCTGTACTCCTGGGCAGTACAATTATATTTTTTCCTGAAAAGCCTTGAAAAATAATTAGCATCCTGAAAACCCACTATTTGTGCAATGTCTCCAATAGTCAAGTCTTTCTGCTCTATTAAAAGTTTCTTGGCTTTATTAAATCTCAATGAAATTATGTATTGATTAAAACCAATACCAACCTCATTTTTAAACAATTCTGAAAAATAGCTGATATTCATCAATACAACATCACATAGGTCATTCAATGAGATTGGTTTGTTATAATTTTCATGAATATATTTTAAAGACTTTCGAATCTTCTCATTGTTTATATGAGCAAATTCTTCATGATTCAACTCAAAATATTCTGCAGTCAGCCGTTTAACTTTTCTCTCCAGTAAAGATTTTTCATTCATTATTTTTTTTTTCTTATCAATGATAGTAATTGCATTATTTACTGCTCTTTCCAATTCCGGTTGTTCAACCGGCTTAAGGATATAATCCAGTACACCAAATTTGATTGCTTTCCGGGCGTAATCAAAATCATCATATCCTGAAATTATAATTATTTCAGAATTGGGAATAATCTTTTTTATCTCAATTATCAACTCTAGACCAGATAACATAGGCATCCTAATATCTGTTAGAATTATCTGCGGTCGATTTTTTTTAATCAGTTCTAGCCCTTCTATTCCATTTTCGGCTTCTCCGGAAACTCTTATTGGAAATGAATCATAGGGAAGTAATTTTCTTATCAATTTTCTAATCCATTCTTCATCATCTAATATAACTATATCCAACATCCTAATGCTCCAACACAAAAGGGATTTTTATATCAATTTTTGTCCATTGATTTATTTCACTTTCAATAGCCAGACCGTACTCGTCTCCGTATAATAATTTCATTCTCAAATTAACATTTTCCAGACCATGAGCTCTTTTTACTGAATTAATATGCGGTGTTTTACTGAAAGAGTCCTGCAATTCAGATAAAATATCTTTGGTTATTCCAGGACCATTATCAAATATAACAATAATTAGCGAATTATTTCCTTTATATGATGATATTTTCAGCAGACCACCTTTTCCTCTTAATTCCAATCCATATTTAAAGGCATTTTCAATAATTGGCTGCAGGATAAAACGGGTGATTTGTACTTTATTCTGTTCAGCTTCTATATCAAAGAAAACTTGAATTCGGTCACCGAACCTGAATCTTTGAATCTTTAAATAATCTTTTATGTATTCTATTTCATCACCTAGCGTGCTTATCTCTTTCAGGTTTCCAACATTATATCGAAATAAACGGGATAGAGATAATGTCATGTCAGAAATATCCTGATTCTCATGTTCAAGGGCAATACTTCGAATAACATCGAGAGTATTGTATAAAAAGTGTGGATTTATTTTAGCCTGTAAAGCTTGAAGTTGAGCTTCAACTGTTTCATTTTCCTTTTTTACTACTGTATCTATCAGAGAATCCACTTCATTTACCATTGTCTGGAATCTTCTTATTAGAAATGCTAATTCTTTATATTGTGTTGTAGGGTATTCTGGAGAGAAATTCCCCTGCCCTACTTTTTGCATACATAAATACAATTCATGAAGAGGAGCTGTAATAGTTCTGGAAAAATAAAGTGCTATAAAAAAACTCAATAAAACTATAAAAGTGAAAATAATTGTAGTCCCGAGGATAGCCGATGTAAAGCTTTCAAGAATTCGATCTTTACGTATAAAAGCATATAAAAAGAGCTTCTCTCTTTTTATTTCTTCAATAATCTGAATTTCATTTCTTCTTGTTTTCAGTTTATAGGTTTTATGTATTTTATTTTCCAAAAGCATTTTATTAGTATCAGAATCTAAGAGATACATTGGGATTTGCTCTTTATATTCAATTGAACTTATAAAATTCTTAAAAGCCGACATTTCTATATCAATTTGAACTAGTACCTTTTTTCCGGATTTTTCCATTATTTCAAATTCCTGAATATAAGAAAGAACTGAATCATATTCAGTTCTAGGCGACCCGACATTATATTCTGCGATATGAGGTTTTGTAAAAAACTCTTCACCAGATGAGTTTCTGGATTTACGAATCCAATCCTGATTTAATAATAATTGTTCTCTTACACTATTCCGAGAACTTATGATGTAATCTGATTCAAATATTACATATATACCGTTTACATATGGATTTGCATTATCAATTACATATAAGTATTCAATTAACTCTTTTACTTTTATAATATCATCTTTTAATAATGATGTATCAGATGCAAGAGGAATATAAGCAGACATAATTTTTCCCAAAGTTGATCTCTGTAGGATTTTAATGCTTGTAAATATGTTTTCCAGTTTATCATTTGCCTGTTTGATTATAGCTTCCTGATATGCAATAACAACATTATCAATAATACTTCTTACATTATTGATATAGATTCCTGATATAAGAATAAAAGGCAGAATAATGGACAGCATTAAAACCAGAAGCAGATCTTTTCGAATTGTCCGTGAATGGAAAAAATTTTTATTCATTATTGAGAAGCATCCCCTTTTGAATCATCTGAAGAAATTCTTCTCTTGTAATTGCCCCGCTCCATAAAAGATCATTCGCTTCTTTGTATATATTGAAAGAATTCAAAGAATTGAAATAGAACTCATGAATCCCATAAATCTCCTGAGTAGATATAAAATCTATGACCTTATTGTATATCTGGTTCTCAAATTCGGGAATAATCACCTTCTTTGCAGGAAAACAGCCTGATTGAAAGACTCTGGTTATAAAGACTTCATCAGATAAGAGCCAATCAATCAAGTGAATAATGGCTTTCCGTTTTCGGGGATCATTCCATGAAGCTTTGTTTATGCAAATATTCTGTGCAACTCCTCCGACAGTGAATGTTGCTGTATCTTTAGTTTGCCTATTTATTCTGGGAACAGGAATTATAAGACTTTCCTTAGATATGTCTTTATCAAATAAAGCCAGAGACCAGTTAAATGTAAAAATCATAGCGGCTTTTCGCTCATTATATAAATTGATCTGATGATCCCAGGAACCTGAATAGATAGTATTTTTGGGAATCGCTTCATAAGCAATTAAATCCAGTATTGCATCTGCAGCTTGTATTGTACCCGGGTAGATAAAATTATTTTCTTTCTTGATATTATGAGTGTCCTTATAACCGTTCGGTTCCTGATATGTTAATGCACTGAAAAACAAGTGACCGGGATCCCCTCTGAAACTGCCCATAGATAAGGGTGTAATGCCATTTTCCAGTAAAACAGGTGAAATTTGGTTAAAATCATTCCAGGTTTCGGGAAGTGGAAGATTGAATTCTTCAAAGATTGCCTTGTTCACTGCAAAGAAACCATAAAAACGCTCATGCGGAATGGCATAATTAATACTATTGATCTCTGTAGCATTTAAAGCTTCGGGATAAAAATCAGAGCGTCTTACTTCAGAAGATTCATCAAAATACTCTTGAATATCTAAGAGATGATCACTCAAGGCCAGAAACTTCAGGTTTGTCTCATAACTCCAGAAAAAAAATACATCAGGAAGATCATTAGAGGATACATCGATTAAGATTTTCTGTTTGTGGTTTAATCCGAGATTTTCTTCTGTCTCTAAAATAAACTGACCTTCTATTTCATTTATATAATCAGCTATTGTATTTTCAAATCCCTTTCCCCAGGCATAAGCCAAGCGGATAATGGGTAAATCCTGTTGCAGCTGTTGGTGAGTGTCCTTTTGGCATGATGAATTCATAACTAAAGAAATAGATACAAAAAATAAAAGAAAACATTTTTTTTTCAAATACTTCCTCCAGTTTCCGGGGCTCTGCACTAAGAAAATAAAAACTCCCAATCCACATTTACATTTATTTTATGTTTTGATTCAGATATTACTGTCATTGTATTTTTGCTAAAATCAATTTCCTCTATACTGCCGAAGCCTACGGGGACCTTGGCAACGCCCTGAATGTTTCTGATTATTGTTGTTTCATCAATATGAGCCTCATACTTTATATTACTTTTTCTCAGCTTTTCTTTTATATGGGAATTTACACCATCATCACCGAAAGCTACGCAAACATCTTCCAATCCAAGACACCGTGCCCTGCCATTCCATGGGAAATAATGTCTGCCTTTATTTTCCATCCAAAAAACAGTAGAAGGCAATTCATCTGAATTTTTCAATGAATACCAGATGTAATTCATTTCAGGGTAATATGCTACCAGCCATGCCGGCCCATCATTTTTTTCATAATAAATCTGTATCAGATCGGTAAATCCTGTGTTTATCGGATGAACGGAACAATCCAGAAATGGCTTGTTCTTCCACACAGTTGGTACCTGTTTTATATTATCAAACTGTCTCCCGGCCTGAAGGGAATTATACTCTTTATTAACACAGAAGGTTTCATCATTCCCAGGGTGAGTGTAACCAAATTTTATAGGGCTTGTTGAAATAAATACGGAATTTTCTGATTCCGGTAAATTCAATATCGCATGATGGCCAAAAGAAAAGCTGTCGCTATAACCTGTTAAAATATGCTTAATATAAACAGCATTGTTGCCATCAACCAATTTGATAATTTTTTTTACCAGCCCTGTCCTGATTTTTGTGTTCATAAATAATGACAGTTTTGTTATACCGTTTTTATTTATATAAGAATCCAGCTCCCAGTTACGATTTGCAGTCTCACCATGAATAATATAACCTTCCTTTTCAAATTGTTTAGGCAGACCACATGGCAAAAGAAAAAAGTCACCCCTCAGAACTTTATTAACTGGTTCGATAGGTTTCAGATCTTCTTCCTGCCATGGACTGATATAATAAGGCAATATGGGATTACCATCATCCTTATAAAACTGAACAGGCGCCATTTGCCCACCCAGTTTTGTAATTGCCAGTTCAATGCAATTATTGGAAATAATATAGGATTTTTCACCATAAACATTTTTTTCATTTATACACATCTCATCCTCTTCTATCCCAATATTACATCTATTTTATTTTTGCCATTGAACCTCAGAGTCTCCAATTCAACCCTTTGAACAAGTATGGATTTTTCATCGATAGTCTGAAATTCAATATCATTTTCGTTAAGCTTTAATCCAGTTATTTTGTATCGGTTATAATCCAGTTTCTGTGGATTATGGTACAAAACCTGTATTTCCCTGGAGGCAAAAGTCGTTGAAATACCGGCTTCACCGTATTTATTGAATTGATCTTTTACAAGTCTGGGACAAATCAAAAGATCACCTAAATCTCCCCTAATCCCGAAAATTTCTGTTATAACCGTCATTATGAGCCAACTGGCTGAACCAGTTAAATAATGATACATCCCCCTCCCTTCATGGGTTATATATTCAGGGATTCCCGGATATATCTTTGCTTTAGCAGTATCATTACACAACCGGTAAATAGTGGATAAAACCTCATATCCTTCCTTTACGAATCCCCTTCGATACAGAGCATTCATAAACATCACAGCCATATGGCTGAACATGCCGCCTGTTTCCTTCTCGCCATAAACTAACGCAAAACCACGTCCGAAATTCCAGGTGTTAGGTCCCAGCGGTGTAGTTAACCTGTATCCCCCTGTAGCAGGATCTTTTAGTATAGTACCTGAGGATTCATAAGCTTTCCGCACTTGTACATCCGTTGCAGCTCCGGACATGATTGGGAAAGTCTGAGCAGTCAGATTCATCGTGACATCATCTAATTGATCCCCGTCTACCCGATTTCCGTCATTGTTGTAATAACCATTAAAAAAGGCATGACCTGATTTTGATTCTATCCATTCATTTTTACTTATATGATTCAGTATCCACTGCCCTTTTTCTTTTAAGTCCTGAGATAGTATCTCTACATTTACTTCTATCTTTTCTCCAGAAAATGAATAATCTACAGCATTGAAATATGAGATCAGTCTCTCCCTTTTCTCTGTTACAGAATTATTATCAATTCTACCATTCAGACCTGTTAGTATAAGTAATTCTTTCGATAATAATATTGAATCACTATTTGTCAATTCCCTGTATTTTAAAAGCATTTGACTCATTGATAATAAATTCCACCCATAAAATGCTGAAAAAGGGACACTCTCTCCTTTTTGTGGAGCCATGTCCAACTGATCATTCCAGTCTGCATCTTCAAGCTTTATATTGTTATGATCCCCCACATTGTGAAAACAGGTCAGATGCTGTATAAGCATATGTTCCAGCAGGTTTCCTTTATAGATTTCACCAGTATCTGTCTTTTGACAATTGCCCAATTCAGGATTCCAATTATGATCAGTAGCCTTTGCTCTCTGTATCTGATAATCTTTCCAGTAAGAGATTTCTTCCAGAAGAATATCAATATCTCCAGTCTGATCAATATATAATTTAATTGTGAAATAAGGCCAGACACCATGGTCCATCCATACTCTTGATATTTTATTTCTATCTGCAGAAAAGTTGCCCGAACCCTTGTTAATAATTGTAGCATTACTCCCATCCAATCTAATGCCTGCAAAATTAGCAATTAACAGTTCTCTCAATTCATCTGGATTCTGTAAAAGCAACGCCAGACAATCCTGCCACAGATCACGCCAGCCTCTGCCTCCTTTACCATAATCATGATGAGGAAGAAAAGAACAACCATAGATTTTTCTGAGATTGGGCTGTAGTCCCACCCAGCGCATCCATTTATCAAAATTATTATCATTTGAAGTAAATGTTATTCTCTCAACCTTCTTCTTCCAGAACGCAAAATTATTTTCAAGTGCTTTTTCGATTTTTCGGCTGCTGCCATATCGTTCCAATAATCCTGGAATTCGTTCTTTATTCTCAGTTACTCCAGATATAACTATATATTCCAAAGTCTCTCCTGGAGAAATTGAGACTTCATTGAAGCGAATAGCACCAATAGCCTCCATACCATCTCGTCGATTTGGAGGATTTTTATATGGTCTTAGGTTTTTTACAACAGATAAAGGCCAGTCATATTTTCCATATTCACCGATAAACTCACTGACAGTAGGGAATTGGCCAATAGGTTTCTCACCATTGCCACCGGTTGCTAAAGCAAAATATGTATGATTATTGGGCCTGTGGCCGTTTTCATCATGGTGCATTGTCGGTGTAATAGAAACACCATATTCATTTAATTCCATGCGGTGCATAAGTGATGTCGCATGTTTATGGTCGCGGATATTATCAGCAGAACGGCCATACAAAGGTATTGCTGTTGTAGGTGTAATAATAATGCTTTTATCAGATATATTGGTTATTTTCACCCACATCAACTCTACCGTATCATCTGTTTCCGGGCAGAAACTAATAATCTCACTCTTTATCTTCTTATCATTGTCTATACGTGCAAGATGATGGCTGAGAAAGGTTCCTTTAATAAAAGTTTCAATGTTGTTTTCATTTTCAAACTGCTGGGAAATTTGTGCTGAAGAATTTCCTGTAAGAGAATTAGCTCCAAAATCTTCATTGAAAATCCAGAAATTCCTAGCCGATCGGTTATTGTGTAAATCTTCAACTGAGACAGGTTGTAATAAGAATGTATGTTGTCCGGTTTTTGCATCTCCGTTAAGAGAAGGTGTAATACTGGACATCATGCCCGCTTCGTTACAAAGAGGAAAGTATAGCTGATTGTGAGTATGGGGATTATTCCACAAAAAAGTACCTATTTCATCAATATAATGCCATTTACTATTTCTATTATTCATAAATTCTCCCGATTTAATGTTCATATCACCTATCTCCTTACTGAAAACTCCAGACTTTATCTTACAAATCAATAAAGGGAAAAGGAATTTGGCGCTTTTGAAACGTTTCAAATTGCATGCAAATAAAAACAGTTCATTTGTAACGTTTCAAAAATATCATATATATATCACAATTACAACTATTATTATTGATAGTAAGATTTATAATTTCAACACAATACAAGGGCACAACTTACAAATCAGCAACGGCGGCTATGAACCTGCTCCTATTTGATATCATCCATTTTTTGATCTGAATATTTCAATCCGAAAAATATCCAGATAAACCCAAAAAGCACTTCTTTTCAGCAATAATTTTGCATAGTACGATCACTTAAAGGAGCTAATTATGCAAATTATGAAAAAAAGTTTGGCACTGTTACTGTTCTCTGTTCTTGCAGTTTCCACAATCGTTGCCAGTGGACAGAATGAATCAACAAGCGATGAACCTACAACAGTAAGCGTTTGGACTCTTTTTACCGAAACAATGGACGATGCAAATGCAGTTGCATTCAGAAAAGCGTTGGAGTCTGCTAAAACAGATCTTCCAGGTATAGTTATTGAGCATGATGCTACAGAAAATGAAGCATACAAGACTAAAATCAAAACAGCCATGGCCGCTGATGATGCACCGGATGTATTTTTTGCCTGGGGTGCAGGATTTGTAAAACCATTTATAGATGCTGGTAAGGTTGTAGCTTTAGACAAGTACTTAACAGATGGTACTGCTGATCGAATCAAAGGTGGAGCCAATACTAATTTTATTTTTGGCGGAGATACTTATGGATTAACATTTTCCCAGTGGGTCGCTTCCCTTTACTGTAACAAAGAGCTTTTCGATGCCTACAATGTTAAAATACCTGATACTTATGACGAATTATTGACTGCAGTCAAAGTACTTAATGAAAACGGAGTAATCCCTATCACTGTTGGAGAAAAAGATAAATGGCCTGGTATGTTCTGGCAAAATGCTTTTGCCATCAAAACCGCAGGTGCAGATATGTCAAACTCAGCTTTAGCAGGAAATGATTCTTTTAATACTCCTGATTTCACAGAATCTGCAAAACTGTTAAGCGATTTAGTAGCAGCCGGCGGATTCGTAGAAGGTGCACTAGGCCTTGATTACAATGAAGGGGGAGCACTTTTCCTCGAAGGCCAGGCTGCAATGTACTATATGGGTAACTGGTTCGCCGGCGATATTGCCAGTCATGAAAGTGGAATTATAGATCATGTCGTTGTAAAACGTTTTCCGACAATCGCTGATGGAAAAGGAGATTTAAATCAGTTCCTCGGTGGTTCTATTGACGGATTATGTGTTTCAGAAATGTCAAAGAACAAAGAGACGGCGGCAACTGTTGCAAAATATCTGATGGAACAGGTTTCCAGAAATCTCGCGGTAGCCGGTGAAGGTCTTCCGACATGGAAAACTGATGATATAGTTAGTGAAAAAACCAATCCGATTATTTCTCAGATTAAAGATTTAATTGCCGATTCCACCGGATATGTTTTAGCATGGGATACATTCCTTTCCGGTGCCGATGCAGATGATCATAAAAACTATGTCGCTGAGTTATTCGGCCAGACAATTACTCCTGCTGAATTTGCTACTAAAATGCAGGAAATGAACGAATAGAAACCTTTATTTCGAATGAATGAAAATGGTGGTTACTGAAATTATCCGGTAACCACCTTATTTTATGGAGTGTCTATGAATAAGGTTTTATCAGATAAAAAAGTAATTTTCCTGTTTATGTTTCCTGCAGCACTTATTTTTATTTTCATAGTAATCGTACCGATTATCAGATCAGGTTATTATAGTTCATTAAAATGGGACGGTATCGGAGATGGTAAATTTATAGGTTTTGAAAATTATATTAAATTATTAATTGAAAACAAAAATAGTTTTTATCAGGCTATTAAAAATTCTATATTTCTAGCAGTTTTTTCTGTGTTTATACAACTTCCTATTGCTTTTTTGTTTGCCAGAATTTTAGCTTCAGGAGTAAAGGGGGAAGGTTTTTTCAGAACTGTATATTTTATTCCCGTAATAGTTTCGACAGTTGTTATAGGTCAAATGTGGCTGAAGATCTACAATCCCCAATACGGTTTGTTAAATATATTACTGGAAAATATAGGTCTAGGGAGCTCAAGACAACAATGGCTTGGTAATAAAGATATTGCGCTTGGCGCAGTTTTTATACCTTTGTTATGGCAATATGTCGGATACCATATTCTGCTATTCTATGCAGCTATTAAAACAATTCCCCAGGAATTAATTGAAGCGGCAAAAATTGATGGAGCAACACAGGGGAGAATAACACTGAGTATAGTGATCCCATATATAATACCTATAATGGAAATATGTGTAATTCTTGCCGTAATAGGTTCTTTGAAAACCTTTGATTTAATTTATATACTGACCCGTGGAGGACCGCTTCACTCAACAGAGGTGCCTACAACTATCATGTTCAATACCATCTTTCACAGGATGAGTTACGGTTACGGAAGTGCAATGGCCATATTCATTATTGTTGAATGTCTAATTTTGACTGTTGCAATCAAAAAAATTTTCAACAGATTCAATTTCACCACTAAGGGGGATTTATAAATAATGATAAACAAATTCAATAATAAAACCCGATTGAGCAGGAATATTCTGTTAATCTTATTATTCCTGTATGCATTTATTCAGGTATATCCATTCTTCTGGTTGCTTCTGTTTTCATTAAAGACCAATTCTGAGATTTTTGGCGGAAATGTTGCTGGATTCCCGGAAAAAATTATATGGGGTAACTACAAAGACGCTTTTTTGGGCGGGAAAGTCGGACTATACCTGTTCAACAGCTTCCTGGTAACAATCCTGACAATAATTATAACATTGTTTGTTGCCTGTATGGCGGCTTATGCTATTGCCCGTTTACGGTGGAAATTTAGCAGAACAGCGATGGTTATCTTTCTACTGGGGATGATGATTCCCATACATGCCACACTACTACCTTTATTTATTACTTTTAAAGATTTAAAACTTCTCAATACATACTGGTGTTTAATCCTTCCCTATGTAGGTTTCGGGATTCCTATTGCCATGTATATTCTTGTTGGATTTATGCAGACCATCCCAAAAGAGATGGAAGAATCAGCTTTTATGGACGGAGCCGGTGTATTTAATTCTTTTTTCATAATTATTTTACCGATAGTTAAGCCTGCAATGGCAACTGTGGCCATTTTTACTTTCTTAAGTTCGTGGAATGAATTGATGTTTGCCATAACATTCATAACCAACACCCAATTCAGGACGTTAACTGTTGGATTACAATCTATGGTCGGTCAATATGCAACAAGATGGGGTCCAATAGGTGCAGGTCTTGTAATTGGAACAATCCCGACAATTATAATTTATTCAATTATGAGTAAGGAGATACAAAATAGTTTGGTGACAGCAGGAGCTGTAAAGGGATAATCATGTTATAAATATAAGAAACGAGCTGACATTCATCATTTTTATCAGCTCGTTTCTATTACAAAAATTATTCTTTTTTATAACCATTTAGGTAAAGTTTATTATGAGGGAACAACAAAATAATTATCCTTTAAATAGCTATAAGATGACTTGCATCTCGTTTTCTTTTTTATCCAATAGAGATTCCAGAATCTTTCTCTCTATCATAGCCCCACCGTCTCTATAAGGTTGATTTTCTGTTTTAAAGGTGACTTCTTTTCCATTAATTTGAATATTTTTCACCCCGCAGACATCTCCTTTTTGAGAATAGATACGAAGTGTAAGTGTCTTCTGGTTCTGAACTTTAAATGTCAAACCACAGCCACTTAATGATGCAGGGATAACAGGATCGATTACTGCATATTCAGAGCTAAAACGAAATCCAAAAAACCACCGTTTTATCAGCGAAAGAAATATTCCCGGTCCACTTGAATAAATTCGCCAACCGCCATTACATAAAATGTCACCCTCTTTAACAGAATTAAATTCTACATCTGCTTCATCCCTATTAAGAAAAGCTGCGTCAGAACTGCTGAAATAAGAATTTGATTGCCTTGGGGCGGCATTGGGTACAGTTTTTTTCAAGTCTACTGGAATTATCTGATTTATTGCTTTCCAGGCTTTCTCTGCTTCTCCCAGTTTTAATAATGCTTCAATAAATCGAATATGAGCATGGACATACATAAGGCCGACTTCCCTACCCCAAAAAGATGATTGTTCCGCCCTTACAAAGCAATTGCTCTTACCTCCATTGTATTCAACAGGTTGATCAAGAAGTCTGACACCGTCCGGGTGCCATAAATTAGCTTCTATTATCTGCAGATGGGTACGAGCTTCGGTTTCTGAAAATAAACCGGCATTAATAAAACGAATCATCGGCAATAATCTGTAAGAGGGATTGGATAATCCATCCTCAGGGTGGATAAATGGTTTTATTGAATCACCAGTTAGAAGGAATCCGGGAACCGGATTGAATTTGCTGATTATATTGGAAAATGCTCCACTTAAAATTTCAGATAGATTATTGATTCTGTATGACAATTCAACAAATTCATCAGCATTTATCAGCAAGTTCAGCCTACTGATATATTGCTGTGCAATTCCCATAGTCCAAACGCTGACGAGCCTTTCTTTTATATTATTATCAAGTGGCTGAAGTGTATCATTCCAATCTCCTCCACCATATTTGAGAAGTCCCGTATCTGATATGAGATAAGTATTCTCTATAACCTCTATAACTTTGCATAAATGCTGTGCGATAGATTCTGTTTCAATAGAAATCTTCATATCCTTTCTACGAGTATAAGGAATCTGACAATTTAGAAAATTATGATCAAAACTTTCTTCAAGGTATTCACAAATTGCTTTCAGTGGCCAAAATACAATATCCCCATGTGCATGCATGTCACGAATTTCATGATAAGAATCGAGCATAAACCATTGAGGCCATGTTCCATCTTCTTCATATTGAGCAGCAAATACGAGTTTTAAGAGTTCCTGTAAAGCCTGCCAATTCTCCTGTGCAAGAAGAGCTTCAAATGGTCCTTGTAAAACATCCCGAACACCCCATGCGGCTCCTTTTGATTGTTCCAATCCATGAAGAACTGAAAAATGAACTAGTGCATTATTAGCAAACCAGGTATTTACAATATTCAGCTTTTCCATAATATATGAAGTTTTTGGATCTTCTCCAGACGCCTTTGGTACTTCAAGAAATCCTATATTATCCCCTCCAAGACCCAATCTGGATACAATAGGAGTTTTATCTGAAAAATCAATAGACACAGTGATATCATACATACTGATTAATTCTGTTTCGAATAGGATTATCGGTGAAGTTATATTTTCTTCTTCATATACAAATTCACTGTTGGTACTGATCTCTCGAGTTCTGCTACCTAAATTATCATTTGCTGTTACATTGATTGAGAGACCTGGAAATCTTTTACCAAATAAGCTGTCAACATGGGGTTTTATAATTCCAGTCCGGTTCTGATATATATCTATATTGGGAACAAACCTAATATTGTCTTCTCCATGCTTGAGAAAAAAGAAGATTTTAAATCGTAGAGGTTTGTTTTCTTTACATCTAATTGAAAAGTGAAAATCAGATTCCAATCTATCAGTTTCACTCTTTAAATAGATTTCGTTATCTTCCAGTTTGTATATCCATTCTGCAGCATTCTGGCTTACAACAAAAGCAGAAGGTACAGATAAAATACGAAATCCATCACCTGAATCAACTGCGACTCTAAGCCCGTTAGCCCTAAACAAGTCATGAAGACTTCGTGGATGAGATAGAAATGAATTGAAGTAGCTGTTTCCAATAGCCATCTGAGAAGCAAAACATCCATTCATATAACAGCTCAAGGATAGGATTTTGTCATCAGGCATTAATTGAGATCCACTTCTGAGAATATGGCCATGAGGCACATCCATATTACTATCTTTTTCCTTCAAAATTATGTGTTTATCATTTTGAAAAAAAGACCATAATTTACCATCTGGTCCAATCTCTGGATATAATGGGTTTTGATCCCAATGAGGAATTAAACTTTCTTCTAATAGAGAAGATCCAGAGAGTGTTTCTGCAAATGAATTATATTGAGACTCAATCTTAATAGAATATGGATAATCTCGGTGGGGTAAATCTGAAAACTCTTTTAGACATTCCTGAACGAATAATAAATCATCTGAAGAAGATACATGACTATGCTCATTACTATATAATCCCCAGAAAACTATCTCTTTTTTCTCACCTTTGGATAAATCAATTCTATCGGTCTGCAAAGCTGAAATAGCATATTGTCCCTGACGGATTCTTGCAGGAAGGCATTTAGAGCTCAATGCCTCCGGCAATCCTGTCGATCTATAACTCTTTCCAAAGAAATCTTCTCCATCAGTAGCAAAAGATGAACAACCGGAAAAACACCCCTCGATTAACCATGGAGTCTTACCAGATATTAGATCGAGGTTTTGACGGGTAGCAATAACATGTCCAGATTTTGGATCTTTCAGTGCAGCACAATCTAAATAATGGCTATTATAATATTCATTAGTTTTCAAATTGTTTCGTGGGGCAAGTCCCTTATCCATGTAGTACGTCAAATCTGTTGATATGATGTCCATACTTTCATTCTCTAATTGAATGGTCCAGAACCAGCTGGAGTTTTTCGGTGATGTTTGGAATGTTATTGTATATTTGATGGAATCTAATGATCCACACCAATATATTGAATCGATATTGTACCCGCATTCAGTTAAGTTCTTTCTATCCATCATTGGCTTTCTATTATTTTCACCACTATTAAGATAAAAATTGATACATGAATAGGGATCCAATTTATTACCTGATGATAAATTGATACCAATTTCACTTGAATTGAGTTCGTATATGTCTCCACTTTCCCGAAAGATATCCAGAGATACATTTTTATTGCCAATACTGCAAATTCCTTTTTTGTTTGCAGGAAGCTTCATTTTCATTCTTAGAGGTCCTTGTTTTATTATTTTAGAGTGTTCATCTCTTCCAGTCTTTTACTGGTATAGGTTTGGAGGTTTTTATTGTGTACAAATATTTCCTGAGCATTTTTGTAAATATCTTTAGCTTGTTGGTATTCTCCATGTTCATAATATAGATCTCCTACTCTCAAAAGAATTCGATCCAGGTATTTTCTATCCAATTGAAAATAATTTTTGAACAATTGCATACCAATATCGATAGTCATTTCTTTATCAATAATTTTATCCAAGAGATTTAAAGCTGTATTGTAAACATCGGGTTTTGGCCATGCCAATGGGCTTTCCCATGCTGTACAGACTTGTTGCAATCCACCGACAAAGACATAGTTCCCGTCAATTACAACATCACCACCTTTTATGGCTTTAATAAAATCTCCCTGTGAATAGGAATTCTTAGCTTCTTCCAAAAATCTGCGGGACCTGAATGATGTTTCAATCCAGGTATAACCATATAGAAAGATTATCAAACAGATTATGGTAAATGATGTAATAATCATTTTATTAGTTATTCTCATTTGTTCATATTTTCCTTTTTTACTTTAGTGATATCCCACTATAAGCTTTTACAAACTGATTTTGAAAAAGCATATAAAACAAGACAACTGGTACAGTTGCAAATGTGGTTGATGCATAAATCACCTGTAGATTAGTATTGGGAATTGAAGACCTGAACTTGGTTATTCCCAGTTGAATCGTATAGAGACTTTGCTCATTGATATAAAGAAGTGGTCCCATAAAGTCATTCCATGAACCCATAAAAGCTAGTATTGCAACTGTAGATAGAACAGGAATAGACATTGGAAGAATAATTTTTCTATAAATCATGAAATGACTTGCACCATCAATTTTCGCAGCTTCTACATATGTATTGCTGATCTGCTTGAAAAACTGTTTGAATAGAAAAATATTATACGCACTTATTGCTCCGGGAATAATGAGTACTCGGTATGTGTTTTTCCAACCCAAATTGAATAGAAACATATAAGTAGGGATAAGAAGCAGTACAGGGGGAATCATCATAGTAAAGAGGATTATTCTAAAAATAATTTTATTGTATTTAAAATCAATTTTCTCTAAAGCATAAGCGACCATAGAGTTGAGAAGAACACTCAGTATCGTAACAGATCCTGCAATAAAACTACTATTAAAAAACAAACGTAGAATGTTAAGCTCTGTAACAACTCTGATATATCCTGAAAAATTTATGGTATGAGGAAGAGAAAGAGGATAATTCAAGATTTCCATTCCTGTTTTAAGAGAATTATTTATCATATAGAAAAAAGGATATATGCAGATAAAAAGTGAAATGACAAAAAATAAATGTATTATCAGCCTGCTAATCAGTTTTTGTTTGTACATATTACTACTCCTCATCACTATTTGTAATTTTCAGCTGGATAATTGTTACAAGAAATATAACAACTGCCAGTAGTAGACCCAAAGCTGAAGCATAACCCATTTTTTGTTGCGCAAATCCCATATCGTATAGATATAAAACAGGTGTCAATCCCGCACCGTACATGCCTCCTCCAGAACCAAATAGAATATAAACTTCTGTAAACATCTGTAAGCCATTAATAATATTAACTGTCAGAATGAAAATTAGCTGATGTTTCAATTGGGGAAGTGTGATAAACAGGATTTTCTGGAACCAATTTGTACCATCTACGGATGCAGCTTCGAAAGATGACTGATTAATTCCATGGAGTCCTCCTAAAAGAATCAGCATTTGAATGCCAAACCATTTCCAGGAATTAAAAACAGCGATAATAGGCATTGGTAGATATCGTGTAAAAGCCCAGTCTATTGATTGATCGATCAAACCTGATAAAACCAGAATTTTCTGAATTGGTCCTGATGTTCCAGCAAAATCCCTAAAAATTATATAGGCAACAGGTACCGAAGTTACTACAGGGATAAATAGAAGAATTCTATACAATACTCCCTTATTTCCCAATTCAAATAATAACAATGCAAAGATCAGACCTAATGCCATAGATATTGGGATGAAAAAAGCCTGATTGTAAACAACATTGAATAGGCTTTTCCAGAATTGGAAATCCTTTATTGCATTTAACCAGTTTTCAAATCCCACAAAAGCAGCTTTATCTGGAGAAAGTACATTGATAGATAAAAAACTGGTTCTAAAAGCCAGTAGAAGCGGATATGCCAGAAAAGACGACACAAATATGATCCATGGCAGAATAAAAACCATTGCCCATAATCCTTCTTTTCGACTATTTAATAGTGTCATCTTTTTCTCCCTGATATGAGACTGTCCATAAATGAAATCCATCGGGGACAGTCTCTATAAAGTATTAGTATTTTTCCAGAACTTTTCTGGACTCTATAGCTGCATATTCAACAGCTTCTTCCGGAGTTAATTCACCAGTGATCATAACCTGACCAAGTGCTGTAAGCATAATGCTGGCTACATCATCCCATGCAGGATAACTTTCCTCTTCAACCATATTGTCAAGAGCATCAACAAAGGGTTTGATTTCAGGTCCCTGGAAAAAATCATCTTCAGCTACTGTCGGTATTACAGGAAGAACACTCAGATCTTTACAGTAGTTGAGATAGAATCCTTCATCAAACATAAGTTTAAGAACTTCAAATGCGACTTTCTCTCTTTCTGAATTAGTCTTAAACATTACGAGACCACGTCCTCCATGCATTGTCCAATGGGTCATCCCCTCTTCAAGCACAGGAATAGGAGCTACAGCAACATCTTCACCAAGTACCATAGGTTTATCACGACCCAGATCGAGATTTGCTCTCCAGCCGACACCAAACTGAGGCCACATAGCTACTTCACGATTCCATATTCTTTTATCCATTGCATCAGGGGCAAATTTATGCAGCTCTTTCATATATGCAAAAAACTCTTTTAAATTATTTTCCGGTTTATCAAAAATAATATCTGTTCCAAAATCATTAAATAAATCAGCATTACCATTATTAAAGTTAGCATATACAGGTGCTAACATATTCCAATACCAGCTCCCCCAGTTAAGAGCTTCTGTCCATGTGGTTGCTCCAAAAACACTTGCACCCCATGATCGCTCGGGAAGATTGAAGATTTTTTCAGCATAAGAAAGGAAATCATCCCATGTTTCAGGTGGTTTATTAGGATCCAAACCAGCTTCGATAAATAGATCTTTATTGTAAATCATGAGAGTAGTAATAGCTTCATATGGGAAGTAGTATAATTTCCCTAAACTTTCATCTATCAGATTAGGCATTATTCTTGATTTGATATCTGCATAACCTTCTATAGAATCCAAAGCAACAAGCTGGTTTTCTCTCGCATAATTCGCAGCCACGGCACCTCTGGGACCAATATAAAGATCAGGAATATCTCCTGCAGCAATACGAGCTTTTATAGCTTCAGTACCGGAAGTTCCCTCAGATGATTCTGCAGAAATAAGAACCTCAACATTAGGTAATTTATCCGCCACTAAAGGCAAAAAATATTCAGTAAATGTTTCTACATAAAATCCACCAGTCGGAACAATAATTTCGACTTTACCTGAAATATCAGCAGAAGATTCTACCTCAATCTTTGCATCCTGTTGCCCTTCAGCAAAAATCATTGCCGAAACAAAAAAACATAAAACCAACAATAGCTTTTTTCTCATAATCCATTCTCCTATTTTTTTTTGATCTAATTAAGATCATTTTTTTTTCATTATTGTCCTCCTCCTCTGAACATAACAGAATTGCGTTTTACAAGTTCTGTAGCCAAAGGAGGGTCATTCAATTCGACTTCCTTTCCTTCCAATAAAGCAAATAGTTTTTTTGCTGCATTTCGCCCCTGAAGATAACCAGGTTGCCTAATAGTTGTCAGTGAAGGAGTCAAGTATCTTGCAAATTCAGCATCATCAAATCCAACAACCGATAGATCTTCCGGTATTCTCAGGCCAGTCTCTTCTGCAGCTTTATATATTCCTAAAACCATCTGATCATTTGCACTGAATATTGCATCAGGAATTTTTTTATCTCTAAATCTACGAACTGTCAGTTCATGAGCCATTTTTTCAGAATAATCTGCATAATGAATATCATCAAAATTAAGAGAATTTTCTTTCATTACCCTGATGAATCCATCAAGTCTTTCCTGATTGTTATACGACTGATGACTTCCGCCAAGGAACATAATATTCCGATGGCCGTTATCTATTAGATAACGGGTAGCAGTTTCGGCTCCGGATCTATTATCAATTGTGACTGAAGATAATATTTCATCATCTGATTTCCGATCGATCAGGACTATAGGGCTACGAGTTCCTATCCGATGTAATAGTTGAGCATCAACAAACTGAGAAAAAACCAGATACCCGTCAGCTCTGTTTTCTTCCATGATTCTGAAAGAAGCCCCTCTATAAATCTGATTTGTTGTGGCTACAATTAGATCATAACCAGCATCATAACTTTCATCCTCTACACCTCTGATAAGTTCTGAGAAAAACGGTCCGCTCATATTTGATAAAACCAGAGCACAAATATTTGTAGCTCCTCTCTGCAAATCTCTAGCATTACCATTAATGGTGTAATTCAATTCCTGTGCTGCTTTAAGCACTTTCTCTCTAGTTTCCAGTTTTGTTTCCGGCCTGTTATTTAATGCATATGAAGCTGTAGATACTGAAACGTTCGCTCTACGGGCTACATCTTTTAATGTTGCCATATCTAATCCTCTCCTTTCATTTCTCGAAACGTTTCAAAATTTTAATAAATAAAAAATCGAAACGATTCAAACTTCATATTAACACAAGTTACTTTATACAACAAGTAACAGAACCATATACATTTTGTATGGAAATTTCTAATTCCAAGTGTAATAAAACATTTCATTGAAACGTTTCAATTTGAAACAAAATAAAAAAGAAGGCTTTTGAATCGTTTCAAATACATACTACAACAGCTTCTTATTATGGTCAAGAAAAAGTTTCATAATATCTATATAACTTCCATTTCATCAATTATATCTTCAGATTTATTGATAAAATCTTTTTCAATTATATTTTCTCCAGCATATTCATCTTTGTTATCAGTTACAAATCTGTTGACTTCTATATCAATCTCATCACTAACTGTTCCAACTCTATCAGAAATGCTGATTAATCCCAAAACCGCACTGGAGACTTCATTAAATCCCATAGTTATCTCAGAAACTGAATCCACTACCGTTGTAGAGATACTGCATACATCGTTCATACTATTATCAACTGATGTAGAATTATTATTGATTATCTCAGATTTCTCCAGAATAGAGGATGATATTGTTGAAAGTGAAGTCATCGCTTCAAGTATTTGTCTTCCACCCACATCTAATTCTTGCGTACTGGATGAAATGAAAAATAGGGCTTCACTAAATCTTTTAATATTTTGACTAATCAATTCAAAAGAATTATTTGACTTTTGTCCTGAAAGAACAGCATTTTCAATCCTGTTTATAATATTTTTCAGATTCTCTGTTATATCTCTCGAGCTTACCGCCGAAGCTTCTGCAAGTTTTCTAATTTCATCTGCTACAACTGCAAAACCTTTACCATGTACACCAGCATGAGCTGCCTCAATTGCAGCATTCATAGCTAGAAGATTCGTTTTCGAAGATATATTCTTGATTATCTCAACCATATTATAAATCTCATTCACTGATAAATTAATGTTTTCTACACTATTTGTTGTTTCTTTGACATTCTGACTACCTACTTCAGATGCTTTTACAAGTTCTTCAACAGCTTGGCTATTTTTATCAATTAGTTTTGATACACTATTCACAGAGGCTATCATTTCTGTTACAGAAGCTGTCGATTCTTCAACCATAGACATTTGTTCAGAAATATTTTTATTTAGGTCTTTTACTAAAGAGTTTATTTCAATAATCTCATCTGATGATTCGCTTATATTATCACCGAGAGCATTCATCTGTTCATTAATAGATTTTAAGTTAGCGGCAATCTGCTCAGTCGATGAGGATGTTTCTGTCGTTGTAGCAATGAGTTCGCTCTTTACAAAAGTACTTCTCTTTGAAAGATCTTTCATTTTGCCAATTGTTTTCCTCAATTCATCTTGAAATACATTCAGATTTATACTTAGAATTCCTATTTCATCTCTTTTATTTTCATTAAAAGCTCCTGTCAGGTCACCATGAGACATCACTGAAATATTGTCTTCAATATTCTTTATCGATTTAACAATGCTTTTTGCAATTCTTAATGAGATAACGATGGATAGGAGTAAGGAGATAAAAATTGAAGCCCCTGTAATCATGTAACTGAAATTATTCAATTTCTGAATCTCTTGATCTATTATTTCATATTGATTTTTTAATACTTTAAGTGAATGTTTAAGAACATTGATCATATTGCCTGCATTATCCTGGAACTGTCCTGAGTAAAATACATATCTGGAGTAATGCTCTGTTCCAGAAACCAGGACTGACTCCAAATCTTCAAAATTATATTCTTCATCATCAGTCATAATCATATCTGCAGTCTCGATAAATTTTACTGCTGCGTTATCAAACTTATCCAATGTATCAGTCTGTAAATCATCAAGTTTCTCAATCGAGGTTAGAGCCTCTTCAATAACATTACTCATGTTTCTTAATGCCTCTATTTCAGCAAGATTTGCCAGTGCTTCCTTTTTATTACTCAGAGCTAGATCATATGTTTCCTTTTGAGATTTAAATTGGACATCTGATAAAAAGAAAGAAGAAATTTCAAATAGTTCATTCCTCATCATTTCATCCAATCTCTCTAAAAGGATCTCTTCATTTTTAAGATTGTTAACATTTATCTGCAGCAAGACAAAAATGCCTGTAGAAAATAATACAGCAACCAACAGTGTTGTAATCAGTAATAGTAATTTTGATTTAATTTTCATTTTTCCTCTAATTTATTTTTTATTTATCAATCTGAATTAAAATTTCCAGACCTCTTCCCGGCTTGCAATAACAATCAATTTGTCCATTCAAATTGTGGACAACCAAATTGTAAACAATATTAAGCCCAAGGCCATTGGATCCCTGCCCCATTTTTGTTGTAAAAAATGGTTCAAAAATTCTCCTGTTTAAATCTGCAGATATCCCATGACCACTATCACTGTATTTCAATAAGAAATGATGTGGTTTTTCAACAAGGTTAACCTTGATAAAGCCTCCACTTAATCCATCGAAACCGTGAATAATTGAGTTATCAAAAAGATTTATTAATATTTCGTTAAATGCTGTTGGAAAACTATGTATATAAATATCTTCTGGTATTTCTGTTAGGATCAGATGGTTATCTTTAATTACCTCATCTCGACTATCAAGGTATTTAATAATAGTTCTGATATGATCTGATAAATTAAAATAAATTAGTTCTTCAGGCTTATAATAGATATTTGTCAACTTTAAATGATTAATAAAACCTACTGTTTTATTGAGGTTAACTTTTACCATTTTTAATGACTTAGAAATATTATCCAGTGTTTTATTTATTGAGTTTTTATCGAATAATCGCAATTGAAGATTTTCCTGAAGTCCCTGCAGTTCAGATTCTAGAAATGAAACAGCTGTTACACTAATCCCAATAGGAGTATTCATTGTATGGGAAATTCCTGATAATAAAAAATTAAGAGCCTGCATTTTTTGAATTTCTAAAAGTTTCTCAAATTTTGTATCATTTTTTTCTGCTGCATTATCTTTATTGTCTAATGAGATATTTGCCAATGAGTTCTCAATGATCTTATTTTCCATTAATATTCTCCTCAGTTAGGTCAATCAAAATCTTATTAGAAATTGATATCCCGGTTCATTTTATTGCATCAAGTGAAGACATCAGTAAGTGATATTAAAAAGATTGAAACGTTTCAATTGTTCTAAAAAAAATATAGTTGCTTTTGAAACGTTTCAATTTAATTTATAACATAAAAGCTCAGAAATCAAGAAAAACTTTTTCCCAATATGGAGAAAAAGTTTCTTCCTGGGTATACTAACCGCTCATTGTGTTACTGTCGGCAAGATCGTACATGGCAACCATATAGGGATGTTTGGGATCATATTCGGTTAAGGTCTTTCCAAATCTCACCTTCCCACAAGGCCGGATATTTCTTCCTATCCGGGATTCTGCCTCATCACCCAGATCCAATCTGAACTCTTCAGCAGCAACTTTTAGTTTATCAACTATTTCTGGATATTTATAATAGAGATTCTCTTTTTCCTCATTATCATTCCGGAGATTGTAAAGTTCCTCAATTACCTGATCCTGCTTACGAAAATGCAATTTCCATTGATCGTCTCTAATAGCTTCCAGATTATTTCCCAAATAATAGCAAAAAAACCTATGGGGACTCTTCTCCATTTCTGGATTCATTATAATCGCACGAATATTTTTCCCATCTATCACTCTGTCTTGAGGGATTTGAACTCCTGCAATTTCAGATATTGTCGGGAAAAGATCCATGGCAGTAACCAGCTCGCTAGAATTAGCCCCTTCAGGGATTATTCCAGGCCACCTCATAATACAGGGTACTCGGATCCCCCCTTCCCAGGTAGTTCCCTTTATACCTCTGAAAGGAGCATTGCTTCCCCCTTCACCGCGGGCTCTTGAACCGTTATCACTAGTGAAAATAACCAGTGTATCCTCGTCGATAGAGAGTTTCTTTAGCTCATTGAGTATGATTCCCGAAACCCAATCAATACACTCAACAGCTCCACCATAGCCTCCATTCGTCGACTTTTCAATGAAATGGCGAGGAACAAAAAGTGGTAAATGAACATACATGTGGGCAAGATAGAGAAAAAAAGGCTCATCTTTGTGTTTCCGGATAAACTCTAAAGATTCCTCTGCATATCTTTCAGTTAGACCAGCCTGATCAGGCTGTTCCTGGATAATCCGGTCATTCCTGATTAGAGGAAGAGGTTTCCCTTCCGGGTGATCTGATTGGCGACCCATATCATTGCTATATGGGAGTCCATAGTATTCATCGAAGCCATGATTAAGAGGAAGAAATTCTGGCTGGTCACCACAATGCCACTTTCCGACTATCTTAGTATGATAACCAGCTTTTTTCAGCTGTTTAGCAATAGTGATCTCATCAGGATGGAGTCCTTCTTTCCCTCCGGGGAATAAGACAAGCTCCTTATGATCAGTAAAATCCCCAAATCCAATCCGGGGAGGATAACAACCAGTCATCATTGATCCTCTTGATGGAGAACAAACAGAACTAGCCATATAAAAACTTGAAAATTGTAGACCCTCTCGAGCCATTCTATCAAGATAAGGTGTCTTATTCATCTGACTACCGTAACATCCCAGATCACCATAACCCAGATCATCACAATTAATGAGAATGATATTTGGCTTTTTTATGAAGTTTTTCATGAAAAAAAACTATCATACTGTCTAATGAGCCTCCATAGACAGAATTTGAAAAGCATGGACAAATTTAAACTTATCTATATACAATCTTCATATGCGTCTATACAATTTTATTGGAGATCAAGTCGAAAGAAGTTCTGCCCGTCACAATCATCCTGATTATGAATTTCACTTTATAACCGAAGGAACTGGAATCTTCAGAATCAATGACCGCTATTGCCATGTAAAACCGGGAAGTTTTCTCATTTCTCCCCCTCGAATTGAACACAACTTCACATCAGAAGAGGGAATAAAACAATCATTATTTTTTGCACCTGCAGATGCATTTAAATCCTGGCCTCAATTAGAAAAAGAAATCAATATTTCCCTTGTTCATATTGAGCTGGATCTCTCATTCAAATTGGAGTGTGAATTAATAAAACAGGATTCTCTCAGCGCCATTACCGATAAACAGATCGGAGCATTTTACACTATTTTAGGAGTATTACTAAGACGTCTTCATTCTCCAAAGACGTCAAATTCTTCACTTATGATCAAAGCCCGGCAATTACTGGAAGAAAATGGCAGAAAGAGAATGACGATTAAAGAGATTGCCTCAAAACTGAGTATTTCAAATACTTATCTAATCCAGTTATTCAAAAGAGAAACAGGGATGACTCCCAATCAGTACATGCAAAAATATAAGGTCGATCAAAGCTGCTATCATTTGTTAACATCAAATGATACCTGTAGAAGAATATCGGAACAAGTTGGTTTTGAAGATCCCTTCTATTATTCTCGTATTTTCAAAAAAATTATGGGTGTAAGTCCTTCGATCTGGCGAAAGATGAATATGAATTAATTGCACCAAATTCGGGACTTATATCAGCGAGACTTTCTCCAAGAGTAGGTTTATTGAGCTTTATAGAATATGTCATTTTTTCTGAGCATCCATCAGATATTGAAAACCTTTTTGTAATACAATTCAACTATCATCACAAGGTTACAGATTCCAATCTTTTAACAATTCTGAAAAAATCAACATTTTTAATTAATGCAATTTAATTAAGCCCCAAATCATCAGAGCTTAATTCTGCTACTTTTAATAATCCCACTCTACATAAAAGTCCCAGTAGTTATCATCTGAAACGGTAGTCTTACCACTTCCATCTGAATTCATCATTTTTATCTCATAATTTTCATTACTAAATGAATTACTCTGACTTGTGAAAATAATCCTACGAGTGGTCAAATTGTGAGGTGAGGTCAGTCGGAATACAACCTGAAAAGACCACAAAAAAGATTAAAGAGAATGACTCCAACAGAATATGAGTCTATTATTATTTCAGCTGAAAGTAATTTATGAAGTGGTCCAATTTAGGGATGAGGTCAACTCAATAGGAGCAAGATAGATGAACTTACAATGGAGATTGTATCGTAATTGGTGTTTCAAAAAAACAGATATATTCAAAATAATAATAACAATATCTACATTTATCATAGGTTCTTTTACTTTTTTTAGTACTTCGGATATCGAGCTTGTGTATAAAGGCTATGAAATTGAAGATGAGATTAACAATCTAAATAAAATATTAAATGAGTTAGAAAATCTTATTGATAATAATAAGAAAATTAATGAATCTCTAGAGATTTATATCATGAATTATGAAGATGAAGATTTAGATAAAGTTATCTCCCCAATTATTGAGTTTAATGAATCTGTAAATAAAATAAATCATTACTTAGAAAATCTAATTCCTCAAGAAGAATATATTGATGAATTTCTAGTTTTAAAAATCAAGGAAATAATACTAAATGATTTTGAATTAATGAGATCTCTAATTATTAATTCACTTCCAGAGAAGATGGGATTATCAAGACAGCTTCTAATATATGAGATACTAATCCACAATCCTCCACCATCTAATGATATGATAATGTCTGAACTCAAAATGTACACACAAAGTCAGGTTCCAGACATTGAAAACTCATCAGATTTAAAAGCAAACTTAAATCAATTATTGAAATCATTAAACAAAAGATATAGTTATATTCAACCTACATTACTAATAAAGGGGAGTATAATTCACATTTATATATTTGCTTTTTTAATAATCATAACTTCACTTTTTCACTTATTTATTGCTGAAAAAATTCGAGATAGTTTAAAAATCAAGAACTACTGAATTTACATTGTGCGTCGTCGAATGGTTTCGAACTTCTTTAGCCAATACCTAAGCTACAATTCTATCTAATCATACTGGTGAAAGTCGTAACTTTCCAGATCCAAATTTACACTTCATATTCCAAGTCTTTCTGCGCCTCAGTGTTTTCTCTTTGATCTTCCTCCTTTTCTTCAATATCTTGTTTTCCAATCCATCATATTTATCGCTTGGTGTGATGTTGTTCAAAGATTCGTGATAGCGGTGATTATTGTAATAATCCACCCACTTGGAAATCCGGTATTCCAGCTCAGTTGGCAGGTAATAATTGTCCAGGAGAATCACGTTTTTCATTGATCGGTGATACCTTTCAATTTTGCCTTGGGTCTGAGGGTGATATGGACGTCCTCTTGAGTGAGCCATATGATGATCTTTGATGTAATCCTTTAATTCAGCGGAGATGTAACAGGGGCCATTATCACTCAACAGGCGGGTTTTCTGAACAACTTTGGCATCATTGACTCCAGTTACAGCAATAGCCAAATCAAGAGTGGCTTTCACATCATCAGTCGTCATTGTAGTACACAATTTCCAGGCAATAATTTTTCGCGAATAGTCATCTAGAACGGTGGACAAGTAATACCATCCCCATCCAATAATCTTGAAATACGTAAAATCAGTCTGCCACTGCTGGTTGATCCTTGAGGGTTTATCCTGATACTCGTCTTTTGCTGTCTGAATGGCATAGACAGGCGATGTAACGAGCTCCGCAGCCTTTAGGATGCGGTATACGCTTGATTCTGAGACGAAATAAAGGAGCTTGTCGGTAATCTCCAATGCTACTTCTCTGCATGATAACTGGGGATTATCCAGGGCATATTCGATTATTTTTTGTCGTTCTCTGTCGGGGATCCTGTTCCAGAACTGTTTGGGACAACGGCTTCTAGATTTTAGTCCATCTAATCCATTTTCCAGATACCGCCGGTACCATTCATAGAAGGAACTCTTACTGACTCCTATCTGATCAAGGGTTCTCTTCACTCCAATATTTGAGTTCTCGACCATGCGAATGATTTCATATTTTTCAGCTTGATTGTATTTCATATACGATCCCAGCTTTATTCCAAACCCGTCACACTTTTTTTTAGAACTCGATTCTTCAAGGCAATTTCTGCGACAAGGAGTTTGAGGGCTTCATTTTCATCTCTTAGGTCTTTGACTTCCGGGGATGTTGCCTCACGAACGGTATCCCCATTAAGTCGCCGTTTTCCAGCCTCAAGAAATTCCTTGCTCCATTTGTAATACTGGGTTGGATGAATAGCTTCTTTTCTGCAGATAGAGGCAATCGAATCTTCTCCCTTCAACCCTTCGAGAATGATTCTGATCTTCGCCTCTGCATTGAATTGTCTTCTGGTTTTTCTTTTAATATCTCGAACTACACTTTCCGGTGCAATACTCTTTGTGGCCATAAATGCCTCTCCTAACTTATACAGTTTAACTGTAGCTAAGAGAAATTGCTAAATTGTCCGAAATGCTCTGACGGGAAACAGTACAGACATCTTATCTATTTGTAATAATGCTTTGTCTTTTTTTCTCCTATTCTCCCACATTTTTTCAGCTGCCACTTTCGCTTTTCTTGATTTTTCAAAATAGTGTTCCATATATTGCATGAGTTTTGGTGAATAGAAATTGTTCTCATCATCAATTTCAAAAAGTTTATAATCATTCACAATTCGTCTTATTTTCTCTTCATCTATCATAAAGCTTTCACCAATAAATCAATATCATCACATGGGTATCTCAATTCAGGTTGTTCTCTAAGGAGTTCAAGCAGCATAAAATAAATTCCATATCCCTCTTCTCCTAAATCCTTTCTCAATCTAAGTATTTTCAAATCATTTCTTGCATTACAAAAATGAGGGAAATAGTATCCCTCTTTATTCATTTTATTCTTTGCCATCTACTTATGATCTCCTACTTTCAGAGGTAATTTTTTATTCTGTTTGATATAGTTCTCTACATCATCCATCTCAAAAAGTACTCTAGAATGAATTTTTACGAAAGCCAGACCAGATCTGCAAGCAACCATTTTGTCCACTGTATATATAGATATTCCTAATAACGATGCAAGCTCCTTCTTATTAATTAGTTTTCTCATATAACATCCTTTGTATATATTTCTTCGAATCGTAAACCCTCTTTGCGACTCGTATTAATTAGAATTATCTGATTTTTGAAATAATGTCATTAGTTTCAACTGGAAGGAAGGAACTAGTAAATAATAGAAATATGTTTATTAAAATACCTGTTCGAAATGAATAAACATATTTTAAATAATGCTAAAATTTTGCCAAATATATTTTTTTACTTGTTATAAATTCACCAAATATATACTACAAAAGGATTTACAACACAAATCATCACAACACATCATAAATCATTACTATGTAATAACTTATTCAATTCTTATCAAATAAAACATATAAATAAACATAGATATATTTTTAAAAAAAATTAAAAAAAATTAAAAAAAAACACTTTTTTTAAGAAAAGTTCATTTCTAATAATAATATTTCATAAATATTACATATTTTAAGATACAAGTTGAGGTTTAAATTATAATGTCAAAAGCCATTCGTAGACATAAAAACATCTACGAACGACTATTCCCGATTTACTCTCAGATCCAATATTCACAAATTTATTTCAAGTGAATAATTGTATAATCTTCCTTTGTACTCTTCGAACTTCATTAGAATTATCCTTCACCCAAATGACAATAGGTCTTTTTCCAGATGATGTTTCTACACGGAATTCATTAAGATTGATACCCTTAACAGGCTTACCTGCAATAATCAATGCAGATCCTTTTGTGTACACATCTGAAACCAAAGGGGTGGTATTATCGGCGTCGATAAAATTATTCAAAATTGCTGTTTGATTCCGAACATATACCCGGAACTCCCGCTCAGAAAGATTTGATAACCTATCCCATAATCGCGGATCTTGTTCAGCTATTGTATTATTTACATATCTCATTTTTTGTAATACTTTTGAAAGCCTTATATCATTTCCCTCAATTTGATTTCGATATTTAAGGATATTCTCACCTGCTTTAGCTAGACCATATGCAGTTGATTGATTTATATTCATTCTACGTAATGTTAGATATTCCTTAAAACTTCCAGCGATCTCTAGATATAACTTATCCATTTTAATACGTCCCAATCCTAAGGCTATGGCTACCATAGAACCTTTTATTACAGATTCTAGTTCTAAAATTCCATACTCAATAGATTCTAAATTCTCAGAAGGAGAATCAAAATAGTATTTCTTCATATAGCATCCTTTCCCGGAACCTGATAATCCACAATATAGAAATTACGAATCTGATCTATTGTTTCTTTATCATCAAAACTAGTGTATCCATCCGTCATAATTTGAGTCTTATGCCTAGCTAAAGATCTTACAGCTAAATCACTCACCCCTTGTTGTCTCAACCGTGTAATAGCTAAATTTCTGAAACTATATGGAGTAATATTTCGCTCTTTTCTCTCTTTTTCACAGATCCCAATGGCATTCAAAGCTTTATACAATCGTCTTTTTAAATAGTTCTCAGATACATGTGTTACCCCATCTTTCGAAAATAAGAGATCTTCATCACTATTAAATTGGTTATATAATTTTTTCAAAATGACTGCTGTATCTGATCGTACTGGAACACCGGATATTGTAGCTGAAGTTTTTGTTTCTTTAATCTGATGAGAAATATGATCTACTGCCTGAAGTATATCCACTTTACATTCTCCATTATCAAAGATATGAATATGTTTTTTCTGAATTGCCCTAATCTCTCCTGGTCTCATTGCTGTATCTCTGGCTAATAGAAACGCACTCATAGCCTGTATATCATTATCCCAAATAGATTCAAACTCTTTAGTTGAAAATAGTCTCATAGTTTCATCTGTAGTCAGAATTCCACGTTTTTTAGGCTTAGATTTTAATGGAGGGATTACATCAGAAACCGGATTATATTCAATGTCCCCGAGTCTTCTAGCTTCTTTAAACATAATCCTTAATAAACTAAGAATATCAGCTTGTGTCTTGCCACTAAGTTTTTTATATGCAAGATTATCCAGCCATTCTTCAATATCTTTCGTTGTTATTGCTTGAATTGAGGTATCACTAAAATATGAAAGAATATGCTTCTTGAACTTTAATCTTGAAATATGTGCTTGAGCATAACTTGGTTTTTGCCCTCTAAGATATCTACGAGTAAGATAAGGGCACACTGTTGGTTTTGAATGGTCAGGTCCCCATTTCCACCAATATTCAAAATAGTTATTGAATCTGAATGATTTACTTAATTTTTCAGGGATTAACCGATCTTTTTTAAATAGAATTCTGCAATAAGATTTTGCAGCACCAATTTTATCCAGGCCTGTACTCCTAGCATAGGATAAACTACCGTCCTGTTTATAAGCCTGATAATAATAGATTCTTTTTCCTGATTTCAATTTTCTTGGAAAAACATAAAATGGTTCTCGATAAGACATATCTCGTCCTTTTGGTGTTTTCTGTCATTTTTTCTGACACACCTAGTTTGGATTGAGATACAGAGAGGGTTTAGAAGAAAATAAAACCTTACACAGCAACAAATTAACAATTCATTACAGGTAAGGTATTTATTAGTGGCGAAGGGACTTGAACCCCTGACCGACCGGATATGAGCCGATTGCTCTACCAACTGAGCTACGCCACCGCGTACATCCCGAGGAGGACTTGAACCCCCAAAGCCAGAACCAGAATCTGGTGTGTTACCAATTACACCATCGGGATAGATACCTTGTGGATAATATACGAAAAAGCTTGCTTTTGTAAATCCCTTTTTGCAATTTAATTAATCGTTTTTCCTGTTATGCAGTACCCAGACATTGGGTTCTATATACACAGCTTCATCTTTTTCAATATCTACAGTGATCGGGTTCAGTGCAAATGGGACGGTATATTTGCCGCTTCCGGGGAAATCGAGACCAGTCCACTTTTTCCAGTCTGCGATTGTCCCGGGGATTCGCATTGCTTGATGACATGGTTTGATTATAGTTCCCCCGCATTTGACATGAACTCTCAGCCAGTTGTCAAAGGGAAGGTCCTTGTCATTTTTCCAGGTGATGTAGTCATCAATGGGGATCAAAGGGTATTTGTGTTTATCACAGGGTCTCACAGGGATGACAAGCTTTTCAAATCCATGTCTGCTTGCCAGAGCTGCCATCTCTTTTACCGCAATACTGCTCAAGCCTCTTCCCTGATACTTTTTATTCACCACAATCTGAAGGCCAAGTAGAAGATTCGCTTTCACATTCTTTTCAATATCGCTGATTGCTTTTAAAACGCCCCAATCCCAGCCATTTTCAGGAAGCTCTTCGACTGGTTTATCAAAATAGAATGGTACACTACTGGCTGTTGCCAGAATCTCATCACCTTCCATTATCATCAGCTGGAATTCTTTATGTGCGTCTACAAACTTCATCCAGTTTTTATTGGCCACAGGATCGTGTTTCATAAACTCAGGCCAGACTTCTTCGGCTAGATCATCCTGCTTTCGAAATAGGTCATATCTTTCTGCCAGTGTTATTACTTTGTATTCCATAGTAACAATCCTAAATTGAAAGTAATAATATGACCAGAGAAGATTTTATATCTCTTGCGAAATGTGTAATAATTAAAATATGATTATTCGTTTGAAAATCCTTATACCTATTTTTTTATTATTTTCTCTGGTTCAATCTCTTTCGGCACAGAAACAAGAGATCGCCGATCGCTATTTTCAAGAGGGAGCCGGTTTACTTCAACAGGGTTATTATGCCGACTCGATTCCCCTTTTCGAAAAAGCTACAAAGATATATGAATCTGAAAAAGGACCAAACGACCGCTCAGCATATTCCGTTTTATGGATGGGAATAGCTCATTATTATCTATCTGATTATAATAAAGCCATCCCTATATTTCAAAATGCACTGGACAAAGCTGAAAAACAAAAGATTCCAGATATAATACTCAGCTCATCTCTCCACCTGGCCAATAGTTACCTCGCCCTAAATGTATGGGATTCAGCTTATGAAATATTTCTCTCCACAGTGACATTTATAGAAGAGTATAAGAAAGTGGAATACTATCCTTCAATTTATGAAGGATTGGGAAATATTGATTTTTCATGGGGGAAATATGATTCAGCCGAGGAATATTTCAATCTGGCCCTGAATTATTCCGAGGAATTAAACTACGAAGAGAATATTGTATTTGAAAAAATGACATTGAGCAGAATCCTCTATGCAAAAAATGAACTTGATCGTGCTGTGGAATTATTAGATGGACTGCTTCAGCGCCAGGGGATAGAAAAGTCCCGATATTACGGTCAGGTTTTTAATAGCCTGGGTATTGTCTATCTGAAAAAACTGGAAATCGATACTGCCATGGAGAACTTCAACCAGGCATTGGCTATCGCCGAATCACAGAATAATACTCTGGAACTGATTCAGATCTACATTCATATGGGGGGAGCGTATCAGCTACTCGAGGATTATGATAAAGCCATAGAATATTATGAAACAGCTCTGCCAATGGCTTTTGAAAATCAGAGGATTGATGACGGGACAAGAGCTTTACTGAATCTGGGGATCAGCTATACGGCATTGGAGGATTACGATTCGGCTATTGATTATTTTCTACAGACTATCGAGTTAAAAGAACAGCTTAGGCTTTCTGTTGTCGGGGACAGCAGGAGGGATTATCTGGCTGCAGAACTCCGCGCTTATCAGTGGCTGGCCATTGTCTATCTCCATCAGGAGGATTTTGAAAATGCCGTGAATACTATGGAATTGGCTTCGGGAAAATATCTGAGAGAACAAATGGAGGACAAGGGAGATAAACTTTCATTTTCCGGTGTCAGTAATTATCGGAGGCACCTTGATGATAATCAAACCATTGTAAAACTGGGAAGTGTCAATATTCCCTGGCAGTCATTAATCAGTATTAATAAAGATGATACAAATGGATTGTTTTTATTCCACGATGAAATCCTGGACAAATTACCTCGGACTCTACTGGCTAATTTTCATAAACTGGAAGAGAACCACAGAGGACTCAGTGCTGTAAAAGCTGAAGAAAATATCATACCTTTTGACGAAATGACAGTAGAAGACCTGATCAGATATTACAGGTTATTATTATCAGCAAAAGGGAATGAATCTCAGATCAGAGAAATCGGCCGTCTATTATATAATTATCTGCTGAGTCCGATAGAAGAAGATTTTATAGGAAAAGATGAACTGGTGATCGTCCCCGAGGGGATCCTCGCTTTTATACCTTTTGAGACACTGGTCATGGCCGATGGCCGCTATCTTATTGAGGAATATGTTATTTCCTATGCTCAATCTCTTGCTGTAATGGAGATCATAAGTGGAAGAGAGTACGATGATAAAAGGCAGGATTTTTTCGGTATTGGCGGTGCCGATTATGAAAATCCAAACGAAAATCTTGCAGATTCTTTGTACTCAAATATCATAGTGGATCAATGGAATAATCTTCCGGGAACCCTTGATGAATTGGAAAACATCGGAAAAGAATTTAATAACCCGCTTATTCTAACTGAATCAGATGCCAGTGAAACTGAGATAAAAGCTCTGTCAGATGCTAATCTCCTGAAAAACTATAAGATTCTGCATTTCGCAACACATGGTTTTGTCCTGCCGGAGAATCCCGATCTTTCGGCGATTGTTCTGGCACAGAATGATTCCGGTAATAATGACGGGTATCTCAATGTTCTGGAAATATCAGAGCTGAAAATTGAAGCTGATTTTGTCAATTTGTCTGCTTGTGAAACAGGTCTTGGGAAAATATATGGTGGCGAAGGTGTTGTCGGTCTGGCACAGGCCTTTCTGATTGCAGGTGCAAATAGTTTATCTGTATCTCTCTGGCAGGTCGCTGATGAATCGACAAGGGATTTTATGTCCAGTTTCTACTCATTTGTTAAGAGAGATGATATGTCTTTTAAAAATGCAATGGCCGAAATGAAAAGAGTGTTTATCAATTCTGAAAGATATTCCCACCCCTATTACTGGGCACCTTTTGTATTCTATGGCCGGTGATATCCCGGTCAATAAAATTTATAAATACACATTTTTAATTTCTGTATTTATAAAATATTGATTTTCGGGTTACACTATGGTTATGCTTTTCATGCATCGGAGGTTAAGATGTCTTTAGAATTGAAACAGCGATTACTGAAAAAGTCAGACAGAATCGGCATTCTCAATAGAGGAGAAGCTGCTCTTCGCTTTATACGAGCGGTAAAAGAATACAATGACCTGCACAATACAGAATTAAAAACAGTTGCTTTATATATAGACAAAGAGGAAAATGCCCCATTTGTTAATGCTGCTGACTTTGATGTCCCTTTATCATCTCTTTATCTCTTTCCCGGTAAGCAGCAAATCCCCTATCTGGATCATGATCTGATGCTTGAAGCTCTTGAAGCCGGAGATTGCCAGGCTGTCTGGGTTGGATGGGGATTTGTTTCAGAAGACGCGGAATTCGTCAGAAAGATTGAAGAGGCAAACATAACCTTTATGGGCCCTTCCAGTGTATCCATGGCTTTGCTCGGAGACAAAATAGCTGCTAAAGAACTGGCCGACAAAGCGGAAGTTCCTATATTGCCATGGAGTCGGGGTTCAGTAGATTCTGTAGTAGATGCCCGTAAAATATCTGAATCGATTGGATATCCTGTAATTGTCAAAGCCTCCAATGCCGGCGGAGGCCGGGGAATCCGCTTTGTAAAAACAGCAGAAGTACTTGAAAAGCAATATAATTCCGCAAGAGAAGAAACAGTCCGCATTACAGGAAACAATATAGTTTTCATAGAACTGCTTGTGGAAAGAGGCAGGCATCTGGAAGTCCAGGTTTTAGCCGATCACCACGGGAATATCAATACATTCGGTGCCAGGGATTGCTCAGCACAGAGGAAAAATCAGAAGATTATCGAAGAGACTCCACCACCGAACCTTTCTGAAAAAATTGTCCGGTCTATGGAAGAGGCGGCATCGCGTCTTATCAAAGCGGCAGAATATGTCGGTGCCGGAACTGTTGAATACCTGTACGACCTCAATAGAAAAGAGTTCTATTTTATGGAAGTGAACACGCGGCTGCAGGTGGAGCATCCTATTACGGAAACTCTCTATCAGGTAGATCTGGTAAAAGGCCAGATTGATGTTGCCATGGGTCACCCCTGTGATCTCAGCGGCAGCAGCCCTTCAGGTGCAGTAATGGAAGTCCGCTTAAATGCTGAAGATCCCGAAAATAATTTCAGTCCCGCTCCGGGCCTGGTGAATCTTTTCCGCCCCCCTGCAGGTGCGGGGATACGCGTGGATTCGGGGATAGAACAGGATTCACTGATTCCATCGGATTTCGATTCCATGATTGCCAAAATAATTGCATACGCTCCGACAAGAGAAGAAACTATTTCGAGATTGAAAAGGGCACTCAATGAAATGTCTATTGGTATTGAGAACGGGACGACCAATAAAGCGTTCCTTCTGGAATTACTGAACCGGAAAGAGATAAAAAAAGGTGGCATCCACACAGGGTTTGTCGAGGAGCTCTTAGAGAATAAGAAGAGAATCGTTAATAAAGACATACTCAAAGCCGCTCTTATCGCCGGTGCGATAGAAGAACATTATCAGCACTACAAAACGGATTTCTTTAACTTCAAACAACAGTTGATCCGCATTGGACGTCCTAGAAATCTACCTGATAATCTCGGTTATGAAGTGACACTGGCAGCGGAAGGCAACAGTTATACTTTTCAGGTTAAACAGCTTGGAGACAACTATTTTGAGCTGGGATACGAAGGCAAAATAATCAGTTGCAAGAGTATGATCAATGATAATAAAGGCGTTCTAATCTATAATGAGAAGCGATACAATGTGCTTCTAGTACCCAGAGGGGATCAGCTTCAATGTGAAATTGACGGTTTTCCCGTACTGCTCGAAAGTGACTCCGGAGGATGGGTACGCTCCCCTTCTCCAGCTATAATTCTATCTGTTAACTGTCTACCGGGACAATCTGTCAAAAAAGGAGATGTCCTGGGCATACTGGAAGCGATGAAAATGGAGATGCTTGTAGAAGCTCCCATGGATGGAACGATAAAAGAAATTACTGTATCTTCAGGAGAACAGGTCACTGCAGGACAGGCTCTTATTTTAATGGAGAATAGTGAACAGGTAGATGAACCTGCAAAAATCAATACTCCGACTGTTAAGTGGAAGACAAAAGAGTCTTCAGAGGAACAAAGGTATACTGAGCTTAAAAGAGAATTGCTTGGCTCTTTTCTCGGTTACGATCATAGAGAAAATCCAATAGAAATATTAGATAAAATCCATAAAATTGATTCCAATGGCAATACAACTGAACTCTTCTTACAGGTTATTGAATACAACAATATAATTGAGCGACTCTTCCAGTCTGTCGAAGTGAGCACAACCAGTTTTACAAGACCATTGACATATCAGGAGATGCTAAGCCATTATTTCCGTCGTGATGGGGACAGAGAAAAAGGTCTTCCCGAAGAGTTTATCAACAATCTGAAAAGGGCTATCAATTGTTACAACGTGCCTGATTTGACTGAAGATGAAAGACACAATCACGCGCTCTTTCATATTTTCAAGTCTCACAACGCTCTCTCTACCAAAGAGATTCTGGTAAAAGAGATTCTTCTGAAAATGCAGGATCACCAACTGCCTCAAGAATTTCAGAAAAGATTTACCGATGCTGTAAACGAACTGATTTCTCTTTCCATGAACCATTCGAATTCAGTAGTGGACATGGCTCTTCACCTCTTATATACAAAGATAAATAAATACAACAGCCGTCTCAAAGAGAAAAGGCATGATGACAAAATCGGAAGCCTAATAGAAAAGATCCATACTCTGAAAGAAGAGCAAATTGAGCAGAAGATCAGTGAAATTGCAGATTCGGGAAGCTCCATTATCAGAGAATTAATAGATCTTGCTCTAGAAGATGATATTGATAAGAATAAATTAGCACTTAAAATTCTGGGAACTCATTTGAATCGGGACAGAGATATAATAGATTCCAGGATTGTCCAAATCGATAATTTATATGTATCCCACATCACTTTTAGACAAAAGCAATCGGAAGGACATTGCCTATGCATCGTTTCAGATGAAAATCTCGATAAAAACATACTATATTTCAGCAAATTATTAAAAACGATAAAAACCGGATTTTCTGAAATTATCATTCTGACAAAAAAGAATGATCTCGATAAAAATCCTGAAAAGCTGACAGAGATTCTCGATGAGCAATCTTTTGAGCAAGTTGATTCAATATGTTTTGGATCTTTCCCGATAGAAAAAATTTATGATTTCAGAACCTATTCCCGCGATCAGAATTGGGAGGAAGTGCTGCTGAGACGGGGATTTTCTCCTCTGCAATATAGGGAATTGAGAATTTTCCGCTTAAAAGATTTTGATACATCAATTTTATACAAAAGTGAACATGTCACCCTCCTGGAAGTAAAATCAAGATTGAATGAAAAAGATATCAGACTTTTTGCCTACTCTTCTATATCTGTATCTGAAATAGTTCTCTCTACGAGCGGACGTATCAAGCAGCTCATTGAATTTGAATCCGCCCTTACAGAAGCAGCTTATGCCATGAGAGCCGTACAGGCTAAACACAAATACAGGCTTCAGTGGAACCGAGTCATCATCTACAACCGGTCTATCCTCAATCTGAGATTGCCGCAGATGAAAACCCTTGAGAGAAAATTTGTAAAAATGGCTTCGGGACTTGGTATGCAAAGACTGGTTTTTTATACGAGAAGAATCAAAAGGAATGAACAGAAAATCCGGGATCTCGAACTGATTTTCACTCACGTCACCCAGGAACAATATAGCGTAAGCGGGAGAAAACCGACAACATTGCCACTGAAAGCGCTGGATAGCTATACATCCAGTGTCATCAGGGCAAGACAGAGAAATGTAATTTACCCTTATGATTTTATAAAAATGATTACCTTTGCCGGATATCCGATTCTGAGCGATATGCCTCTTGGAGAATTTGAAGAATTTGATGTTCAGAATGATAAAACTGTTTCTGTGAAAGGACGGGATCCGGGGCAGAATCCATCTAATATCATATTTGGAATTATCTCTAATTTCAGCAAAAAACAGAATGTTCATATGCGAAGGGTCATTATACTCGCTGATCCGACGAAAGATCTCGGTAGTCTGGCAGAACCGGAGAGTAAAAATGTTATCGCAGCACTTGATCTGGCAGAAGAGAGAAAGATCCCTGTTGAATGGATTCCCATCTCTTCAGGAGCCAAAATCAATATGGAAAGCGGTACGGAAAACCTCGACTGGACAGCGAAAACACTCAAAAGAATTATTGAATTCACACAAAATGGTGGAGAGATTAATATAATTGTACCGGGTATAAATGTGGGCGCCCAATCCTACTGGAATGCCGAAGCCACAATGCTTATGCATACGAGGGGATTATTGATCATGACAGATCATGCGTCCATGCTGCTCACTGGTAAAAAGGCTCTCGACTTTTCAGGAAGTGTTTCAGGTGTCAACAATCTTGATATCGGAGGAGCTGAAAAAATAATGGGTCCCAATGGTCAGGCTCAGATCAGGGTTACCGACATAGCCAGTGCCTACAAAGTGCTTTTTAATCATTATAATCTTACTTATGTTGAACCTGATTCACAATATCCCGCTCCCGGACAGACTACCGATGATATTAATCGCGATGTATCATTATTTCCCTATAGGGATTTCCTTGGCCAGGGATTTGAAAAGATAGGTGATATTTTTAGCTCAGAAAAAAATCCCGACAGAAAAAAACCATTTGATATAAGACAGGTCATGCAGTCGGTAATAGATAAAGATTGTGACCATCTTGAACGTTGGCGTTCCATGGAACAAGCTGATACAGCGGTTGTTTGGGAGACGAGAATCGGCGGTTACGCCGCAGGTCTTATCAGCATTGAGAGCAGAAATATTCATAGAATCGGGTCAATACCGTTCAATGGTCCTGAAATGTGGTCAGGAGGAACATTGTTTCCCCAATCTTCAAAAAAAATAGCAAGAGCTGTCAATGCATTTTCAGGTCACCTTCCTCTCGTTGTTTTAGCTAACCTGTCGGGATTTGATGGATCACCTGAATCTCTGAGAAACATGCAGCTCGAATACGGCGCTGAAATCGGACGGGCCATTGTTAATTTCAAAGGTCCAATCATCTTCGTCGTCATTGCCAGATATCACGGTGGAGCATATGTTGTTTTTTCCAAATCACTCAACTCCAATATCAGATCAGCTGCTCTGGAAGGTTCTTATGCTTCTGTTATAGGAGGTGCTCCCGCTGCAGCTGTAGTCTTTCCCAAAACAGTTTCAAGAGAAGCCTATAAAGACGAAAGAGTTCCGGAAAAACAGAAAGAACTCAATAAAGGCAAATGCACACCTAGAGAATATCAGGAGTTATTCAATAGTGTTTACAATGAGAAGCAAAAAGAACTTGCTGAAAAATTTGATAAAATCCACTCTGTGGAAAGAGCGACAAAAGTGGGCTCCATAGACAATATAATCAAAGCTTCTCAACTCCGTCCATATATAATAGAGGAGATAAAAGAGGGAATGAAGCGATTTTAGATTTGTACGGGACGGTCGCGACCGTCCCGTACTATAGATTTTATTTTGTTCCCCATTAGTTTTATACCCTCTTTCATCTCTTCCGTTACCGGGGAGCCGCAACTCATTCTTATGCAGTTGAGGAATTTTCCTGAAGCACTGTACACAGGACCAGGTACTATACCAATTTTATTTGTATATGCCCAGTTGAACAATTCATAGGAATCGAAATTCTTATGGAGTTCAATCCATAGAAAATATCCGCCTTCGGGAGTTGATATTTTCGTATGCTGAGGAAAAAAATCTTCAACATTCCTGCGGATTTCATAGGTTTGGGCTGCTATTTTTTTTCTGAAGGATTTCAAGTGGTATTCATAAGCCCCCGAATGAAGGTAATCGGCAATGGACTTTTCTATAATAATGGAACCACCGAGTCCCGAGATCTGCTTTGTCCCGGATATATTCTGAAATTGTTTCCCCGGAATGATCCAGCCCACCCTCAGTCCCGGTGCCAGTGTTTTCGAGAAAGAAGAGCAATAGAGTACTCGTCCATCTTTATCAAGTGATTTAATTGGATTGTAAATTCTTTCAGTAAATGAACAATCACCATAAATATCATCTTCTATAATAGAGAAGTCAAAATTTTCTGAAAGTCTGTACAGTTTTCTTTTATCGTCATCACACATCACAGAACCAAGAGGATTCTGAAAAACTGAGGAGACAATTACAGCTCGTAGGGGATTATCATTCAGAACATCATTCAAAATATCCAGGTCCATTCCCCGGTCCGCTCTTGTCGGTATTTCCAGAACATTCCTGTTCAAATGCTCGAGCATGGTAACCACTCCCAGGTAGGCTGGTGATTCAATGGCAATTGTATCACCGGGAGAGGAAATGGAGTTGATAGCCAGGTATAGTGCCTCAGTACAACCATTTGTAACAATGATATCATCTGAAGAAGCATATACTCCTTTTTTGAGCATATACCTGGAGATTTCCTCCCTGAGACGTGGATCACCATTTGTATCAGTGTAATGATTGAGATATTGAAGATCATTCTTTGCATTCCTGGAGATTATTGCAGAGATTTTTTTGTTGGCAAGAATGGACAAGTCGGGAATTGTAGCTCCAAAGGGGACAAAATCAGTTCTGTGGGACATATCCATTATCCTGCTGATCATATTGCTGGGCCTGCTTTCCCTGACTTCCAGGCTATGTGCATAATTCTCAGGTTCGGGAAGATTTTCTTTTTTCCGATGCAATATAAAAAATCCCGATTTTTCTACGGAACGGATATATCCCCTCAGTTCAAGTTCTTCATATGCCTGCATAATCAC